>Ga0190367_1001488_pt1 | contig 13438 bp, 15 predicted proteins | sample 4872181011_MG_FD_171838 | JGI IMG/M metagenome (GOLD analysis project Ga0190367, IMG submission 171838) | Hydrothermal vent microbial mat bacterial communities from Southern Trench, Guaymas Basin, Mexico - 4872-18-10-11_MG | ecosystem: Environmental > Aquatic > Marine > Hydrothermal vents >...
CCCCATCCCCAACCCCAGGGCATGCTCCCGCATCACCTCCATTCCGTGCCATAGCACGAAACTATTTAAATATTACCACATGCGAACGTGCCTTAGGGGCTGGCCGTGAGGACAATAGGACGCTTCTCTACTAGCGCCTTAACAACCTTCTTCCGGCCGCTGTCCAAGAGGCGCCATAAAGTGCCACGGGATATGCCCATGCGCTCGGAGGCCTCTTTCTGCGTCAGGCCCTCTAGATAGACTAGTCTCATGGCCTCTAGCTCGTCCGGTAATACAACCAAGGGCTCGGCCTCTATAGGCTGGCCAGATTCGTCATGGGGGATGAAGGTAGCGTTCGAGGGCATGAAGGCCAATAGCCTGGGCTTGGGCGGCCTACCAGGCCCACCTCTACGCCAGCACCAACGCCAGGGAGGCCCTCTGGGCGGCAAGGCTATCCACGGGTGAGGAGCCCAAGTCCCTTATTTACCTGCCCCGGCCCCACTGGCCTCGCTAGCTCAGGCGCCCCATAGGCTATGTGTTGGCCCGTGGAGCCGTGCTCAACAGGGTAATAAATCACGGCTCTAAGGCCTCTTGGGGCGATGAGGAAAGTCAGAGGAGCAGAGGACATGAAGATACCTGGCAAGGCCGAGCCCCCGCGTGCCCTTTAAAAGCTGGCTGACGCCCTCAAAGGCGGGGCGATGAGCTGAGCCTACACGCTGATGCGTGATTGAACTCGAAAGGGCCGAGCCCCCCAAGCGTTAAATAAGCTACGGATCCGCCGGATGTGGGGGCGGCGGGCTTTGATCTCGCGCGAAGAAGCTCTCGCGCTCGTGAGGCAGAAAGTGGCTAACGATAAACTCGTGAAACATATGTTGGCCGTGGAAGCTATCATGAGGGAGCTGGCCCGGGAGCTAGGCGAAGACGAGGAGCTCTGGGGTCTCACGGGTCTCCTCCACGACCTAGATTACGAGGAGACCAAGGATGATTTTAGCAAGCACGGTCTCCGCTCCGCCGAGCTGTTAGAGGGCAAGCTGCCTCCCGAGGCCCTGCATGCCATAAAAGCTCATAACGATTTCACGGGCGTCCAGCCAGAGACGAAACTCGATATAGCCTTGAGGGCCGCAGATGCCCTCTCGGGCCTCATAGTGGCGGCCGCCCTGGTGATGCCGCATAAGAAGTTGGCTGAGGTGAAGCTCTCCACGCTCAAGAAGAAGTTTAAGGCCAAGGACTTCGCGCGGGGGGCCGATAGGGAGCGCATAAGGCTCTGCGAGCAGCTCGGCATCAGCCTTGAGCGCTTCCTAGAGCTGGGCCTAGAAGCCATGAAGAACATAGCGGGCGATTTAGGACTGTAGAGCGCAGTCAGAAGTATGTATGGCCCGAGATAGCCAAGCAGGCTATTCTGTTTCTTCCTCCTCGGCCTCGGACGTGGGCAGCTTGGGCGGGTTGAGCACGTATATGCCTAGCTCCTCGGCCCTCCTCATTATCTCGAGCTTCTTCCTTAGCCCCACCGTGTGGGCTATACGGGCTGCTTCCTTAGCCGGGTCCAGGTGCTCTAGCTCCTCCACGTTGTGCACGAGCACTTCCCTGAAGCCGGAGGGATGGAGGCCCCTGGCTTCGGCTGGCCCCCGATAGCCCACCTTCACTATGGCTGGCCAGCCCTTCTTCTGGAGCCTCATCTTGCTGTCCATGCCCTTGGGCTTGCGCCAGGATTCCTTCACGCGCACGTAGCGCCAGGACTCTTGGCGTACGAAATCGAGCTTCTTGGCCTTCACGCGCTCCCTGAGGGCCACTAACTCCCTAAAGGGCCCCCGTTTCCTCTCTTCAGCAGGGCCAGCCTCCTCGCTCATGGCTCGCGCTTCCCTGGCCCCGCCAGGCTTATATAAGTAGCTCGCGACCACGATACAGGAGCTCTCATGCCCCGACGAGCCTCTTCCGCCCGATCCAAGCCAGATACCTTCTAAGGCAGGATGCACCGGGCCAAGACAAGGCTCACTCGTAAGTTATGCTGTGCTCGCTGTGTAGTATTCTAGATCCTTGGTAGCCCAGTGCTCGGAGCAGTAGTGCCAGGAGAAGTAATTATCAGCATTATCTGGGCTCAGCCTCGCCATGACGCACTCCGGGTCCTCGCAGTATATTTCGTTGCCGTTCTCATCTAGGATTATTATGCCTATGGCGTGCCCCAGCTCGTGCATGAGGACTACTGCCTCTGTGCCGTAGGCTTCTAGGCCCCACTCGTAGGCGAGGTTATCCGTGGTTTCATCTGCTATGAAGATGTAATTCCCACCCTCATCAGAACCCCAGGTGCAGCAATACCCGCAGATGTAGGAACTCTCCTAGCAGACCGTGCCGTAGAGGACCCGCTTCTCCTTGAGGAGGATCTCGTAGTCATTGCCATCTCCATCCGCATCACGGCCATCTACCTATAGTCTATATGAGGGTGTGTTCACCACAGTTTAATAACTTCAGCCAGCTCATGCTCTAACAGTGCGCCAACATAGCTCTGCCCCCTTGAGCACGGGCTCCACCAGGCCTTCACGCTCCAGCCAGGCCAGATATCCTCTGAGGCAGGACGTGTAAAGCCAGAACAGGCCAGGGGACCTGGGCCTTATGCCCAGCTCGCTCAGCGCAGCTCGCGTGAGCTCGCAGGTGCTTGCCCCCGGCCCCGATGTCTCCAGGGCCTTCAGCAGGGCCTCCCTCGCGGCCTCTATGGCCCTGATGTTCGCCTCCACCTCCCTCGCTGGATCCTCGGTAGGTTGGCCATGTGAGGGCACAAAGAGCTCAACTTTCCTCTCGTCTAGAACATGCTCAAGAGCACTTAAGGCCGCACCTGGATCGTAAGTATAGGGGAGCACGTGCCTCGCGAGCACCTCTGCACCAAAATAGGCATCTGCTGTGAAGAAGACTCCATTGGCCTTGAAACCCACCATGCCTGGCGAGTGGCCACGTAGATCCACGACCTCAAAGGGAAGATCTCGTCTCTCCAGAGGCTCCGGGCAGCTAGGCTCAGCTACGAAGAACTTGCTGGCTAATCCACGTGGGGGACAACCTCCATACAGCAGGGCAGCCTCAAGCCAGGGATGTGCTATGAAGGGCAGCTCCTCCCTCGGCGCGAGCAAAGGCACGCCCTCCCTCCTCTGCACGAAGGCATTCCCTCCTATGTGGTCTGCGTGGGAGTGCGTGTTCACCACGGCCACCAGCCTCAGGCCAGATGAACGGAGCGCGTTCAGGGCTCTCCTGGCCTGGTCCCTGTCGAGACCCGTGTCTATCATGTAGCAGCCTTCCTCGGCCAAGATGAAACCTATATTCACGCGGCCCGGCAGCAGGTAAATGCCATCTGCTAGCTCCACCAACTTTGGCATGGCCTGCCGCCGGGGAGAAGAGAGCTAGGCAGATATATAAGCTAGGGCCAGGGACGCGGTGCCGTCAACCGCCCAAGTAGGCTTTCCTCACCACGGGGTTTTCTCTCAACTCCTCAGCCGTGCCCTCCAAGACCACATGGCCTGTCTCGAGCACATATGCTCTATCGGCCACCTCGAGGGCCTTTCTAGCGTTCTGCTCCACGAGTAGGATGGTGATGCCCTCCTCCTTCAGGCGCTTTATGATCTTGAAGAGTTCGTCCACGAGCTTAGGCATGAGGCCCATGGAGGGCTCGTCCATGAGCAGCAGCCTAGGCTTCCCCATGAGGCTCCTCCCTATGGCGAGCATCTGTCCCTCGCCACCGCTCAGCGTCCTAGCCATCTGATCTCTGCGCTCTCTCAGGATCGGGAAGATGCCGAATACCTCCTCTAGCCTCTTCCTCACGGCCTCGCGATCTTTCTCCAAGTAAGCCCCGATGAGTAGATTCTCCAGAACAGTCAGGTAGGGGAACAGGCCCCTCCCTTCAGGTATCATAGTTATCCCCATCTTGACCCTATCCCAGGGCTCTAGATCCGTGATGTCCTTGCCATCATAGATTATCTTCCCTGCTGTAGGCTTGACCAAGCCCACAATGGTCCTTAAGAGCGTGGTCTTGCCAGCCCCATTAGCCCCTATGACAGCCACCAACTCGCCCTCTCGTACGCCCAGGGAGACGTTCTTCAGGACATGTAGCTTGCCGTAATGTACATCCAAGTTCTTAACTTCGAGCAGCATGGCTCCTCCCCAGGTACGCCTCTATCACTAAGGGGTTCTCTCTCACCTCCTCTGGCGTGCCCTCCGCTATAACCTTGCCGTAGCTCAGCACGTACATGCGGTCCGATAAGCCCATGGCGACCCTCATGTTGTGCTCTACTAACATGATCGTGATGCCCATCTCATCCCTGAGTCTCCGCACGAGCTCGCTTATCTCCTCTATCTCCTTAGCGCTCATGCCAGCGGTGGGCTCGTCTAACAAGAGAAGCTTGGGCTTAAGAGCTAGAGCTCTGGCTATCTCCAACCTGCGCATATGCCCTATCGGCAGTACCTTGGCTGGCTGATCCACGTAATCCGTGAGGCCCACGTCCTTTATGATCCTCAGGGCTTCCTCTACCACCTCGGGCGTGCGGTACCTCTTCAGGAAGGAGAGACCGAAGTAAGCATCTCGGCCACAGGCTGCTATGACGTTCTGGAGCACGGTGAGGTTCTTGAAGGGCCTCGTTATCTGGAAGGTCCTGCCAATGCCCATCTTAGCTATCTTGGCGGGATGGAGGCCGCTTATCTTTTTCCCCACGAAGAACACAGCCCCCCTCGTGGGCCTGTAGAAGCCGGTTATCACGTTGAAGAGCGTGGTCTTGCCAGCCCCATTGGGACCTATGATGCCTAGTATCTCTCCCTTCCTCACGTAGATGTTCACGTGATCTAGGGCCTTAATGCCGCCAAAATACTTACAGAGATCCTCGGTATGCAGGATCACCTCATTGGCTGCCAAATCTGAGCCCTCCTAGCAGCTCCCTCAGCTTCCTCTGTAAAAAACTTCCCCGGCCCAGGAGGCCTTGAGGTTGGAAGCGGATCAGCAGGATGAGGATGGCCGTGTGCATTATCAGCCTGTAGGCCCTGAGAGGCCTGAAGGCCTCGGGCAGGAGGATGATGAGCGCTGAGCCCAGCACGGGGCCGTAGATGGTGCCCAGACCGCCTAGGACGCACATGCTGAGGAGTTCTATGGAGCGGGCGAACATGAAATCGCTGTAAGCCACGCACATCTTGAAGTGCGCGTAGAGGCTGCCCGCCAGGCCAGCCATGCCAGCACCTATGGCAAAGGCGAGTATCTTAAACGTCCTCACGTCCACGCCCACGGCCTGGGCGGCGTGCTCATCCTCCCTTATGGTCTCGAAAGCCATGCCCAACCAAGAGCGCTCAAGCCAGAGGTTGAGGAGGACGCAGAGCACGAAGACAGCTGCCACCAGGCCCAGGTAAGCGGGCCCTCTCAGCTTCAGGCCGAAGAGCACGGGCCTCGGTATGCCCACGATGCCGAAGGAGCCACCGAATATGGGGTAATAGAGGAAGATGGCCACGGTGATGAAGTTGAAGCCTATGGTCGTCATGGCGAGGAAGTCGTACCTCAGCCTGATGCTGATGGCGCCCAGCAAGATGCCCACTAGGAAGGCGCTGAGGGCCGAGAGCGGCAAGGCGACCCAGAAGGAGAGGCCAAGCCTGGTCGTGAGGATGGCGGACGTGAAGGCCCCTATGCCCAGGAAGGCCGCCTGCCCTAGGTTCACCTGGCCAGCGTAGCCCATGGTGATGTTCAGCCCCATGACGGCTATGGCGTAGATGAGGGTGATCGTCATGAGCGTTATGTAATACATGCCCACGACCACGGCTGCTCACCTCACTCCACCTTCCCGAAGAGGCCCTGAGGCCTGAAGAGCAGGAGGACTATCATTATGATGAAGGCGAAGGCCTCCCTCGGCAGGAGGTGGCCGAAGAAGGCTATGAGGAAGGTCTCCGCTATGCCGAGGATGAGGGAACCCACTATGGCGCCGGGCACGCTGCCAAGGCCGCCCAGCACGATGACCACCAGGGCCTTGTAGGCCACCACATCGCCCATATAGGGCTTGAGCTCTGCGTAGTACATGCCCACCAACGTGCCCCCTATGCCGGCCAGGACGGAACTCACGATGAAGTTGAAGTCCACGATCTTCCGCACGTTTATGCCCATGACCTTGGCCACATCCTGGTCCTGGGCCACGGCCCGTGAGGCCAGGCCGATCTTCGTCCTGTTTATGATGAACCAGAGCACCACTATCAGGCCGGATATGATGGCCAGCAGGGTCAGCTGATGAACTCCTATGACCACGCCACCCACGTTATAGCTCTCCCTGGGCATCTCAGCCACGTGGAAGCCGAGCGGGTAGTGGCCCCAGATGTTCGCGCACAGCTCGCACATGAGCAGGTAAGTGGCCACGGACATGATGAGCGGCACGTAGGCTGGCTTGTCAAGCATAGGCAGATATAGCCCCCTCTCGATCGCGATGCCCAAGATGGCGCACACCGCCGAGCAGGCCAGGATGGCCAGGAGGATGTTGTGCGTGGCCAGGTAGACCGTGAGGGCCACGTAGGCGCCCCAGGTGTAAACGCTCGCGTGGGCGATGTGAAGGATCCTTAGCAGGCCATAGACCATCGTGAGGCCGAGGGCTATGGTGGCATAGATGACGCCCATAATCAGGCCTTGGAAGATCAATTGGAGAAAAAGAGAGGTGGTAAGCTCCATGAGACCCTCCTCCCTCACTCAGGCGGGGTTATGAGCTCCGGGACCATGATCTCAGCGTAGAAGTGGAACTCGCCGTTCTTGACGATCTGGGCCACCATCGTCTTACAAGCGTTCCCCTGCTCGGTGAAGTACTTCAGCGTGCCGGTTACGATCTCCACATCGCGGAAGGACCTCAGGGCATCACATATCTTGGCCGGGTCAGTGCTACCGGCCTCCTCTATGGCCTTAGCCAGGAGGAAGACCGCGTCATAGGCTGAGGCACCAACCATATCGGCCGGTATGCCCGTCTCGGCCTTGTAGTCCCTCAGGAACTTCTGGACGAGCTCGCTCTCGCTGTCCCTGTTCAGGTCCGTTACGATGATAACGCCCTCGGCAGCATCACCGGCCAGCTCGATGAACTTGGGCGAGTCGAAGCCCTCACAGCCCACGATGGGCACGGTGATGCCCATGTCCCTGGCCTGCTTACAGATGTTCGCTGCCTCGGAGTAGTAGGCCGTAACGAGCAGAGCGTCCAAGTTGCCCGCGTCCTGGAGACTCTTGATCTCCGTTAGCCAGGCGCTGAAGTCCGTCTCGCCCAGCTCGTACTTCTCGTAGTAGACGACCTCGCCGCCCTTCTCCTCTATGTAGGCCTTGGCGTTATCGGCCAAGGTGATGCCGAAGGGGATATCCATACAGAGGATGGCCACTTTCTTGGCCCCGAGCTTATCGAAGGCGATGTAGCCCATGCTCTTGCCTTCGCACTGCCCGTTCAGGCCCACCCTGAAGACGTAGGGCTTGTCCTTCACGATGTCAGGGTGAACCGCGTAAGCGGCTATGTAGGGCACGCCAGCATCGTTGAAGATGGAAGAGGCCGCGAGAGTTGGGTGGCTGTAGGAGCCGCTCACGGCCGCGACCACGCCATCCTCCTCTATGAGCTTGTGGGCTATGGCCACGGCCTCATCTGGGTTACACTTATCATCATAATAGACAAGCTGGAGAGGCCTGCCGAGCACGCCACCGGCCTCGTTTATGTGCCTCACGGCCAGGAGGGCACCGTGGAGGGCGCTATAGCCATCAGCAGCAGCGAAGCCTGTGAGAGGAGCGTGGAAGCCTATCTTGATGGGTGAGACAGGGCCTGGGGTTGGCCTGGTGAGGAGCCAGACGCCCACGCCCACTATGGCCGCTACCATGATGATGGCCGCGATAGTTATGGCTATCCACTTCCTCTCCGCGAAGCTCATTCTTCTGTCCTCCGTTCGGCTTGATGTGCTTTAATCACGTTTTTAAGTCTTGCCCCAAGGAGGCTAACGAGCTCTCCTCACGATGAAGAGGCATTCATCATCGCCACAGCATATCAACTTGCGCACCTCCACCTCCACATTTAAGCCGAGCGCTTCCGCTATGCCCTTGAATTCGGCTACCGTGGTCTCCGTGAGCGCCTCACGTACGTAAACCTCCGTGGGACCGAGGCCGTAGATGGAGCGCATGACCTCCCAATAGGGGCACATGGGGATACGGCCTACGTGCCTATCGGGCGTGTTCTCGACTATCTCATAGGGTATCGCGAACTCCCTCTCCCACCAGGCCTTGGCTATTAGGCCTACATACGATATATCGGGCTTCTCTACAGACCTTTCCCTCAGGAAGCGCTCAGCGAAGAGCTTGGCCCTAAGGTGCCAGACCTTCGCTACCAGCTCAGAGCCCTTTTCTGGTCCAAACTCGGCCGTCAGCACCTTCCTAAGCGCGTAGGCAAAAGACGCCTCTCCCTCCAACAGGCCAAGGGCGAGCCACACGTAGGGCTTGCCTATCATCTGGCGTGCCTTCTCAAGCTCCTCTGACATGGCCATCCCTGCCTCCTCCAACGCTCGGTGAGGATAAAGCTTGTGACCAAGCAGCTCTTGTTAAAAGCTTAATTAGCTCCATGGGAAAAATCATCACGGGCGAAGGTCATGACCGTGAAGGAGGAGCTTCCGGAGAAGAGAAAGCGGAAGAAAGAAGAGCTTCTGGAGAGCGTCCGCAAGCGCAAGATAAGCGTGGACCTCATCAAGGGGCCTGAACTCCACTGCAAGGACTGGCAGATAGAGGGCGCTCTCCGCATGCTCTTCAACGTGGTGGACCCGGAGGTAGCTAAGGACCCGGAAAATCTCATAGTCTACGGCGGCACGGGCAAGGCGGCTCGGAACTGGGAGTGCTTTGAGGCCATAGTGGAGGCCCTGTTGGAGCTGGAGCCAGACGAGACGCTCCTCATCCAGAGCGGTAAGCCCGTGGCCATCTTCAAGACGCACAAGTGGGCTCCTCGCGTCCTCATGGCCAATAGCCTGCTCGTGCCGGCCTGGGCAACCTGGGATTACTTCCTCGAGCTCGAGCAGAAGGGGCTCATCATGTTCGGCCAGATGACGGCTGGCTCCTGGGCCTACATAGGCACGCAGGGCATCCTGCAGGGCACGTATGAAACGCTGGCGGCCGTGGCTAAGAAGCACTTCGGTGGCACGCTGAAAGGGCGCTTCGTCCTCACGGCTGGCCTGGGTGAGATGGGCGGTGCTCAGCCCCTGGCCGTAACCATGAACGAGGGCGTGACGCTCGTGGTGGAGGTCCGGAAAGAGGCCATAGAGAGACGCATCAAGCACAAGTACTTGCAGGAGTGGACGGACGACCTGGATGACGCCATAGGCGCGGTTGAGTGCGCCTTAGACGAGAAGGAGCCGTTCAGCATAGGCTTGCTGGGCAACGCGGCCGAGGTGCTGCCGGAGCTCTACAAGCGCGGCATCATACCAGATGTACTTACGGACCAGACGGCCGCCCACGACCCGCTGAGAGGCTACTACCCGGCTGGCCTCTCGCGTGAGGAGGCCGATGGGCTCCGCGAGGACGACCCGAAGAAATACCTGGAGCTGGCCTACAAGAGCATAAAGGAGCATGTGAAAACCATGGTCTTAATGAAGCGGAAGGGCGCCGTGACGTTTGAGTACGGCAATAACATACGTCAGAGGGCTTACGAGGCTGGCCTAGAGAACGCCTTCGAGTTCCCGGGCTTCGTCCAGGCCTACATAAGGCCCATGTTCTGCGAGGGACGCGGCCCCTTCAGGTGGACCAGCCTAATGGGCGACCCGGAGGACATCTACAAGCTAGATGATGTCATCCTGGACGTGTTCTCCTACAACGTGGAGCTCTGCCGCTGGATAAGGAAGGCCCGGGAGTTCGTGCAATTCCAGGGCCTTCCGGCCCGCGTCTGCTGGCTCGGCTTCGGCGAGAGGGCTAAGTTCGGGAAGATAATCAACGACATGGTGCGCACGGGCGAGCTCTCGGGCCCGATATGGATTGGCCGCGACCACCTGGATGGCGGCTCCGTGGCCTCACCTAGACGCGAGACCGAGGGCATGCGTGATGGCTCTGACGCCATAGCTGACTGGCCCATCTTGAACGCGCTCCTGAACGCTGTCGCGGGCGCCACCTGGGTGGCCGTCCACCACGGGGGAGGCGTGGGCATAGGCTACAGCATCCACGCGGGCATGTGCCTCGTGGCAGATGGCACGAAGGAGGCCGAGAAGCGCTTAGAGCGTGTGCTCACCACCGACCCCGGCCTGGCCATAGTGAGGCACGCTGATGCCGGGTATGAGAAAGCCATAGAGATGGCCAAGAAACATGGGATAAAGATGCCGATGCTAAGCAGATAACCTATAGGCATATCAGTCCTCCTTTCCTTTTTCTCGCCACGGGCCGTGAGCGCCAGAGTGTAAGCGCTCGTGATGAAAAAACTGTGCCTTCTAATGTAGAAGTCATTCCTCCTCCACGCCCTCCTCGCCAATTATAATCCTCGCAGCCCTCCACGAGGTAATGGCCGCAGGCAGAGCGAGGACGAAAAGCCATATTTCAGGCCTCAGGGCATCTGCTAGCCAACCGCCAGCAAGCCAATCGGCTAGCTCTTCACCACCCGCCAGCAGGGCGGATACGCCGTTGGCTGTGAATACCAATATGTAGAGCACCCCGAAGGCGGCCGCCAGAAGGGAGCCCACTAGCACGAATGCTACATCCTCATCTCGCCCTGGCCTCCATAAGCGCGCGGCCTGCAGGAGGACCGAGCCTACCACGAGGGAGGAGAAGCCCCCGAACAGGTCTCCCGCTGGTAGGCCTGGCAGGGCTATGAGCGCTTCCTCGGCGCCGGGCCTCAGGAACCATGTGTAAAACGCGTTTACCACCTCTAACAGGCCTACTATGACGTAGGCAAGCCCTATCACCGAGCCGTAGACTGCGAGCGCCCTCCTGGTCCTCAGGTCTAATACGGGCCACATGCGCACCACCTCACGGGTATCCTAGCGCGTGTCCCACGCTCACTATGACGAAGGCTACCGCGTAGGCCAGCAGAAGGCCGTAGACCACCGCGAACACCGTCCATTTCACCGAGTTGGTCTCGCGGTAGATGACCCCTATCGTGGCCACGCACGGAATGTATATGAGCGTGAAGGCCATGAAGGCCAACCCCGTCACCGGCGTGAAGATCTGGGCTATGGCGCTGGTCAGGGCCTCTTCCTCCACGCCTAGGAGTATGCCGAAGGTCTCCACCACTATCTCCTTGGCTAGGAAGCCGAAGAACAGGGCTGCAACAGCACGCCAATCGAAGCCCAGGGGCCTCACTAATGGCTCCAGGGCCTTGCCCAACATCGCTACATAGGAGTTCTCGATCACCTCGCCACCGGCCGTTGCCGACCACGGGTGCGTGGCCAAGAACCAGACGACGACCATCACGGAGAATATTATCGTCCCGGCCTTCTTCAGGAACAGCACGCCCCTCTCATACATGTGCCTGAGCAGGCCCCTGACTGTGGGCCTCGTGTAAACGGGCAGCTCCATTATGAACACGGATCTACGGCCCTTGAAGTAGGGTATAACGCGCCTGAACAGAAGGGCCATACACACGGCCAGCGCGATCCCCAGTATATACATGGAGTAGACGCCAGCGGCTGCGTAGGCGCCCAGGACCGCGCCGCCTATCAGCACGTAGACGGGCAGGCGGGCGCTGCAGGACATGAGCGGGTTCACGAGTATGGTGAGTATGCGGTCCTCCTCGCGCTCTATGGTCCTACAGGCCATCACGCCCGGTATGTTGCAGCCGAAGCCCAACAGCATGGGTATGAAGGAGCGGCCGTGCAGGCCCAACTTGTAGAGCGCCCTGTCCATGACGAAGGCGGCGCGCGCCAGGTAACCGCTGTCCTCTAGGATGGCCAGCCCGAAGAACAGGAAGAATATGGGCGGGATGAAGACCAAGACGCTGCCGAAGCCAGCGCAAATGCCATCTGCGACAAATGAGGCCAGCCACGGGTTCGCTATGCCATCATGGGCCATATCGCCCAGCCAGCCGAAGAACATGTCTATGGCGTCCGAGAGGGGCGCGGATACATCGAACGTGAACCTGAAGAGGGCCCACCAGAGCGCTAGGAAGATCGGTATGCCGAGGCCTCTGTGCAGGAACACGCGGTCTAGGAGGTCGGAGAGCGTGAGGCGCCTCCTGCCCTTGAGCACCCTTGAAACGACCTGCTTTATGAGCTCATAGCGCTTCTCCACGAAATAAGCCTCTAGCTCCTCCCCAAGCTCGGCCTTCAACCTGCTCATCCTATCACCTCCGCTACCTCATGCCATATGGCGCTGCTCCTGACCTTGCGTAGGACATCCTCATCGCCCTCAAGCAGCCTCACGGCTAGCCATCGCGTTGGATATCGCTGAGAGAGCATCGGGTCTTTCCTGATAAGCTCCTCTAAGCGCTCTATCAAGGCCTCAGCCCTCTTGCCATAGTCTATTTTCAAGGGGCTCTTTCTCCTCTCGCGCGCGGCCTTCACTATGGCGTCTTTCAGCTCCTCCATGCCCTGCTTGGTGGTCGCGACCGTTGGGACCACGGGCACGCCCAGCAGCCTCGACAGCTCGCCTGCATCTACCTCGTAGCCCATATCCGTGGCCAGATCCGATTTGTTAAGGGCCACGACCACGTTGGCCTCCAGCTCTATGAGCTGCACGGTCAGGTAGAGGTTCCTCTCAAGGTTCGAAGCGTCCACGATATCCACGACCACATCGGGCTTCTCCTCTACTATGAAGTCCCTGGCTATGAGCTCGTCCACGGACCGGGCCGTGAGGCTGTAGACGCCCGGGAGGTCTACGATCTCCATCTCAACGCCCTTGTGCACGCACTTGCCCACCTTCTTCTCCACGGTCTTGCCGGGCCAGTTGCCCACGTGTGCTCTGCCGCCCGTCAGGTTGTTGAATATGAGGCTCTTGCCCACGTTAGGATTGCCTATGAGAGCAACCCTGATCACGGAGCTCCACCTCCATCCACGATGATCTTCATGGCCACGCCCCAGCCCAATGCCACCTTTGAGCCCTTCACGAGCACCAGAACTGGGCCTGGACCCGCTCTAAGCACCTTAACCCTCTCGCCTCTCACGAAGCCCATCTCGTAAAGGCGTCTGGCAAGGCCTCGACCAGCCACCACGCTTGTTATGACCGCCTCCCCGCCCTCTGGCAACATGGCCAAGGGCATCTTCAAGCGCCACCACCCCCTTCCTCGACCAACTCGACGAACACGCAGGCGGCCTCCTCCCTACGGAGACTGAGATTGTATCCTTTCACCTCGTATTCCACGGGGTCGGCCAGGGGGGCCTCACGGATCGCGCGCACCTCGGTGCCCCTCACGAGGCCCATGTCCAGGAGGCGCCTCCTGATCTCGCTAGGCCCCTCGACACGCACCACGATGCCCTTCTGGCCCGGTCTCAGCACGCTCAGCCTGACCACCCTGGCCACTTCTTAGGCCCTCCTAACTCCAGAGTTAGG
>Ga0190367_1001489_pt1 | contig 13434 bp, 11 predicted proteins | sample 4872181011_MG_FD_171838 | JGI IMG/M metagenome (GOLD analysis project Ga0190367, IMG submission 171838) | Hydrothermal vent microbial mat bacterial communities from Southern Trench, Guaymas Basin, Mexico - 4872-18-10-11_MG | ecosystem: Environmental > Aquatic > Marine > Hydrothermal vents >...
TATATCTTTGAGTTTTTCAGATAATTCTATTAACCTCTCTTCTAAACCCTCTAAATCCTCTAAAAGCCCTCTAAGTCTTTCCATCTCCAAGTTAAGTCTTTCAAATTCTTCATAGCTGTTCTTAAGCTCTTCAAGGTTCAAACCTCTTAGTTCTTCATCTAATTGTAAAAACTCCTCTACAAGTTTCTTTCTACTCAGAATCGTTTCTTCTTTCTTTAATACCTCTTCTATCTTCCTCCTCCTCTCAAGAACTTTTTTCCTCTTATCAAACAACTTCGAAAGCTCACCCTCTAACACCTTCAGTTCATTCCTATACATATTCAAGATTCTCTTCTTATGCTCTGGGCTTAGCTCTCTCCTGCAAATCGGGCATACACCTTCAGCACTTTCAACCTTTTTCATGTCTTCCAATATTTGATCTCTCCTAGCCTGTAACTCTGAAATCTTTTCAGCTAACTTTTCAGAGATATTTTGAATCTTCTCTCTTTCACTTCTTGCCTTTTGGAGTAGTTCGTAGCTCTTAAATACCTTTTCAAAGTCGAAATCCTTTACCTTTTCAAATAGCTCCTCTCTCCTCTTAACTTTTAACTCTACTTCCCTCCACTTTTCAGCTTTTTCTTTAACATCTTTAATCCTCGTTTCGATACCGCTTAAGGACTTTTTGAGTTTCCTCAGCTTTTCAACCCTTTCATTTAGTACTTTTAGCTCAGATTCAAGTGATTTCTTCTCTTCTTTCAGATTATTTATCTCCGAATCGATTTCCTGCAATCTTCTACTGTACTCCGTGTATATACCTTCAAGCTCGATATATCTCTTTGCATCGCTTTCAATCTCCTTACATCTCTTAACTTCTTCTTCTAGCTCCTTAATCCTACTCTCTAAATCGTCTATACTCTCGATTAGTGTAGATTTCTCCTTCTTAAGCAAGTCCTTGACTTGCAAAAGTTTTTGCCTTTCCATCTCAAGTTTTCTCACCTTCTCTGCAGTTTTTTCAAGATTCTCAAGCCTGTTTTTTAGATCTTTTACATCTCCTTCGAGCTTCGATCTCTCCTTAAGACACTTCTCCAGCTCTTTCTTCTTCTCCCTTAGCTCTTTCTCCTTTTCCTCTTTTGTAGCGATGTAAACCTCTTGTTTTTCGATGAAAATCCTATAGTTGTCCCTCTCCCTCTCAAACTCCTTTATAAGCTTACCCATATTCTTCCAAGCGTTCTCGAAATCTTCTATTCTTGTAACTCTTCGTATGACTTTCTCTCTGCTATCCTCATCCCTTATTATCTCATCTATTTCGCCTTGCCTAACGTAGACAGCACTTGTAAAGACATGTGAAGGGCCTATATTCCTTTCAACCCATGCCGTTACAGCGGCATCGCCTTCAACCGTTACATCTCCCCTAAGCCTTGTAAATCCATCGCTTTTTCGCTCTATAACGTATTCCTTACCATTTAAATCGAATCTTAGCGTTATGCTATAACCGCTAGTTCCATCTCTTACGAGCTGTTCCTTCTTTAAACCAGTCGGTCTTGAGCCGTATAAAGCCACTAGGATCGCATCTAAAATCGAAGTCTTCCCAGCCCCATTTCTTCCAGATATGAGGTTTATACCCGTATCAAAATGTACCGTTGAATTCGCATGAGATCTGAAGTTCTTTACGATCAGTTCCTTTACGAGAAACAAACTCATCCACCTCCTATAAAATCTAAAAGTGTTCTTGGCTTTCTAGCGATCTTTCTTTCAGTTCTTTCTTTGATTTCCTTCTCCTCTGTCGTGACAGTAGTAACGTCAATCAATTTGAACTGTCTCTTAACGAATTCAATTAACGAATCTCTTTCCTCATCGAAATCTCCTCTAAGCCTTTCAAAGAGTTCAAGTTCAAAATCGTTAAAGAATTCATTCTCACTCAAAACTTTTGCCCTTTCAATCCTTCTCTGAAATTCGAATCGCAGATCGGAGTATTTAACCCTCTTAGATATCTTATCGCTCAAATCCTTTACATCGATCTCTCTGTCACATACGATTTTCGCTATAAGAATGGCTTCACTATCGACACTTTTTAAGATTTCAAACATCTTCTCCTCGATTTCGCTTTTACTTGAAGCCTCCACGTATACGCTGTAGAAATCCCTTGTGCTAACCTCTACAAATTCTGGCTTAAAATCTTCCACGATGTAAAAACCCTTTTTAATTCCATTCCTCACACTTAGTCTATCGGTATAGGATACCTTATGCGAAGCTTCTCTTAAATCGTATCTCTCAGGAGAGCCAGGATAGACAATGTAACTCCCGTTATACTCGTAGACCTTTGGGATGTGTACATGACCCATTGCGTAATAACTCGCTTTAGGTAAATCCTTTAAAGTCATCTCATAAGCCAAATCCATTTCAACATCGACTACTTCTTTTATCGACTGATGCAAAACCAATACACTCTCATCACTCTCAGGCTTTAAAAAGGGTAAAACTCTTTCAAGCTGAAGTTTGGTTCTATACCTATCTCCAACTATTTCTACATCCTTAAATACACCTTTAACTAAATACGCCTTTTCACCAAGTCTAACACTTGTGACGTACTCATTCTCTATTCTCCTTTTCCTCAATCCCAGTAAGTTTAACAGTCCAAGCGATTCGAGTAAGTGGTATATCGAGAAATCCCTAATACTCTTATCGTGATTTCCCTCAATTGCGAAAACTGGAATTCCAGCCCTTTTAAACATTAAAAGCGAATCTATCGCATCTCTTATCGTTTTTGGGTTTGGGACACTTCTATGAAAGAGATCTCCAGAAATCACAACGAAATCTACATCGTTTTGAATAGCCTTATCCGTTACCTCTCTAAAAGCCCTCGCAAAGTCTTCAGCTCTCCAACTCTGATGGTATTGCTCATAGCCGAGGTGAACATCTGCTATGTGTGCGAATCTCATTAATCTATAGCTAACTCTTCCAAACTAAAATCTATCGCTCTCTCCTTCCATTCGTTGACAACGTTTGCATCGCAACCGCCGTAAATGCCCTTAAACTTCCTAATCTTAACCGCAACGGGCAATCTAACAGCTGGCCCAACTATCACAGCCTCTCCAACACCTAAAGCGGCAATATCCTTTAAAAGATCTTCGCTTATGTGCTCACTTGCCTGCTGAACGTACTTCTGATCGTTCGGCTCAACTATTTTGAGTATAATCTTCGTGTTACACTGACTCAAAACGTCATCGTTGAGTCTTTTTGGTCTTTGAGAGACTATACCCAATCCAACACCGAATTTTCTACCTTCTCTCGCAATCCTTGACATCCATCTAACAACGTCGTTGTTTTCACCCTTTGGAGCGAATATGTGCCCCTCTTCTATTATTATTAGAACGGGTTTCTTTACGGCTGGACATATCTTTGTCCAGTGATCTCTACCTTTTAAATAGTTTATCCTCCCGATTAGGATATTTCTGAGGAGGTATGCAACTATAACCCTCATTTGGTATTCATCAAAACCACTCAAATCTACCACGTTTAAATAACCTGGCTTTATATTTGCGAGCATATCATTTTGTGTTAATAAATCTTCGTATCTCCTCAAAAAAGTCGATACGTACTCCTTAATCCTGCAAAGTGAATTCAAATCTTTTCTATCTAAATACGCTATTCTTTCAACACCACTATCGTCGTAATATGTTGCATTTCCCTTTCTCGAAGCTATGTTTATCCACTCCTCTATTAAATCTAAAACCCTCTCAACAAACTCTTTGGCAGTCTTTTTCTCATTTCTAACTGTTGTAAAGATCCTCTCCAAGTGCATTCTCTGAATGGCTGCTCTTTCCCTATCTATCCCAACAAGAGATGCGAATTCCCAGGGCTCAAATCTCTCAGGTCTAATCCCAGCTGGTAGAACGTTTTTATATCTTTCACTACCGTCCTCAAACACGTAACTAGCGTATTCTCCATGTGGATCGATTAACACAACTGTTCCGCTCAGATTTCTAACTATGTCGTTCACTAAGACGGCTACTGTATTCGATTTTCCTCCTCCAGTTATTGCAAGTATTGCGAAATGTCTTAATACGAGTTCATTAACGTTTAATCCAACTGGGACGTTTTTTCTCGCAATCAAATGCCCTATCTTAACATAGCTATCATATCCCGTGAAAATCTTTTTTAATAATTCATCACTTGCAAGTTCAACAACTGAGCTTGGTTTGATGGGAACTCTATTTGGTAACACTTCAACGTCGTTTTTAGTCTCTTTTACAACTCCTAAAACGTTCGCAGAAGCTACGACTACATCGTTTTTCTCCATTAATCTCTCAGAAAACCCTATGTTTTTTAAGATGTAATCGAACGCGTACTCATCGAGTATCATCCTGTTGAAATTTGTTATCTCCTTTACAACTCCTAAAACCTGTTCATCATCTCTATTCCTTGCAACTACGAATTCACCAAATTTCGGAATGTTATTGGGATTGACAGCGAAGTTGAACTCAGAAGTTGAAGATTGACCAAATACTAAACCCACTGCATTTTTCACGTTTTTCACCCTAATTGATGTAGCCTCTAAAAATAAAAAGCATTTGCTATATATATGAGAGTAGACCTCTCCTTCCACTTTTTAAAGCCCTTTCGACCTTTTTCGAGTCTTCACATAAGTCTTCAGCTATTCTGTTCACATCTCTTATTCCAGTCAACATCGAATAGTTTAATATGAAATCTTCGATACACTCCTCATCCTCATCCCAAACCCCCGAATAGAGTGGATTGAAGTCAAGCATGAATGCGTAGAGAGTCTCAACATCTTTTATACTTTCAAATTCGATCTCGAAAAACGATGAATCTCTTAGTATTTTTATCACGGCATTTCTCAAGCTTTCGGCGTTATAACTTCTATCACTTGGAGAATACTTCTTAACTATTGAATCTATTTCTTCTCTAGTTAAATTGAGAACCCCGTCGTTTAAGCTCATGATTATTTTATACGTCTTCTCGTCTACTGGGGAAATCCTAACTCCTCTAGCAGATTTAAGCTTTACTGTGTAGAATTCAAAGTCTTTTCCCTTCACTTTTCTGAAATCTTTCTTTTTTAAGTTTAAAAGTTCATCTGGAGTTGAAAGGGTTGCAACAATCAACCTAATAATCGCGTGATCTCTTAGATTTTTCCTTGAAAGTAGTATGTGATGTTGTATGTCGTATTCAAGTCTAAGCAAATCCATACGTTTTGATTTCACTCAAGAATTTAAAAAGTTTGAGATAGATAATTTTTGTAAAATTATATTTATATGTAATCGATTCTTAAAACTAAAAACCCATAATTTAGTCCAGATGCATCGTTAAATATATTTTTATATATAAATAGAATTTTTGTAGCACTTTTAATTTTAAAGATTAAATTTTAATCATTATAAGTTATTTAATACTTAATGAGGAAAGTCAAACTGAATATAGTTAGCAATTTAAACTCTATATGAAATTTTTAATAAAAACTATAAAAATTTAAATTATCTAATCATTAAAATTCTTTGCAGATGCATTAACTTTATCTACGTAAGAATGTAATTACGGTATGGAGTATGAATTTCTTAAAAGGAATGCCGATGAGTTTCTAAAAAACGCAGAATACTTGATAGAAAAGGGTATATACAACCTTGCAGCATTTAACATCGAGCAAGCTGTTCAGCTATATTTGAAATATCTGCTTGCGAAGAAGATTGGAGAATTCCCAAAAACGCACTCAATTAAAAGATTGATAGCTGAATGCTCGAATTTCTGCCGGGAACTAGAAACAATACTCAAAGAGAATATCAACGTTGTCGGTGAGATAGAAGTGGCTTATATTGCATCCCGCTACTATCCCATAGAGTTCTTGGAAAATGAAGTAAAAAACATGCTTAATGTAGCCGTTAAAATAAGAGAGGTGATTTTAAGGTGTCTCTAAGTCTAATTAAATTACAGAGGAAGATTGCTGAAACTGAGCTTGAATATTATCGGAACCTCAAAAAAAACCTTGAATACATTAAAAAGAGAGCTTTGAAAAGATTAAGAGATGCAAAAGTTTACATCTTTGGTTCTGTAGTTGAGGGAAAATACATACCGGGAAAGAGTGATATAGATGTTCTAATTGTTTCAAATAACATTCCAAAAACTGTTTCTGAACTCGTAAAGCTAAAGCTTGAGATCCTTGGAGATCTTGGCTATCTTAACCCCTTTGAAATACATTTTGCAGATGAAGAGCTCTTTAAACATTACAGTAAGCACACTACCCTCGTAGAGGTTGATTGAACGTAATTGCTCGGGTTTTAGAGAATTCATTGAGTAGTAATTATGTCCGGTAACCGAACAGCTGTCATCGGTGCAGAACAAGTGATATTATTTACCTCCTTAATAGCAAATTACTTCGCTAGGAAGGTTAATCGATTTCTATCTCAACAGAGCTTTGCTAAACAAGTAAATAACTCTTAAACGATTTAGGTCTTCTATGTTTCCAAGATTTTTTAAACCTCAACATGCCTTATCTCTACTTCTATTAAATCTCCTACCTTTAAATCAAGCTGACTGTATTGATCGTATTCGATTGTTATATATGCATCGAACTGCATTAACTCTTCAAAGCTTTTAGCGGCTATAGCACCTATATGCAAACCGAATTCCACGATTTTACTCAAATCAGAGAAATCGAATTTTGGAATTGCTTGCATTCTCTTCCCCTCCTTCTTTAGATATAAAACCACTTTGTCTTCATCTCTCAGCTCGATCTTAACGATTTTATACTTCATAGTAGTTCTTCTTAACCTCTTTTGTCTTTAAGACTTTAACGCCCAATTCATCTGCTACATCTGTAATTAACTTCTTAACCTTCGAGATAACAGACTTCTCGTCGTATATGATGTATTTAGCACTACTAATCTCTACAGCCTTAACCAGGATATCTCTATTTAAACCCTCGAAGGTATACTTTGCGAAGTTGTGTCCAAACGTGAAATCAGTTCTTAAGATTATCTCAGTTTGCCTTGGCACGTAATGCGTTCCTCCAACCCCGACTGCAATCTTCCAATCCTTCTTATCACTTCTTACAGCTTCAACTATCGATTCAGCAACTATACTTGCAGCTTCATCATCTCTCCACTCCTCTTCAGTTGAACCAATTTCGTAAAAAGCTGAAGGTGTAGAAATCTCAGATGGGCCATGATGAGTAGCCTCAAGCGTAAACTCAAATTCTGGCTTTTTATACAGTTTATCCTTTAAAGCCAAAACGTAGTTTTTCATAGTAATCGGTGATGGTTTTGCTAAACTGTAAGGTTTTCCGCCGTATTCAGCTCTGTTAACGTTTCCCGATACGTGAACGCAAAAAATCTTCCTTTTATCTTTACTGCTGTGCCTCGAAGCAAATAGGATCTCGTTGAATTTTACATACTTAGAAAGTCTTAAATCGATGTAATCTGCATATATCAAATCCTTATCGACTTCAGCTATTCCGATTTCGTCTGATATGTAAATTACGTAATCTCCAGCCTTGATCACATCGAAATCCAGTAGACTTAGAAGTGAATCTCTTATGCTCATCGAAGCCAAATCCTTAGTACTACAAATCACGAGTTTCATAGAGAAAGCTAAGATTTTCTAAATTAAACTTGCTACAAGTGGTGTCACGTAAACTTCCATAAAAGCCGCTATAAGCAGAATTGGAATCACGTATTTCAAATAAAAAACTACTGAATCCTTTACATGTCTTTTGAATTCTTTTCCCTTAAAGAGGGACTCATAAAACCTGTATCCAAGTAAAACTCCTTGAGCTGATGCGAGGATAACCGCCGGGATTTCAAATATGCCGTGAGGAACTACAAATGATAAAACTCTGAAAAATCCGAAGTCTACTTCTTTAACAGCTAAAACTATTCCAAGTAGAAATCCGTTTGTAGCTATGAATAAGATCGGTGCAATCCCAAAGAAAAATCCGGCAAGCATAAACACAAGTGATTTTATTGCGTTGTTTAGGAATATTATCAATACCAAGACTTCACTCCTGTAACCCTTCAAAAACTCAAATCCCGAGAAGAACTTCTCTAAATACCCTTTAAATAGATCCAAATTCTCCTTAGCAGATGTGTATCCTATATAAGCAGAAGCAAAGAAGATGAACGCTAAGAGAACCGAAATGTAAACTAATCTCATGCTCCTCTCCCGAACTGAGATTTGTAGAGTAGCTCAACTCTATCGATAGTATCTGCTTCACTCACATCTTTATCATCTCTAATCCTAACAAACCTCGGAAATCTCAAAGCATAACCACTTTCATATTTAGGACTTTTCTGAATCTCCTGATACGCAACTTCAAAGACGTATTTAGGCTGGAATTCCACTCTCTTACCTTCGTGTTTTATTATCAATGGTTTAAACATCTCGGTAAGCTCTTCTAAGTCTTCATCCGTAAATCCCGTCGCAACTTTTCCAACTGGAAGTAATTTGCCAGAGTATGGATCAATGCACGCAAGCTCAAAAGAGCTGAGTAGATGACTTCTCTTTCCCTCTCCCCACTCCCCAGCTATGACAACTAAGTCAAGAGTCTCCATTGTAGACTTGAGTTTAAGCCACATCTTACCTCTCCTCCCGGGGATGTATGGCGATTTTGGATTTTTGAGCATAGCACCCTCATGTCCCGCTTGAATTGCCTCGTTAAACACATCCTCTATAACCTTTTTATCCCTCGTCACGACTTGAGATGCAATTTTTATAATATCTGACTCCTTTACAACAGATTCTAGGATCTTTCTCCTCTCATATAATGGTTTATTGATCAATTCACCGTCTTTGTAGAGTATGTCGAAGAAGTAAACCTTAAGCGGAACTTTTTCCATCGCCTTAGATATCTCGTGCTTCCTCCTAAACCTCCGCAATACGTGCTGAAATGGTAAGGGTTTCCCGTCTTTTACAGCTATTACTTCACCATCCAATATCACTCCGCTTTTAACGCACCTCTTTATCTCATCTACGATTTCTGGTAAGGCTTTTGTAACGTTTTCAAGTCTCCTCGAAAATATCGTTACCTTACCATTGCTGTAGTGAACTTGAACTCTACTCCCATCGAACTTCCATTCAACCGCAACTTCGCCCATTTCCCTTATAGCATCTTCTACACTCTCAGCTACTTGTGCGAGCATCATCCTAACGGGCACATGCGGTTGTATTTTTAACTCTTCAAGACCTTGTCTTCCCTTACTCTTTGCAACGACTGCAACCCTCCCCAAGTCGTTAGAGATCATGTAAGCTCTCTCAACTACATCAACTGGAATACCGAAAGCCCTCGCTATCGAATCCCTTAGAATTCCTTCACCGATTCCGAGTCTCATCTCACCGAGTATAAGCCTCGTTAGATATCTCGCTTCAATAGGTGAAGCAGAGCTGTATAAGCCTGTTAGCAGTAAAATCTTCCTCTTTCTACTGCCTTCACCCACGAGTGAAGATATCTCGTCGAATATCTCCCTAACCCTTTCAATTGTAAGCTCTTCAAACGAAAGCGTAGCCATTTTTTTCCTCTTCAAAACGTTTTCAGCAACTAAACCTAAGTCTCCTAAGTCCCTTAAAAGGTTTTCAATTTTACTCTTGTTTATACCGCTTATCCTCTCCAATGCCTCATATATCATTCCTACTCCAACACCTAGCTCCCTCTCATCCCATGGTGGATAAACCTTACCCATTAAGAATAAGATAACGTTGTAGAGGTCGTTTTCATCCTCTATTCTCTTTATAAATGTGGCTATCCTCGCAGTTAGCTCAAGTGTTGACGAAATCCTCTCTAAAACTTGACAAAACTCCGCAAACTCTCTGAACAGCATTAATACTAATTGGTCTATCACTGTTAATTTAGCTTTCGAGATTGAAAATTATCCCGTAGTGCTTTTAGAGGTGTTTAGTTCTGCATTCACCAAATTGTAATTTTATGTTGCTTAAAGTAGAACCATTTAGTTGATTATTATTAAAAAATTAAAATTGATTACTCTTTTATTTCTTCAACATCAGTTGACTTACATTTAGGGCATCTCGGCCCCTTTTTCTTTGCTTTAGAAACCCACTCATAACCACAACTCTTACACCTAACCCTCCTCCCCGCTGCCATATAATAATATATAGATATTAAAATACTTAAATCTTACTCACTTATACAATTTTATTTATAATAAAATTAATTAATATGAGTGTTCATCAATTACAAGTTGAATAAATCTTTATGATTACAACCAATTTAGTAATATTTTTAATATATTTTTTTAATTTTATTTTTAATTATTTTATAAATTTCAATATCTTTTAAAGTTTTCAACTCCTTAACGATTTCAGAATCCAGATCGATATCAACTAAACCGAATACGAATCTAAGCTTTCTACCCGTTAGAATTGGGTTTTTAAGTATTTCGTTGTACAACTTCTTGATCTTCCTCACCTTGTTCAAAAGCCTCCTCCTGTCCCTCTCAACTTCGACTATTACGACTTCTCTATCTTTTATCACCACTGCATCTGGTCTATACCCTATTTTCGACAGTTTTGTGTGTTCTGCTTCGAGGTAATGAGTTCCACCTATCATTTCGAGTATCTTCGCCTTTGCATCGTAATGATCTAAGCTTTCTAATCCCTTCCGCTCGATTTTATACAACTCCTTAACAGCAATTTTCAAATCCTCTATAGCTTTATCAAGAGATTTTATTGCAAAATCTCTTCTAATATCTTCGAGTTCCTCCAGTATTTTCTCAAGCCTTTCCATTAAATCCTTACAAGCTCTCTGCATCTCCTAACAATCCTATCTAACTCTACTATGGCTTCAATTGGTGTTAGTTTTAGGACGTCTATACTCGCAACCTCTTTTAAGAATCTGAAGACTTCGTTGTCTTCGATTTTGAAATCTTTTAAAACCTCATAAGCTCTACTTATAACTTCTCTCGGTAGATTTGCCATTTCTGCAACTTTTATTCCATAACTCTCGTTGGATGATCCTCTCTTTATCTTCCTATCGAATTCTATCTTTCCGTTCTCTTCTTTAATCCCAAAATGGTAATTTTTCACTCCTGTAAGCCTGTTCTCAAGCACTGAAAGCTCGTGGTAATGAGTGGCAAACAGTGTTTTCGCACCAATGTCGTGCAAAAACTCCACAATAGCCCATGCCAAACTTAAACCGTCTTTCGTGCTTGTACTCTTTCCAACCTCATCAAGTAGTATTAAGCTCCTTTTAGTTGCGTTCCTTAGGATTTTGCCTATCTCAAGCATTTCAACCATGAAAGTACTGTAACCCTTTGTTATGTCATCTATTGATCCAATTCTCGTAAAAATCCTGTCAACAACTCCTATTACGGCGTAATCAGCTGGAACAAAACTACCTATTTGGGCTAATATCGTTATTAGGGCTATTTGCCTTAAATACGTCGATTTCCCAGACATGTTTGGGCCTGTTATTATCAAAATCCTGTTGTTTTCATCGAGTGTTGCATCGTTCGGAACAAACTTCGTTGTAAGCTCAACCGTTGGATGTCTCCCATCTCTTATGATTATCGCATATCCATCGTTTACCTTTGGTCTTGTGTAGTTGTAGAGAACAGCAACTTCGGCGAGAGAAGCCAATACATCTAATTCGGCAACGATTTTTGCACATCTTCTTATTCTATCTACATGCCTAGAAATCTCGTTTCTGATCTGTTCGAATATCTCGTATTCAAGTGTTTTTATCCTCTCTTCACAAGCTAATATCTTCTCCTCCCTCTCTTTCAGCTCGGGAATTGTAAACCTCTCGACATTCGTTAGCGTTTGCTTCCTCATGTAATACCTCGGAACGTTTTTAGCTTTAGACTTTGGAATCTCTATGTAATAACCGAATACTGTGTTGTATCCAACTTTTAGACTATCTATTCCAGTTCTCTTTCTCTCCCTTTCCTCTAAGCTCTTTATAAACTCCTCGTGTTCCCTCTTTACACTTCTGAGTTCATCTAATTCCTCGTTAAATCCATCCCTTATAATTCCTCCCTCTTTTACTGTAAGGGGTGGATCGTCAACTATTGCGGATTCAATTAATCTGCAGATATCTTCAAGTGTATCCAAATTATTTACAAGCGATCTAAGCTTTTTCGAGTTAAACGTATACCTCTTAAGCTCAGATATAGCCCTTAACGAGTTCTTTAGTGCAACTAGATCTCTTGCGTTAGCAGATTTGAAGTCTATCCTACTTACAATTCTCTCCAAGTCGTAGACATCTTTCAGCACATCTCTTATGCTGTGCCTTAAAAACGATTTCTCCTTTAGCTCTTCGACCGCATCTAGCCTATTCTCTATTTCGTTTATGTCTAAGAGCGGTCTCTGAAGCCATTTCTTCAATAACCTACTACCCATAGCTGTGACAGTTTTATCTAAAACCTCTACAAGTGTCCCCTTTTTTGTTCCATCTACGAGGTTTCTGAATATCTCAAGGTTTCTAAGCGTCGTAGAATCCAAAACCATGTATTCGTTAGTTGTATACTTCTGAAGTCTCAGACTTATATTCTTCAAAAGTAAAGCATCCTTGACATAGCTCAAAACAGCTCCACAAGCTCTTATCGATGCGGATTCGAGTTCAAGCCCTTCAAATTCGGGTATTGATTGCTTAAGGATTTCCGCAGATTTTTCCAATGAGAACTTATCGTTATCGATTTTGTGAACGGTCTTAACAAATTTCTTGATTTCGTTTAAGAATTCCTCATCGAAATCTTCAGGAATTATACATTCAACTGGATTATACTTCAATATCTCCCCTATTACATCGTCTTTACTGTTTACAACGGTTGTAAAGAATTCCCCAGTTGATACATCTAAAAACGCTAAACCATAACGGTTTTTCTCTTCAACAACTCCTAGTAAGAAGTTGTTCTCACTTGTCAGTAGTTCTTCTTCTATAAGAGTTCCAGGAGTTATAACTCTGATTACTTCCCTTTTAACCAATCCCTTAGCTTTTGAGGGATCCTCTACTTGCTCACATATCGCAACTTTGTAACCCTTCTCAATCAACCTCTTCACATAGGGATAAACGGCGTGATGTGGAACTCCAGCCATTGGATGCTTTTTATCACGAGAGGTCAGAACTATGCCGAGTTCTTTTGAAGCAATCTTAGCATCTTCATCGAAGAGCTCGTAGAAGTCTCCGACCCTGAAGAAGAGTAGAGCATCTTTGTACTTCTCCTTGATCTTGTAATACTGCTCCATCATCGGTGTTAACTTATCACTTTTCGTAGCCATTTGATAGGAGTTCTGATTTGAGTATATATAGCCCTAATTGCAGTAAATGAATTTATATAAAAACATATTCTATGATTAATATCTTTAATTATACACAAAAACTTAATTGTAATTATTATTACACGATTTTTTAAGTCATTTAAAAATATAATCCATAAAATTTTAATATATTAAAATATATAATATATTTTTATTTAAAATTTAATTAATTTATTA
>Ga0190367_1001490_pt1 | contig 13430 bp, 14 predicted proteins | sample 4872181011_MG_FD_171838 | JGI IMG/M metagenome (GOLD analysis project Ga0190367, IMG submission 171838) | Hydrothermal vent microbial mat bacterial communities from Southern Trench, Guaymas Basin, Mexico - 4872-18-10-11_MG | ecosystem: Environmental > Aquatic > Marine > Hydrothermal vents >...
TGCTAGGGCCCACTGAGCGTACGGATTTCACCTTTACCTTCAGACCTGTCGACACGATTTCCAGTACGGCTGGCTTAATGCGATCGACTCCCTTTATAGAGACCTCCCTGAGGACTAGGCCCACAGCGTCCTCTCGCCACGTAAGCGAAGCCCTACCTCCCTTCAGCTCCTCCTCGACTCCTGTCCCCTCTACGTACACGGTGCCGCCATCGAAGGGCGTGCCGTTCCTCCAGTGACAATACACGTCTACGCTGGCGTAGCCGCCCCTCTGCACCAGGCCTGTGTAGTTCAGTACCTCCACTACGACGTACTCCTTCAAGACCCTGACTACGGCCTCCTCGAAGCACGACACCCCCTCGAGGGGGACTATCGGCACTATGTGATAGGCCGCCTCTCTATTTGTTGGGAGTTCGATAGTCCCCGTACCGTTGAATATCTCTACGTAGGTTCCGAGTTTGATGCACTCCGCGCTACACCTCTCTACGGGGGAGCCGTCGTGAGCCCATATGGCCCTTATCTCTACTAGTCCGGAGCCGTTGACTTCGAGCGTGCTGGGGACGGCCTTAAGCTTTACACAAGTGAAGACTACCTTGACTGTCCCGGGTATGTACTCGGTAACTCCCCTGTAGTCTCCCACCATGACTATGCTGTCCTCGTACACTCCTAGAGGGAGAGAGATTATGACTCTCGTCGGGGCCTCGTACGTCCTGTTGAAAACTCTAAACCTAACCCCGCTCACCTCCCTGTTATTATGTGTCGTGAAAGCTTTAACCCTGAACTCGGCGAACCCACCAGCATTAGTCCAAATCTCGGGGGGCTCAGCTACAAGCCTTATCCTAGTGAACACCACTCTCACTTTAACCGTGTTGCTAACTACGCGCTCTCCCTCTTTCGCGACGAAAGTCACCGTCTTGACCTCGTCGCTACCCTCAAATGAGAAAGTCACAGTTGGGGCAGTCTCCGTCTGATCGCCAGTCTCTAGGCAGACGATCCTAACGTCCCCCGTAGACACGCCCTCGGGAGGCTTAACCGTTAAGGTGACGTTAGCCAAGCCACCACTGTTAGCCCAAACCTCTTCACTCTCAGCCTCGATCTCGAAGCCCACCCACGTCACGGTTACGCGCGCTGGCTTACTAGACCTTATACTCATGCTTTCGGCGTATATCTCGTAGGTCGCCTCCCCCAGAGCGTTAGCGTACACTTTTAACTCGCAGACTCCATCCTTTATGGTTGCTTTGGGACCTCCCTCAACCCAAGCCGCGCCAGAGGATATGGGCTCGCCGTTATGCGCCCACGTAGCCTCGACCCTTATTACGAGGGAGTTAGCCATGTATAGCCTAGTCGAATCTACCTCCACCCTGAGGTTTATGTCAGTCCACGTTATGATAGCCTCGTTGGAGACGTACTTTGTGATGGAGTGTGGAGCACTGAGTAACGTGCCAGTTACCTTCATGTCTCCGACCCTATTACTAGTAATCTTAGCGACAGCAGAGCCCTTCGCGCCAGTTACTACTCTAACTCCCGCCACTCTTACAGCCGCGCCCTCTACAGGCTGGCCATTATGGCCCCACCAGGCCTTAACGAAGACCTTAACCTCGCTGTTCACCCCAGCCAAGGATTTCTCGGGTGAGACCTCTATTCTGACGAACGTGGAGATTACAGTTATCGCGTTAGTGCCCCGCCAAGCCGTTATACCGTTAGGCGCGCTTACCAGCTCTACGCGGTAAGTGTACACTCCTAAGGGCTTGCCCCCTATCTTGACGTTACCCGGCGTGACTACTGTTTCGTCTCCAACTCTCAGAGTCGCCGAGACGGGGGATCCGTCGTGAGACCAGTAAGCTTTGATTTTTATGCTCGCACAACCACCCTCATTCACCCAGATCTGTTTCGGCGCGTCCACTATAACGGCGGTAAACACTATCTTAACTGACACCTCCCGCTCGTCAACCCTCGCCTCACCCATCCAAGCTTGTACGTGGAGGTCTAAGATTTCGTCCCTCCCAGATACCTTCAGGACGGCTACCCCATTGGAGACCCTGGAAGCAAGAGATCCAGCCTTAACTACGCAGTCATCCGCAGGAACCCCGTCGCTCCACGTAACTCTAACTCTCAGAGTCACAATACTCCCGCTGTTTGACCAATAGTACCCCCCGCTCTCCGGGGCGGATACGTTAAGGATTTCTAAGTTCACGGATACCCATTTTATACTGATGGCTTTACTCTCCCTATAACTCCTGTAGCTTATAGTGAAAGAGTAAGTTTTAACGCCGCTAGTAGTCTCTGTAATTTTTAGGACGGCAACGCCGTTCTCATCCGTAGTTACGGTAGTACTGCCCAGAGATATCTTCGCACCCGCCACCGGACTACCATCGGCGTCGAACTCCACCTTGAACTTAACGACAGCCTCACTGTTTATAGGTACCCTCATAGGGGCTTCTACGTCGACGGTTACCGTAGTCACCCTTATAGTCCTGGTAGCATAACCTACGCGATAACCCTTTACAACGCTGAACTCAACACGGTACTCACCGGGCTTATCGGGAACTGTGAAGCTCCTACCAGTCTTAGAGCTTACCAGGCGCCCATTTTTATCGTAGATTTTTATCGTAACCTCCGTATTATCTGGCGTAGTGACGCTTACATCTTCACCTACCAGGTAGTAGTCCCTCTCTGGGTTTAACCTTAGATTTGACAGAAGGTTATCGGATTCTAAAATAACGGTAACGGTAGTACTAGTAGTATCCCCCCTCGGAGTGTTGGATACGATAATCATACCGTTAGTATAGGTACACGTGTTTGGCTGGCACCCCTTAAACCGGAGGCCCTCAGGCACTTTTATGATGCCCGACTCGCCAGGGACTATTACGGTATGTATGACTATATCTCCCTCTACCTTAGCTTTGTGCGGCAACTCTACTTCCTCTAGTACTATGAATTTAACGATGCATGTAATCGAGGCTATTGTGAAAGCATCGTCTATCTCGCGCTCGTTCTGAAAGCGAGTTATAAACACTACCTTAACGCGTTCACCGCCTTTTAGACGTAGGTCTATCGTCTTAGATTTAACGTTGTACTCACCCACTAACCTCCCATCTACGTATACCTGTACAGTAGGTGAGGGTATTGGGCGGGGATCGGGAACCATGCCTCTAGCATCAACCATCGAGCCGTACTCCATCGCGAACTTTAGCTTCTCAGTCCCTCTAGGCGCCCTGAAATTCCCCGTAATTATTATGCGAGACGGGATTAGCGTTGACCCTTCAAGACCTGTTAATACTTTTATGTCTATCTGTTCGACGCGAACATTATAACCGCCGGACTTTACATTACCGCAATTGGCGCTCCACGACCCATCAACCAGTACGGTTTTTCTACTGCTGAGAGTAAGAGGCGGTAGGGTAAAGATCGGGCTACAAACGATAATGTATGCTATGAGCAATATTACAGTCAGGAAGCCAAATAACAATATGCTTTGCCAGAACATACATCTCCCGCCAAACTCCTAAAAAAAGTTTAAAAGAGAGCCATGAGCGAAAGCTGAGGTAGAGTAGTTTCGTCACCTCTCCTAAAGAAGCTTTTAATTATGCTCAAGGCTTTTAAAGGGAAAAGTAAGCGTTCGAGCTTTAAGGGGAAAATACAGCTGTATCACTTCGTATTTGCTCGAAGCATATATCCGAAAATGTCCTACAGTAAGCGGGCATAGACCCCCTGCCACTACTATATACCTGCAGTAATAGGGTATGGACGAGGTGAACCATATGAGTAAAACCAGGAGAACTGTTAGGAAGAGGGAGAGACGAGTAGTAGTCAGCGTAAACCTGCCTGAAGGGCTCTACAGAGAACTCCTAGAGCTTATGGAGCTAGGAGACTACGTACACTTCAGCGATCTAGTAAGGGCTGCGCTACGCTTTTATATATACTATAGAAAAGGAATGTATAGCCGCCCACCGGGATTAGTAATAGCCTAACCCCCCGGGGCCCCGGCGGGCGGCTATTTTTTATCTTTATTTAGACATAAATAAAGCCTAGGCAGTTCTAAAATCTGGAACATAAAAGGCAGCTGGGAGGTCTGTATGCGGTATTGTAAGAATAGATTGCCTAAGTCTTCGAGCCCCATAAATTCTCTTTATATGAAGATATTAGAGGAGAACTCGGAGTACCTTGGAGTGCCTAGGATATTACTAATGGAGAATGCTGGCAGGTCTGTAGCCGATGCCGTGAAGGAAAGAGTTGAGGAAAACTCCTCGGTAGTCGTAGTGGCGGGGCTCGGTAATAACGGCGGGGACGGGTTTGTGGCCGCTAGGCATCTAGCTGGCAGGTATAGGGTGACGGTAGTACTGGTGGGTAGGGAGAGCGATATAAAGACAGTTGAGGCTAAAATGAACTGGGACAGCCTCAGGAAACAGACTATGCTAGTAGATTTATACGAAGCTCCCGATTCGGCACGTTTAGAGGCTTGTGAAGGCATCATAAAGGGGGCGGATGTAGTAATAGACGCCATCTTCGGGACTGGCCTTCGAGGAGAGGTGAAAGGGCGTTACAGGCTCGCCATAGAGCTGATAAACTCCTCTACGGGGGTTAAAATAGCCGTAGACACGCCCTCAGGCCTCAACCCAGACACGGGAGAAGTACATGGAATAGCTGTTAGAGCCGATGTGACAGTAACTTTTCACGCAGTTAAGCGCGGCTTCTTAAACCCTAACGCTAAGCCTTACCTCGGGGAGCTGGTCGTCGCACCGATAGGAATACCTCCCGAAGCCGAGATCATCTGCGGGCCAGGAGACGTAAAGGTAGCCGTTAAGGGGAGAGAGGCATGGTCTAAGAAGGGCGACCACGGAAGAATATTAGTAGTTGGGGGGTCGGAAGATTACACCGGAGCGCCTGCCCTAGCCGCTCTAGCCGCGCTCAGAGCAGGGGCTGATATAGCAGTCGTAGCCGCCCCCAGAGATGTAGCTAACGTTTTACGTAGCTTCTCGCCGAACCTGATAGTAAAACCGCTGGGCGAGAAAAGACTATCACTGAACGACGTGAATGAATTAGTAAACTACGCCGCTAAGTTCGACGTAGTAGCTATAGGGCCCGGTTTAGGCCTCCACGAAGAGACCAGGAGAACTGTCACAGCCTTCCTTAAGAAAGTAAATAAACCCGTAGTGGTAGACGCTGACGCTCTTAAAGCCTTACCCGAAGACCCCGCTTGTTTAGAGGGGAAGAAGGCCGTGCTAACTCCTCACGCTGGCGAGCTAAAGCTACTCGTAGGGAAAACAGTCTCAGAGAACGTAGAGGAACGAGTAGAAGCCGCCATGTATGCTGCGAAGGTATACGGAGTCACAGTCCTACTCAAAGGCCACGTAGACGTTGTAGCTAACAGCAGCAGGTATAAAATTAACAGAACAGGAACTCCAGCTATGACTGTAGGCGGCACGGGGGACGTATTAACGGGTGTAACTGCCACCTTGCTAGCCCACTGCGGCGATCCCTTCCTAGCTGCCTCGGCCGCATCCCACGTGAATGGAGTTGCGGGAGAAATAGCTACGGAAAAGAAAGGATATCACATAGTTGCCACGGACGTCTTAGAAGCCATTCCCGAGGCGTTCATGAGGATAGGAGCTGTCTAATCTCACTCTACAGGGGTTCCAGGAGGGATTTCGCCGTCTGGCACTATCAACACTGGTTCGCCTTCGTGGACTGCTGCGAGAAGCATGCCTTCCGACTTTTTGCCACGAATAACTTTGGGCTTTAAGTTGGCAACTACGATTATACTTTTACCTATTAATTCCTCGGGCTTATAGTACTCCGCTATCCCGGCTACCAGTTGCCTCTCTTCGCCTCCCAAGTCCACTTTGAGCAGTAGTAGTTTATCGGTGCCAGGTATTTTCTCGGCCGATTTTATACGGGCAACTCTTAGATCTAGTCTTTTGAACTCTGCAAATGAAACTTGCTCGGACATTCTTATCACCGCGCTACTCACGTTTATTGCTCATATATAACGCTAGGCTTCGCGCTTTGCTATGTTTAGCAGTATAGATAGCATTTCTCTCGCGTTAACCAGCATGTCGTGGTTGTTGTTGAAAAACACGTAGACCTCTCTGACACCTTTTTTAATTATACGAGCCGCTACCTCTACTAACTCGTCCTTCGAGTAATTGTGCGCGTACCAGACGGACCTCCCGTGCATGCGTAAGTAGAGGTAGTCGCTCGTAGCTAAGTACCATTTAAACTCTGGCGCGTCAACGGATACCAGAGTTACGCCCGCATCCCTTAACCTCCCAACAACGTAGTCGTCAAGCCAAGACGTATTCCTGGGCTCTAGGGCCATAGACTCTCCAAGCTCCTCCGCGAAGAACTCCACCCTCCTTAACAGGGCGTCGCTAGGCCTTAAGCTAGGAGGTAACTGGAACAGGTAAAACGCCAGCACCCCCTTCTCCTCCAGAGGGCGGAACCTAGCCCTGAAGTTGCTCCAGGCTCTCTCACAGCCCCTACTCAGCTTCCTTAAGTGGGTTATGGACCTGTGAACCTTGACAGACCATTTTAAACCAGCCCCCAGCGAGGCCCACCTAACAACCTGTTTGGGTCTCGGGTAAGAGTAGAAGCTCATGTTAAGCTCCACAGCGTTAAGGTTAGAATGCTTCACATACCACTCTAGGCCTCCCGGGTTCCACGGGTAAGACCAACCGCTAGTGCCAACGTATACCCTCAACACCTACACCTCAATTCCTTAATTGAAGTCGGAGAATGGGGATTAAAACCTGCCGTGCGTCGCAGAGAAAGACCCATTTACACTCTTACCGGCGTAAACCATCTTAAAGAGAACGACGTTGTTGGTTAGTGGATGATGTTGAGAACCGAGCGCTGACCTGATGATTAACAGGCTAGGCTCTGACAGGGTGGGGGGCCTTGGCAAGAGATGTAAGACGCGTGTTACTTAGAGAGCCAGCCCTCGTATTATTAGCCTTATTGAAAGAGAATGCTAGAATAAGTAAACTGCCGAAGTTGACTGGCCTCTCTACCCACGCAGTATATAACGCCGTGAATAGGCTGTTAAAGCTAGGACTCGTAGAGGAAAGGAGAGAAGAGTCCCCGCGCATACGCGAGATATACTTAACGGAGAAAGGGAGAGAGGTGGCGCTTAAGATAGCCGAGTTAGTAGAAGTGTTATACGTAGCCGTAGGGATGTGAAGGCCGCTACTAGGGGAGCGAAATTATAGCTATGTATAAGAGTAGGAGGGCTGTGGCGCTAGCCATGAGCCAGACGGCATGCCCTAAGATTTCTTTCTCATACTGGAGTTGGGAGGAGGCGCTGATACGCGTTAACATTACGTTTTCAGGCCTGTTAATTACTGGCTTCTTCTCCTCTACTTCTATCTGGGGCTTTGACGGCTCGCTTAAGATTACGAGCGCGTGGGTACGCCTCTCCTTCTGCTTTTCTACGGACAAGAGCATCGACCTGTTAGCATTACCCCTCCTCTCGCTTAAATTTTTAGGCTTTCTATTAATAATTGTTAAAAGTCCTTACTGGAGGGAAATTGTACTGATACCCGTAAGGTGGGCGGCGCTTAATTAGACGCGTTGTATTCAGCTTAGCAGGGAAAGCGTTTAAGAAAGCGTGAGCGTTAATGTGCTGGGGGTTCTATGGCTAAGAAGGCAGTATTAGTTATAGACATGTTAGAGGAGTTCGTGAGGGGGAGGCTTAAAGCCGCCGCTGCCGAGGCTATCGTCCCGAAGATAGAGAGACTCCTTAAAGCCGCCCGTGAGAGAAAGGTGCCTGTGATATACGCGGTAGATACCCACTACCCCGAGATAGACTTTGAAACTAGGCTCTGGGGTCCACACGCGGTAATAGGCTCCCCCGAGCGCGAGATAGTTAGGGAGCTTAAACCCGCCGATGGTGACTACGTGGTCGAGAAGCGGAGATACGACGCTTTCTTCTCGACAGACCTAGATATCCTGCTGAGGGAGCTGGGCGTAGACACGTTGATACTTACGGGTATACACACTCACATATGTGTTTTAACCACGGCGTTAGGAGCCTTTTACCGGGGCTATAAGATAGTAGTTCCAAGAGATTGTGTAGCGGCTGCTACGGACGAGTGGCACGAGTGGGGATTAAAATACATGGAGTCGTTCTTAGGGGCAACGATAACCTCGCTCGAAGAAATTCTCAAGGAACTCTAAGCTTCGCCCTGCTCGCCGAGAGGGTCAGACCACACCTTGAGATAGTCGGAGAACAGCCTCCTCCTGCTGACGTGAGTGTAGACCTGCGTAGTTTTTAGGCTAGCGTGGCCCAGCAACTCTTGTATCTCCCTAACGTCCATCCCTCTCATTAAGGAGTGCGTAGCGAAGCTATGCCTCAAAATGTGGGGGGTAACCTTCCTTCCTATCCCAGCCCTCCTAGCCAGCCTTCTGAGAATTCTCTCGACAGTTACATAGTGAATAGACTTACCGTTCCTACCCTTAAACAAGGGTTCACTAGGCCTGCGGCCCTTCACGAACTCCTCTAGTAGGGGTAGGAGAGCTCTGCTAAAGAAAACCTCTCTCTCCTTAGCCCCCTTCCCCCTTATCCTAATGGATAGCCTCTCTAGATCTACGTCTCCAACCTTTATGCTTACCAGCTCGCTAACCCTCATCCCAGTCGTATATAACAGCAGGACTATGAGCTTGTCCCTCTTCCTCCTCTCTTCATTCCTCTCCTCGTCAGCCGCGTCGATGAGAGCCTTAATGTCCTCGCGGTCTAAGTACTTAGGGAGATCCTTAGGCCTGCGCGGGTACTCAAAACCCTTTAAGTTCTCTATTAAGCCGACATATTCGAGAAACCTCTTAACGGCGACCGCAGCAGTATATATACTCCCGGGCTTGTAACCCTTCCTCCTTAGGTAGGCTAGAAAGCCGTCTATATCCCAGACGCTAACCTCACTCAGCTCTTTATCCCCCAAGTACTCCAGAAACTGCGTTAAAATGCTTCTAAACGTCTTAATAGTCCTTGGAGACTTGTTACGAGCTACTAAATGGTCTATGTATAGCTTTAGTAGCTCTTTATTACTAAAACTCCTGAGGTTCATTCTCTCTCTTCTTTCTCCTTCCTCTTAAATAACTCCTCCTCGTCTAGGGTGTACTTCTTCAAGTTATTAGACACGTAAATCGGCGCACCAGCCCTTAAAGCGATCGCTATGGAGTCGCTGGGCCTGGCGTCCACGTGGTGGTATATTTTCTTCCCATCTCTTTCCTCACTTAGGACTATAGTGGCCGTGTATATGTTATTGATCAAGGCGTCTATCGTTATTTTCTCCACCTTAACCCCAAGAGTATCCAGCACGTTTACGAATAAGTCGTGCGTCAGCGGTCTCCTAGGGATAAAACCGCGTAGAGCAGCGTCTATGGCTAAGGCCTCAGGGAATCCTATGAATATCGGAAGAACTCTGTTCTCCCAGGTTAAACCTTTAACTAACACTACGAAGCTTCCTCCGAACGATTCGTAAACACCTATTATATCAGCACGCGTGTAATCCTCCATGCTCTCAAACCTATCTATTCATCGCTGTTATATAATAGTGATGCTAGGCTAGAAGTAAAACCTCTTATAGGGAGCGACGCTCTCCCCAAGCACTTTTTCGACCCTAATAGATACCAAGGGGCCCTTATACCCTCTCAAAGCTTTCACTTGCCTCAGCGCGTCGTCTAATAACACGTATGGGTTCTTCTTAAAGATCTCTAGAAGCTTTTTCTTATCCTGAACCTGCCTGTACATTTTGGCCAGGCTATTCTTAATTATACTATCAGCCAGAAACTCCACGAAGCATATCTCTCCATTACTTATGAGGGATCCTATTATTATGTCTCTCAGCTCCTCTATGAAGGGTAAGTTGTTGAAAAAGAACGCGACTTCATTCTCTATTTTTTGCGCCTCCAACTCCTCCCTAGTAGGTGCCAGAGCGAGCCTAACCCTCTGCCTCCACTTAACCAACCAGAGGTCGAGCCACTCGTTGATCTTCTTTATAGCAGATGCTGGCGCCTCTTCCAGTTCTTCCTCAACTATCATGCTCGCTGCTTCGAGGGAATCCCTATAGCCGAGTAAGCCCCTTTCAAACTTTATGGAGTTGAGATAGTCCCTCTCCGCTACGTCGAGCATTAGCTTGGCTTCAGGCTCCGTTAATTCCTCTATTTTCTTCTTTAGAAGCCTCCATAGGGCTACTCTAAGTGCCGTGTAACGCCTCCACGCGTGCCAGTACATCATCTCATCCTCATAACATCACCGAGGTATATGAACAGTACGCCTCACTTACTGGGATAAGACTTATAAAAGTTCCCCACGACATGCCCAGCAGGCGTATAAAAATAATTACTTGGGAAATAAGGGCTCACTAAAACATTTTTAGATTATAAGCCTTTCGAGCCTACCTTTCTCTGCGTGGAGCATCCTTAGGAAGGACTGAATAGACATTTCGAGCGCGTCTCTTATCTCATCCATGAACTTGGGAAGCTCGTCTAGAGGTATCTCGACACTGGATATCTTGCTTAGCGCTTCAATAACAGTTCTGACGGCTTTCTCATCATGCTTCGCAACGTCTTCAATTATCCCCTCTATCACGCTTTGAGAAACCTGAGGTTTAAATAGCTCACTCAGCCTCTTCATAGCTACAGACTCTACGACCAGCATTATCCCGTCGATTTTACTCCTCAGACATTCGTCCATGAAGTAAGTGGCTTCCGAGGTAAACACGCCTGTGAAAGGCTTAAAACCGTACTTAGCCACGCTCTCAACCAGTCTCTCCTCAGTTACGAAGAAAACCTCTGGTTTGTCTCCGCGAGCTGGCTTGACATCAGCGATTACTATACGGTCAAACTCGTTTCTAGCCGCCCACCTGACAAGTTTCTCGGCTATCAACTCGTATAATTTTTGGATTTCACCATACCTGGGTGGTACTCTAAGCATCATTAAGGAGCAGCCCTCAGCCCCTAGTATTACTATGGGGTGGGCAACTGCGCCCTCTACGGAGAACATCATAGGGGGCATTCCGGGTATTTTGAAGTAGTACTTTGGTTTTAAGTTGAGCCTTCTAGATATGTAGTCTCCCGACGCGTAAAGAATCATTAAGGGGTCGGTGAGCGGGACGAACAACGTTTTGTTCTTGATAGGGCGTAGGTGGAGGTCTACTATTTCTACGTTCTCACCTATAAGATGGATGGCCCCTTCTGACAATTTAAATCGCCTAGAAAAATCTACCTAGAGAAAATATTAAAATTTTGCTAGGAGCACATAAAGCCTGTGATTATAGTCTGGGCTTATATGCCTATACAATAAAGAGAAGCTGGATTCTTAACCAAGACTTCGAAAGCCTTACTCTCATCAATCAAACCCTTAGCCAGCAATTTATTTATAGTCCTACTTATAGACCAAGGGGCTACCACCGCTCCGGGCTTTTTAGGGTCGTCAAGGAAGTCGCTCTCAATAACTATTCGTGGCCAGGCCTCGACTGACTCCTCCAGCTCGGCCCTCCTGGCTGGCACTGAAGGTATAATTCCCAGTTCGACGGCCAGCTTAGCCAGGCTACCCTTTATGTGGTGGAATACCACTTTGGGAGCTCCCGTATCTCTAGACAGAGCTGCAGCATCCCTCACAGCGTCTTCGCTAGACTCCATGTGTAGGTGTACGGGTACTTCCAGCTCAGCGGAGAGGGAGAGTACGTGCCTCGTAATGTTGTTACAGGCCTCTATATACTCGCGGGGTACTGACCAGTGGGGCCTTCCAGCCTCGCCTAGACCGTGAGCTACACCCTCCTTCACGTAACCAGCAGCTATATCGTATGCTTTTATAATCACCTGAGCTGCCTTCTCAATGGGTACGCCGCCCTCAACAAGTCTAACGAACTCGGCCGGATGGGGGCCAAGCACTACTGGTACTATGAGACCCTCCTTCCTCATCTCGTCGGCCGCCTTAATAGTGGCCTTGTATAGGCGCCTGTAGTCGTCTGCCCTCATCACGTTAACCCCTATAGACCAGGAGGTCAGGTTAACAAGTCCGTAAAGCCATCCACCGCTTTTTACGAACCTCCTGGCTAAGGCGCGGGGCCCCATACCCCTGAGGGGATTAACGTGGCCGTGGACATCTCCTATCTTAAGCTCTCTCCCCTCCATGCACCTCACCAGGCCCCCCTAGCAGAGACATTAATTCGCATAGGCTGGAGAGGGCTGGTACATCCACTTGTCCTTCTCTGGAGTACCTAGACCTTATTAATATTGCTTGGAAACCCGCGCTTGTGACCTCCACGATGCACTCCGCTCTGTCGTCAACTAGGAGAACGCGATCCCTGGGAACCTTGTACTTATGACTTAACTTCATCAAAGCTTCACTCTTACTCTCTACGTCTTCCCCCGCTATGATTACTTCGTGAAAGTGCTCGTAAAGGCCTGCCAGCGCTATCCTCTGCCTCTTAAGACCGGGAATTCCGTCATCCCACGTCACGCAGGCAACTATTAGTCCTCTTTCTCTGGACATCAAGAGAACCTCGTAGGCGCAGGGGAGAACCTTCGTACCTCTGATCCTCTCCCTCCAGTAAACCTCTAGCAGGCTCTTGGGGTCGAAATCCACGCCGACAGCTTCCAGCGCGGACTTAATGACTCTTAGTCTATCCCACACCCCCTCCCTCTCCATCTTATCCTCTAACCTATACGCTACGTCGGCAAACCTCCCGAGAACCTCTCCTCTAAGCCCAGCTTCCTCCCCTACACGCCGCCACACCAGTGGGAGGCACGAATAACTATCCACGAGGGTACCGTCAAAATCGAACGCCACCACCTTCCATCTCGTTTAAACCACCCCGACTCGGCACTCGCCCGAGACGGACCAACACTTTAAGGAGCCTGTAGAGCTACTCCTCACCAACCAGAAAACCCTCCAAATCTCCATGAAAAACCTGTCTCTGGGAGATGGGATAGGCGGGCCGTCATGAACGTGGTATATACCCAGCATTTTAAGCCCTCTACTCTCGGCCTCTCGGATAATGCCCACCAACTCGGCGGGGTCTAGGGAAAAACCACCGTAGTCTGATGAATGGCGCGGCTTGACTACGAGGAATGCTACGGGGGGTTTACCGAATAAGAGTACGGGCTCCTCTAAGCCCGCTGACAGTAACTCTGGTACTAGTTCCTCAGAGATTAACAGGTACCGCAAATCGCGGCACCTTAACTCCTCACCTTAAGCATATTCACGAATTCGTCTACCTCCTCCCTACTCCTAACCAGCCTAGCTACCTTCACAGCGTCTCTAACGTTCCTGCTTATCTCAGACACTTTCTCAGCTATGTGGCGGGCTAAGTCGGGGGATACGCCCTCCCTCTTCACGAGAACCGCAGTAGCTATCTCTACGAACTCCTCCCTAGTGTACTTCCTGAGCTTGAAAACAAGGAACCTGGACCTTATCTCCCACGGTATGCGCT
>Ga0190367_1001491_pt1 | contig 13410 bp, 11 predicted proteins | sample 4872181011_MG_FD_171838 | JGI IMG/M metagenome (GOLD analysis project Ga0190367, IMG submission 171838) | Hydrothermal vent microbial mat bacterial communities from Southern Trench, Guaymas Basin, Mexico - 4872-18-10-11_MG | ecosystem: Environmental > Aquatic > Marine > Hydrothermal vents >...
CCCATGCCTAGGTTTTCGGGGATTGGGTGAACTCCGTGAAGGTCGTCAGCTTCTGGGGGAAGGGCGGGGTAGGGAAGACTACGTGCGCCGCGAGCCTAGCGTTAAAGCTCGCTGAGAACGGGAGTAAGGTAATCCTAGTCTCAAGCGACTACGTACCCGCCCTCTCAGAGGTCTTAAAGGTAAAGCTGAGCTCCGAGCCCCACAAGGTGTGGAGGGATTTATGGGCAGTTGAGTTGGACGAGAGCGCTATAATAAACCTATGGAAGGAGAGATTCGGAGACGAGGTCTACAGCGTGGCTTCGAGTTTCCTACCCGTAGACAGGGGGATAATAGACTATGTGGCCGGGGCTCCGGGAATAGCAGACCAGTACGCCCTATATTACGTCTACGACATCTGGAGGCGGGGCGGGTACGACTACGTGGTCTGGGATACAATGGCAGCTGGCGGCGGTCTCAGGCTCCTAAGGATAGAGAGGGAAATTTACTCACACCTCGGAGATGCAGTCAAACTCTACCTGAAGGTCAAAGGAGTGCTCGAAAAGATAAGGAGAGGAGGGGGAGACCCCTCAGCCCTGCTGGAGTCCTGGCGCAAACTAGCGGAGGACGTACTGAAATTCATATCCTCGCCCGACCACGGAGTCTACGTGGTCGCTAGGCCAGCAGCCCTAGACTTCTCAGTTACGCGTAGCGTGTACAATGAACTGACTAGTTTCGGGGCCCATGTGAAGGGGATACTGATAAACATGGTCATCAAGTCAGCCTGCTGCGAGGAGTTGAAGGGAGCCGTTGAGGAAGCCGAGAAGTGGCTGTCCGAGTTCGAGAGGGCATACAAGGACAGGGTCGAGGTAAGAGTTATCCCAATGCTCCCGAGAGGCCCCCAGGGGATAGACGAGTTATTGGAGTTCTCCAAGTACCTGCCCGAGTAGCTCAGCCCCCGCCCGCAGGGGGGAACACGCATATCTCGTCTCCATCCTTAACCTCGGTGTTCAGCCCTTGGAGGAACTCGACGTTCAACCCGTTAACCAGAACCTTATAGCGCGGCTTAATCTCCCCTCCCTCCACGACCTCCTCGTAAAGCCCCTCAACCTTCCTAAGCACGTCTACCAGCCTAGCATCCTCCTCTAAAGTAACGTCTACGGCCTTACCAAACTTCTCCCTAAGAGTAGCGAAAAACTCCACTCTTACACGCATCACGTTAAAATAAGAAAAAAGAGGAATAAGTTTTACTCGGGTAGAAGCCCAGCTTCCTCTAGCTTGTCGGCAACCCACTTCAGCCCTAGCTCCTCGAGCTTAGCCCTAGTCGGCCTACCGTCCTTCCATCCGCGTAGCTTGTAGTACTCGTCCAGCATCTTCTCAAGCTCGACTACTTTACCCTTAGCTGGCCCCTCTGGCATCGGCTCCTTTAACAGCCTGGCTGGTAGGGTGTCGTAAGCTCTCCCGTCACCGAAGGCCAGCACGTTGTATGCTCTCTCCGCGGCGTAGATTCTCTCACCTATCCTTGTTAAGTCCTCGACTGTGTACTCGAAACCAGTAGCTGCGCTCAGGGCTGGAGCCCAGTCTTCAATCCAGGTGGCGAACGTGTTGAACTTGCATAGTATTAAGCTGTCAACTACCGCGAAGCCGTCCTGGAACGTCTTAACAAGCTCGGCCTTACCCTTAGTCTCGAACCTATCAACTAGCTGAGGCACTCCTAAGACCTCGGGGGCTATCATGTAGGCCCTTAGGTGGCAGCCTCCCCTGTTAGAGGTGGCGTACCCTAATCCGTGTCCCTGGGCGCCGCGTGGATCGTAGGCTGGTAACTCCTGCCCCCTCACTACCATAGCTACCTCGGGGGCGCCGTACTTCTCAGCTAGTTTCTTTGCTCCCTCAGCCAGGTCGTCGCCTATACCGCTCCTATATGCGGTCCTCCATGTCAGCTCCACCAAGGCGGCTCCGTTACCCCACGTGGGTTTCAGCCCGCGTAGCTTCTCCTCGGGTATCTTACCCTTCTCGTAGAGTTCCATGAGCGTGCCTATTACGTGTCCCATGCTTATCGTGTCTAGGCCTAGCTCGTTACATAGGAAGTTAGCCTTAGTTATGGCGTTTAGGTCGTCCGTACCAGTCTGTGCGCCGAAAGCCCACACGGTCTCGTACTCAGGCCCGTCTCCCTCTCCCTCGTACGGGGCCTCAGTCTTAGTGTACCTTCCGCAGGCTATTATACAGCCCCAGCAGGGCACTCTCTTGGTCAGTATCTTCTCGGCTATAGTCTCGCCGCTGTATTTGTCGGCGGTCGGGTGGACACCTGTCTGGAAGTTCCTAGTGGGCAGTATGCCGTGCTTGTTTATTATGTTGACTAGGACTGCAGTGCCGTACTTAGGCAGGGCTTCGCCAGTCACAGGGCTTTTCTTAATCTTGTCTACGTTCGTCTTCACAGCCTCCCTGAACTTCTCTTCGTCCTTTATCGGAGGCTTAGCTGTGCCCCTAACAGCTATGGCCTTCAACTTCTTGTATCCGAGCACGGCTCCGTGACCGCCCCTACCCGCAGCCCTACCTTTATCGTTTATCAGGCAAGCGAACCTGACTAGGTTCTCCCCGGCTGGGCCTATACACATGACTTTGATATTCTTGTCTCCCAGCTCCTCAATTAGTATGTCAGTAGTCGCGTGGGTGTCCTTACCCCAGAGGTGCTTCGCATCCCTAAGCTCAGCCTTACCGTCGTGTATCCAGAGATACACGGGGGTTTCAGACGCGCCCTCGACTACTATGCCGTCGTAACCAGCGAACTTTAGCTCTGGGCCCCATTTACCACCAGACTGAGAGTCGTGTATAGTACCAGTCAGAGGAGCTTTAGTCACGGAGCACCAACGCCCACTTTCGGGCATAGCAGTACCGGTTAGAGGCCCGGTTAGAATTATGACCTTGTTCTCAGGGCTAAAGGGGTCTACTTTCGGGTCAACTTCTTTGAGCATGAGGTAGACGCCGAGCCCGCGACCGCCAATCCAGTCGCGGAGAACTTCATCAGGGAGGGTTTCGTCGCGGAGCTTACCGTTCGTCAGGTCAACCCGGAGAATTTTGCCCATATATCCGCCAGGCACGCTTATCCCCCTAACATTATTATGTATTGCTCGAAAGCTTTTTAAGGTTTCGATATTAACGGCCGTTAATATCGAAGAACGGCATAAAATTGAGCTAAGTAAGAGATTTATTTATGAGAGAATGGAGAATCTAGAAATGACAGCGGGGTAAGCGCTATGGCTAGGCTGGAGAGTTTCAGGGATGGCGTAATAATAGCTAGACCTAGCAGGGGACCCCAGATACTATTCCTTGAACTCACCACTAGGTGTAACTTCAACTGTATAATGTGTTTCAGAAGGTCTTGGGAGGAGCGCCTGGGGAATATGAGCGAGTCGTTGTTCAGGAGGGTGTTGGAGGGCGCGGTAGAGGCTGGCACTAGGTTTATCTGGTTCGCCGGGTGGGGCGAGCCCTTAGTGCACCCTAAGTTCCTGGAATGGGCCGAGGAGGTCAAGAGGGTGGGCTTAGAGCTGGGCATAAATACTAACGGTTCCCTACTCGACGAGGACTTAGCTAAGGAGCTGGTCAGGATAGGTGTTGATAGGATAACTGTGTCGATAGATGCTGCTAGCGAGGACGTCTACAGGGAGGTTAGGGGGTGGAGCTTCAGACAGCTCCGAGAGTCCATAGAGACTATCCATAGGATGAAGAAGGAGATGAGGAGTGTCAAACCCATACTGGAGTTCAGCTTCACGGCTATGAAAAGCAACTTAAAGGAGCTACCCAAGCTGTTCGACCTAGCGGAGAGGGTAGGTGTTGGCAGGATAATAGTTTCAAACGTGATCCCGACCAGCCACTTAACTAAGGACGAGATACTCTACGACGGCTGGGAGGGGGAGGACAAGCTCTGGGAGATAGTGAGCATTAAGAGCCTGGAGACGAACGTCGGGGCCAGAATACCCGAGTTCTCCTTCAGAACCGAGAGGTCGTGCGACTTCATAGAGTCCGCGGCGGCCTGCGTCACCTGGGACGGAAAGGTAGCCCCCTGCTACAACCTCCTACACACGTACACGGCCTACATCCTAGGCATAGAGAAGAAGGTTAAACAGCACTCCTTCGGCGACCTAAACAGGGAGAAGCTAACTGATATATGGCGCAAACCTGAATACGTAGCCTTCAGGTACAAGGTACACTTCTTCAGGTACCCCTCATGCGCCGACTGTCGCCTAAGGTACTACTGCGCCCTAGTCGAGTCTACAGAGATGGACTGCTGGGGTAATATGCCGACCTGCGCCGACTGCCTATACGGTAGAAGGATAGTTCAGTGCCCAGTCTAAGCTCTTCCTATAAATGCTCTAGGAATAACTTAGCTGCTTCAAGAAGAATTAAAAGAGTGGGCACGATGTCATATAGCTGGGATCTTACGCTCCTTAGTCTAAGCTTTTTCTTCACTTTTTACTTGATGATGAATCTATTTCGAAGTAATGTTTATAAGAATAAGGTATGTCTGAAATACCTGGTGAATCTGATGAGAATGAAAGTGAAGGTTGGTAAGAAATATGCTATTTATCTGCCAAAAAGCATAGTTGAGGAGTTGAATATCAGGGAGGGAGACTATATCTTACTTACTGTAAGGAGAGGCGAGATACTCCTGAAACCCATAAAGAGAGCGGTGCCAATTAAGCCTTGGGCTACTATTACCTTTGAAGAGGTAGAGGAAGTTGGCGAAGAACTCAGTAAGCGAATACTCGGTGAATAAGCTGATACTTGACACGTCATTCATAGTCCCATTACTAGGAATAAACATTAGTGGGCAACCATTAGTAATTAAAAAATTAAGCGGCGTAAAGTTCCTATATCCTATTCTTATGCTTCCAGAGTTGATCGGAGTTCTATTTAAGATCCTAAAGAAGGAGAGAGTAGATACTATCCCTATAGAGGTATTAGTAAGTTTTGACGCTTTGATCTACGGAGGCTTAGTTGAGCTGATACCACCGGATAGCAGCGATGTAGAATTAGTGTATGAACTCATTAAACTTGGGTGGAAAGATGTATTCGATGGAATATTATACGCTACCGCGGAAAAACTAGGGGTGCTGGCTCTCACGCTTGATGTTGAGTTTAGAAATTTTCTCAAAAAACAAGGTTTTAATTACTGGATGCTTGTAACTCCAAAGGATCTAAAACTATGAAGGCTACTAACCCTAACGTTAAGCCGCAATTAAAGTACTTATCGAGTTAAGTCTTCTTAAGTTTCTTGACTAGTAACGCGGCAATTACGGCTATAGCTAGCGTCGCAACAACTAATACTCCTATTGAGAGCTCTTTCTCTGCTCTTTTAACCTTGGGCTGAGTTATCTTGAGGGGTTGCCTCGCCTTAATCATCACCTTAGGGCCTATCGGGTAGGCGGAGTCGAGTTTAATCCCTGCTAGTACGGCCCCCTTCTCTACTTTGAAGGCGTGGTAGACCAGGTTGTACTTGTCGCTGAACGTGTTTATCAACACATGTAGGGCTCCGTCTGGTGTCTCCGCATATTCTATGCCTTCGACTTCGTACATCTTCGGAAGCGGGATCAGTCTCTCTACATCCCCCGTTTCGAGGTTCACCCTGTAGACGTACCAGTCGATGACCGAGGCGTAGAGGAATCTGTCAACGTAGACCGCTCCCTGGACGCCCGGTAGCTTCCCCCTGAGTTCTACTACTCTGACGGGGCTAGCCTTGTTCCCCTGCCCTATATCGTCTAGGCGGTAGACGTAGATCTCAGAGGCATGGAACTCCGAGCAGTAGACGTAGCCTTCGTGGTCTACGGCAACCCACGGGGCGTGATCCTGATCGACGTAGGCGTATCTCACGAGTTTGAGTGAGTCGGCGTCGTAAATCGCGATTATGGCTGGCCTGACGTACCCCTTCTTCTCTATCGGTATCACTATCAAACCCTCGTAGTAATCGGGGTCTCCTAAGTGGAAGTATCCTTTCTCGGCCAGCTCCCCGGGTATGGGGTAGTCGTTGTAGTCCTCGACCTCGCCTTTCTCTGAAACCCTGAATAGCATGGAAGTAGCCGTGTAGTACCACTTACCGTCACCGTAGGCTAAGCCCTGTATAAAGAAGGACTGCACAGTCTCCGAGCGCAGAGCCCACCCCTCCTCCAGAGCCTCAATCCTGACCTCAGTCGAGGAACCGTCGCAGGAAATCACGAACCTATAACGCTCGCCAGGTATCAACAGGACGTGTACCTTCTCCTCCGCTTCCCCCGCCCGCAGGTACACACCTGGGGACGGGCGCGGGGGAACACAGGAGTAAACCTCAACGGTCAAGCCCCCTCCTAAATCCACCTTGAAGCTCTCCGTGAAGGCCGAATACTTCTCCAGCACGAACTCAAACGTGAACACGTATCTCTCCAGCTCCTCGCCTACATCGAACACGTACTCTTCTCCCGACTCTAGGCGCTGGACGGGCTGGGCGAACACAGGTAAGACTAGGAGAACGAGTATACCTGCGAGGATTAGCCGCTTCACGAAACCCCCTCTGAGTATACGATGAACGAACTAATAGCCCTTATCTTATACCTCGCCGAGCATATACCTGGTGGTCGCTTGCCCATCCTGTTACCTCTTGAGGAGCTTAGAGAACTCGTGAGGGCTGAGGCCGTCGAGAGGTATGAGGAGGGCTTCGACGTAGACATCCCCTCTATAACCCTGGAGATAGAGAGAGCCGCTAGCCAGGCTGAGCTGATAGACATATACCGCGAGTTGAGCCAAGCCCCCCTTAGAGCTGATTACCCCTATTACGAGCCCAGCGGCTTAGAGGGTATCCTGAGGGAGAGACCTGGTGGGTTTAGAGAACTTGAAACCCCCAAGAACCTTAAGGATAAGGTCATGGGCGGGTGGCTCGGCAGGGTCTGCGGCTGTATGCTGGGTAAACCCGTCGAGGGGTGGACTCGGGACAAGATAAGGGAGAGGCTGATGAAGGCCGAAGAGTATCCTCCGGGGAAGCCCTACTTCCCGGCTGAAGCCTTCACGGAGGAAGAGTTGACCTGTGTCTCCAGGCTTGTGAGGGGCCGTATAACCAGGGCTGAGAGGGACGACGACCTAGACTACACAGTGCTTAACCTTCTGCTATACGAGGAGAAGGGCGACGGGTTCACGGCACTGGACGTAGGGGAGAAGTGGCTCACCCTGCTACCCTACAAGCTCACTTATACGGCTGAGAGGGTTGCCTACAGGAACTTAGTCCTAGGGTTAAAGCCCCCCGAGACCGCCACCTGGCTAAACCCCTACAGGGAGTGGATAGGGGCCCAGATAAGAGCCGACCTATGGGGCTACGTATCCCCCGGAAACCCCGAGAAAGCCTCGCTACTAGCCTACAGGGACGCCTCCCTATCCCACGCCAAGAACGGGATATACGGGGAGATGTTCTTCGCAGCCGCGGTATCAGCCGCCTACTCCCTCGTAGACCCCTTAGAAGTCGTAGAGGAAGCCCTCAAAGCCATACCCCGGAGGAGCAGGCTCTACGAGGCAGTGAAGAGGGTAGTCTCCCTCTACAAGTCTGGCGTGGAGTGGGAGGAGGCAGTAACCAAGATACTCGAAGAATACCCCTACCACCCCGTACACACCATTAACAACGCGGCCCTAGTAGTAGCCGCCTTACTCTGGGGGGAGAAAGACTACGCCAAAACGATCACTTACGCAGTCCTAGCCGGGCTAGACACCGACTGTAACGGGGCCACCGCAGGCTCAGTAGTAGGAGTAATGGTCGGAGCCTCGGGAATACCCAAAGAGTGGTGGGAGCCCCTAAACGACACGCTACACACAGCGCTGAGCGAGGTAGGAGTAGTAAGGATATCCGAGATTGCTTCAAGGACTCTCAGGTTAGCGGCTCAACACGCACACAACCTCTGGGGCTGAAAAGGTTAGAATAGCCGCTAGTACTTAAGAGACTTAGGCACAAGTACACTCTTAGACCTCTCTCAATAGGGTCAGCAGGAAGGTTTCTACTACGAGCATTGCTATAACCAGCTCAAAGAGGAATTTGGGGCCGAAGATGTCGAATATGTAGCCCCCTATAAGGCTGCCCGGCAGCCTAGCGATAGAGGACGTAAACCCCCAGACCCCGATGACTAGGGGTACGGAGTCAGACCTGTACTTCTCTCCTATCTCCGACATGTAAGCCACGGCCACGGGGCCCCAGAAGGCTATAGTGAAACCCATGAAGGCGTAGGCCGCGTACACCAGTGTCATGTCCCCCGCCAGGACTAGGAGGGTGAAGTAGGCCAACCCGCATATCTCAGAGAGTACTAGGAAGGGAACCCTACAGCCAGCCCTATCCGAAACGTAGCCAGCCCCCATGAACCCCAGGAGGGTCACCCCGCTCATAACCATGTTAGCCAAGGCCAGCTCCGTAGGCCTAGCGTCCAAGTACTCGGCCAGGTATATCGAGACATAGTCGTGAACCAAACTCCACGCGAAACCGTCTATAGCTAGTATAAGAAGGGCCCTACTGAGACCCGGAGCTTTAAGTAAGTCGGGCATAGCCTTAACGTAGTATACGAAGGACTCAGCCTTACTCCCCGGCGAGGCAGTCTCATCCCTCAGGACTAGTGGTACTAGTAGCGGCGTCGAGGCCACTACCAGTAGGAGGGAAACACTATAGACTTCGGTGAATCCTAGGGATAAGTCTTCGTAGAGATAGCCGCCCAGCAGGGGGCCTAACATGGTAACCACGGTAGTCAGGGAGGCGAGCACACCGAGCGCAGTACTCCTCCTCTCAGCCTCGACGTACCTAGAGACTATGGAGACCCTCGTAACCCTGCTAAAGGGGAACTGAGTGAAGGACAGTACGTAGGCCGCCGCGAACAAGACGAGGGAGCCCCCTAGGGCGGCTGAAAGAGCGTACAAACCCCTAGAAGCCCCTAGGAAGGCTATGGCTAGCCCCTCAGACCTGAAGTATCCTATGGAGGGGACTAAGGCGGCTGTGGGGATACGCATCAACAGCGAGAAACCCCTAGCAGCGGTACCTATCAACCCGTAAGTCTTCATGTCTATGCCTAGGCTAAGCACGAAGTACGGCGTAACAGGGGAGACCAGCGAAGCCCCAAACCTAGACACTAAGACCACAGCCACATACAGGTACAGCCTCCATCTCTTATCCATAACACAAGCCCACACAGAAACCCACACGGCAGATAAAAACCCAACCCCCTCCGAAAAACAGAGGATGACTTCTAACCCAGAAACCCCTCCCCAACGCGAAAAACAGAAAAACAAGGCGTAACGTCATAGAAACGGGGCATAGAAAGTGGTGTACAAAAGGAGGCCCCTACCAATAACAATACTAGCAGTAATAGACGGGGTACTAGGCTCAGTCAGCACGGTATTAGCCGTATACACAGCCATATACCTGGCGGGAAACCCCAACCCACCGCAACCAGAAAACATACTCGCAGCAATAGGAGTAGCGGTAATAGGAGCCGCCATAGCCACCATACTAATAGGAGTAGCAGTACTAAGCTCACTAATCGGACTAGCACTACTACTCAAAGCACTCTTATTATGGAAAGGGGATAGGAAGGGGTACTGGCTAAGCATAACCGCCATAATAGTCTCGGGGGCGCTCGCAATAACCATACACCCACTAATAATATACGCACTAGCCAACACACTAGCACTACTACCAAAATCAAGAAAATACTTATTATGGGAGGAACCACCAGTAAAAACCTACGAACTAGCCGTCAACCACACCTAGACACAGCCTCCCCCACCACTTTAGCAAGCCTAGAAGCGCGCTCCTTATCGACTTCCTTAAATACATCAATAATCGGAGCGCTCACTCCTACCAGCATATCGACGTACTGACAATAACCCTTGCTAACGACCCTGGCGAGCACCTTAACACCTTCTTCAAGGAAAACTAACCCCCTAATATCTCTCTTACTAAGCAAAGCCAACCCATAGCCCAGCAAAGACCTAGCCAAATCCGGTAGGAATCTCTCGTCTTTGCTCGCGAGCTCTCTATATGTTGCCAGTGCCTCCTCGTAGTGCTTTATTGCTTCGTCTAGCCTGCCCTTTCTTGCGAGTGCTATGCCGAGGTTGTTTAGCGTCATAGCTAGGTCTGGCAGGAATCTCTCGTCTTTGCTTGCGAGCTCTTTGCGTATCTCTAGTGCTTCCTCGTAGTGCTTTATTGCTTCGTCTAGCCTGCCCTTTCTTGCGAGTGCTATGCCGAGGTTGTTTAGTGTTCCTGCTAGTTGTGGCAGGAATCTCTCGTCTTTGCTTGCGAGCTCTTTGCGTATCTCTAGTGCTTCCTCGTAGTGCTTTATTGCTTCGTCTAGCTTGCCCTCGTCTGCAAGCGCTATGCCGAGGTTGTTTAGCGTCATAGCTAGGTCTGGCAGGAATCTCTCGTCTTTGCTCGCGAGCTCTCTATATGTTGCCAGTGCCTCCTCGTAGTGCTTTATTGCTTCGTCTAGCCTGCCCTTTCTTGCAAGCGCTATGCCGAGGTTGTTTAGCGTCATAGCTAGGTCTGGCAGGAATCTCTCGTCTTTGCTCGCGAGCTCTCTATATGTTGCCAGTGCCTCCTCGTAGTGCTTTATTGCTTCGTCTAGCCTGCCCTTTCTTGTGAGTGCGTTGCCCAAGATTTCGTGGTACCTTGCTTTGTCTTTCTTCTTGGTTGTTAATGGTAACATTGTTTCTGTGAACACTATGTCGAAGTTTAGCATTCCTTCCTCTAGCTGTCCCTCTAGTTCGTGTATTGTTCTTACGGGCAGTGTTTGTATTATTTCTCTGGCTTTGTGAGGGTTTGTTGCGGCTAGGCCGTCTAGGGCTGGCGCGGCCTTGCCTCCGAGCCCCTCCCAGTCTACTAAGTCGGCGGCCCTAGGAAAGCCTGTGAAGACGTAGTAGGAGACCTCCGAAGCTTTGAAGTATGATATTTCCTCAGGTGCTGCTTTACAGATCTTCTCAACTACTCTGGCCCCAGCTGGAGGTGCTATTCTCCCCGCCGCCCGGTATATCGTAGCTCCTTTAACTCCATCTACCTCGATCTCTAAGAGTATCTCGCCCCAGGTGTCATGGTAGAGCCTGTACGTGGGCTTGACTTCTTCTAGGAGAGAATCAGGTCTTCCCCCCGATACTTCTACGACTCCCGCTATTTTCTCCGGGAACACATCTACGACCTCTTTCAGGTGTAGGCCATGTATGGCGCGTATCTTGGAGGAATACGCCAGTGCCACCCCCAGAAGTGGCTTTAAACGGCCTTTCTTGACTTCGCCTCTTAGTATGTCTCTGACCATCTCTGCGTAGTCTCTGGGTAATCTTCTAGCCTCATCAAGGGTTAAAGTCTCCCCGGGCGGTATAGAGGCTGCAACTGCTATCACGTACTTAGGAGTCTTATCGCTTCTCCTCACAGCTTCCTCGAGGGCTCCCTCCTCCCACTTAGCCTCTTTAGCCTCTAACCTAACCTTCAATATCTCGGCTAGCTCCTTATTGTTGTATAACTCGTCTACTAGCACGGTTATCGCCCCCTTAACTCTAGTAACTGCGTAAGTTGGGGTAGGCGCTCCGGGAAACGCAGAGTTGAAGTCACCGTACTCCTTCAGCCTCTCGTACTCGTGAGTTCTCACAGTGGCTATCAACCCTTTAGAGCCCTTTAACGCTCTAGCTAAGCACCAAGTCTCGCATCCGTCGGCACGTAAGTCGTCGGCTACCAGTACTACCCCCTTCCCGCCTCCGCTCGGCCCTATCAACACCCTGACTTTAGCTCCCATGTTCATGGCTACCCTACATACTATCCACGCCAGGGTGGTCTTTCCTGACCCTGGGGGGCCGACTAATAACACGTTGTGTCCCTCCAGCAAACCACGCGCCAAGGCGTATGCCAGCTCCCTGACCCTTCCAGTCACGATAGTCAGCTTGGGGTCTACTCCTAGTAGCCCCGCCAGCTCGTCTGGGTCTGAGACTTCGACGTAGTTCTCCGGTATTCTCTCTTCAATCCTCTTCCTCAGCTCTCTGACTTCTTCCTTTAGCTCGGCTATCTCGATCTCTATTGCTAGCACTTTGCTCCCTAGCTCTTCTACTTTTCCCTCGATGCTCCTCAACTTCTCTCGGATTTCGGATATGTTTATCCCGTTCTCTTCTAGTATCCTCATCACCTCTTCGCTGCTTGTTACGTGGTTGAAGAGGCTGAAGAGGCCTTTCACTACTTGGGGGTCTTTCTCGGCCAGCTCCTTGATCTTGTCTTTTACTCTTTCTAGGGCTTCCTCCTCGCTCTCCGAGTTTACTACTTCTTCTACTATCTCGCTTGCAGCCCCTCCTAGGAACGAGGATAGGAAAGACGTGGCGGCTACGGGGCCTAAGACCATTACTATGGATACGGGTATAGGCGCGAAGAGGGTGAGCGTGCTAACAGCAGCTCCGACTGTTACCGGGATTAGAATCCTGGCGAGGCGTTTACCTATTCTCTTCAGCTTCTCGGAGGATGAGCTTATCGGCATACTAATTTTCTTATCCTTTTTCGGCTTATTTGCTTTTTCTTACCAGTTTAATACGCTGAGAGATGTTTAACGCACTTATCGGGGATATAATAGTTATTTTAGTAATAAGGTTTCAAGACTTTTGTCTCTCCTTTCTGCATGTTACATCGACTCTTATCGCTGGTTTACGTTTTTCTTGGGTTAATTTCTGTTAGTGTTACGCCTATATACATCCCATTAATCTTTCCTATGTATGGGTGGGCGCTGCCTGGTGGTGGCTTCCCCGCGCTTGAAGAAGTTCTTCGAGGCAGTGGCTGGTATACTTTCCTCAGCTTACCCGGATCTAGACCAAGTCTTCCTCCCCCTGCCAGTGTCTGTTGAGAGGGAGTTGGCGGCCAGTATAGTGTCTGGCGCCTCCTTCTCAGAGTTCTTGAGAGGTTATGGGGAGGTCTTCGCTAAGTACTTCTACTTCCTTAAGCCAGTCTACAACGCTATACTCTCCATGTGGACTGGGGAGCCGGGGGTGGAGGTTCTCTGCTATTTGCCGGGGACTCCCGAGGACGCCGTCTCTTTCTCAGTCGAGGCCGGTCTACTCGTAGCCAAGACGGTGATTACGGGTAGGGTGGACGTAGACGCCTGGCTGGCCCTATTATCTAAGGTGGGGGAGCCTAGGGAGGAGGCCGACCTGATTTCCTTCAGGCTTATGGGTAAGGCATTTATAGTTGCCACTAGGGCTGGCACCCGTATAGCCCGCATTCTCTCCGGTAAGGGTGTTCTGTTAGACCTAGTTGAGCTGGGCCCTTACGTACCCACCCCTCTAGAGAGGTTGCTAGAGGGGCCTAGAGACCCCAGACGAGTGGAGAGGCTCGTTTTGGAGCACGCGGAGTACGTGAGGAACTACGTGTTGACTAGTAGGGACTTGGACGAGGCGTACATGAAGTGGGTGAAGCGCGTACAC
>Ga0190367_1001492_pt1 | contig 13408 bp, 13 predicted proteins | sample 4872181011_MG_FD_171838 | JGI IMG/M metagenome (GOLD analysis project Ga0190367, IMG submission 171838) | Hydrothermal vent microbial mat bacterial communities from Southern Trench, Guaymas Basin, Mexico - 4872-18-10-11_MG | ecosystem: Environmental > Aquatic > Marine > Hydrothermal vents >...
GTTAAGGCTTATGTTAAGATTTTCTCTTTTAAGGTGTATTATTAAACGAGAGTCCAGTCTGAGTCCATGAGATATCATAAGAGCGGCTGTTATCGCCCTTATGACTAAGGGTAGCCTTGCTCTAGTTTCATGGATATTTTTTGAAAAAAGTATATAGGTTCTTCTCATGAAACCTAAATACCTGTCAAATCTAGTCCTTTGAGCCGCTTAGCTCTCCTCATCATTTTCTTTAATAGTTTCCTGCTTTTATTATATGCTTCTAACAGATTTTTAACGTCCCTTAATGTGGTTCCTGAGCCCTTAGCTATTCTAAGCATCCGACTTCTATTTATGATTTCAGGTTTAAGAAGCTCTAACTGAGTCATAGAGTTCATGATGGCTACCCACTTGTGTATGTTTTCCTCACTTGCTTCCTCAAAACCTTCAGGTAGTTTAAATCCCCCTGGAAGAAGCTCTAATAGCTTCCTTAACGGTCCCATCTTAGTCAGGCTTTCTAGTTGTTCCTTCATGTCTAAGAGAGTGAATTTACCGCTCGCTAACGCGGTTAACCTTAACTTTTCGAGAGCTTCAGCTTTCCTAAATCTCTCAATGAGCTGCTTTAAGTCACCCATACCGAGAAGTCTAGAAACAAAGCTTGGAGGATCAAACAGCTCTAACTCCTCTATCTTTTCCCCCATGCCTATAAAGGAGATACTGGCTCCAGTCTTAGTTACAGCCGCTAATGCCCCTCCTCCTCTAGCAGCCCCGTCTAACTTAGTAATTATTATTGAACCTATGGGCGTTGCTTTATGAAAAGCCTCAGCTTGAGTTCCTGCTTGTCTACCTATTGTTCCATCTAACACAAGTATTATTTCATCAGGTGAAATTGCGGAGGCTATTTCCTTCATCTCCTCTATCAGCTCTCTCTCCTTCTTATGTCTTCCCGCTGTGTCAACTATTATTACCTCATACTTTTCGTTTCTAAACTTCTCAACTCCTTTTTTAGCTACCTCTATGGCAGAATGCGCGTTTTCCTCACCATAAAAGGCAACACCTACTTTCTCTGCTAACTGTCTTAGCTGATCCACAGCACCAGGTCTATAATTATCAGCGCAAACTAACGCAGTCTTAAACCCCTTGTTCTTAAAGAAATAGGCTAGCTTACCCGCTGTTGTAGTCTTACCTGAACCTTGTATACCCACCAGCATGATTACATTAGAGGTTCCTTTTTTGAGCCTTATGCTATACTTACTCTCTCCTCCCAGTATCTTAATCAGTTCTTCATATATTATCCTTATTAACAATTCTTGTTTAGAAAAACCAGGAGGTATCTTTTCCTTTTTTATTCTTTCTTCAACTTTACGAGAAAGCTCAGCAACTATCTCTACGCTTACATCAGCTTTAAGAAGTTCTCTTTGAATACCTCTTATCAGTTCCTTTAATGTTTTCTCATCTATTATGGAGGACCTCCTTATCTTAGCTATTATCTCTGTTAGTCCCTTTCTGAGACTTTCCAAAACTTATACACCACTACTTAAGAATTAAGAACATTTTATATAGCCCTTGCTTTCTAAAGAAAAATAGGGGCCGTGGCCTAGCAAGCCCTATTAGGGCCTAGAGAGGTATGGCGGCCGGCTCCAGACCGGCAGGTCCCGGGTTCGAGTCCCGGCGGCCCCACCAAATTTAGCGGGTTTCGATGTATACCTCTATATCCATGTTTTTAAGAACATTGCTGACATTTTTTCTTAATGTGGATATTGCGATGCCTGCCGCTTTAGCAAGATCGGCTTGCTTTCTCCTTTCTCCCATCAACACTGAAGAGATATAGGTAACCGTAGCTGCTAAGCTTGCAGCCATCTTACTCTGAAACCTAGGATCTCTTTTTATGTTAGATAAGATTTTTAAAGAGAGATCTCTAACTCTTCGTGAAAGCGCAAGCTTAGTTGCTATTAACGTCACATGATCTTCAGCTCTAGATAGTGGAGGTTTACCGAAGAAACCACTTCTGATGATGTCTCTATAACATCTCCTTATATCTTTGGAATTAGCTTTAGATAATATCTCTATTTCCTTTAAATTTCTTCTAATTTTATACATTTTACATGCAAATAGAATACATGCACCTAAATAACCATATAACGATCTATGTTTAAAAAACTTATTATTATAAATTCTTTTAAATATTTCAAAGGCATATTGTTTTACATAACTAGGTATTTTAAGAGCGGAAGTTATCCTTTCAAGCTCTATACTATAATTTATGAGCTTATATTCATGAATCTTCCTTTGAATTAGACTGATTTTATTTAATCTTCTTCTTTGCAGATACGAGCTAATAATCCTACCCTTGCCATCCGTATGTCCTATAATTCTTGTTCCAAGCCCGTTAGATGGCTCCGCTCTAGTTCTTCGAATTCTCTCTTCATTAGTATAATACCTCCACTCAGGTTGTAAATCCATAGTATTAGTGTACATTACATATCCACATTCAAGACACTTTATCTCTCCTCTAAGATCATCTAAGAATATTTTATCACTCCCGCAATTACGACATCTCATCATCTTCTCTTCCTAGCTTTTCTCCTGGAAAATCCCTTCCAATACAGCGATTTGTTTTTTATATATGATAAACTATTTATTTTATTTTTATAAATTTTTACAGAAATATAGGGACCTTTAACAGGCCCCATCACATCCTGAACATAACCTACAACTCTCATATTCTCATCATAAACCTCAGCTCCTATCTCAGGAATCTCTCTGGCCTTTACTATAACTTTATCATGTTCAGAAACGTTCATAACTTTTCCTAAAAGCCTCATAACAATATAACCTAGTATACCATCCTTTTTTAGTTTTTCATCTTGACAGACATTTTTGGTATTATTAGATAAAATACAAAATTTGAGCAGCCGAACAACTAGCATATCAACAACTATGCTCCTTTACCTGAGATCTAAGTTTTAAGTACATCTTGAAGTATCGAAGTATATAAAAGTATGTTATTTGATAAAAAATTATCTTTAATTTAAAAATAATAAATAAAATAATTAAATCGAGATTACTAGGTATAATTTGAAATAGTAACGATGTTAACTTTTATATCCATGTTAAGAGGGATTTAGATTAGGATTTAAAGGAAGATATGGATGAAAATTCTTCCCTTTTCCGCATTCGTTGGATTGGACGAGCTTAAGAAGGCTCTTTTAGTGCTAGCAGTAGATAATAACATAGGAGGGTTACTAATATCCGGTCCCAAAGGGACAGGAAAGTCAAGCATAGTTAGAGCCTTTGCTGATTTATTGCCTGAGATAGAGGTTGTAGCTGATTGTCCGTTCAACTGTGACCCTAGAGATCCTAAGAACATATGTGATTTTTGTAAAGAGAGGTACAAGAATGATGGAAAACTTCCTGTGAGAATCAAGAAGATGGAAGTAGTTACCTTACCTATAGGTGCTACAGAGGATATGGTCTTAGGGACGATAAACATCGAAAGAACACTTAAAGAAAAGAGGTTAGTCTACGAGACAGGGCTTTTAGGTAAAGCTAATAGAAACATACTTTATATTGATGAGGTTAACTTACTTCCAGATCATATAGTAGACGCTATTCTTGATGCGGCAGCATTGGGATGGAATATCGTTGAGAGAGAGGGTATCTCGCTAAAACATCCCTCTCGTTTTATATTGATAGGAACCATGAATCCTGAGGAAGGAGAGTTAAGACCGCAGCTATTGGATAGGTTTGCTATAGGAGTTAAGGTCCATACGATACGTGATCCTAAGGTAAGAGCTGAGATTGTAAGAAGAAACTTGGAGTTCGAGAAGGATCCTGAGGGATTTAAAGATGCTTGGAATGATGAAGAAAGGAGGATGAAGGAAAAGGTAATAAGGGCTAGAGCTTTAATCGATAAAGTTAAGATTAATGATGAGTTAGTTGAGAGAGTTACAAATACCTGTGTATCGCTTGACGTTGACGGTTATAGGCCTGATATTGTTGCCGTGAAAGTAGCTAGAGCCCTTGCTGCACTAGATGGAAGAACTGAGGTTATAGAAGAAGATATATTAACAGGTTTAAAGATGGCTCTTATACACAGGACGAGAGCTGAGGGATTAAAACCTCCTCCCTCCGAACAGGAGATTTTATCCGCTTACTATGGCTCTCTTAAGATGAAAACTAAGGCACAGGCTAGGATCAGATACGATAAGGCATCAAGAGAGACAAAAAAGCGGTTTTTTCCGGGATGGACTTTCTAAGAGTAAATTGCCCAGATCGCTAAGGATACTGTTAGCACTAGCGTCAATAACTTTGCTTATAGTTCTTGCCTTATTGGACATAAGGTTAGCTCTACTGGCTTTGCTTCTATGGCTGCTTTTAAGTATGTTTTTCGGAAGAAAGGGAGTGCAGGAAGATGGGAAAGCTCTCATAAGATCCAAGAAAACTTTGCTCTCCTCATATAACATGGAACCTGAGCGTAAGAAGATAATGATGTCACTTACCCGTGGAATGAAGATCAGCAGGGGAGATATAAGTCCTAGTCAGATGGTTGAATTAGCCATAAATATATCGAGGAAGATGGCTAGATCGAAGGGTAGAAGGAAGGTTAGAGCTTCATCTCAGGTTATAGACTTTGTGTTACCTCGAAAGAAATACTTCAAAATATCGATACCGGCAACCTTAAGAAGGGCTGCGGCTTCACAACGTTTCCCTAGTGTTGCTTTCTCGGATCTCAGAGCTTCCTTACAAGCAGGTAAGGGTAAGGTTTCTCTTATAGTGGTATTAGATTCAAGCGCATCCATGATATACTCAATAAGAGGCATATTGACCGCTTTTAAAGCCATAAAGAATGAGGCGAGAAAATATAGGGATAGGGTAAGCTTAATAGTAAGCAAAGGTTTTAGCTCGGTGGTAGCTCAACATCCTACAACTAATTTTAACCTGGTACTAAGTAAATTCTCCGTATTAGGTCTAGATGATTTCACGCCATTAGCTTCAGGTATGTATAGGGGTTATGACCTCGCTGTTAGAGAAAGAAGAAGAGGATATGAGCCAGTAATTATAATCATAACAGATGGTAATGTTAACGTTCCTTTAGAGAAATATCTTAGAGGGAATATTATGTCACCTGATCCAGCTATAGAATCTGTTTTAGAGGTAGCACGGTTAATAGCTAAGTCCAAGATAGAAACGGTCATAGTCAATACTAGGCATAGAGACTATCCTAGAGATCCACATGGTATAGTAACAGGCACACAGCTTTTAACTAAAGTCGCAGAGATAGTTAAAGGAACATATGTCGGAGTATTGGGATAACAATACCTTAAAGTTTTTAAAAGATGTGGAGCTTAATTATTATCCTTGTTCGTGGTGATATCTATGGCGTATATACCTAAATCCTTAGTAATCGGCAGATGTATAAGGTGCGGAAAAAAGTTGTATAGAAGTGATGTCATTTATAAATGTCCTAAATGTGACATAATATACTGTCCAACTTGCAGTAGGAAAACATTCAATAAGTGTCAGATATGTCTCTCGGAACTTAGCGAGGTCTAAGCTAATATTCTTCTAGGATTTCTGAGTATTTTAATTTCTCCTCTATCAAGCTTATATCTCCATGAGCCGTCTTTCAGAGAATTTAATCTTTTCCTAATTCTCCTCTCTATATCACCCTTATACTTTAGAGTTGAGGAAAATAATGCGATAACTGTGGATATTATCCTGTTCTTTGCTACCTCTTCACTGTAAACATCTATATCTACCCTTCCTCCAATGTTAAGCTTCTTAGAATCTATAACAGCTGATTTCTTACTAGAGGAAAAGTGGTATACTTCCCAATCACTACCTATGGTTAATCTTTTTTCATCTATTACATACGTATACGTCTTATTCTCCTTTTCGTCAATGTAGTTAAACACGTATATCTCACCTAAACCCAGCCTTCTATGGACCTTTTCAAGCCATATCACATACCTATGTTTAGGTATAGTTACCAAGAAAACAGGTATTATATCATTAGAGCCTATGCTCCTCTTAATCTCCTCACTCACCACCTCTTCTATGCTACCTAGCCATCTACCTTCATCAGTAAACATCCTTATCACGAGTCTACCATCTAGATCTCCTTTCTCCCATATCTTTCTCCTTAAGGCGATAAACCCTACTCCCTTTCCGTCCTCCTTGTACTTTCCTATAATATCCATGTCTAATGTAAAATACCTACTTTTAGACCTGTATTGCTCCTTCTGTCTTATACCTATTTCTTCTCCATGAAGGTCAGTAACCCAAAAATCTACGGTGAGTCTTTTGAAGGGATCCACCATATTAAGATATGAACCTCGGTAGCTATAATAAAGTTTTAGATTTTAGCTATCTCACTGAAATTCTGAGCTATAAGAACATACTCACCTATAGGACATAGTTCATTACAATACCCACAACCTGTGCATAGATCATTAGATATTTTTACCTGACCTTTTACACTTTTCAGCGCACCTGAGGGACAGTGAAGGACACATAGTTCACAGCCTATGCAGAAGAGTGCTCTTATAACTGCTTTAACAACTTTTAAATAATTTAACTCTTTTTCTTTTAGTTTCAATTTTATTAAATTATCACTAATGTCATACTCTAATTCTCCTTTTAAATTAGTTGTTTTAATAAAATTAAACAATCTATCCTTAATTACTAGTAAATTTTTATTATTAATCTTAAATAGTAATATTGAACCAAGTTTATTTATGTCTAAATCTACCCCTCTTCTATCTACGTAATCTACTTTGATCTCTCTTTTTACATCTCCAGGAACTTTAATCCATCTCCATAACCCGTACTTTATCCACTCCTTTGGAAGCTTCTTACTAATAGCATACTTCTTTAGATACTCATCCCATCTTTCCCAAAGAGAGGGATATAGTCTTTTTACGTCCTTAAATTCTCCCATCTCAGATGCTGGACATAGCCAGCATCCTAGTCTGTCAAATCCTAGATAGTACAACTTATTTGGTATAAGTTTTCTAAAAAGAATGTACATCCATACATCAAGGGAGGTCCATGTCAGTATAGGTGCAGCAGCTAAGATCTCAGGCATCCATCTATTTCTCCAAATTCTAGGTGAGACAGCTCTCTTAGCAGATTCAAATTTCCTTTGACCTACGAAACTTAAAGCACCTTTAGGGAATAAAGTTTTTACCTTCTTAGATATGGGAGCTAGCTTAGCTAGCTTACAACACCACCTGTAGTCTCTGGCTGGAGGGCCCAGTACATTCACCCCCCTCCAGAAGCTGTCTTCAGCATCTGCCACTATTAGTTCCAGGTTGTTTTTCCGTGCAAACTCCTTAACATAGCTCACCGTATCTGGCAGCTCTATACCTGTATCATTAAATAATATTGGTACTTTCCCTAAAGCCTTAGCTACTATATGGTATGTCACTAAGCTGTCTTTTCCTCCTGAAAACGATACAAACACAGGTAACTTATAACGATAATGAACCTCCTTTACAAAATTAATAGCCTCTTCTTCTATTCTAAGTAATCTTCTCTCGTTAGCTCTAATGACGTCTTTCCACGAAGGATTACTTCTATTCCATGAGAAACGTCTCCATAACCATACCTTAGTTATTCTTAATCTTTTACCTCTTATAACCTTAGCTATACCATACATTTTCTTATTTAAAGTACCCACAGCCACGTATTCCTTATCCTCAGGTAACGCAATCTCTACTATTTTATTTCTATGAACCTCGTATCCTCTAGTTATCTTAGGTAAATTTAGAATAGCATAGTACCCTGTTTTTTCCTCAACCATTTTAAAAGAAAGAGGATAAGAAGGCTTAATTCTCCACTCCTCACTCCAGAGATCATAATATCTATGACATATCACTTGTCCATCGATGATTACCTCATCAGCCATATCAGGGTATTGTATCTTGTTAAGCAAAACGACTTTCCTTTTAGGAACTATTTTTTCCCAGCCTTTACCTAGATACTTCTCTAATAAAGAGTACACACGTTTCAGCTCAAAGCCCAGAGCCGGTCTTACATCTCCTGGAGGAGTCAATTTGACAGGTATAGTGGGGGAATTACAAATATTACATCTTCTACCTAATATTGGGACATTACACTTAGGACACCAAAAGAGCTTAACCGATATCTCCTTAAGCACACTAAATGCTTTATCCAAAAATAGCACCTTTAAATAAAGTCAGTCTAAGGGCCTTCCATCACTCACGATCCGTTAAGCCATGCTTCATCATCCACTTTTATAAAAATGGATGAAGTAATTAAGCCTTTTTCATAACATAATGGAAACGCCCTACTTCGTAAAACCCTCTCCCCTAGTTATGCAAGGGTATATTGACCTCAGGGAAATTCCATCCCTTTCTAGGCGAAAAGGTACCCTTCTTTAAGATCCTTAGATTAACTACATCGCCTATAAACAGAGTTGTGTCCTCATTTTTAACATATGAAGACACTTTACATCCTAGAAATGCTAAGGCTTCTTTCATAGCCGGTGTTTCTGTTTTCTCGCATTTATAGATGCCTATGTTATATTCAACCACTTTATTAGTTTCTCTACCACTCACTGAACCTAGAAAATATATTAAATCCAACAATCTTAATTAGGTAATATATTAACTGTGAACGTCCTATACTTGCTTATCAGCTCATGGGTATAGGATTCAACACCTATGGACACACCTACCCTAGGAGGTTCCTCAGCAACGGGCATAATCCATGAGGCGCTCATAAAATTTACCACTTCGTTTACTTTGCCTGAACCTATTACGTATGCTGGTCTAGGATGAAGTAATAGGTAAAACATCCCTAAGTTGGTTAGAGACATTAACAACACTACTCTAAGCAAGTAAACTGAAATTTAGGTAAAATAGTTTAGCTTTATGATGAAACAGTATGATATAGGAGACAAAATACTTACTAGACTTAAAAGAGTGGGGAGAATAGAGGTAAATGAGTTTATAGCCCTCTTTGTCAATAAGAGGTTTAAAGATCCGTTTATAGTTCTAATAGCTACTATAATATCCCAAAATACTAATGAAAAGAACACCTTTAAGGCCTTTGAATCCCTCCGAAGAAAAATAGGAGAATTAAAGCCCGAGAGATTGGCTGACATGTCTCTAGATGAGATAGTTGATGCTATAAGGGTCTCAGGCATGTACAGAGTTAAATCAAGAGCAATAAAGGAGGTTTCGAAACTTATATTAAAGGAGTTTAAGGGAAATACTGAGGCCTTGCGTAATCTATCTATAGATGAAGCTTATTCTATTCTTCTACAAGTACCAGGAGTAGGTAAGAAAACCGTAGATGTTATGTTAGCTTATATGGGTAAGCCTGTACTACCCGTAGATACACATATAAGAAGAATAGCTAAACGACTAGGTGTAACTACCAGTAACAACTATGAGGATATAAAAGAGAGCTTAGAAAACATTTTTAGACCTGAGTTAAGGTTAAAAGCGCATCTTTACCTGATAAAGCTAGGTAGAAGCATATGTAAGGCGTCAAAGCCTTTATGCTTAAAATGTCCACTTAATGATATATGTAAGGAGGGACAGAAAAATCTTCCTAAAGGAAGTTAGTTATCTTAACTTGCTTCCTTAAGTTAGATAATATCAGCGAGTTTTTAACCCATTCATTCCTAGGTATTTTAAGCTTTGAAAATACATATTCTAACGCTTCCTCAAGAGATCCAAACTTTGTAGGTTCGCTGGATAGGGCCTTTCTCGTCATTTCCCTTACTAACCACACTCCTAAAGGCATAATATAATCCCCATAGATTTCTCTTAACACGAGCACCGCTGCCTGTCTTCCTTCTTGTTTTAGCTTTTCTGTAACAGCTAGTCTAGCTGCATAGTAACAACCTCCCATGCTAGCATAGTTTGTTCTGCCGTGATATCCTTCCCAATCACCTATCATAGCTACGTTACGGGAGTCGGGGTTCCATAAAGTCCCGGGGAACCAAGCCTCTATTGATTCATACTCCCATGAATGGGGAAGCATAAGTATTATGAACTTATTACCCAACTTACTGTATTCATATACTCTATACTCGTTTATTAAAGGACTTTTCTTGACATACGTGTTTATTATATACCTAGAGAGAGTGTCGTCAACGGCTGTTATACTCCACCGTGTAGGCACTAGTTTTCTATTTTTTATAATCCCCATACCTCCTATGCTCATCAACCTTACTATTGAATATACCGATGTCTTCATAGCGTAAAGTGCCCTTATAGCATCAGATGCTTTTAAGTCATAATCGTAAAACACCTTCTCCAATCTTCTATCTCCTCTAGCACCTGTTACATAAATTGATTTTACAGGCGCTAAAGGCCCCATAGGTTGAACCTCTGAATCGATTAAGACCTCTGCTTTCGGAGCTCTCTCTAATACAGCATCGACATAAGCAGGCCTTGAAGATAAAGTAACTTCTAGTGTCTCATCATATAACTTACCTTTTGACCAAGGTTTCCTTACATGAACTTTGAAACTCTCCCTGATCAGGCTTGTTCTTATTTCTGCTATATCACTTATGCTTAAATCTAGCCATAAACTAGGATTGGCCATAAGACTTGTGTCTCCTTTATTAGGGGGCACTAATGGTCCTACGTAGACATTAGGGTAGGTTTTCCATCCAACGAACACCTCAGGTGGTGAGGCTCCGTAAACACTTCCTTCATTAAGTATAGGAAGTACCTTCTTAAAATATGCTAATCTAATCATCACAGGACAAGAAGATTTACCACAAAGTAGTTTAGCTCCTCTGCATGCTAAGCAAATAGAGCTACCTACTTTAAGCCTAATCTCCTTCGTAGCTTTAAATACCTTCTCAACAGGTATCTTTGTCTTAATCCTCTTTACCATTAAGCTCCACTATATGTTATCTCTTAATACTGTAAATGAAATAAAGCCGCTTCCTAAATATATGAATAAAACTAATCTAGGAAATATCAAGAATTGAAGGAATAAATAGCTGTAGAAATGGAATATTACGAGTAGATATGCATGAGTGGAGTATAGGTAAGGCTATAGTAGACGCTGTCACTAACTTTGCTAAAGGAAAGAATGCTAGAAGAGTGTTAAGGGTAGATATCTTGGTGAGTGAGATAGCCCAGTTAGACTTAGATGTATTAAGAGAAGCTTACAAGATTTTAACTCAAGGAACGTTAGCTGAAGGCTCAAAACTAAATATAGAGATTGAAAAGGCTGAATTCACATGTAATAACTGCGGTTATAAGTGGACATTAAAGGATATAGGAGATATATTCTCCGACTTGGCTAAAAAGTATGGTATAGTTGACGAGGAAGGAACAATCGATCTCCCTACACATTATATGCCGATGGCTATTCACGCACTGATAGCATGTCCTCAATGTAAAAGCATGAATTTCTCCTTGAATATCACTAGAAGTGTCGAGATAAAGGCGATAGAAATAGAGAGGTAAAAGCATGTGCCGGGTAGACCCTCTTATTGAACTATCATATGAACAGCTATCTAAAGCTAAAAGAATAATATTAATAGGAGGGGGCAAGGGTGGTGTAGGTAAAAGCGTGATATCAGCAGGCATAGCTTTTTCTCTCTCAAAAAATTATAAGGTTGGAGTTCTAGACCTTGATCTTCAAGGTCCTGCTATTCCTGTATTATTCACGCATAAGCTTAAAGAGAGGTTAAGAGGTGATAAGGAGGGGCTTAAACCTATTATTTTAGGTAATCTAAGCGTAATGTCCCTTGGATTCATTGTAGAGGAAAGACCCTTACCCTTGAGCGGTAGGGATAGAGCTGATGCCGTGCTTGAGTTCTTAGCCCATATACACTGGAATCCTTTAGATTATCTTATAGTAGATTTGCCCCCAGGAATGGGAGATGAAGTATTAGTACCTCTTAGAATTATAAAGAAGTTAAAACATGGATTTATAGTAGTTACAAGGTCTTCAAGGTTAGCTTTACCGGTCACAAAAAGGTTTATAGAATTTCTTAGAAAAGAACAAGTCAAAATTTTAGGAGTGATAGAGAATATGTATGAGCCTTATCTGGCAAGCAAATATGAGGAAAGGGTAAGAGAGTTACTAAACAGATACGAGGTGGAACTATTAGGAAAAGTACCATATGATCCTTATCTAGAGAGCTTACTTCTTAATGAGAGAAACATATTGGAATCGGAAAAATTAGCTCGGGCATTCAGGGAAATATCTCCTAAAGTAGTAAAATTACTTAATTAAAACAGGCATATCTGTTTCTCCTAGACATATAGAGTTAAGCACTGGATTATAAAACATATTTATGGACCTTACTACAACCCCTCTTCTTAAAGCTTCTTCTATTAAAAGGGATATCTAAGCATCTCCTTTTCTATAAGGTTTAAAGAACCTTACTTTAGGTATTGCAGCTATGAAATACCTATGATGCCATTTCCTCCATTTTCTACAACTTTAATAATTTCCCTTATATGCTTTCTACCCCTTAGTGGGGAACAATCAGGGTACATTCTTCATCGGCAAATTCATATACATAAACCAATTCTCTTCTAAGATTTTCTTTAGGGTCTCTTTTTCCTCGGTACTTAATTCACCACTTTTAAGTATCAGAGAATATGTTTCTTCAGCACTTTTTCTTTTGCTTAAGAAAATCTATCAATCGTAGTAAAAAGGAGAAAAATAAGAGAAAAATATAAAACTTACAAGATGAAGTTTTAAAAAATTATGAAGTCTTAATCAAACTCGCTCTTTTCTTCCTCTTCCTCTTTCTTCTCCTCCTTCTTCTTTTCCTCTTCTAGCTTTCCAGCAGCTATTACGTCATCAATCCTAAGGACAAGTGAGGCGACTTCCATAGCGGCCTTCATAGCGTGCTCTTTAACAACTAATGGTTCTATTACTCCAAGGTTTAGCATGTCATCTATCTTACCTTTAAAGACGTCAACTCCATATTTCCACCCATCATCTTTTTCATGAGCGGCCCTTAGTTCAGCCATTATATCTATTGGATCAAGACCCGAGTTTTCAGCTAAAGTTCTAGGTATAACTTCTATTGCATTAGCAAAAGCCTCTATAGCTAACTGTTCCCTACCGCCTACTTGTGGAGCATACTTCCTTAGCTCTTTAGCTATTTCAGCCTCAGGAGCTCCTCCACCAGGAACTATGTACGGATCCTCTATAACGTCAGCCACTACACTTAATGCGTCTGTAAGTGAGCGCTCAGCCTCATCCACAGCCTTCTCCAGCCCACCTCTTATTAGTATGCTTACTGCCTTGGGGTTGGGGCATCCTTCTACGAAGACCATTTTCTCATCTGCCACCTTTCTCTCCTCGACTAGCTTGGCCGTGCCCAGTGCTTCAGGCGTTAGGTCCTCTATCTTGGTGACTATCTTTGCCCCTGTTGCCCTCGAGAGCTTCTCCATGTCGCTCTTCTTCACCC
>Ga0190367_1001493_pt1 | contig 13407 bp, 26 predicted proteins | sample 4872181011_MG_FD_171838 | JGI IMG/M metagenome (GOLD analysis project Ga0190367, IMG submission 171838) | Hydrothermal vent microbial mat bacterial communities from Southern Trench, Guaymas Basin, Mexico - 4872-18-10-11_MG | ecosystem: Environmental > Aquatic > Marine > Hydrothermal vents >...
GTCAAGTATTTTTTTTGCGTTTACCTTACGTAATAAAAAATGAATAATATACCCTACAGGATATTTAACTGCTCTATCACCTTTTTTCTGTATTTTTCTTTGGTCCACTACTAACATAGTGAAAAAAAATTAAGGATTAATCCCTAGTATAGCCTTACCATTATAAGCTCCCCTCTTTCTTTCTTGTAGGTTATCCAGCAATCGACGTCTACAGTTTGCCTAAAATCTATTACTTCCCCCAAAACCCATTTTAAGGCTAATTCAATTCCTCTTACTATTTTACATTCCTTTATGTATTCACTTTTTTTCCACTTTTCTATTTCCTTTAGCATCTCTTTTACTTCTTCTTCGCTTCTCATACGCTTATCTATCCCTCCTCCTCCTCTCTTTTAACACATAGAAAAAGAGGGAAATATCCACAGTTGCTGCAATAACCGTAACCTCGTGGAGACTTCACTCTGTATGCTTTTTCTCCGCACTTAGGGCAGATTAAGTTATTTCTAATCCTTCTTATTCTTCTTCTCATTCATATTCCTCTTTAGCTTTCCTCTGAATATCTCTAACTTTCGCTTCAGTTTTTAATAACAGCAAAGGAGATAGGTAGTAGAATAACACTTGTCTTACAAACATTACATACCCATTTAAAGTTGTATTCATGCCTACTTTGCTCTCGAAGTAGCGTAATAATGCCTCAAAAGCAGCTGCTATGTTATTTTCTAGTTTTGATTTAGAGGAAATTTTAACCTCCTTCTTATAAGTTTCCTCTATTTTATCCACCAGTTGCTTAAACAGCATATCTATTTCCTCGTAGTCTTCTTTAAGAACCGCGTGGAGATGTGCAAATTCATCTTCTAATTCATCTAACTTTCTACTCATCTATTATCTCCCCCTTTCTTCTATATTCTCCAGAGTTTCAAAAAATCCAAAAAGAAGGTATTTTACAGCGGTAAGAGAAGGAACCCTTGAATTTATCTCAATAATACCATTCACGCTAGCATTTACCCACCATGTTGTTTCTTTTCCCTCTCTCTCCTCTCTAATTTCAATATTTATTATTGTAAGTTTTCCTTTCACCTTTCTCACCTCTTCGCTTTAGAATGGAGATTACATATAGTCAGAACTTCATGAATTTTACCAAACGGCGATACCTTAGTTATTTTATTTCCTTTAACTTCAAACCACCCCCCTGTGTAACCATAAAATTTCTTAACTTCTATATATTTTAGCTTGTAATACTGCTTTTTCCGTATTAGCTCCTTAAAAACCGCTATTTTTATTTTATTCTTTCGTTCACTTGGTGGACGGTGAATTTTGCACTTGAAAAAGTCTCCCATGTAAGGTTCTCCTTGTGCTTCAAATTCTTCTTGACACTGCTCACACCAGTAGAAATCATATCCTCTTTTCTTCTTTCTCGATACTGGAATCTTTAAAACATTCTTTAATCCGACCTCTTTTATTGCAATAGGCACTGGTACGTGTTTTCCAGAAGGGAGCTCTATTAAATCGTAATAATCAATCACTCTTTTCCGCATATCTCTTGCCTCTTATTTCTTTTTAGCATAAGGGCAAATGCTTACAAATTCGCAATAATTACATTCCCAATCGTAACGCGGTGAGGTCCATTGTTCTATTAGCTGCTCTACCTCATCATCGCTTAAGCTCTCGTTAATGCTGAACTCTACAAGCCTGTTAGGTGTTATGTAAATAAGTTTACCTTCAGGTTTTCCTGTAAGCCACAGGTAAAGCTTAACCTGTAATACATGATGCTCGAAAGGCTGGTTATCCTTGAGCTCTCTCGCATACTTTATCTCATAAACGCATTTGTCATCAATCCCATCTATTCTGCCTTTTATGACCCATCCTTCAATGTATTCTTTAAACTCCTTCTCTGTTTCTAATCCTAGTTCTTGCAAAAGATAGGAATAAATTCCATAATGCACCAAATTACCTAAGGTGCATGCAGGCTTAGCTTGATAAAAGAATGGATATTGCTGCCTTAGTTGTGCCTTTGCTTTACACTGAACAAGTTCAGAAACCCATATCTCATTGGGTTTTCTATCTCTTTGGTGCTCTAGGTATTCCTCATATTCTTTTAACAGAAGTTGAGTAACTATGCTGAAGCTCATTTTTTCAACACCTTCTCGTATTCCAATAAAAGATTCCTAATCGCAGTTCTTATAAAGTCCTGATAGGTCTTAAAATAGCCTTTTTTTACTAACTTGTCTATTTGTGCGTATTGCATTTTTGGCAGGTAAACCATTATTCGCTTAGTCATGGCTTTTGCTTCACCTCCGCATGGTAATAAATCTCTATTTCCTCTGGAGTTTCTATTACAGTTGTTCTTTTTGCTGGGAAGCTTACATCTCCTTCGAATATCCACGCTAAATATCTCGGGATATCTCCGTTAACTATGTAAACGCATGCTGGTTTGGGTGTAGTAGTCAAATAAACGTTGTCGAGGTTTTTGTTGCTTAGAATTACTTGTGTATAGTGCCTGTTTTCAAAAAGACTATACCTTTTTACTCTCACCAATACCATGTTCATATGTTATGCATTGTCACACTTAATAAATGTTACTATTTTACTATTATTATGTTAGCATATAGCTTAGTGATTGGGATACAAAAAATAGCCGTGCTCAATCCAATCGACGAATAAGTGTGTAAGTGATGCTGCAACCAAGGATAAAGCCAAACACAACCGCAATTTCCATGCGGTGGAAGTAGAAGGGCAAGTTGAGGAGAATCGCAAGACTATCGAAGAAGTCAACCGCCAAACCAATAAACCCACAAACGCAGAAGAGAAGAAGTGTAGAGACGCTCTTAGAAGTAGGTCTATCGCGTTTATCATTCCTCATTATCTTCCCAAACAATTTCTATCTTACCTTTTGTTTTTTTAACTTTAATTTTCTCTCCTTTGTACTCCACGCAATACACTTTATCTTCCTTTAACATCCTTGACCTTATTATAATTTCATCATTTTTTACTTCCACTGGTTTTTTATATATACTTTCAAACCTCCATTTATTTTTTTTAAACCATTTCTCCATAACACTCTCTCCTACTCAATTTTAAACCCTTTTATTGGCTGCGTAGAAGTAATCCTGAGCTCGTATTTTCCTGAAACAATTAAGCTGAATCCTCCTGTTATCACGCTCATCCCTGCTGTCCCTAAACCAATCGCACCTAAAACCTTTGTCAAGTCTTCCGTGTAAATCCCTATAACATCTTTTCCTGCATAGGTTAAGGTTAGGATAACCACTTGATACCATATTGCTATCGCCATTAAAATAAAGCAGCATCCTAATGCTATAAGCAGTAAAGCAGCAATTACATTTGTTATTTGCCTGCTAGGATACCATAAATCTAAGCCTGTGTATATGATAATAGCTATAAGCACCAAACAAAACGCACCTAATATCACACTAACCATATCCACCATAATAAACCCTCAGATTGGCACTTTGAAAATGCGAATGCCTCGTGATGCAAAAATAGGCTCTAGGTTCCTATCAACTTCAATACACACGCACCCTAACTTTACAGGTTTTACAGGTTTGTATTGCCTCACATACCACCAGTAATAAGATTCAAGCTGTCCTAGAGCACTTCTACCTGCTCTAGGTTTAACCTCGAATATCCACACCTCTTTTTCAGTCTCTGCGACAACATCAATTCTTAACTGGGTTAAAGCGGTTATGCTTTTGATTATTGCCTCTGTCTCACGCAAACTAGCATAGGATATTAATCCTTGTTCGTATAGCTTAAGCTTACGCTTGTATTCTTCCTCAAGCCATTTAGGCAGAACTCCTGTGCCTACCCTTACATCATAGTTAATGCGTGTGAATCTAAGGTTAGTTATGGCTAAGAACCTATGCCAAATTTGTGATTCCATAGGTCCCATGTGAGGATAGCGTGGGAAAACTCTAACTGCCATTATCTCACCATTTCTAATTACTTCTTACTACCATCTATTCTTTCCTAGTTTTTCCAACAATTTTAACCATTCTTCTGGTGTAATATATTTATTCAAGTGCGGACACCAGAATTTACCATCCTTCACAAATTTCATCTTCCTCACCCCCACGTTAATGCAGGATAACCTATAACCGCTCTTACCAAATCCTCAGTCATCGCTATGCCTACAGCATCACACCATTCCTTGAGCACGTATTTTTTGGTCCATGGGTCTATTGGTAACTCTCTAAGCCACATCAAGAATTCCTCTTTCTTTTCAGGGTGCAGGAGTTCTTCAGGAATCAAACCCAAGAATTCACCCATCGCATCACCTTTTTCAAGCTGCCATTATTTTTAGCTGCCTGTTGATGCTGCTTAACTCAACACTTATTTCATCAGCTTTTGACTTAAGCTTTGCTATCCTTGCGTTAATGCGTAATTCTTCAATATGCTTTTTCTTCTCCAGAATCTCTTTCCTATCCACTAACTCACTCTCAAGCTGTCTTATACGCTCATTCTTTTCCTTCTCCAGCCTTTTTACTAGGATTTCCACCTTAGCCTCTCTTTCCTCTATTCGCACTTTCGCAATAGTGCTTAGCAGATGGTATCGTGCTGCTAAGTCAAAATAGCGTTCAATCAATCTTAACATGCGGTCAACATGAGTGTATTCTTCTGGAGTCGTATAGACTGCTAACTGTGCCAAAACAGTAAGCAGTTCTTCAAAACTTGCATTTACCCACAGGTTAAGAATGGTTTGCCTGCTATACCCTGCAAGGCTTAGTGTTGCATCGCTTATGTGCTCAAGACTACCTTTGAATGCTGCTAAATGCACTGCCACGTAACGGCTTAGCTCACCCTCAATAGCACTAAGCCTAGTTTCTATTTCCTCCAGCTTCTTTTCCTTATACTTGCTGAATTCCTCACGTATAGCTGCAATCCTTGCATCATAGGTTTCGGTTATACGCTTAATCCTGCTCGCGTATCTGTTCTCTAACTCGCGTATCATTACATCATATAGCTCTTGTCTTTCACGCAAATACTCCTGCAGAAATGAGATTTGGTCATTCAATCCCTTTAACCTTATCTCTAACCTTTCCTTACGCTCCCATAGTCTTTCATTAGGCTCTACTTCTTCCTCAGGCTTCCTCGTTTGCTCCCATAAGGCTAATAGCCTTTCTACCATCTCAGGTTTCTTTATGAATTCTGATAGCCTAGAGCTTGCTTCTTCCCTCGTAATTCTGCCTGCCTTGTAAGCTTTCTCCACTTCCTTAACCCTTAAGTCATTGAGCCTGTTAATTAAACGCTGTCTTGCTCTCCACACTAAGAACATTATCTCATCTTTGGTTAGATTGCTGAATGCTAACGCGTTAAACAAATCCTGCTCATCCGCGTATCCATAAACGTAGTTATCTTCTACTTCACCGCTATACTTCCTTGCCTCAGCTTCTATTATCTTGCGGTCTGTTAAATCAAGCAGCAAGTCTATCTTGTCATCGCTGTAACCCATCTCTGCAAGATTGCTGCTTAAATACTCCTGCTTGACCATATCTCTTTCGTATAAATCTTGCAGCTGTGCAAAGGTCCAATCCCTAGGTCTTACTCTATACCTCATCTCCCTTTCGAATGGGTCTGCAATTGACCATCTGAGAACTGGTCCCATTACTACCCACGTAAGCCATCCTATACCAAAGGTCCATGAGATATTCCTGATAAAGAATGCTACAGCATTCGCAGGCAACTTAGTTCCCAATATTTCTATGTGTCCAATGAGGTCAAAAACTGTAGCTATTACGTTAAAATCACCTGCTAGAGTAAAGAAGCGTTCAGCATTCCTTACGGCTTCATCATAGCTAACGGGTTTCTTAGGTTCAAACCATCCTCTCAGCAAATCATAGAATTCGCCCCATACAATACTGCTGAATTCAAAACAGATGAAGAAGGGAAAGAATACCGCTCTAAAAAAACCTTCAAGTGGGTCTTCTTCTCCTATCTTTTCTACCTCATCTATTTCATGCCTTAACTCTGTAAGAATTGTTTGCAGTCTTTCTCTTAACCTTACATCCTTCATGCTGCTTGTTTGTAAGCTTACAGTTTCCAGTGCACCGCGAAGATTGTGAAGACTTGAGCGTAAGGCTTTACGCTGCTCATCTTGGCTTAGTTTCATGAAGATATCCAGTCCTACCTTCAATCCCTCTCCTATCAATCCCGCAAATAAACTTACTTTCTTTCCTTTTACTGCCATTTAACCTTTCACCTCAGCTTTTACGCTTTGATACTCAAGCTCAGGACGGCTTATTTCATACATAGTAACAAACAGCTTTGTTACAGGATTTTTAGGTTCTCCTACTATTTCTCCTGTTTCTAAATCGTATTGCAGGCTTACTAAGTCATTTAGAAGCGTGTAAAGAAACCATGCTATTAAGCCTAGTATAAACTTTTCAAGCTGCTTTATTATGAATTCATCTATGTGCATTATTACACTTGTTAGTGTGTTTATTTTTCGCGTTACCCATTGCCTAAATTCCTCAAACTTTCTAGCTAGTTCACTAGGATTAACACCTAATGCCTTTATTATAAAGCATAAAGGACATGAAGCAAACTGAAGTAGTAATGGTCCTTTCTCACTCCAAAATGCAAGAATAGGTTTAAGTCTAGGTTCAACTATGTTCCATATAAAATCTCTAGCTTGCTGTAATTGTTGCAAAAACCATACAGGAGCATTTTTTACCCATAAAGTTATGTTGTTTATGGCTTGTAGGGTGAATTGTTTTAGCCTATTAAAGCTATTAATTATCTCATATAACCTTTCCCTTATGACACCATAAATATAATCGTATAAGTTCCTTATAGTTGATAACGCGTTGTTTATAACTGGTGTAATATGTTGCTGTATGTAGGTCCATAAGCTGCTTACACTTGCATTAAGCCACGCTAAGCCTTGCTTTATCCATGTAGGTATGCGTTTACCAATGAACTTTGCAGGGTCTTTTACAAACTCATCTACTACTTTCGCGACACCACTATACCAATCGCGTAAGAACCATAACCATCTTAGAGGATAATCAAGCCAATCTTCAATAGCCTTTTGTAGCCTTTTGAGTAACTCGCTGAGATGAGAACCTACAATAGGTATTTTCCCAGCCCATTCTTCTACCCAGCTGAGAAATCCCATGAGAAATCCTTATTACTCAACTTTTTTCCCTATCCACTTTCCATATTTCTCAAACCATGATTTAACGTAGTAATCCACTTTCTCAGGGTCATATTCCTCTACAGGCACTGTTATGTCGTGGAAGCTTCCGGGTGGCCATTCTACCCTTATTATCACTGCTCTGTAAGTCCCTCGCTCTGGGTCAAAAACAGATGTTTCGTAAATCCTTCTGATTATCGGAGCCTTTACCTCTTCCGCCATAATCTCACCTCTTCCTCTTTACTTTTATACCTATCGTATAGCCTGCTATAGCTCCTATGATGCTGCTTAGGCTTAGCAGCACTGTTCCATCCTGTCTTACAAAAGCAAAGTAGCTAACACCCAACATTGTAACGCATATAATGCTGGTTATTTTTACCGCCGTAGTTTCCCGCATAGGTTACAACACCTCCTCCAAATGTTTAGCCAATCTAACATTTTCTTCCTTAACCTTTAATATTTTACTAACTATCTTACAAACATTATGCTTAGTAACGCGTTTATAACGCGTAACATCTAAGGCTTTGTAGTTGTGCGTTTTTAAATTCCTAACCAACACAAACCTGTAAGTTTTATCCTTCTGCCTGCTTTTTATTATCGCCCTAACTTCATAACACGCTGTAGATAATCCATCTATAACCTGTTTGCGAACCAGCTGAGGCATTTCTTAATCCCACCTCTAATTTGGATTTAAAAGTAAGAGGAGTGTAGGGACAAAAGATTCCTACTATCTCTCCATCCGCTGCATACTTAGTAAGCCTGAATGGTGCTGTATTTTTATCAAAACCCCATCCGTACCAATCCTCAAAGTAATAAATAGGGATAATCCAGTCATCATCTATTTTTGCCCACATTCCCACTAGTTCGCTATCAGTTGCAGCATCAACTTGTAACATATAATAGTATAAAGTTCCTTCTCCAAGCACCTCAAGGAATGTTACCGTCTCACCACTTGATGCTGCCCAAGCTCCTGTATCTCTTTTAACACTTCCTAGTCTTCTAAACTGAATTACTTCAGTTAGCGATTGAGCATTGATGTTGATATTTAGATTATCTATGCTCTGAGCAAAAATATCACTCTTGACGTATTTATACCAGTCAGGCAAGCCTGCAGGCATTGTTTAGCTCACCTTCCAACTATTATTCTACCTAACAGCTTAATGAAGTTACCAAATCGCTTTGCTATCGCGTTTACTATCTGCTCTGCCAACAATTGCGTCTTGTAGGCTGTGGCAATCCTTATGTAAACGCTGTGCTCGTATGTGTCATCCTCGTTTACGGTTAGCACTCTCAAAGGCATAGGACGTTCAGGCACTCTGTAATGCTCTTCCCACTCAATGGGTTCATCATCACCCTGTATGTATGTGTCTGCCTCCTCAGGCCATAGCTGTCTATTCCCATAAAAGAATGCTACTTTCAGCAAGCCCTGAGGACCGGGTGGAAATCTCACGTTAAGCTTTGTTATGTAATCTCCTTTTAGCCTTATGATAGTCTCCAAACTGCTACTAGCTGGTGTTGTTATCACGCGTGAGTAAAGAGGCATAAGAAGTCTACCGCATAGTAATATTTAACGGAGTTACTCTTTTTAATATTCTTGCTTGAAACTCCTCGTATATTTTTTTATATTCTCTTGCATTTAAAGCACGGTTATATTTGCTTACATGTAATACAAAACCTTTAAAATAATAAGTAGCCACGTCAAAACCTATCTTAACTGGATGGTCGCTGATATAAATAGTATCTGCATAATCTCCTATTTTCTGCCATTCTGTATTTTTACATAGAGTTACTTTACCTTCATTGAATATTACCCCGACCATACACCATTTTTCTTTAGGCACTATTAAATTACTTTTAGGTACATCTTGCCACGTGCCTGTAGAATCTCTATAATTAAACCACAGCTTTCTCCCATCTGATAGGTCAAAAAGGTAACTTTCCACTGTAGTCCCACCCGTTCTTTTAGTAACTATACCTTGCCTGCTATCACTTTTTGTAAATATCCATGCGATTATAGTAAGCTCACTAGTAACGTCTAAACTAGGAGAATCAGGCACTAAAATATAATCATCATCCCCATCAAAAAAAAGCCCTTTCAGAGGAAGTTGATTAAACAGCTTAGCACCGTTAACCGATCCTACATTCCCTTTACCACTTAAATCTGGCACTTTACCGTTTATCAAGTAGGTATAATCGTGCCAAAGCACGCATCCTGCAGGAGCACGTATAAGATTGTTCACCATAGCCACTAGAAAAAAAATTATGTTAAATCTATCTCCAGCACTAGCACTATGCTCCTGAAGGTTTGTGTTGCACCTGAAGTAGCTGAGGCAGTGGTTACGTTTATACTGCCTGCAATAATCTTTTCAGAGTAATCAGCTAGCGTGGAAGCTATGTTAGAGGTTTTCTTATCTCCTCCCTCTCCTGCAAAAGTAACAGATGCAATAGCTGTAGCAGTTGCCACATCTACCAGCTCTACCTTTACCTCCGCATCTGTTGCTGTTGGGTCATCTGCGTATGCTTCTAGGTAAGCTTCTGTGATGTGCTTTAGGAGCTCAGCGGGTAAGGTGAAATGTCCGCATTCCTCTTTTACTCCAGTTGAATCTATCGCCACTGTAGTTGATTTTGCAAGCAAATGAATAGGTATTGCAATTTTCACGATATATTTGGCTAAATTCTCTGCTGTGCGTTTATGTTGAATTATCCCATCATTTTGATTGAATATTAAACTACCAACTATTTTTTTAGACCAAGCCATTCAATCACCCCACCTTTTCTAATTCAAGCGTTCCCCAAACTTTAAAAGAATCCGTGCTGTGGGTATTCCTTACTCTTAGCAGTATTGTATCTCCTCTGTAGTATGTAATGTCTGGAAAATCTTTGATTTTGCCGCTATCTCCTGTCCATTCTCCAGTGCGTGGTGCTTTCTTCATGTTGCCATAATAGAGGGATAAGAAGACGTAGTTCATTGCTCCTGCTGGAAAATGAAGTTCTATTTCCTTTGTTCTGACTTTTGCATCCTCTACCGTGTATAATTCAACAAAGGTGTCTGCCCCTGCCGCTACCTCTACCGCAATGGGTATGACTTGCGTCATAAGACTAAAAAAAATTATAACTGCTCTAACACAAGCTCAAGTGCAAAGTCTTTTGCTGCTCCCTCGTTATTGGTGATGGTGAACTTGAATTTCTCGTTCTTCTTAAGTTCCTCATCTAATTCTAGTGCATTCTCTGGGTTAGTTCCAAAGGTGTTACACAATGCCTTATCCTTTGTAACAGCCCTACCTTCTATCTCAAGCGTGATTGTTGATTTGGTAGTTGCTGCTCCGTCAGCTTTGATGAATATGTATTTTATTTTGTAGTTTTCATCGCTGTCCCATTCCTCACTCCAATCACTACCATCTGCTAAACTACTTTCCTCAAAGTGCTTTATGACCAGCTTTTTAAACGCGTAAGCCATGATTATTCACCTCACTCGGCTTTCTCGTATAATGCCACTAGTTTTGCTTCCACACTCCATGCAGAGCCTGAACTTGGTGATTTATCAGCTCCTGAAACATTCTTCACGAAAATCGAAAATGTATTATCTCCTAATACTTCAATCGGGAAGTCTTTGAGTGTGAAGGTTAGCATTTCCGTGTCTTCTTTGGGTGGGTATGGCATGCTTAAAGCATCAATGCCTGCAGGTGCATTCTCTGCAAGCCATTCTTCTAAGCTTACTCCGTTTAGTTTGAAGATAACTCCGAAGTCTCCCTCGCTTACAGTTCCTCCTGTAATGCTGAGCATCACCACATACTTCAGAGTTAGCTTTTCAATGGTTAGCGGTGTAAGGCTTAGAATTTCATACTCTGTATCATCAGGCCATGCAACATCTGTACCTAAGCTAAAGCTTCCTTCATAAGTTGTAAGATACTTTCTCTTTTGCTCTGCGAATCTTGTTAGCAACTCAGCCGGGAATCCTTCTCCCGGGTCTAAGAAGACCATGTCACCTACAATTCTAAGCTTGCTGCCACTATCTCCTTTCCATTCTAGTTTAGTCTCTGGAGGCACGACGTAGAAGAACTCCTCTAAATCCAATGGTCCTAGTAAATTACTTGTAAGCTTATGTATGGGAGCTATTTCGCTGTCGATGTAACCCAAAGCCTTGTTGTCAATTTGTATGTAACCACTTCCGCTGCTGTTTGTCCCTATTTTCCTTATCACGTAACCCATTCTCTTTTTTGTGGTGTAAACTGTTCCCTGTTTGATTATCTTATCTAATTTAAAATATCTCGCCATTTTATATACACCTCCTCATATAAGTTATGAATAAAAAAATAGGCAGTTATGTTCCGGGTAGTTTGACCTCCTCTACTTTCCTCTTCAAGCTTTCTAAGTCTTCTTTCTTGAATGCTCTTACCTTCCTCTTGAAAGCGTAGTTGTGTCTTATCATCTCAGCAGCTCTTCTTATTCTGTCTTCAATTGTAACTTTAGGCATTTTCTTTATTTCTGCTATTTTAGCTGCCATGTATGGGAAGAACTCCTCTCCAAACACTAGATACTTACCAATTCCCGCTTCAACACCCGGCACTAGTCTGTCAGCACCTTTCATTACAATACCTGCAAGCCATGTCTCATCTCCAGCTGCCTTTCTGTTCTCTACCCACTTTTCTTTTGTCTTAGGGTCTGACATTATCTTATGCCATGTGTCTGCCATTGCTACTGCAGCTTCTGTTGGGCTTATTTTTGGGTTATGCACACCATACAGATAGAATGGTGTTGCTACTCTAACCCTCTCCAAAAGTTTCTTAGCAGCTATTTCAGGTGGCTTAATTTTAACCTCCGCCATGCCTTAACACCACCTCCTAACCTGCTTTTTTGTTTATAACTAGCAGAAAGTTATCAAAGCTTATATTTAAAATTATTTTAGAAAATTATTTAAACTTTTGAAAGGTATATATCACAGGTGGTATACCGAGGTGTTCTATACACCCGGGTATATATCGCGCAAAAATTAGCAAGGTTTGGGGGGTGGTAGAAGTTGCCTTATAAAAATATAGTAGAAGTAATTGAAGCCTTGAAGAAAAAAATTCTGAAAAAAGACTTTTCTGCAATAAGCATATACAACAACAAAGGCAATGTGATGGTCTACGTGGATGGCAGCTTGGTATACTCTGAAGCTGAGGAAGAGAAGGGAAAAGAGGAGAAAAAAACCGGTGTTAAGGCATGAATGAGGGTAAGAAAAGCGTTCTTGAGGTAGAATTAGCTGAGATAAAGAAAGAGCTTGAGCAAAAGAGCAAGGAAGAGCTTATCGAAGAATTGGCAGTGTATAGGCTTGCAGTGCCTAAGATGGGTCCTGCAGTTACGTGGTTCATAAACAATTTGTATAAGCCTGTTTTTGTCCGATGGAGGATGGGAAGGGAAGCTGTAGGGTTGCTTGTAGCTGCGGTTTATGAGCCTAAGGAGCTGCATTTACTTACGCAAGAAGAAATGAGAGACTATTTTAAGAAGACGGTAACCTATCAACAGCGGTTTGTCATCGCTCCTACGAAAGAGCTGCAGTATTATGATGTCCTGTTGTGGGAATCTGAGCCTGAAAAGTATGAATAATTTCTGCGAGGTGATAAAAATTGCCTAAATATCATGTTGTGAGGGCAAAAAATATTGAAGAATTGATTTTGCGATTGAATAATGAATTTCGAGATTATGAATTGAAATGGATAAAAGAAGAAGGTATTATTTCTAAAAAAGTAGTAGCAATAGTGATAGAGAAGGTTAGCTAAAAGCTTTTTTTACTTTTCAATTTTTTTAGCTTAACACATGTGCTGTTTTAGCCTTACATGCACTGCTTTTTTTAAAAACTTAAGCCGCACCGCACCTACCCTTTGCCACTTGTTAACACACTAAGTATACCTGCTTTTGTTGTAACTACCTTGGCTGCAGCATGTAACCTGTTCTTTATATACCCTTGCTTCGCTTAATAAATTCTAAGCGAAAGTAAGAATGAATGTTGTAATTAGCTAGGGTAGGAATTGTAATTGCAGCCTTTGCATGCTATCTTAAATTTTTAAGATTATATTTATACCATCTTTTGCAACTGCTTTGACTACCATTCGCAGCTTTTGATGTGTTGGGTTTTGATGTTATTGATGTTTTTTCAATTCTTATTCTTTCATCTAATGCTAAGAATTAAACCTACATCCCTTGCCTTATCCTTGCCGTATACTTTTTCTATCACTCTTATTATATTACGCGTGAAATTTTTGATTGCGGTATGATGCGTG
>Ga0190367_1001494_pt1 | contig 13405 bp, 16 predicted proteins | sample 4872181011_MG_FD_171838 | JGI IMG/M metagenome (GOLD analysis project Ga0190367, IMG submission 171838) | Hydrothermal vent microbial mat bacterial communities from Southern Trench, Guaymas Basin, Mexico - 4872-18-10-11_MG | ecosystem: Environmental > Aquatic > Marine > Hydrothermal vents >...
TTCTATAGTTTTTAAATGTTGCTTTGCTCCATACCGATCGCTGGCGAGAGCATTCTATTAGAGTTATCATATTAGGCCCCGGTGGTTTAGTGGACGTAATCATCTATGCAAATCAACAGAGCACCGAAACCGGAAGTTAAAATTGCAGAAGCCGAATAAAGCCTAAAACTAGCTCTCTTAAAAATTAAAAAACGCGAGGAAATGCTAAACCTGCTCCTAAACATAGAAGAAATATCCAAGAACAGAGTCAGATACCGTAGTGAGAGGCAGAAATATCTGCACTTGCGCCTATATACTCGAAAAATCTAAACTTTACAAAAATCCTCTAGTATTAACACATAAAGAGCTAAGCCAGCCATAAAAACTGCACACTTTGCTTTTACGAAAACGAAAAAAGAAAGTAAGCTCAATTCCATACGATACCAAATATATCGAAAACAACTTCTCGGCCCGAACGAAAAGTTCATGCCGGGGCCGGGATTCGAACCCGGGATGACCGGATATCTTATCTGGGCCCTCAGCCTCAGGATTATGAGTCCGGCGCCCTTACCAGGCTAGGCGACCCCGGCTCTATTTTAAATGATTTCCTGTTGAATTTAAATTCTTCGCTGTAATGCCTAACAGATTTGCGATGAGTTCCAGTATCTGAGACGGTGCTATTACATGGCAGCGTGGACATAAGCCACTAATGTGTTGAGTGAAAAATATAAGAGAGTTTTGTTGTATGTTCCATAGCCCCGGTAGCTTAGTGGTAGAGCGGCGGCCTCGTATACCTTGTCGAGAAAGCCGCAGGTCGCGGGTTCAAATCCCGCCCGGGGCTTTTCATCGGCTTCGTTTCGGCTTTCTTAATAGACTCCATTCAAGACTTCAATTCACCTTCAGTGAATAGAAACTTACTGTCAACTTTCTTTTCGGTTTTTAAGCATTTACTTCTTTAAATCCAGTTGGAAATGATAGCAAAATATAATAATTGCCTAGTCTTATGAGGATATGGTGTAAAATTGAGCAAGAAAGTAATTCCTAGGTCTAAACTCATCGGCATGCAGGTGTATAACCCCGATGCAACGCTAGTGGGCACTATAAAAGATGTAGGTCTCATCCCTGGAGAAACAGGGAAAATAGTTTTGATAGTTACGACTAAATACCAGCGAGATATAGAGATTGAATGGTCTAGTGTAGCTGAAGTTGGAGATATAGTCTTGCTGGCAGAAAAGGTAGAAATCACTCCTCCAACAGCTCCCGCCGAGGCACCGGCGGTTGAGACCAAGATATGTCCTACATGTGGACAGCCAGCTACTTGGATAGAACAATATAAACGTTGGTACTGCTATAATTGTAAAAAATACTTATAGTTATTTTTTCTTAAACTTTACCTTGAACAATGAGTAATGTGGCGAAGCGTTATCCCCCTGAAAGAGAGGAAGGTAAAGTAGAGTATAAGTATAAGCTAGCCATTGAGAAGTCGCAAAAAATAGAGCGCTTGATTTCGCAGATGAAGTACCGGTTGGCGGAAGGTGGAGGTGAAGCTTTTTATATACTGGGTGTCGCAGATAACGGCGAGCCTATAGGCTTAAGTGATGAAGAGCTTAGGAAAAGTCTTAGTATTTTGAAACGTGTAGCTTCTGGAGTAGGTGCTTCTATCCAAATTTTGAGAGAGACTCGGGGACGTAGAGGGAAGATAGTAGAAGTATTAGTAAGGCGTAACCGTGAAGATTCTCCGCCGGTATACGTGGTAGTTACGGCATTAGGGAACGTTGACGCCGGAAAAAGCACGTTAGTCGGCGTGCTATGTACAGGTAGCCTAGACGATGGAAACGGCTTAGCGATGAAAAAAGTAGCTAGGTTTTTACACGAGATAGAGTCAGGTAGGACTTCGTCCGTGTCTACTCAGTATTTAGGCTTCGGCAAGGATGGCAAAGTAGTAAACTATGACCTGCCGCATCCTTTAGACGAGGCGGAGATATACCTACGCTCCGAGAAAATAATAGCTCTTGTAGACCTGGGAGGTCACGAGAGGTATTTAAGGACCACTCTACGGGGCGTTATGTCCAGAAGACCCGATTACGCCATGCTCGTCGTAGCAGCTAATGCCGGCCTCTCTAAGATGGGGAGGGAGCACTTAGGCGTGTGTGTAGTCCTTAGAATTCCTATATTCGTAGTTGTAACTAAAATAGATATGGTACCTCGGGAGGTTCTTGAAGCTACTATAGACGAGATCTATCAAGTCTTAAAAATGCCTGGAGTAAGCAAGTTACCGTTGATCGTCAGGGATCTAGACGACATAGCAGTAGCTGTTCATCATATGACAAGCGGCCGCGTAGCTCCTATATTCTTAGTATCAAACGTTACCGGTGATGGATTAGAGAATTTGAAGACTTTTCTGAATTTTCTACCTCCTAGAATGGATTGGCACAGTCAAGCCAGCAAGCCTTTCCTAATGTATGTCGAGGATATCTTTAATGTAAAGGGCGTAGGCCCTGTGGTGGGCGGGATTATTAGGGAGGGCAGTGTCGCCGTGGACGATATAGTCCAACTGGGCCCGTTTAAAGACGGAAGTTGGCGGCTCGTCAGAGTACGCTCTATACAAGTTAATAGAGTAAACGTCAGTCGCGCTATAGCTGGCCAAGACGCCACCCTAGCCATTTCTAACGTTAAGTACGATGAACTTGAGAAAGGTATGGTTGTACTGGATAGAAGTTTAGAAGCTAGAAGTATTAGAAGAATTAAAGCCAGGATTACGGTGCTTAAGCATCCCACAACTATACATAAGGGATATCAAGCAGTTCTCCATTTAGAGTCCATAAGAAGCACTGTAACTTTTAATAAAATGGAGAAAGAGCCTATGCGAACAGGCGACACCGGGGAAGTAGAACTGGTCTTTAACTACCACCCGTGGTACCTTAAGGTGGGAGATGTATTCGTGCTTAGAGAAGCGAGAACGCGAGCTATAGGAAGAGTCTTGGAAATCGCTTAATGAACATAAATAAGAGCTCTGGCAAACATAATAGTTTATATAGACCTGTTCTATGAAAAAAGCGGCGGCGTGTATGGCGAAGAGGATTATCGTAATTGCCTTTATAGCGCTATTAACTCTTTCGCTAAGCCACTACGACGTTTCAGCCGCAGTCTTAGCGAAAATAAAGGTCGAAAAGGAAGTAACCTTTAGGCAGGGATACATTGTAGTGAATACGCTCGTTGAAGTTTTAAATGGAGACTCGGATATTTGGTCGTTTAAACTGCCGTCAGACTATAGAGAGAAGTTAATCTATGTTGCCGCAATTATAGGCGGAGAAATAGTTCCCGTAAAAGTGGCGTGGAATAGCTTTATAGTAACGTTCTCCAAGCCCTATCCTAAGTTCAAGATAATAGAGATTTACAAATTGGATATGAAATTTGAAGAAAGAACTGTGAAAATAAGCTTTCCGCTAATAATAACGCCAAGAGAAGCTATAGGAGACGCTTATATAAGGGTAAAAACCCCCGTTAAAGACTACGCAATTGAATCGCCAGCATACCTCAACAAAACAGATGTAGGAGCAGTAGCTAATCTAACTCTAGCCTCCCCAGGTGAGACCGATATAGTATCCTTAACCTTTTATCAAGTAGATTTGGCGTGGTTCTCGATTCCAAAGCTAAACCGCACCGTGATTATAGAATCTACCGACGAAGCCACATTCATAGACGAATATATTATAGCGAATGGTGTAGGCGGTAGACTAGAATACGTGAACCTAGAGCTCCCCCTAAACGCCACTATAAAAAGACTAGAGGGCTTTATAGGACCCTATACGGGCAGAGGCGGGGATGGCGCATTTCACACTTGGAAAGAAGATAACAAAACTATGGTGTCGATTAGTCTTAGGTCTCCCTTATTGAGGAGAGGAGAGAAAGAGTATCTTAAAGTCGTTTATTCAGTGCCGATTAAAACTGAGGACAATATTCTGGAAATCCCCGCTTATCACTCCTCCGGATTGCTTATAGAAAACTACGAGATAGTGATTAAAATAACCGGCGATGGTGAACTAGTAGATTTAACGCCTAGGTTCGTCAAGTTTGTAGAAGATTATAAGGTGATAGGTCTCCAGCATAAAGGAGTCCTCCTAGACGATATCCCCTCCGGAAATCCCTACGTGAAATTAAAAGTTTCTCTAAATCTAAGCGTAAAGATGAGACCTTATATAATACTGGGGGCTTTCTCTCTAATATTAGCTCTTATAGCTGTAGCTTTTGTACAGAGAGCAAGAGCCGTAAAGATCGAGGCTAAAAAAGCGGTTAAGATCGAGGCTCCGGAAGAGTTAGTAAAAGAACTCAGGGATCTATATGTGGAAAAAACCAGGCTTTATGAAGCTTTAGTAGAGGCAAAGGTCGGTAAGTTAACCGCTAAGATATCCAGACAGGTATATAGACAAAAAGTAGCGAGAATAAGCAGTAAACGTAAAAACTTGGATCGGAGAATCGCAGAGTTGAAGAATAAAATAGGGAAAGTCCCGCTCCTAGAAGAAGTTGAAAAAATATTCCATGAAATTGAGATGGAGATGGGGAAGTTTGAAGACATAAACACAAGGTATAGGAGAGGGGAAATGAGCAAAAGAGCCTTCAAGGAGGAAATCGAAAACTTGAAGGAAAAAATTGAGAGGAAAACCTCTAAAATCCACAGTAGGCTATCGGCACTGGAGATAGAGTAAAGTGCATGAAAAAGCCGCTTAAAGCTCGCTTTAAAAGTTTAGGATTTTCCTATTTATTAATATTTTTAAAAATCTGAATTGAAGGAGATAGCCCGGCCGGGATTCGAACCCGGGATCACGGGGTTTCTCCCAGTTTAGGCCTCCTGAATCTTCCAGAGCCCCGTATGCTTGGCCGCTACACCACCGGGCTCTAGGTGATAACTTATTGCTGGTTTATTTAAACATAACGGATTTGGATGGGCAAGCTTATTATACCGTTAAGTTTGTTACTCTCTGGGGGTCTAGGTTGAGAAAGCCTTTAGTCGTTTTGCTATTTCTACTGTTAATATTGCCTATAACGTCTTCTCCATGCCTTGTGGAGAGCTTACCCAGCGCTAAGCTAGTTTACTACATCAACGTGAAGGAAAACGCGAATGCTACCATAACTATAGTTTTCGAAGCTAAGGGCTCTGGTGTAGGCTTCATAGGGCTCCCCCTCTTCGAAGAGTATAAGGTTAGCGTGCATGAAGGAGAGATAAAGTGGCTCGATTTTAAGCCTGTGAGCGTTTTCTATACCAACGCTTCTTTCAGCTTTAGAGGTAAAAATATCCGAATGGTCATAACCTACAATTTCCCTTATGCCACTCTTATTGCAGAAGATAAAGCTTGGTTTATGAGCCCTTACATTCTTGCTTCCTCATCCTTTGAGGTTTTCGTGGAGGTAGAGCTATATGGCCTAGATCCCTCTAGAAAGGTAAGGTTTTGGCCTTACGAGCCCCTAAAGCAGCATGGGAATAAGTTTACCTTCGCGATATTAAACCCCGTTTCAGACAATAGAGTGATAATAGAATATAAGCTGTCTGAAAAGGTTCCTAACGTCGACTATAGGAAAGCTATCGGAGAATCGGAAGTTGTAGTGAGAGTTGCTAAATACTATAGGCACATAGCTGATAAGGTATTCTATGTACTGGAAAAAACCTACGAGGAGCTAGAGTACGTCTTCGGCGAACTGCCAGATAAGCTTGAATTCGAATTTTACCTTCCAGAACTTAATGATTTATCAGCTTTAGGCTACGTAAAGGAGAGAACTATAGAGATGGGCGTCGAAGGTCCTATATACTTAAACTTAGCCCTTATAAGGTTTAAAGAAGGCTTTTTGGAAGAGACGGTGATCCACGAGTGTGTACATGTAGTTCTAGGACTTATTGGCGTATCGTCTAACAGAGAAATAAGATGGTTTCACGAGGGGATGGCGGAGTACGTAGCCATAAAGGTTTGTAGCGTAGCCGGGATAAACGTGACTGATTTCATTAAGATGCATAGGGAAGGCGCTAGGGAGGCTTTAAAGCTGTACGGTGGCGATCTCTCCTTTATAATATACTGGGAGTATAGTACTCCTATGGCTCGGCTCTATTATTCAGCGGCATTTTATATAATGAATAAGACTGCCGAAGAGAACGGCGGACTCGTTTATGTTAAAAAACTCGTGAGAGAGATCGAGAAACAGGGAGGAGCTGATAGTAACGAGGAAGTCATTCAAGCTATGAGCAAAGCGGCTGGCAAGGATTTAAGGAGACAGTTTAGAAAATGGGGGTTCCCAGTAACCGTTCAGGATGAAAATGGAGGAGAAGACTTAGGCAATAATGAAAGCAAAGAAAAGCAGTTGATAAAAGCGCTATGGGAAACTATAAAGCTATTAGTAATCATGGTGGTGATAGCCGTAATAGTGTTAGCAACGATATTAGGTTTTATCATCTATTGGTTCCTCAAGAGAAGAAGAGGATTATTATATTCTCTAAGATATTTTCACAAGTTTTCTGAGATAGAGCAAGTGTACAGCTAGCAGTACGAAAAACAAAATTACCGCTACTAGTGTCAATAAAATTCCGTGCTCACCCCATGCACCTACTATGGGTATAGGCCCAATTACAATTATAACCGACCCACTAGTAGCTGGTTCACGAATAGCACAGAATATCATAGCTATAGAGCCCATTAGGATAAGCAGGAAACCCGCTATAAAAAGTACAAAGGCTAGACGCTCCACTTTCCTACCACCCACCCATGGACGTTATTAAAATAAAAAACATGAAAAATGCCAGAGCCACTATGGTTAATATTACGGCCCACTTTACGCTTTCTTTATCGCTTCCGATTATTATCGGTATAGGCCCTATAAGTATAACTCCCGCTCCTCTTACTTCAGCTGCTCCGCGAAAAAGGGCGCTTAACACTAATATCATTATCGAAATCACTACTAGTACTATCCCTGCTAAGATTAGCACTAGCCCTATATTCATGACCGCCACCCCTAACTTGGATACAAAAGCTTAAGCTAAAAACTTTACTAGGGATAAGGTCACAGCTAACGAGAGCGAAATTATAGCTATAGAAAGAGAAGTAAAGCTTACCAAGTAGAAAGCCCCAAGGATGTTATACGCGATGTGAGCTATTATTGATGATGCTAGCCCCCATTTTAAGCGTAGCTCTTGGAAAAGGGCTCCCAGGAGCAGGAAAATTGGTAATAGGGGTAAAAGCTTTAGTAGAGAGATAAAAGATATATGAAACAGGGAATAAAGTAGAAGAGTTATTATGTAAGCTCTTCTCCATCCGCCCGAAATTTTTAATTCATCATACAATTTAACTCTGAAATATAGCTCTTCGATTACGCTGGCTAGGATTAATAGGGGGAGAGAGAAAAAGCGGGGAGGCCCTAGAACTAATTGTCCGGCTATCCCGAGAGCCATAATGGACAGATATCTAGGCGTTAACCCTGAAAAGAGAGAAGCATATACTAGATCTAAACCGGATAGTTTAGAACCTAAATAGCTAGTTTCCTTTTCCAAAAATAAGGAGACATAGAGCGCTAGAGTTATATATGACATTAGAACACCGCCGGGAAAAGCTTCCCTAATGATTATTGAGAAAATGTATACTAGTAATGTGTAAAAAAGATGTTTTCTCCCTTGGATCCCTTTTTTATTTTTTTCTTTTAAGAGGAACATATCCTCTAGGAAAACGTTATATATTTGACATATGTATCTTGTCCTACCGTCCTAGCAGGAGGGGTTTAACTTGGGTCGGCGGAAATCCAAATTGACGATAGAACGCGCAAAAAGAGTATACCAGATTTTAGTAGAAAAAAAAGACGGTCTTCCAACGCCTAAGCTATTTAATATAGTTCTCAAAGAGGGCATAATAAGGGAGTACTCGACTCTATACCAGATCTTGAAAATGTTAAAGGAGAAAGGAGTAGTAGAGCAGAGAAGCGAGAAAGGGCTAGCTAGGTGGGAGGTCATAAAAATAGTTGATTTGCCGACCTTAGAGAAAATCATAACTACATGATTTTAATAATCCCCATTCTTGCAATTTCCGAATGTTAGATATAAAGTTAAGTTAGTCTCAATTTCCCCGCGTTCTATTCTATAACTCAATTTAAATATCTAAGAGTAAATGCTAAAATAGGTGTCATGTCTCACTACTACTCTATAGAGCCTACGCACAGCAAAAAAACCTATAAAATATCGGTCACCCTTAGAGGTTTTAACATAACCCTATTCACTTCTAGCGGCGTTTTTTCAGCTAGACGGATAGATCCCGGTACTGCTCTTCTAGCTGAGACCATGATAGTAAAGGACGGATGGCGAGTACTAGATCTGGGCTGCGGTTACGGCGTGTTAGGCATAATAGCTGCCAAATTAACGCCTAATGGTTTCGTGTATATGGTGGATATCAACAAACAAGCCGTGAGGCTTGCCAGGTTAAACGCCAGGCTGAACGGCGTGAGAAACGTAAAGGTTTTGTGGGGAGATTTATTTGAGCCATTTGTAAACGAGAAATTTAACACTATAATTTCAAATCCTCCGCAAGCAGCTGGCTACAGGGTATTAGGTAGAATTGTAAAGGAATCACTGGAGCACTTAGAGAAGGGAGGGCTGTTACAGCTAGTTGCTAAGCATAGAAAAGGAGGTGCTAGGTTATGCAAGCTTATGGAGGAGTGTTTTTGCAATGTTGAAACAATAGCTAAAAAGGGTGGGTATCGAGTCTATGTTTCTAAACGGCAATAAATAATATTAACGCGCTTGACATTTTTTAACTTCGGTGTCTAGATGGAAGATATACTTAGGGAGACGTTTGAAGCTTTAAAGCGGATAGAGATGGAGTTAAACAAGATTTTTAGAGATATAGCCTCTAAGTACCCGTCTATAAGCTTCCCCGCCGGCGTCTATGAGCCGCTGGTAGATATTGAGGAAAGAGAAAACGAGTACGTAGTTTACCTGGACGTGCCTGGGTTCAAGAAAGAGGACCTTAAAATCACGGTAGGAGATAATTACGTTGAGGTTTATGCTGAGAAGAGCGAAGAGGAAAAGCAGGAGATTAAGGACAGGAAGTATATAATAAGACAACGCTTCTACGAAAGTATAAAGAAGAGGATTGAACTGCCCTCAGCTATAAAGCCGGAGGAGGCGCGGGCCAGTTTAACCAATGGAGTACTAACTATCTACCTACCAAAACGCGTGGTGAGCAGAGAAGTAACCATAGAATTGTAAATCGATAAATGGGCTCCTTTAAAGACAAAAAAGTAAAAGTCGGAGTTATCGGAGGTACTTTTTCTCTACTACATAGTGGGCATAAATATCTGATTAGAAGAGCTCTAAAAGTCACTGATAAACTGATTATAGGGGTAACTTCCGATACTTTCGTAAGAAAGATGGATAAAAAACACCCCGTCGAGAATTTTTCTACACGCGTAGAGAATCTCAGAAAATTCCTCCAAAATGAAGGAGTTTTAGATAGGTGCACGATTGTGGAGATAAATGACTTCATGGGTCCGGCCGGTAGCCGGGAAGATATAGACCTCATCGTGGTTACAGACGAGACTTTACAAGGAGCTCTCGAGATAAACGAGTATAGAGTGAGGCACGGGCTTAATCCTTTAATTATAATAGTAATAGAGGCTTTGCTCGATGACAAGAAACTACCCATCTCAAGTACTCGGCTCTGGCTGAAAGGCAACCTTCCTCTTGAAGATAAGGGCGCTAACATAGTACCAAGCGGCAATCCAGAAGGCAAAAAGAAGCAGTCCGATAACAGATCGTTCTAAGCTACTCTTCAAATTCATAACGAACTTATCTATAATCAGTAGTAGTAATATCAGGAGAGACCAAAAAGTTAGGATAAGACCGCACACCGCTAACGTTGATTTCTTTACGTTCATACAGGTTCCCCATTCTAAATCTTAACTTTCAGAAGAAGCGCTGAGATTATGGCTAAGAAAGCTGAGAACATCTGAATATATGTAAAAGTCTTTATAAGCTCTTTTTCATAACCGTCTCCTCCGAATAGGAGTATTAACCTTGTCAGCGTTATCGGTGCGTTAGGGCTTTTAGATGCCCTCATTCTATAATCTGGCAGCATAAGGGTGGGTTTATCCTTTATATTCCTGTGCTCTACAAAACCTTTTATCGACGATACTATATAAAAAGCGTTTAAAATCTGAGGCATTAAAGCCACTAAGGCGATGAATTCCATTTTTGAAAGTACCGCTACAGCGCCTAAAACCCCTCCGACTAACAGTCCGCCACAGTCTCCGGCGAATATTCTCGAAGGATACTTATTGTAAGGCAGAAAACCTAAAATAGAACCTATAAGCGCGGCTAGCAGTATCAACCCTAGTTTATTACCTATGAGAATAGCTGAAACAAAAAGAGAAGAAGCTGCTATAGCGCTAGTAATAGTCATTAAGCCGTTTAATATGTCGATCATGTTTATGGCGTTTGCAGGTCCCGCTATAGCGAGAGGAAGAAGCAACCAGTATATTATCGTAAGCCTTAAAGTTCCTATGAGAGGGACCCGAGGCCTATACCTGATCCAGAGACCCGTCTCCTCTGGGTAGAGAAGACCGGCTATAACCGTAGGTATTATTGCTAGAACAGTTAAACCCATCTTCACCTTCCCCTTCAAAACTACTAAATCGTCAATAAATCCTATAGCAACCAGTATCGTTGCCGTCAACATTATGATTATTATTTGTATTGTATACTCTCTGCAGAGGAAAAGAGCCAAAGTCAAAGAAGAGAGCAAGCCGGCATATATGGCTAAACCGCCTAAGGTGGGGATTAAAGGTTCGCCCGGTTTGTGTATGTCGGGCCTTAATATTCTCTTTTTATTAGCTATTTTTGCCACAATGGGGGTTAGGAGGTAAGTTGCCGCAAATCCAGCGCTGAATACTAGAACTTGTTTAAACACATTTTTCCCTCTTCAGGTCTCTAACATATAAGTATATTAGGGGAAGAATTATGGTAGCATCGCCGTAGATCGTCTCCCGCATGGCGCTCGGCTTAACCTTGCCCCAGCTAATAGCTTCTCTAAGTCTAGCTCCGCTTAAACTACCATCCCATTCTACGGCCGTTGTTATATACACGGCGTAATCTAATCCTCCTTTGAACTGCGCCCACCAGATAACGTGATGTTTGCTTATGCCTCCACCGACGATAACAGCTCCTAGCTTCTCCCCTGAAAAAACGAGCTCAGAAATATTCTCCATATCTTTGAGAAAGTTTAGATGAATTCTTTTCCCTCCTTTTCTAAGTCGCTGTTTCTGGTTGAAAGTGTAGATAGCCGTTCCGAAAGCCGAGTCTAAGAGTCCTGGAGAGAACACGGGAACACCGGCCTTATAGGCCGCTCTTAAAAATGAATTCTCATCTTCAATACGCTTTCCGAATTCCCTCAGTAATTCGCTAGGACTCCACTCAATTTTTTCCTCAATTAACTCGTCTAGAATTTTATGGACCTCTTTTTCTATAATTTCGCCGTAATTTTCAAAAGGTATTAAAACGCTCCCTAGCCGGTGTATGCCTAACTCCTTAAGTCGTGCATCGTCATAATCAAAATCGCCCGCGTAGTATGTACCGCCGAAGCTTCTAGCTATATCGTGGTCTATGCTACCACCAGTGGTCACCACAGCATCGACGAACCCCCTCTCTATAATGTCGGCGAAGAGGGATCTTAAGCCAGTAGCCACGAGGTTCGCTGTAAAGCTCACGAAGATCATGCACTTCTCATCTTTAAGCATCCTCTCGATTATCTTAGCTGAACGGTGTATTCTAGGAGCCATAAACCCTCCTATTGCTCCAAGCTGCTCTACCAAATCTTTAACGGTTTTAATAGAGTCCAGTTTCAAATCTTTAAGAGGATTTTCTAATAGATCCTCACGCAAAGCTCACACCCTATACAGGTAGACTTTATGGCTTCGGTAACCATCGTTTACAGCTTTTACAGCTATGGGCTTCCACCCTACAACTTCGAAATCGTGGGAGACAACTCTAGCTCCCTTTTTAAGCTCTTTTTCTAGCTTTGGACGCAGTTTTTCGTTTACGCTCGTTAAGAGATAGAGCGTGACTACATCGGCGGGAGACACGTTTACGTTGAAGAAATCCCCCTCTATAACTAGAATTTTATCCTTTAACCCCTCTGCTAAAACGTTTTTAACACATCTTTCTATGAGATCCCTCCGTAACTCTATCCCCACAGCTTTAGCTCCAAACTCCTTAGCAGCTATTATGAGGACTCGTCCATCCCCGCACCCTAAATCGAAGACTATCTCGCCGGGCTTTACCTCCGCCAGTTCGAGCATAACTCTTATCACTTCGTGAGGCGTTGGGACGTAGGGGACTAGTATCATTTCGCGCTCCCGCGGGTCGAACTTACCCTAACAACCTTCACCTCATTTATATTTATTGCTTCTGCTAGCGGAATACCTTCCCTAAAGTTTAGTCAGTTCTGGTGTCTCTCTTCACTAGTCCGAAATACCAGCCTTCATCATCTACTCAACATAGAGCAGACGGCATATTTAAACGTGAAGCCATGGATTAGTTTTATAGTCTCTTACGCATAGGTAACGTAGACTTGGTGAAAAAGTGGACGCGAAAAAGGTATACGTAAAAGTGCACAGAGTGGGGAAGGATATAGTAGTGGCTATTTGCGATGAAGACTTGCTAGGTAGAGTTTTAGAGGAAGGAGAGGTTAGATTCGAGATAAAAGAGGATTTCTATCGGGGAGAGTTAATGGACGTCAAAAAAGCGCTCGAAATTATAGAAACAGGTACTATAGTAAACTTGGTTGGCAAGACCATAGTAGGCGCTTTGGCAGAGAGAAACGAAGTCGTCAGGCTTGCTGCTGTAGAGATAGCCGGAGTACCTCACGTACAGCTAGTGATATGAGGTGGGAGTGATGAGGGGTAGATTCTGCCCAGTATGTGGAAGGAAGGTCGATTTTACTATAGAGGGGCTTTGCGTAGAGTGCTATAAGAAAAGCCATCCCATAATTGAACGCCTCCCCGAGGTGAAGGTAACATTGTGTAAAAATTGCTATTCTTATAAACTTGGTGGAAGATGGCACGTGCCTCCCCCAGAAGTGACAAATATTGAAGAGTTAGTACTCTATGTGGCTAAGAGAAAAATCCTCCAAGGTATTAAAAAGGGAAAATACGAAGAAGTCGAGGTGTCCTTGGAAAATGAACGGGAGGGCTATACGGCAGTTCTAGAAATTAAGGGCAAGAGCCATGAGCTAATTCCTAAATCTTACGTCGAGGAGTATAGGATACCGCTCGAAGTAAAATACACTCTATGCCCCGCCTGTATGGACTTAAAGGGAAAAGTTGAGAGAGCAGTAGTTCAAGTTAGGGCAAAAGATAGACAATTAACTCCAGAGGAGTATAAATCCATCAAAGCCGTCATAAA
>Ga0190367_1001495_pt1 | contig 13396 bp, 16 predicted proteins | sample 4872181011_MG_FD_171838 | JGI IMG/M metagenome (GOLD analysis project Ga0190367, IMG submission 171838) | Hydrothermal vent microbial mat bacterial communities from Southern Trench, Guaymas Basin, Mexico - 4872-18-10-11_MG | ecosystem: Environmental > Aquatic > Marine > Hydrothermal vents >...
GAGGCGCTACTACCTGCGCGTGAACACCCTGAAGGCCAGCAGGGAGGAGGTAATCGAGCGGCTACAACAGAAGGGCTTGAATGCGCGAGCGGACGAGAGCCTTCCAGAGGCCATCTACCTGCCCGTAGAAGGCCCCTTCAAGCTCCCCGAGGCCGGGAAGACGGTCGTGGTAGATAAGTTCGCGGCCGAGTCGGCCATGATGGGCTCCCACATCTACGTGCCAGGCGTCCTCTCCTTTCGTGGCGTGCGGAGGGGCGATGAGGTGCTCGTGCTCTCGGACAGAGGGCAGCCCGTGGCCTTCGGCGTGGCCCGCATGGATGAGCGGGAGTTCCTGAGGGCCAGGAGGGGTCTGGCCGTGGAGGTGCTTAGGCCACTCTACCGCGTGCCGCCCATAAGGGAGCTGGAGGAATTCAAGCTGGGCCTCATCTACCCTCAATCGCTCCCAGCCATGCTCACCACGCGCGTGCTTGACCCGGGGCCGGGCGAGCTAGTGGTGGACATGACCTGCGGGCCAGGGGGCAAGCTGTCCCACATCTGCCAGCTCACGGCCAACCGGGCGCGAGTTCTGGCCTTCGACAGGAGCAGGCACAAGGTCCGGGAGACGCGCGAGGTGCTGGCCCGCCTGGGCTGTGAGGCAGCGGTCCTTAGGGCCGACTCGCGCTACCTAGACGTGGATTACCCGTTCCTGGTCAGCCGAGCCGATCGGGTGCTCGTGGACCCGCCCTGCAGCGCCCTGGGCGTGCTGCCGAAGCTCTATGACCTGAAGAGCGCCAAGGAGCTCGCCAGCTTGGCCGAATACCAGAGGCAGTTCCTGAAGGTCGCGGCCAAGCTCGTCAGACCCGGGGGCGTGGTGGTCTACAGCGTGTGCACCATGACGGTCCGGGAGTGCGAGGGGGCCGTGGCCTTCGCTGTTGAGCGGCTGGGCCTGGAGGTGGAGGAGCAGCCCCTCTACCTGGCCTCTCGGGGCCTGCCCGGGCTCGTAAGAAGGGCCGAGCTGCTGCAGCGCTTCCACCCACACCTGCACGGGGCGGGCTACTTCATAGCTAGGCTCAGGAAGCCCTAGCTCAAGCTCAGGCGCTAAAGCCCTCCTTGGCGAGCAGGCCTTTCAGCCTCTCCACGAGCTTGAGGACGGCATCTCGGTGGACCTTGAAGCTCTCGGGCCTGAGAAATGCATGATAGTAATTGGCGTGGAGCCTCTCAGCCGAGGCGAATTCCCTGGAGAGCTCCGGCTCGCCGAGCTCGGCCACCAACCGCTCCACGATGTCGCAGTAGTCCCTGTGGCTGAAGTGCCTCCAACCCCTGAGCTCGGCTATCGCGCTGAGGAGGGAGCAGACGGCACCCCAGAGCTTCTCGCCCGCCTGAACGAGGTCTCCTTCCCTCTCCAGCTCCCCCGCCTCGGACAGGCGCTCCTGGTGGAGCTCCAGGTAGAGCCTGACCCTGGCACCCTCATCAAGCTCCTTGGCCAGCAGGCGGGCTAGGAACTCCTCCACATCCACGCCCTCCTCCTCGGCCCCAGCGGCTATGTATTTCGCCAGCGGCCCCCTGATGACGAGCTCCAAGAGGGAGTTCCCCGTGCCCTCTGGCACATGGCCGAGCATAAACCTTAATCCGACGGGCGCGCGATACCCATGTGGCATCAAACGCTTATCTAGGCTCGGCCCGCCCAATAGGGCGCAGGCGGTGTAAGTTTGGAGCTATCACGTAAGAGGGCCCGGAAGAAGGTGATGGAGAGGTTCGATTTCCTCCGCACCTGTGCTCTAGCCAGGGAGCTCTGCTACCTCGTGCGCTCCAACCTGCCCGTATTGGACCCGGAGGATGTGCACCGCGCCTGCCTCTTCATCTCCAAGCTCTGCCGGGAGGCTGGCTGTATCGAGCCCAGTGAGCTCTGCGCTAAGGCCGCTGAGGCCGTCCTCACGGACGAGCAGGGATTCCTTGAGCTCTGTGCTGAGAGCTGCAAGCTCTGCAGCCAGTCCGCCCGCAGGCCGAGGCGTGAGGAGCGCAGGCCGGAGCGGGAGGCTCGCGCTACCTACGTGGCCTGAGGGAAACGCTAATAGGATGGCCGTGCTCATCCATCCAGGCGATGGTGAGGCCCGTTCCCTGGCGCTACGTGGCCTCATGGTCGTGCGACCTCTGTGGTCGCTGCTGCCGTGAGTATCGCGTGGTCCTCAAGCCGGAGGAATGGGCCCGGCTGGTGGAGCTCTACGGGCCTGGTGTGGCCGAGCCGGGCTTCGGGAAGTTCTACCTCAGGCGCAGGCCAGATGGCTCCTGCATTTTCCTCATCCGCGTGGGCGGTAGGTGGCTCTGCGCCCTCCAGGACAGCAAGCCCAAGGCCTGCAAGCTTTGGCCCTTCAAGGTCGTGAGCCGGCCCAAATACGGGCGGCCTCGCGAGGCCTACCTCGAATACGCGGGCATACCGCTCTACGTCTACGTGGACCCCTTCTGCCCCGGCATAACCTGGGGCACGCCCACGCGGGCCTTCGTGTCCACCACGCTCCGCGAGGCCGTGGAACTCGCCCTGGGCATAAGGGTGGAGCAGGAGCACACCACGGCCAAGCTCCCAGAGGGCCTGAGGCTCTACCTCAGGGCTAGGAGGAGGATGAGGGGATTATAAAGGAAGGCCTGGGGCGCCTGAGCGCTTCTTAGCCCTGCTCGGTATCGCCCCTCAGCCTCTCCACGACCTCCTGGGCCACGGACTCCGAGAGTATCTTGATGGCAGCCGCCAACACTCCCAGCATGATGAGTATGATGCCCACGGCCATGAGGATGGCGCTGACCACCGTGAGCGTGAAGGCATCGAGAGGCACCTCCACCAGGCCGTTGAGGAGCGCGTAGCCAGCGCCAGCGATGAGGGCGCCCAAGATATACCAGAGGACGCCGTAGGCCACGCCCTTGGCGGCCGCTGAGAAGGCCTCACCCCAGGTTACGACCAATTTCCCACCGGTGAGCGCCTGCTGAGCGCCAGGAATATAAGCCTTCGGCCGGGGGCTCCTTCAGCCGGTTGATCCCTCATCACCGGTCAGGCAAGGCTGAAGTCATCACCCAGGGAGAGGCTGAGAACCCCGGCTAAAAAGCTTGGACCCTTCTGGCCCCTTTAGGGCGCTCCAGGCCGGGGCTCAGCCACGAAACCCTTAAATCCCTCCGGATAGGGCCTCCCTCTCGGGGGCCCGTAGCTCAGCCAGGTTAGAGCGGCGGGCTCATAACCCGCTGGTCGTGGGTTCAAGTCCCACCGGGCCCACCACAAGGCCTTTTGGACGCGCTCCTCCCGTGGTAGCCCGCTGGCTTTAAAATCCTCCTGCGCCTCAGGCATCGGTGCTGAAGTTGACTCATGCGGAAGCCGTCAAGGTCATCGAGTATTATGCCAGGATGGCCAGGCAGTATGATGAGAGCTATGATGATGTCTGGTGGAAGACCCTCTACGATGGGCTGACTTGGGCGCACATCAGGCCCTGCCTGCCAGCAAGGGGCCTGGTCTTAGACGCGGGAGGGGGGACGGGCAAGTGGTCCATCAGGATGGCGGAGGAGAAATCGGCCATCTTCATAGTGCTCCTCGATATATCCCGCGAGATGTTGGCCGTGGCAAGGGAGAAGCTGCTGAGGGAACGCCTGGCGGGCCGCGTCTGGCTAGTTGAGGCAGATATATGCGCCATGCCCTTCAGGCCCGAGGTCTTTGACTTCGCGCTGGCGGAGGGGGACCCCATATCCTACTGCGATGACCCGAGGAGGGCCGTGGAGGAGCTCTTCAGGGTCCTCAAGCCCGGCTCCTACGCGCAGGCTGGTGTGGACAGCCTGTTCGCCATAGTGAGGAGGCTGATGCACGAGGGGCGTATAGATGAGGCCGAGCAGGTGCTGAGGGAGGGGCGCTTCACGTCCAGCCTTGAGGGCTTCAGGTGGTGGGTCTTCACCCCCAGGAGCCTGAGGGAGCTGTTTGAGGAAGCTGGCTTTGAGGTCATTAAGATATCGGGCAAGCTGGTCCTCTCGCCCCCGAGCGAGAAGCTGAGGAAGGCGCTGGGCGATGAGGAGAAGGCTAGGAAGGCCCTGGAGCTAGAGCTCTCGGCCTGCGATGACCCCTCCATAGCTGGCGCAGGAGGACACCTACACATGGTGGCGAGGAAGCCCCCGGCACTCGCGCTGGCTGGCGCCCCTCCTACTTCTTCCCCAGCAGCTTCAGCAGCTTCTCATACTCGCCCTCCTGCATGTAGCGCGTGTGCTCCTTCGGATCCGGGTAAGCGCCAGAGCGCACGTCCTCGCAGTAGCGCCTGAAGGCGTCTAGCACGAGCTCCCTCAGGTTCACGTAGGTCTTCGCGAACCAGGGCCTTATCTTGCCTATCCCGAGCACGTCTGGCGCAAGAAGGAGCTGCCCGTGGCAGTAGGGGCCACCTCCTATGCTGAAGACTATCAGGTCTGTTTCCTCTGCCACGAGCCTGGTTACCTCCGCCGCCGTGTTCTCTATCAGGACAGCGAAGGCGCCTGCCTCCTCCAGGGCCTTGGCGTCCTCAAGTATCTTCTTCGCCTCCTCGGCCGTCCTGCCCTGGAGCCTGTAGCCGCCCAACATGGAGACCTTCTGGGGCGTGAGGCCCAGGTGCCCTATCACGGGTATGCCGAAGTCCACGATGGCCTTCACCCGGTCCGCTATCTCGGCACCGCCCTCCATCTTCACGGCATCGCAGCCAGCCTTGAGGAAGGCGCCCGCGTTCTTGATGGCCTCCTCCACGCTGGGCTGGTAGGACATGAAGGGCATGTCGCCCACGATGAAGGCGTATTTCACGCCCCTCACGACGGCACGGGTGTGGTGGAGCATCTCCTCCATGGTAACGGGCAACGTGGTGTCGTAGCCGAGCACGTTCATGCCCAGCGAGTCGCCTATGAGGACCATGTCCACGCCAGCCTCATCGGCCAGGAGGGCCGTGGGATAATCGTAGACCACGAGCCAGACTATCTTCTCGCCCGCCTCCCTCTTCCTCAAGAGCGTCCTTATGGTAACCTTCTTCCTCTCGGCCGACATAACGGCACCTCGCGGTGGTGCTCGCGGCCACAGGCTATATTAGTTTTTCCTGCTCCGGTTCTGTTGAATAGTGCGGTGTTGAATGTGGGGCGTTGAACGGGGGAGGTATTCAGAGTTAGACTTAAATAGACCCGCACATACTCCCAAGTGGGATGAGGTGGGAGGGTAAGCGAACTACGATAGTGGTTCACGAGAGCACTAAGAAGCTGCTTGATGAACTGAAAGTTCATAGGCGTGAGCCTTATGAGGAGGTGATACTACGCCTGATAGAGTTCTACAAGAAGCATTCAAGACAGTAGCCGTGCCCTATGAGGCACCTCTATGGCTCCTTGAGACATTCCGCTACATGGTGAATAAGTGTATTGATATCGGGCTTGAGAAGGGGATAACATCAAACGCCCAAAATGACCTTTATCACGTTCTCCAAGCAAGTTGAAGTAAAAGAGCCAAAGGGCTTCATGGCGATTGACGTGAATGAGGACAATATAACGGTGGCTACAACCGATGGTGAGGTAATGGTGTTTAATTTCTCAGACCTGAAAAGGGCGTCCTACGGCTACTTTGCCCGTAGAAGGGCCATCCAGAAGCGTTATCATGGTGATAGGCGTGTGCTGAGAAAAGTCATGAGCAAGATGAAGAGGAATTACCGGAATAGGATAAGCACAAGGCTTCATCAAGTATCCGCTTACATCGTGAGTTTATGCCGGGAGAAGGGCTACGGTATAATATGCGAAGACCTAAGAGGTCTCAGGGATAGCGTGAATGCCAAGGTCAGGCGGTATAATCCCATCAGCAAGAAGGTTCAGCCAATATCAAGGCGTTCCAAGGAACTGAAGAGACGATTAAACTCATGGTGGTTCAAGCGTTTCCTCCACATGATGGAATACAAGGCTGCATGGGAGGGCGTTAGAGTGGTGAAAGTAAATCCGAAGGGGACATCATCACAGTGCCCCAGATGCGGGTTCAAACTTAGAACATACCCGATGGGGCGAGTGAGATGTCCCCGATGCGGATATAAGGGCGATAGGCACGTTACGGCCTGTCTTAACATGCTCAAGACCTCAGATGTGGGCCTGTGGTTCGGGCCTGAACGCCTCTCACATGTAGCTATGACCCCAGCCCTAACGAACCCCTCTGGGGGATGTGGACAAGCTAGGGGAGCCAAAGAGGGGAAGTTGAATAGCGGGGCACCTCCTCCATTCAACACCCCGCTATTCAACAGAACCCCTGCTCCCGGAGCTGCTCTACCTTCCTCAGCGCATCGGCTATCTCCTCGCGGAGGCCCTTCCCCAGCGATGCGTAAGCCCGCTTGGCCAAGAGGCCTATGGCCTCAAGAGCCGCCCTTATGGCTGTCCGGCCGCCCCGGGCCATGAAGATGCGGACAAGCCCCAGCACGCCCATCTGGAGCCTGCGCGCCCGCGCCAAATCGCCCCTCCTCACGGCCCTGAAGAGCTGAACCCAGATGTCAGGTATCACGCTGGCCGAGCTGAGGAGGGCTCCGGAGGCCCCTGAGGCCAGGGCTGGCAGGACCGCCTCCTCGTGGCCGCAGAGGATGGCCAGCCTATCGCCGAGGAGCTCTAGGAGCTCTATCATGTAGGGCAGGTAGCCGCTCCCCTCCTCAAGGGCACGCACGCCCGCCGTCTCGGCCAGGGAGCCCACCAGCTCGCGGCTGAGGAAGGCGCCCACCTGGCTCGGGTCGTGGTGGAGCACGAGCGGCAGGTCGGTGGCCCTTGAGAGCTGTCTGTAGAACTGGTAAATGGTCCTTACGGAGCTGGTGGCTGGCACCGAGGCCATGAAGGCGCTCGCCCCCACGTCCTCAGCGTGCCTGGCCAGCCTGACGGCCTCCTCAGGCCCGCATGGCCCAGAGCTCGCTATCACCTGCACACCCGAGCCCACCTCGTCCATGACGACCTCAAGAGCCCTCGCGCGCTCCCTCTCGTCCAGGCAGGCCAGCTCCTCCCTCGCGCCAGAGGGGGCCAAGCCGGAGACGCCCTTCTCCACCACGTAGGACACCAGTGCTCTGAGCCCTTCCTCGTCCACCCGGCCGCGCCTGTCCAGGGGCGTGATGAGGGCCGCGAAGACGCCCTGGGGCCTGAAGCGGCCCATGCACCCACCGGGTATGGAGGTGTGACAGGAGGGGGTTTAAGCTTGAGCTCCGCCATGGTGAGCGCGGGGAGTTCCGGGGAGGGCCGGCATGCCGTCCGTGCTGCTGCCCGAGGGAGCCTATAGGAGGCTGAGGGAACTTGCTGAGGCTAGAGGGCTTAACGTCAAGGACCTCATCCTGTCCCTGGCGGTCGAGAACGCTGGGCCTGAGGAAGCAGGGCGAATTTATTGGGAAAATAATAATCTACTGGTCGATAGAGAGCGGCGATAGGGAGCTCGGGAAGCTCTGGAGGTCGGCCATCTCGATGCAGGTGAACTTCTACGAGGGCTGGGCCACGCTGGAGGCCGTGAGGGATGCCCTTGAGGACGCGAGGGAGCTCCTGGAGAAGCTGAGGTGCCTCGGGGAGAGGCAAGACAGATGTAGCTGAGGGCTCGTGAAAGGCGGGCACAAAAACCGTTTGGGGCCTCAGAGGGAGCGCCTCAGGACAAGTTTGTAGGCCAGGGCGCCCAGGCCGTAGATGAGAATTGCCATGCCCGCCAGCCAGGGCAGCACGGGCAGGACCGTCTCCATGCCCTTGCCGAACACCATCACGTCCCTTATGGCATCTATGGCCATGGTCAGCGGGAAGTAGTCGGCCAACACCCTCAGCGGCTCGGGCAGCATCCACTTCGGCATCCAGATGCCCGTGATGAACATGAGGGGCCAGCTTATGGCCGTAGCCAGGCCGGAGGCGCCCTTGGCGGTCTTGGCGGCCATGGAGATGATGAGGCCCATGCCGACCGAGGTGAGGGCGCCCAGGAGCATGAGCACGGGCACGAGGGCGTGGGCTGGGTTAGCCAGCGGATCCCAGCTTATGCGGGCCCCCCAGGCCAGGCCGTAGAGCACGCAGACCAGGGCGGAGATGGCCAGCCATAGGAGGCCTGAGAGCGTCTTCCCGATGAGCAGGTCCCAGGGGCCTATGGGCGCGGCCAGGAGGCGCCTAAGCGTCTTCTTGTCGCGCTCCTCCACTATCATGACGGCCCCAATGGCCATGCCGGCTATGAGGAACTCCACGCCAGCCATGGCTATGGAGAACCAGCCCCTCAGGCCAGCCTTGCCCATGAGGGCCTCCGGCACCACCGTGTGGACGGTGGCGTTCACGGGCCAGGCCAGCCCCCTCATCCAATCGCCCAGCTGGGGCGGCGCCTGAGGCGGCATGTAGTGCTCAGCGGCCTCTATCCGGGCCTGGGCGGCCCTGTCGGAGAGCTCCTCGAAGAAGCGCGTGAGGATGGCCGTGGCTACCTGCTCCCGGTAGGCATCGCCACCTCGCACGTAGATGTCCACGTTGGCCGTGAAGCCGTAGCTCATGTTATAGGAGAAGCGGTCTGGGAAGACCACCACCGCGTCCAGCTTCCCTCCCTTCAGGTCCGCCAGGGCGGCCTCCGTGTCATTACCGTAGTCCGTGAGCTGGAAGACCTTCACCACCTCGCCATCCTCGGTCGTTACGTTCACCTGGGCCATGATCTCCGTTACGTTGTGGGCCGTGAAGGTGAGGTTGCCCCAGTCGGCCGTGCTGTCTAGACAGACCACGCCCACTTTCAGCGTTACCGGCGGCATGGGGTTGGCCCACATGAGGAAGGACATGGTGAGCATGAATATCGGGAAGACTATGAGCCAGAAGAGGGCCATCTTGTCCTTCAGCGTGCTTTTCACATCCCGCTCCGCTATGGCCAGTATTGCCCGGAAGCCCATCATCTCAGCCTCCTGCCCGTGAGCTTGAGGAATACATCTTCGAGCGTGGGCTCCGTGATGTTTATGGCCGCTATCTTCGCGCCAGCCTTCAGGGCAGCCTCCACCGCCCTCGGCAGCACGGCATCCGGGTCGCGGGCGTAGAAACGCACCTTGTTCTCATCCTCAAGCACGCGCCCGTTCTCGGAGTAGGGCGCTAGGGCCTCCTTCAGGCCGGGCTTGAGCTCGGTCACCTCTATCTCTATCACGGAGAGCTCGCCAACGGAGCGCTTGAGCTCTTCCGGCGTGCCGAGCGCGACTAGGCGGCCGAGGTCCATGATGGCCACCCTGTCGGACAGGCGGTCGGCCTCCTCCATGTAGTGCGTGGCCAAGAGGATGGTGCGCCCCTCAGCCCTCAGGCCCTCTATGTAGCGCCAGACCTCCCGCCTGGCCCTCGGGTCTAGGCCCGTGGTGGGCTCGTCGAGCAGCAGCACGCGCGGGTCGTTCACGAGCGCTATGGCCAGGTTCAGGCGCTTCTTCATGCCGCCGGAGAACTCGCGCACGGGCCGCTTGGCCACGTCCCAGAGTCCCACGAACTCCAGGAGCTCTCTGGCCCTCCGCTTGGCCTCGGAGCGCGGCAGGTCGTAGAGGCCAGCGTAGAACATCATGTTGTCCAGGGCCGAGAGCTCCTCATAGGCCACGGTCTCCTGGGGGCAGAAGCCTATGAGCTCCCTCACGGCCCGCGACTCGGCTACCACATCGTGCCCCAGCACCTCAGCCCGGCCGCTCGTGGGCAGCAGGATGCCGGCCAGGATGTTCATCAGGGTGGTCTTGCCAGCGCCGTTCGGGCCGAGCAGGCCAAGCACCTCGCCCTCGTAGACCTCGAAGCTCACGCCCCTCAGGGCGGGCGTGCCATCATACTCCTTCACCAGGTCCTCCGCGCGCACGGCCACGGCAGCACGTCCTCCCATCCCGCTCGCCTCCCGGAGCGGCTGAGGGAGCTCGCTATATAAACCAGCGTGCTGCTCTGTGTCCTAGAGCGCTCTGCAGCACAGAAGAGGGAGAAACAGGCCCCTTCCTGGGAAGGGAGGGAGAAGAGGACATTCACTAGCTCGGGAGAAGTGGGGGAAGCCTATAATGCGACAGGGCATGTAGGTGCGGCCATGACAGCTCCACGCGAAGGTGCGCTAGCAGATGCCCTCAAGGCGTTTGGCCTCTTCCTGCTCGTCTTGGCTATCGGGGGCGGGAGCTCCTGGCTCGTGAGGATGTGCCTGCCCTTCCCTCCCTGGGCCCCCGGCCTCGCTGCCCAGCTAGCCTTCCTCTCCGCCTCCCTGCTCATCATGCGCTTCCTCAAGCACAGCTGGCGCGATTTCGGCTTCAGGCTGGCCTGTCAGGGCCTGGTAAGAACTTCCCTTCTCTCCCTGGCTGCTGCCTCCGTCTTCGCTGGCATCGCTACCTTCCTGCTGGGAGGGAGCTCCGGGGGAGAAGGGCCTTCTGGGCTGGCTGAGGACCCGCTGGCTCTCGCGCTCCTCTCCCTCCTGGTGGCGCCCATTTGCGAGGAGGTCTTCTTCAGAGGACTCCTCCAGGGCTACCTGGCCCTGAGGGGGCACGGGAGGCTCTCGATATACATGCCAGCCGTCCTCTTCTCCGCCATCCACGCGCTTCCCTTCAGCACCTCAGGCCTCACCGTGCTCACGGCCATCCTGACCGGTGCCTTCCTGCTGGGCCTGATAGCTGGCCACCTCAGGGCGGCTAGTGGCTCGTTGCTCCACCCGATTCTGGCCCACTTCTGGTTCAACCTGCTCGGCTACGCCATGAGACTGCTCGCAGGCTAGCTCCACGCACTTCTAAGGATATATGGGCGTGCAGGCACAGCCGTTCAAGAGGTGCCTGAGCTTGGCCTCGGGTGAGCAGCGCCCTTTCAGGTGCAGGATGGGCTACTTCCGCAAGACCAAGCTGCTCGCCACCTATGTGAGGGTAGATGAGCATGGGCGTGAGGGTGAAGGTGGAGATAAAAGCCGGGAATAAGGCCGTGGTGGTGCCAGCGCTCGTGAACTCGGGCTATGAGGCCGAAGGGCCAGAGTTGTCCATACCGGTCGCGGTGGCCCGCGAGCTGGACCTATGGCCTCCGAGGTGCTTCATCATGGCCGAGGCCGACACGGCTGGCGGGCCTGCCCACGTCTACGTGCTGGCCGAGAGGGGCCAAGGTAAGGCTCATCCTGAATAGGCCAAGCGAGCCCGGGGTCGAGTGCGGCCTGGTGGTGAACCCGCTCATAGATGAGGTGCCGTTGTGCGACCACCTCATAGAGGCCCTCGGCATTCACGTGCTGAGCTTTAGGCGGGGCTTCTGGAGGCATGAGGATGACCCCGAGGGCACCGTGAGGCAGAGCGAGCCCCGGCGATAGCACATATCGAGGGGCGTGCTCAGAGGCCTTAGAAGGGCGTTCTGCAGCACAGAGCAGCACTACCGCTAATATCGCTGTCGGTAGTGGTCTGCTGAGGAGGCGAGCTGAGCTTGAGCGAGGAGGTTGAGGAGCTCCTACAGGCCCTCGACCGGGTGGAGCGTTACATACGCTACATGGACATGCGTGCCTCAGGCGATACCTACGTGGCCTGGGGTCTCGCTGTGGCCGCTGGCTCCTTCCTCACGTTCCTATTCAGCCTCCTAGCGCCCCTCCTTGGCACCCTGACGGGGCCTGCGATAGGCATCTCATGGTTCATTCTCATGGCCCTGGCCATCTTTGTGAGCGGGGGGAGGGCAAGGCGCCTGTGGGCCCTCATGCTGGTCGGGAGGAGCCCCGAGGAGAGGGCGAGGCTGAGGCGCTCGTGGCGCATCCGCTGGACGCTTGCGGCCATCGCCTGGGCAGGCGTTCTCGGCGCTTGGGGCTACCTGGGCTTCTGCCTCCTCGGAGGCTTCTACAGCCCGGGCCCCCTATGGTCCCTTTACCTCGCCTGCGTGGGCCTGGGGAACGCGCTCACCTACCTGATAGGGAGCAAGGAGGAGAGGCGTAGGGAAAGGGAAATGCTCGTGGTAGCTGCCTCCCTCCTCGCCTGCTCACCCCTCCCCCTCTTGCTCGCCCTCCTGGGCCTAGCCTGGGCCTCCTTCATCGTGGCCGTGATGGCCGTGGTGGCCTCTTATCTGTGGGCTGGCCTCAGCTTCTACGGGAAGGCGGAGGCAATCCTAGCGGGCGAGCCGGAGGGCTAGGGGCGAGTTGGGCCAGGAGGAGCTCACGGACGTGCTGAGGAAGCTGGCCCGTTCTGACCCGGTCTTAGCCAGCCCCACGCGCTTGGCCATCATGCTCCTCCTGGCCATCAGGCGCAAGATGTATTTCTCGGAACTCCAGAAGGCCCTCGGCCTAACGCCGGGCAACCTCGGCAGCCACCTTAGGAAGCTGGAGGAGGCAGGCTACGTGCGCACGAGGAAGGTGCTCACGCGCATAAGGCCGCTGACACTCGTGGTGCTGCTTGAGGAAGGCGAGGTCGCGCTCTACAGGCACCTCGGCCTGCTGAGGGAGGCCCTGAGGAGCCTGAGGTCGGAGCAGGGCGCCTGAGGGTGCCTGCTCATAGGTAGCCCCTCCCCCTTCTACCCAGGAGGTGCCCTGAGGTGAGCGCGGCTCGCGTGGCCCGCAGGCCCGTGATAACCTTCACCACCGACTTCGGTCTCAGGGACCCATACGTGGCCAGCATGAAGGGCGTAGCCCTCTCCATCTGCCCTGACGCGGCCCTAGTGGACATATCGCACGAGGTGCCGAAGTTCGACGTGCGGGCAGGCGCCCTTATCATGGCTCAGGCGGCCGTTTGGTTCCCGCCTGGCACAGTGCACGTGGGCGTGGTGGACCCGGGCGTGGGCACGGCCAGGAGGGCCATCGTGGTCGTCTCGCGCCGCTATGCCTTCGTGGGGCCTGACAACGGGCTCCTCATGCTCGCGGCCCAGAGGGACGGCCTGAGGGCCGTTTACGCCATAGAGGACGAGGAGCTCGTGCTGCCGCGCGTGTCAAGGACATTCCACGGCCGTGACATCTTCACCCCCGTGGCCGCCCGCATAGCCCGCGGCCTGGAGCCAGAGCGCGTGGGACCTGAGATACGCGATTACGTGCTGCCCGACTTCGCCAGGCCGAGGCTTGAGGGCAACCGCGCGGTGGGCGAGGTCATGTATATCGATGGCTTCGGGAACATCATAACTAACCTGCCCGAGGCACTCCTAGCCCAGCTGGGCCTGAGGGATGGCTGCGAGCTGTCCGTGCGCCTCGGCCAGCGGGAGCTGAAGCTCAAGCTCTGCTCCGCCTACGGGCAGGTGAGGCCCGGGGAGCTCTTAGCCATCATAGACAGCTGGGGCATGCTTGAGGTGGCCGTGAACCTGGGCAGCGCGGCCGAGAGACTGGGCGTGAGGCCGGGCGAGCGCGTGGAGGTAGCGCCTGAGGGCAGCTTATAAGGAGCGGGCTCCCGCTCCAGCCCGGCCTTGCCGGTGGCCATTACCTTCGACGTAGGAGGCACGCTGGCGGAGGGAGACCTGGACAAACGCGAGTTCGTGTCCCGCGTCCTGGAATACCTATCCGGTCTAGGCTTCAGGGTGAGCAGGAGGA
>Ga0190367_1001496_pt1 | contig 13394 bp, 9 predicted proteins | sample 4872181011_MG_FD_171838 | JGI IMG/M metagenome (GOLD analysis project Ga0190367, IMG submission 171838) | Hydrothermal vent microbial mat bacterial communities from Southern Trench, Guaymas Basin, Mexico - 4872-18-10-11_MG | ecosystem: Environmental > Aquatic > Marine > Hydrothermal vents >...
AGGAGCTGTTTCTGGAAAAGTTGTTTATAAGATACCAAAAAATAATTTTTTCTTCGAGTGGGCTAAAATAAGCGAAAGAATTTTTGATGAGTGGAGAAAGTCGCAAGATAAACAAAATAAACTTTGGCATCCAACTGGATATCTTTACGCAATAAGAAAAGGAATTGTTAAAAAAATAAATCCAAATGCTTTATCAGATGATGCTTTTATAGGCTATTTAATAAAGAAAAAAGGCTATTTGATAAAATACGAACCTAAAGCAAAAGTTTACGTAAAATTTCCGAGAAGCATAAAGGATTTTATAAACCAAAAAGCAAGAACGAGAGCTGGTTTCCTACAACTAAAAAAATGGTTCAAATTTAAAGGGAGAACTGTTTTTAGCGAGCTAAAATTCTTAAAATATTGCAGAAAATTCTATGGAACAAAAAAGTTGTTTAAGTTGATAGCAATTCTCTTACTTTACTTAATTGCCTGGGTGAAGGCTTATTGGATTTTAATTAGAAGAAAAAAACTAAAGGAAGTTTGGAAAAGAATTAAAACAACAAAGTAATTCAAAAAAATAAATTATGTGTCTATGCTTATTTAAAGAAAAATGGGACGTTGCTATAATACTAGATGCATGCAGGTATAATGAATTTAAGAAAATAGTTAAAAAGTTTAAGAAAATATGTAAAACTTATGAATTAAAACCAGTTATTGGAGCCTCAACAACTGTCGAATGGTTAGTACGTGTATTTAAAAAAACCTATGAAGATATAATTTACATTTCAGCTAATCCGTTTATAGGAAAAAGAGCAAGTATCCCAATATTTTCTCTTCATCTTTCACAAAAGTTCTTTAAGATAATCGAAGCTTGGAGAGAATGGGATGAAAGGCTAAATACATGCCTCCCTTCTACCGTGAATAAAATAAGCAAACGAGTTTTAAAGAAGTACAAGAATAAAAGAGTAATAATTCATTACATTCAACCTCATGCACCTTACCGAAAGGCTTATTTTTTGTCAGAAAAAATAAAAGAAAAACTTCCACATCCTTTAGCATTTGCTGCTAGAAAAATAATAAGTACAATTCTCTATAAAATAAGATACCTAGATTTTGGCTACTTTAAATTTAAGAAATTCATCCTGAGATTATTAGGAATCAAACGAACTGAACATTTTTTAGAAGATGCTTACCTTCGGCTGTTCACTATAAAGGAATTAAGACAACTTTATAGGGATAACTTAAATTGGGTTTGTGAACATGTAATCGAACTGCTTCTCTTTATAAAGAGAAATTGCCCTGAAAAGAAGATAGTTGTTATAACGTCAGATCATGGCGAAGCCTTTGGAGAGTACAATGAATATTTCCACGGACCAATAACTACTAACAAATATATAAGAATCGTTCCTTTCCTTAAAATAGATCTTTAGTTCCAATATAACCTTAAAATTAGAAAGCTAAAGAATTTTATGGCAAAATTTTTAATCTTTTATGCAATTCCTGCTTTAATAACTTTCTTCCTTACAGATTTTCTAACTAAAAAACTTCAAGATTTTTTTAAAAGAAACAACATAGTTGCAATAGATTTCCATAAAAAGAAAAAACCTATTTTGCCTTCTGCAGGAGGTGTACCAGTTGCTTTTGGAATTGTAGCAGGTTTATTAACTTTTATAGGTTTAAAGACTTTCTTAGAAGGAATAGAAGAATTTACTTTACACTTGCTAGCAGCTCTATCTTCAATTCTTCTAGTAACTTTTGTAGGATTTTTTGATGATTTAAACGTTAGAAAAAAAACTGTAAGAACGAAGAAGGGATTTAAAGATATAAGAATAGGATTGCCCCAATGGCTAAAACCTTTATTAACTTTACCTGCTGCCATACCTTTAATGGTAATTAAAGCAGGTACAAGCACTATGACCATACCATTTCTTGGCTCAATAGATTTTGGAATTTTTTATCCTTTAGTCCTAATTCCTTTAGGAGTTGTTGGAGCTAGTAATTTAATAAATTTGCTTGGAGGTTTTAACGGAGTTGAAGCAGGAATGGGGATAGTTTATACTCTAACTCTAGCCATTATAGCAATTTTAATGAAAAACCAAATTTTTATCCTATTTTTAATAACAGCAATAGCACTTTTAGCATTTATTAGGTATAATTGGTATCCTGCAAAAATCTTGCCAGGAGATAGTTTAACTTATTTGCTAGGAATCATAGTTGCGAACGGCGTAATACTAGGAAATATGGAAAGAGTTGGAATAATGGTTTTATCTCCCTTTATCCTAGAATTTTTCTTAAAAGCTAGGAGTAAATTTAAAGCATCTTGCTTGGGAAAATTGAGAAAAGATGGGACTCTTGCACCACCCTATGGAAAAAAGATTTATTCTTTGACTCATTTGATAATGAATGTTGGAAGATTCAGGGAAAAAGACGTTACAAAAATTTTAATTCTTTTAGAGGTTTTCGTATCAGTCCTAACGCTTCTAACCTTTAGCAAATTTTAACCAATTTACCTTGTTAAAAAATAGGTAAAATTTAATCAAAATTTATGAAGAATTCCCAATCTAGCAAAGCATGAAGGAACAGAACGTTGTGATTTTCCACGATTTTCTGATAGAAAGAGGTGGTGGAGAAAGAGTAGTGCTATGTCTTGCCAGTTTTTTCAAAGCACTCATCGTGACATGCTTTTACGACCGAACAAAAACCTATAAGGAATTTGAGAATTTAAGCATAATAGCTGGCACAAGCGCTAGATTAGCTAAGATAAGACCAGCAAAGTTACTGAAAGCATTTATCTTTTTTAGCAAACAATTAAAAGGAAAAAGAAATTTTTTCTCAAAAAATTTTGATAAGGCATTATTTTCCGGTTTCTATTCTATCTATTTTAGCAAATTCATTAGTTTGCCAAAATTTTATTACATACAAGCTGAACCACTTAGCTTTGTATTCAAGAGATCTTCTTATGGCAGTCTTAGATTTTCAGTCTACAGAGCTTTTTATAAAGTTATTAAAAATATTGAAAAAGAAGCCATAAAAAGCATGGATTGCGTAGTTGCAAATTCGAATTATACAAAAAGGCTTTACGAGAAAACTTTTAGTATAAAAGTAAGAAGAGTCATCTATCCTCCCGTAAACGTTTCTAAATTTTACTTTAAAGAATATGGAGATTTTTATTTAGCTGTAGGAAGGTTATATCCACATAAGAGAATTCATTTAGTTGCAAAAGTTTTTGCTCAACTTCGATCTGAAAAATTGGTAATAGTAGGAGATGGACCCTTAAGAAAATTTATCGAAAGAGTTGCTAGGGATTATAAAAATATAACTTATTTGGGTTCTGTTTCCGATAGGAAATTAAGAGAATTATATGCAGAGTGTAAAGCAGTCATATACATACCAGAAAAGGAACATTTTGGAATTATCCCTATAGAAGCGAACGCTGCTGGAAAGCCAGCTATAGTAAGCAACGAAGGTGGGCTGCCAGAAGCTATAATTAATAAGAAAACTGGAATCGTAATAAACAGGCCTTACTCAAGCTCTTTGAGAAAGGTTATACTTAATTTTTCTACATATAAATTCAGCAAACAAAGCTGTATAAAGAATGCAAGAAGGTTTGAAAAAAGAAATTTTCTTCTCCAGTTTCATAAATTATTAGATGAAAATTAAAATCGATGCCGTAATGACAACACTAAACGAAAAGAGACATATTGAAACTTGTATAAAATCCTTATTTTCACAAACCTTAAAGCTAGAAAATTTAAACGACTAGTACTGTAAAATGAAAATAGGAGTCCTCTCTGACTTATTCTATCCTTTTATTGGAGGTGGTGAGGTTTATTTGCTCAATCTAGAAAAAGGTTTAACTAACAGAGGATTCGAGATAATACACCTAACTACAAAACTTCCATCTACCAGTCCAAGGGAAGAGATTAATGGAATTAAGCTAATAAGGATAAACATCCCGACTAAAAATTTTATGAAAGGCAGATTTCTTTATCCTTTCCTGTTATTTCCACATATTAAATTATTAAAAAATGTGAGCCTACTGCATGTAACAACGTACCCTGCCGCAGTTACTGGATGGTTAATTGGAAAGGTGCTCAATAAACCTACTGTAGTTTTTTGCCACAACTTCTTTAATGAATATTGGTTTAAGATTAGAAATAAAGTCATAGCCTCATTCTTTATTTTGATTGAAAAATATATTGGAAAGTGTCCTTATTCCTTTTTCTTGTGCCCATCGTTTTTTCTTAAAAAGATGCTAATAAAAGCAGGTGTTCCTGAAAGAAAGATAAAAGTCATATATCATGGGATAGACCCTATTTTTAATCCAAAAGTAGATGGTTCAACTATGAGAAGAAAATTTAATTTAGAAGATAAGCTGGTTTTCGGTTTTGCAGGAAGATTATCTGACATAAGGCAAAAAGGCATTAGTTACTTACTTAAAGCAACACAGCTTGTTGTCAGGGAACTTCCTCAAGCAAGGCTTGTCTTAGCCGGTACTGGTTTTGAAAAGATAAAAAATTTAGTTGATTCTTTAAAAATAAACAGATACGTCATATACGTTGGCAAATTGCCTTTCAAAAAACTTCCTGAATTCTACGCAATGTGTGATATTATTGTAGGGGCGTCTATATTTGAAAGTTTCGGTTTTATGTACGCAGAAGCGTCTAGATGCGGAAAACCGGTAGTAGCTCCAAAAGTTGGGGCGATCCCCGAAATAATAATAAACGGAAAAAGCGGGATACTTGTTGAACCAGAAAATTCGAAAGCACTAGCCACCGCTATACTTAATTTACTAACTGACAGAAAAAAAGCAAAAAAGATGGGGAAGATAGGAGCCCTATACACAAAAAAATTTACTTGGGAAAGATCTGTAGATCAACATGTTAAAATTTTCAAAACCTTAATAGAAGGATAAGAATTTAACCGTCTTTTAAGAAATCGACGCACTAATCAAATTAATTAGATAATCAAATTAGTTTTTATGAAAAATTTTAGCCTAAAAATTCTTCTCTTTTCACTAGCATTTCTTTTTCTTTTCTTCGCTAAACCTCTATGCTCTCTCTCCGAATCTGCGTTATTTTGGCACGATGGTAAACATGGTGATATAGTAAATCATGTAAAAAGAATGCTAGAAGAAGAGGGTTTTCAAGTTTGTATATCAACTTCACAACCTACTTTGTCCATTTTGAGAAATTATCAACTACTTTTACTTCTTTTCGACTACTATCAACAGCCAAACTTTAATTACAACAAATCACTTTTGTTATCTTACTTAAAAAAGTACGGAAACTTTATCGGAATAGGAGATGGTGGCTTTGTAGCTGTGACTGACTTATGCGATATAAACTTCTCTACACATCTCTATAGTGGAGATTATAGAGTTAAAATCCTTAATCCAACCATATTCTCAAACTTCTCTTACGGAGAAGAAATCTCGATTGGATACGCATATGGCTATAACCTTGCATTTAACAATTCATTTGTTAAATATCCTCTTATCGAAATGGCTACAAAGGGGTGGAATGGGAGAATAATTTCTTTCATTTGCTTCCCAAACAATCATTTTGCATTGGGAATTACATTTGGATGTGGTGGTGGTACCAATACAACAAATTGCAAAATTCTCTATCGTTCCCTCATTAAATGGGTTAAAGATCACATCTCAGCTAAATTAATACTCTCGTTCAAAAGCATTAATATAACAAAACAAGATATCTTTTTACTCGTAACTACCTATGAGCAGTTACCTAATGGAAGCGCCATTGTAATAGATGAATTTGGTAGCCAGAACTTCATTCTACTTATATCAAACTTAGAGACACAACTCCAAGAATTCGAAAATCTTGGCAACGGAACTTATCTCTTAAAAGCCAAACTTCCGAAAAATCTCTTAGGTTATAGAAAATTAAGGGTAATAGTTACTTATAAAAACAAGACCTTTGAGAATTCAACAACTATTTTTATCCCAAAACCAAAGTTAGGCAAAAAATTACTTTTTATAACGAATTCAAGCTGGAAAAACATACTTTCGCTAGTTCCTTTAAGAAAATTAACTTTAGTTACAGACAAAATGGATTCTTCGATTAAAAACTTTATCGAACTATACAAACCAGATAATTTAATAATTTTAGGAAAAATAAAGGGAACTCTCAATTTAGAAAACGTTTATTACATAAATTCTTACAAAGATATTCCTCGATTATTTTTTGGTAGCGATAAAGGAATTTATGTTGGAGATGAAAAAGAAAAAGCAATTTTAATTTCTTTAATAGCTTCCATCTTGAATAAACCTATAGTTTTTAACGAATCTCTCTCGATAGGCCCAAATCTTACCAAAAATTCAACAAGCGAATTAGAACAATTTTACTTAAACCTGTTAAAAACAAGCAAAGTCAATTATCTAATAGTATCCAAAGGAAACTTTTTAGATGCATTAATAGCTTCTAGTAAAAATGCTTATCTTATTCTAGTAAATACCATAAACACAACTTGCATAAAAGAAAAAATTAGAGAGACTATAGATAAATTGAATAGAGCAGGCCTATTCGTAGAAAGTCCCGATTATTTAAAGAACGATGCCTACATCCTTCTAATCGATATACCTTCTATTAAACTAGAAGATCCAGTCGAAAAATCTTTTGGTTTAAACGATAAGCAAGATGGCTATTACTTTTATAGCGATTTGGAATATGCAGATTTAAACAACGATGGCTATCTTGATTTACCGATAGGAAGGTTACCAAGCGACTACAAAATTGCTTCCTTAATGTTTGCAAGAAGCTTTTTGGGAAATAATAAAAAAGCTTTAATAGCAGCAGAATACTTGCATACTTCTTGGCCAATAATTTTGCTTTATGGAGGTTCAGGAATGATGCACGCTAAAAATATAGAAAAGATTTTGCAAAAGCAAGGTTTTAAAACTAAAAGAATAGTTGAGCATAGAGCTAAGCCTTTAGAATTTCTAACTTCTTTAACTCCAAATTCTATCAAGAAATTCCTAAAAGAAACTAAAAGATTAAGTGAATTAATAGGAAAAATTTTGGGAAAGACTGCTGCATCCATAGCTTATAAAGTTTTTATTATAATCAAAGCGTTAGAATATGCTGAGCAAGGTTTAGAAATTTATTTAGAATATGATTGGTCGACTTTTGGGCCAAAATTAAAAAATGCAATCGCTCTTTTAAACGAGCTTAATGCGAGCAATCCAATTTCTTTGGATAATGCTATAAAGCTAGTGTATTTGCTATGGCCAAATCCATTAGAAAACCTTACAAAATCTACTTTAATAGAAGGAATGAAGGATTCAGCCTTAATTTATTATGAAGGACTAGGAAATGGAGAATATTGGATTTTACCAAATTTAGAGTCAAAAAATAGATATGATGGTTTAAAAAATTTAACTTCAAAAGATATTCAAGATTTTAATTCAATCCTTATTTGGGATAATTCAGATTTAGCTGCAAATGGAAGCCTGTACTTAAAATTTTTAGAAAAAGGTTCTGCGGCTTTCCTAGGAGCTTCTGCTTTAAACTATGCTCCTTTTAGCGCAGAAATCGACTCAAGATTTTTCAAAAGATATGAAACTATAGGAAGGGCTTTAATAGAAGCTATTAACGATTTTAGGGAGGATTGGTTTACTTGGGATCCTTTAAACTTATTTAGAAGAGGAATTAAAGCTAAAACTTTAAGAGAATTCATACTTTTTGGAGATCCTTCTATAAGAAAAGATCCAGAAATAGAAATAGAGCCTTATAACTTTTCTCTAGAATGTAAAAAATTCTGTATAGCAAAATTCTCGTTCAGGCCAAACATTACAATAATGAACTTAGAGAACAAGAGTTGGATAATTTATGACAAATACGCTTATGAGCCTTTCAAACCAATAATTCCCATAGAGAAATTCACCATCTTTCTTACAAATTTTTCTAACCTTTCCTTCAATTATTCGCTAAAATACTCTTTCCTAAACCAAACTGGCATTGCAACCCTTTCTCTCCTATCCCATTCTCTAACAAATTTAACTTTTACCTTAAACTTTACAGGCTTATATCCAGAAAAAGAAATCTATAACAGATCTTATGATTTAATAGATGGAAGAAAAAAGATCGTTTTTATACTACCAATTTTAAGAGTTTATCCAAACGGCTCGTCCTTCTTAGTTGAAAAACTTGAATTAACCTTAAAATACTTGCCATTCATAGATTTTTACCTTAAAGGTAAAGATTGTAGAATAAACGAGAAATGCCAGATAGAAGTAAATATAGTAAGCTTTAAAGATAAAAATGCCACCTTTTATCTCAAAATATTTCCAGAAAACAAAGTTATAGAAAGAGATTTGAAATTGAAGGAAGGAAACAACAAGATTAAAATTTCTTTTAGACCAGAACAAACTGGATTGCATAAAATGGAAGCATACCTTAAGTACAATCCAATTATAGGTCCTAGGTTTTCCTATTTTAATGTTCTACCAGAAGTTAAAGAAAAAGTTGAAGAAAGGGAAGAAATAGAAGTTTATAGCTCTCCTTTCATACCACCAAACATAAGCAAACCGAAAATAGAAAACATAAGTTTAAAAAGCATTTGCGGAAATGGGATTTGTGAGTTTAATGAAAGTTTAAGCTGCCCTGAAGATTGCATAGTAAAAGCTAAACCTGTTAATTTAACCATAAAAAACGTAACTAAGCCAAAAGAAGTTCCAACCGGTTATTTTGTATTTCCAAGTAATATAGTTATCGCTATTCTTTTAACTTGCCTCGCAGTCCTTATTTTCATTTTACTTAAATCCATTTCTTTCTCCTAAAAACAACGAGTAAGGCAAAAGAAATTAAAAAGGAAATTAAAAGCAAGATAAGCAAAGCATTTGGATTTGTTTGCAAGGGCAATCTTATGTTCATTCCATAAATACTAGCTATAGTTACAGGAATTGAAAGGATTAAAGCTAAAGAAGTTAATCTCTTCATAACGACGTTTAAGTTATTTGAAATTAAAGATGCATAAGCATCCATAGTACTTGCTATTAAATTAGTAAAAACTCCTATAGTTCTCATGAGCTGCCTATTCTCTATAACCAAATCTTCGATTACTTCTTGGTCTCCTTTAAATAACCTCACAACTTTTCCTTTTAGAATAGATTCTAAAACCTTGTCGTTTCCTATTACTGCATCGTTAAGATAAACAAAAGCTTGTCTAATCCTCCAAACTTTTATTATATCTTCTGCCTCTATAGAAGTAAAGAGTTCCCTTTCAGTTTCTTCTGTAGCCTTTTCTAACTTTTTCAAGAAACTTATGAATTCTTGAATTGCTGAATGTAAAATCTGAAGAAGCAACCTAGTTCTTTTATCCGTATAAAACTTACCTTTATCTATAAACCTTTCCAAAAAATCTAATTTTTCCAAATGAACGGTAACAAAATATTCGTCTTTTATTATTATACCTAAAGTTGTTGTTTCAACCTCTCCTTCCTTAATTATTGGAACTCTTAAAATAATTAAAGCAGCACCTTTTTCCTTTTCTATTCTAGGACTTTCTTCTGGATCTGTACAAGAATCCAAAAAATCTAAAGGAAGTTTTAAACTTCCTTCTATATACTTAAGCTCCCCACCAGTCGGATTTTCCAAATCTATCCAACAATTCTTCTCAACACTTTCTAAAACTCTTACTTTTTCATCCTCTTTGCATCTTTTAAAGATTCTAATCATGTATAAACTAATTTGCTTTCTGCTATTAAATTTCTAGTCTCTATCAATACAATCTATCTTTTTTATTTTCTAACGAGGGATCGATTTATCTTAAATACTTCTACTCCTAAGAAATTTTTTAAGTTGGAAAGCCGTTTATTTAGTTTACTGTAAATAAAAATTCCACTTTATCGCCGTTCCCATTTTATAACCTTCCTAAATTCCATTTCAATAAGTTTCTCTATATCTTTCGGTTTCAACTTTTCTCCTAAACGTACAGTAATCCTTAAAGCTTTTCTTGCCAATTCTTTATGGAGCTTCGTCTTCTTGTAAGTTTTGACCATAAATACAATCTAGACTAGACATACAAAAAAACAAAAATCAAAGAGGTTTTTTAAGCTTGAATTCCTTCCATCCAAGAGATTTTCTGAATTTATTGATTTCTCTTATTGCTTTTTTCTTTTCTGCTTTACTCATTTTCTTGGAATGCAGAACTGCCATGAAGAGAACGTAAGTTCTTGCATTTATCTTCTTCTTAGGTATTCCGAATTTTAAATCTTCTTTTAATTCGTTTATTATAGCCTTAACTTCCTTTACGCTATCTAAGCCAGGTTTTCCAACATCTCTTACCTCTCTTCCTAGGTAAAGATTTCCTTTTTTAATTTCAACAAACTTATGATGCTCTACTGTAACCCTACCTTTAACGATTCTATCCCAGAACTCCCAATTATCTCTCCATTGTGGGTTCTCTTTTTCTAGCATTTTCAAAACCCATGCTCTTATTTCTCTTGTTGTAGTTCCTTCCTTAACCTTTCTTGCAATTCTGTTAGCAATTTTTAAAGCAATTTTCTTAGGAGTACCTGCCTTCATACAGGCTATAACTATTTTCTGCTTGTTGAATTCTTCTTTCCTTCCATCCATTTTGATTATCTTGACCATACTCTCTAATTTTAAAGAATTTTTAGAGTAAAAATGTTTTATGAAATTCGAATTAAACCTGAAATTACTTGATGAAGAAGAAAGAAAAATTGTTAAAAGGGTTTATAGGTTTTTAGATAAAGAATTGAAGAAAAAGTTTCTGTCACCAGCTCATAAGATTGATCATTATGTAAGGGTCTTTAATTTAGCTATGTTAATACTTGAAAAGGAAAAAGTAGAAGCAGACCCTTTAGTTATTGGATTAGCAACCTTACTGCATGATATAGGAGAACTAAAAAGTTATGAAAGCAAGCTTAAGCATGCTGATAAAAGCGCAGAAATTGCTAAAAAATTTCTTAAAAAACTTGGTTTGGAAGAAACTAGAATTAATTCAATCGTTTATGCAATAAAAGTTCATAGGTTTACAAAAGGTCATATTAAGCCAAAAAGTATCGAAGCCAAAATATTGCAAGATGCAGATCGTTTAGATGCACTTGGCTCGATAGGTCTAGCAAGATGCCTAATGCCAGCTGGTGCTTTGGATAGGGATCTTTATAACAAAAACGATCCTTTTGCTATATCTAGAAAGTTAAATGATAAAAAATACACGATTGATCATTTTTACGTAAAACTTCTTAAATTACCTTCGCTCATGAATACAAAAACTGCAAGAAAAATGGCAAAAGAAGGGTTAAGATTCTTAAAGAATTTCTAAAGGAGTTAAAATTAGAACTGAAAGAATCTCATCCGGAATTAACTAATTTGTACGAAAAATTTAAATTCAAAAATTTTCGCTGTAGTTTGAATTATTTACTAAAAATATAGAAATTTTACTTCTAAAAATTTTTAAATACTTAGAAATTTTACTTCTAATAATGAGAGAACTAATCTTAAAACAAAACCCCTGGTGGGAAGGTAAGAAAGATTTTCACGTCAAAAAGTGGGAGAAAATGAAAATAAGATGGATTCCTGAATGGATTAGCAAAATTTCTCTACAACCCTTTTCTCTAAACTTTGTTATAGGTCCCAGACAGGTTGGAAAAACAACCGGGATAAAATTATTAATCCAAAATCTCTTGAAAGAGTTCGAACCTGAAAGCATTTTTTATTTCGATTGCACTTTGCTTCCTGATCTTGAGAGTTTAAAAAGAATTTTAGACGAATACCTAGAAATAAAAAAATCGAGAAGCATAAAAAGTTCGTTAATTTTTTTGGATGAAGTAACCTTCTTAAAGGAATGGTGGAGGATTATTAAAGGCTACATAGATATGGGAGTTTTTATCAAAGATGTTATAACAGTTACAGGTTCCTCCTCTTTAAGATTGAAAGGAGAAACAGAACTTTTCCCTGGAAGAAGGGGCAAAGGCAAGGATATTTTCGTTCTTCCATTAACCTTTAGCGAATTTCTTAGTTTAAAAGGCACCCGAATAAAAAAGACTGGCAGAATAGAAAAAGATATGAAAAATCTCTGGAAAATTGAAGACGAAATAAAGAAAGAATTTAGCATTTACCTAAAAGTTGGAGGGTTCCCTCTTTCTATAAATAAAGATCCAATGGCAGAGGCCCAATTTATTTCGGCTTTGGAAAGTGAAATCTTAAGAGCAGGAAAAAGTCTGGAGCTTACAAAAGCTATTATAGCTAGTATTTTAAGAAAAGCTCCTTCTCCTCTTTCTTTTTCAACTATAGGCAACGATGTTGGTATTTCGTATAAAACTGTCCAAGAATATGTAGAAATTTTAAGAAATCTTTTTGTTTTAGACATAGCCCTTTTTAAATCGAAAGAAATAAAGTGGAGGAAAGAGAGAAAATTTTTCTTCTTAGATCCTTTTTTAGCGAGAACTATAAGTTTATGGGCTGGAGAAAGGTACTTAAAAAGTGCATTTTTCGAGTGGATTGTCCAATCTCATTTGCAGAGAAAGTTTGGCGCGGTCTATTATTATAGAAATAGGTTTGAAATCGACTGTATAGCTGGAGATTTAAAAATTGAAGTGAAAATTGGAAAACCACATAGAAAATATCCAAAAAATGTCTTAATTCTTGATTCGCAAAATTTACCTTTATTCTTAGCTGTACAATAAAACAGTATTCTTCAACGTTAGAATTTTTTAAAATTTTTCAAATATTAAAAGCTTAAACTCGCCGCTCGACTTTAAGATTTTTAAATATCTCATTTTTCATCTACTCGTCAGTGTCTTACTTTAACAAGGACTTAAGAATTTCTTCATACCTTTTGAATCAAATAATCGATCCCATTATTTTTTAACTAAGGATCTTCAAAATCTTCAAGTATTTTGAAACCGTCATTTTGTTTATTCCAGTTGCTTCGATTATTTCTTTTTGACAAAAATCGAAGAGTTTGTTGTCTAAGAAAAAATCTAATATTCTGATAAATGAAAGATTTCCAAAAGTTTCTGTTAAAACACTACTTTCTATCTTCTTCCTAGGATGATTAATTATATGCCCCCGGCGGGATTCGAACCCGCGACCTACGGCTTTCTTCTTTCATCTTTATTCAAACCTTCTTTCCCCGTAGTGCCTTAGAAGGCCGTCGCTCTATCCAGGCTGAGCTACGGGGGCTTATCATTCAATAATATTTTTTTGAATTTAAAGTTTAGCTAATTGCTAAAGAAATAGTTTCTATGAAAGCTGCTATAATCAAGAATATAACAGCAATACTCATCAGATAAAAGCTATCCTTCAAAACTAAACTCAATTTCGTGACCCTCTTTCTACAAAAAGCAACAGATACCAAACTTCCTGCTATCCCTCCTATGAAATAGGCTATAAGCTCGAAGCTACCATGAGGAAAATAAGTTA
>Ga0190367_1001497_pt1 | contig 13387 bp, 3 predicted proteins | sample 4872181011_MG_FD_171838 | JGI IMG/M metagenome (GOLD analysis project Ga0190367, IMG submission 171838) | Hydrothermal vent microbial mat bacterial communities from Southern Trench, Guaymas Basin, Mexico - 4872-18-10-11_MG | ecosystem: Environmental > Aquatic > Marine > Hydrothermal vents >...
TTGCCCTTGTTATCATATACGTCCATGTGGAAGCGGGTTACGTTGTAATCCATGGCCATCTCTATGGGCGTCCTCGGCGAGACGAGAGTTACGTTCGCCCACGCCTCTATCAGGTAGAAGGCCTTGTCGTCCTCCTCGTAGGGCCACGGCCCCGTCATGTTCAGTACCTCGAAGTTGAAGAACTCCTCCATCGGTATGCCTGGCCCGAGGTCGTACGTTACCTCGTGCTCGAAGGGCCTCGTCAGCGCTATATCGTAGAGCTGGACGCTCACCGTCCCGTTTGTCCTCAACGTTATGTTCCCTCCCTCGAGGCCCATGAGGATAATCTGCTCTATGGCCTCCTGGGTGGTGTTCAAGAGCACGTGCCCCTCGGCCGTCTCCTTCGGGGGTATGCAGATGGGCTCCTCGAGGCTCCCGGTCCCGAAGAAGGCGTCGTTGATGTAGACGTTGAGCTCCACGTCCGTAACGTTCAGCGGGAGGGGCTCGGCGGCCTCCGTGAAGGGGTTCGTTACGTTGATGTACACCCTCACCCTCGTGCCCGGCTTGAGGACCTCCATCCTCGTTATGTTGATGTAATTGGCCACCTCCATGCTCACCGGGAGCTCTGTCTCGAGGGGCCTGTAGAGTGTGATGGGCCTCGTTACGTCGTAGCTGAATAGGCCGAATATGCTAACCGTGGCGAAGATGGTCCCTTCCACCTTTATCCAGATAGCCCCCCTTGCGAGGCCCTCGAGCATGGTGTAGAACGTCTCGCCCGTCTTCGGGGTAACGAGCAGCCATACCTCGGATGCCCGCTTCGGCGGGAGAACGAACTTCTTCATGGTCTTCCCGGTTCCCACGACCTCACCGGCATAATACACGTCGAACGCCACGCTCTTTATCTCTACATCGAAATCGGTCGGGTTCGTAACGGCCAGCGAGACGTTGAGGGCCGCCCTCCTGTTATGGACGGTGAGCCTGACGTCGAGTATCTCCGCCTTCACCTGCTTCGCCAGGCTGCTGACGTAATCCATGATGTACTGGTAGCCGAGCACGGGCGTTACGGCGACGATTATGACTATGACGGCGGCCACGATGGCGCCCTTCCCTATGCCCCTCTTCTTAGGCGGTGGAGGAGGCCTAAAACCGGTCGTCCTAATCCTCCTCCTCGTCCCCATAGCTTAGCGCCTCGTGAAGGGGCGTCCTCATCCTTCCTAATAAGGCTTTAGGCAACTTGCTAAAGCGGTAGCCAAAAAGACTTTGCTGGCCAAAGAGCCCCTCACTCGTACCTCAGCGCTACTATGGGGTCGTACTTCGCAGCCCACCTGGCCGGTATGTAGCCGCAAACGGCCGTGGCCACCAGGGCGGTCAGGAAGGACGAGAGGGCTATGGCCTCCGTCATGATGGGCTCGGCGGATACCTGGAAGACGGCCCCGAAGGCCACGACGCCCTTTAGGAGCCCCGTAGCGGCTATCAGGTAAGCTACCCCCCAGCCCACGAGGACGCCTAAGGCGGAGCCTATCAGGCCCATCAAGATGGCCTCCGTCCAGAACAGCTTCAGTATTGTCCCGCTCGTGGCCCCTATGGCCTTCATTATGCCTATCTCACGCACACGCTCCCTCACGCTCGTCGTCATGGTGTTGAACACGCCCAGGGAGGCCACTATGACGGCTATCACGCCTAAGACTATGAGGAGGCTCCTGAAGATGGCGAACACGCTATCGATTGCTCGGGCGTAGGCCTTCAGGGCGATTATCCTCGGGTCCCTGTTCCCGGTCGCCTTGAAGTACTCCTCCAGCCTTTCGCACAGCGCGTCCACGATATTCACGCTCTTGGCATAGACAACGATTATGGAGCAGAGCTTGTCGTACACCACGGGAACGTAGTCCTCCCACTTCTGTTGGTACTCCTTGTCGAGGCCCTGCGTCTTCAGCCAGAGCTTGAACTGCGAGCCGGATAAGCGGGCGTTGTAGGGCGACCCCACGTACGCCCACATCACCTTCTCGGAGAGCTCGTCGTAGGACGGGGGCCTGAGGTGCTTCTTCATGTCCTCGAAGCTCGTTATTATAGCGGCATCCATGTCGAAGCCGGCCAGGTTCACGCCCGTCTTCTGTATGACGGCTTTGACCCTCACGGTCCACGGGTAGAAGGTGAGCAGTATCTCCGGCTTAGACAGTATCTCGCCGGGGACGGCGATGGTTATGTTCAGCCTCAGCGTCTTGCCGACCAGCACCCTCGGGTCGTCGGAGCCGTACAGGGCCTTGGCCAACTCCTTGGCCACCTCATAGCCTACCGTGACCACATCGTGCTCGTAGTCCTCCGGTATCTCGCCCTCCAGGGGGACGTAGAGGGATGGCCACACCTTCTTGCCCTTCGAGTGCACGGAGCCCACGAGCAGCACGCTCTCCTCATAGCCCACCACGGTGGTTACGCCGAAGAGGCCCGGGAATACCTCCTCCACATCTCCTGTCATATTTCCTGCGATATTGTTTACATCGTTCACGTAAAGAGGGCACTTCATCGTTCCCGTGGCGCCTATGCTCGTCACGAAGATGATCCTGACGTTGAAATAAGTCTCCATGGCCTCCCTGATGGCCACGCCGAAGCCCTCGCTAACGGACATGATGGACGTCATAGCCATCACGCCCATTATGATGCCCAGGACGGTCAGGAACGTCCTGAACTTGCTGGCGAGCATGTGGTCCTTGGCCATCCTAAAGACATCCGCTATCTTCATGGTTCACCTCACTCCTCGGGCCTCAGGGCCTTCTCCTTGCCGAGCATGAGAGGCGGCGCCCTCGGAACTATGCGCCCGTCCCTTATGTAGAGGACGCGCTTAGCCGCCGCGGCGACCTCGAGGTCGTGGGTTACGGCCACGCAGGTAACGCCCCTCTCCTCGTTGAGGCGCCTGATGAGGGATACTATCTCTGCGCCCGTCTTCGTATCCAAGTTGCCCGTTGGCTCGTCCGCGAGCAGGATGTCGGGGTCGTTGGCGAGCGCCCTCGCTATAGCGACACGCTGCTGCTCCCCGCCCGATAGCTCGGAAGGACGATGGTACATACGCTCGCCAAGGCCGACCTCCCTCAGGAGGGCCTCCGCCTTCTTCCTCCGCTCGGATGGCGGGACGCCTGCGAGCATCAGGGGGACCTCGACGCTCTTTATGGCGGGGAGCCACGGTATGAGGTAGTACTGCTGGAAGACGAAGCCTATCTTGTGGAGCCTGAGCCTGGCCCTCTCCTTATCGCTCAGGGTCGTGATGTCCTCCCCCTCTATGAAGACCTTCCCCTTCGTCGGGCGGTCCATGGCGCCTATCATATTCAGGAGGGTGCTCTTTCCCGAGCCAGAGGGGCCTACGATGGCCACGAAATCCCCCTTCCCGACCTCCAGGTCGATGCCCCTGAGGGCGTGCACCTCCGTCTTGCCGAGCTTATACACCTTGTGCACATCCACGAGCTTTATCACCGGCTCGCTACCCGTCATCTGCGCTCGCCCCTCCTTTCACGTGAGCAGGGGATAATAAAGCTTTGAGGTGTTCGAGAGCTTTGAGCGATTAAGCCGTCGGGCGAAGCCCCACGTCGCCCAATAGTACGCGGGCATTACCTCGAGTTCCTGTCGGTTATAGAAGAGCCCATGGAGCTTAATCGCCATTTTATAAGTGCTTTTATATAAGTACCCCCTCCCGTACCGTCTCGTAAGTTTTTTAAACCTCCCCGCTGCAGAGGGCTACCGAAGGAGGGGCGGTGAAGACAGTGCAACGCCACCTGCTTCTGGCGATTTCGGTGTTCGTTGTGGCCCTGACGCTGCTCTCCCCATTCTCAACGCCAGCTCAGGTCGCCAAAGCTTCCCCGGCCCCAACTCCCTCCAGCCCCGAGGCGGCTGGGGAGAAATCGAGCCCTGGCCTCAACTTCCCAAACACCGTTCCCTTGGCCAACTGGATGGCCCCTGAGCTCTTCGAGAAGTACACGCCCGGCTTCAAGATAGACCCCTCGCTTCTCGACCTCGTCAAGGACCCCGATGTCGTAAAGCTCGACGTCATAATCCAGTACAGGCCCGAGCAGGAGATATGGGCGCTCCTGCCCGATGGCGTGAGGATAAAGCAGGACTTCTGGGGCCTCATCCCGTTCGTGGCCGCCGAGCTCCCGGCCGACATGGCCCTCCTTGAGGCCCTCGCCAACTCGCCCGGCATCGTGGCCGTCTACCAGGACATCCACGTGAGGAGCAAGCCCCTCTTCACGGAGATTTCGCCCGCTCCAACCGGCGTCGCCCAGATGGCCAGGCCCCCGAGCCCATGGATATACCTGATGAACGAGACGCTCCGTGATATTCACGCCACCGACGTGTGGGACCGCGGCTACACGGGCATCGGCATCGTGGTGGCCCTCCTGGACACGGGCATAGCCAAGGACTTCCCGAACTTCTACTTCCCGGAGGACTTCCCGCTCGCCGAGTGGAGGCTGAAGAACAAGGTAATCGATGAGGTCAGCTTCGTCCCCTACGAAGACCCGTACGACTACAACGGGCAGGGCACGGCCGTCGCCCACGTGATAGCCAGCACGGGCCGCACCGGTGGCAGGATATACTACTACGATATGGACGCCGATGGGATGAGGTACGCTTACGCCAGCCCCGAGTCCGCAAAGGGCGTCGCCCCCGGCTGCTTCCTCATGAACGTGAAGTGCATGGACGAGGACATGGACTTCTACAACAGCTGGGTGATGGCCGCCCTCGTGTACGCCCTCTACAGGGGCGCCGACATCATCGCCTGCAGCTGGCTGTACTCGTGGGACTACACCATCCTCAACTGGGAGGCCCTCTACCCGGTCTTCTACACCATCGAGTGGTGTGTGCAGAACGGCGCCGTGGTGGTGTTCCCGGCGGGCAACGAGGGTCCCGGCTACGGGACCATCGCCACCCCCGGGAACGTCGAGTCCGTCCTGACCGTGGGCGCCGCGACCGAGACCGGCCTGGTGGCTCCCTGGTCCGCCAGGGGCCCGACCACCGGCCGTGGGGCCAGGGGCCTGCCGTTCCCGACCACGGGCCCGGCGGGCGCCCTGAGGGTGAAGCCGGAAATCGTGGCCCCTGGCGATATGGTGCTCAGCGCCCACTACAACTGGCGTGAGGACGGCTACTTCTTCACGACATACACCGGCACCGGCATGTCGTATGCCCACGCCGTCGGCGCCGTTGCGCTCCTCATAGACGCCTTCCCGGGCATCAGGCCCACCAGCGTGAAGATAGCTCTCATGCAGGGCGCTACCAAGCTCATCGACCCGTTCACGGGCGAGTACTACGATTACAACGCCATGGGCATGGGCTTGCTGAACGTCCTCGGTGCCTACGAGTACTTGGAGGACACGGCCCCGGCCGGCAAGGACAGCGAGATAGGCTCCCCGACGCTCTCCAAATCGCCGAGGGAGCCGCCCTGGCAGTACTGGACGCCCTACTTCGAGAACGTGAGCATCCTCGTGGAGGACAGGATAACGGATACCTCCGGATTCGCCAACTACATCAGGGAACTCACCCAGCGCGGCGTGCAGGTCGATTACGCCTCATCCGTGCTGCCCAGGCCCGCTATTGGCGAGTACTACGAGGAGTACTACTACGCCCGCAGCGGCTACGGGTACGGCTGGATACACATCTACGGCCCGGCGGAGGCCGAGATGATGAGCGTCCACTTCTCCGTGATATACCTCTACTACTACGGCCGTATAGCCATTTACGACGAGAATTACGAGATAAAGCAGACGCCATACAGGACCTACAGGCCCTACCAGAGGGTGTTCTATGACATATGGAGCTCGCTGGTGGAGGGCAACGAGATACACATCCACTACTACATGAGCAGCTACTGGAGCAGCTACTTCTACATCGACAGGTACGCCTGGGTGAAGGGCCTGGGCGAGATGGACATCGCCCCAGTGGAGAGCCCGCACCCGTACCGAAACAACATGGACGAGTGGTACGTCATTGACGTGCCCGGCGTTTACGCCTTCAGCATCCACTTCGAGATGATAGATATAGAGCGCTACTGGGATACCCTCTACATCTACGATGAGAACATGCATCTCGTTACCTACTACCAGAGGGCCTACGACTACCCGCCCTACTACTACGGCCCGATATACGATGTGTGGAGCCCCATGATTTTCGGCTCGAGGGCTTACCTCAGGTTGGTAACCGACTCGAGCGTAACCTACTGGGGCTTCAGGGCGGATAAGGTCCGTGTCTACGCCCCCAAGTCGTTCGGCAAGGTCTACACGAACGTCATCGACTTGACGGTGGAGTACGAGGACACGAGCACGGTCGCTGCGCCCACCGTGGTGTGGGGCCCGTACCGCATCCACGAGGACGCCATGTACAGAGTCCGCCTCCACTTCGCCATGATAAACCTGGATTGCGGCGATTGGATTAGGGTCTACAACGCCACCCACGAGTGGCTGTTCGGTGGGAACGCCACCGACATGTGGACCGATTGGTTCGTGGGCGAGGATATATACATCGAGGTGATAAGCAACGACACGGACACGAAGGCCAAGGCCGGCTTCGTCGTGGACGTGTTCGAGTGCACCTACTACCGCACGAGCAAGGACCTGCTCAAGCACTACTCCGGCTACTACCTCCTCAACGCCAAGTACCTCGAGGTCGTGCTGCCAAAGGCGAAGGTGCACGAGGAGACCATCTCGCCGCCGATAGAGACGCCCCACCCATATGACCCTAACATGGACGGGTGGTGGGTCATAACGCAGCCGGGCGCAGCCGAGATACGCCTCTTCTTCGACTACATCGAAGTAGAGGGCTCCGTGTGGGACTACATAGAGATATACGATGCGGACTTCAACTTGGTCCAGACCATAGGGCCGGAGGGCTACCACGTAGTATACGATGATTACTGGACTAATTGGGTGAGCGGAGATACGGTCTACGTGCACTTCGTCAGCGACTGGTGGGTCGAGTATTGGGGCTTCGTCATAACGAAGTACCAGTGGCGTGAGTTCGCAGCCGAGCCTCTGCCGGAGCCCGTGGAGAGCGACCACCCGTACCCAGACAACGCCGATGTCTGGTATGCCGTCAGCAAGCCGGGCGTCGTTGCCCTGACGGCCTACTTCGATAACATCACGCTCGCCGAGGGCGATTACGTGGAAGTCTACAGCGAGGACATGACCCTCCTCGTCAGGTATGATGGCCCGATGGCTGCTAAGGGCATCTGGACGCCCTGGGGCACCGGCGATACGCTCTACGTGCACCTCGTGAGCGATGAGGAGGAGAACGCCTGGGGCTTCAACATAACGCATATAAGGTACAAGGCCACGTATGACCCAGATATAATAAGCATAGACGATATCCTCGGCTACGTGCACGAGTACGGAGGCCACGTCCTCATAGAGGGCGAGGACATCGGCATGATACCCAACATAGATTACTACGGCACCCCGTACGGCTACAACTACTACACCATGCCCTTCGGCGTAGAGTGGCGTGATGTGTGCATGGGCGGCCCATCGAAGAACATAAGGGCTCACGCCATCACCAGGGGCGTGGGCTCCCTCTTCTTCGGCATGCCTTACAGCAGCCTGGTGGTCAACGAGACCGTGGCCTCCGTGGTGGCGTACGACCCGTACTTCCCGGCCATAGCCGTGTACGAGAACGAGACCTCCGGCGGGGCCGTGGTCGTCATAGCCGATAACGATGTGCTCGACGATGACTACCTGTACGCCGCCGATAACTTCAGGCTCGGCCTGAACATAATGGCCTGGTTCGGCGGCTGGGACACCGGCGTGTTCGACGAGCTGAAGGTGTTGGCCCGCCACGCCGTGGGCTTCGGCGCCTCCTACCCGCTCTGGGTGTACAACAACACGGCCTTCTCCATCAACGTAACGGCCGCCAACTTCGGCAACTACACGGAGAACGTGCTCATCATCCTCGAGCCCTACGACGACCTCACCTTCGTGGAGCCCGGCAAGGTGTCCAGGCGCACGGAGGTGATTGAGCCTGCGCCGAGGGACGTGATAACCGCCCATTTGAGCGCAGCGGAGTACGAGTACAGGCTCGAGAGCGACCACCCGTACAGCGGCTACTCCTACTGGCGCCTCGACATGAGCACTCACGGCCTCATGAGGCGCTTCCACTTCGTTAACATAACGCTCGAGGAGGGCGACGTGCTCGGCATCTACGATTACGCCACCGGCTTCGAGTGGGTATGGACGGAGAACGCCACCGACCTGTGGAGCCCGTGGTTCCCCGACGGCGTCCAGCTCCTCTACATCTGGGACTCCGACATGGATGGCAAGACGGCCTGGGGCTTCTGGATTGACAAGTACGAGACCGGCATAGAGACGCCTCACCCGTACCCGGAGACGCAGTGGGTCGACCTCGTGGTGGAGAGCGACCACCCGTACCCGGAGAACTGGGACTACTGGATGGGCTGGTGGGGGACCTTCTACGATGTGCCGCCCATCTACACCGGCGGGGCCCCGATAAGGCTGCACTTCGAGAACATAACGCTCGAGGAGTGGGATTGGCTCTGCATAGTGGATAACAACACGGGCGACCCGGTCGTCCCGTGGATAGAGGAGAACTACACGGACTACTGGACCGACTGGATTTACCCGAACGAGACCGGCTGGGTCGACCTGGTCATCGTCATCTGGCCCGACTGGGATGGCAAGACGGCCTGGGGCTTCAAGATGGACGGCTACAAGGTGGCCGTGAGCGGCTCCGAGTACATGGTCGGCCTCGAGGACCCGCACGCCGTGTGGGAGACCACGTTCTACAACCCGATGCCGGGCCAGGCCGTCCGCTTCCACGTGGCGGACCTCACCCTGGACGAGGGCGACAAGCTCGTGGTGCTCGACTGGATAGTGCCCGGTAGGTACTACATCCCGTATACGTTCGATGCCAACATGACGGACGAGTGGATAGGGTGGTTCACCGGCGTCTACCAGACCTTCAGGCTCATAACGGATGAGGACGGCAAGAGCCTCTACGGCCTCCGCATAGACGCTTACGAGCTCGGCATGCTGAACGTGATAGCCCTCAACGCCACCATAGAGCCCGGCGAGAGCTGGAGCGGCGGCTTCACCCTGAAGATAATCTCCGGGAAGTTCATCAACTACGGCAACTTCACCATCCGCTGCCTGTGGAACGTAACGTCTGAGGTCATGCCGTACCTGCCGTACGATTGGTACTTCTACGAGGTCGAGAGCTTCTACGGCGAGATAGGCGTAACGGCCAAGGACAAGAGGATTGGCAAGGACCCGAACGTCAGCATGGTCCTCCCGCCCGAGGTAACGAGCTACCAGTCGCCCGTCCTGGCGGCCTCGCCGGGCGACGTGAAGATGGTGAACCTCACCCTCATCACGAGCGTCGATACGAGGAAGGCCAGGATGACGGTGAGCGGCCCGTTGGCCGACCTCGACATGGCCAGCTTCTGGGTAGTAACGTACAACCCGCTGACCGGCGAGTTCGTGATAGCCTACCTCGGCACCGACGTAACGTTCGACTTAGAGGACGTGAGCGAGATATTCAACTTCTCCGCCGTGCCGGAGTATAGGTGGATGCTGGCCTGGTCTGTTGAGCCGGTGCTCATGAACACCGGCCACGGCTACGCCTTCCTCGTCATAAACATACCCATCGATGTCGAGCCCGGCACGTACGAGGGCACCATAGAGGTCAAGGACGAGGTGGGCAACACGCTCCTCACCGTTCCGCTGTACATCAACGTGGTCTCGCCGTACGCAGGCCGTGTCCTGTACGACGACCTCGACATGTACATGTCGCCCGAGCCCGGCGATTACCAGATACCGCCAGACTGGCTCTACGAGGTCCATCCGTTCCCGAGGTACCTGTGGTGCAACTACTTCGACTTCTGGCGCTACGTAACGGAGCGCAAGTTCGACTTCGACAGCCTCAGCATAGTGAAGGCCGTCCTCCAGCACGTCTACTGGGAGGGCACCGTCGAGTGGCCGCTTGGCAGCGGCAGGACGATAGACAGCTACCCGCCGGCCGAGAGGGTGAGGGTGTACTACGAGTTCCTCGACTGGTTCTTCAGCCAGTACAACGCCATCCTGGAGCCAGCCCACTACAGCCTGTACTGGACGAACGTCATATTCTCGCGTGAGATAGAGGTGGAGGAAGACCAGTACGCCGAGAACGTGAGGGTGGTCTACACGGTCGAGAGGGCCATAAGGGTGGCCATGAAGGCCGGCGCCGGCCTGCTCGTGATGGCCGAGGAGGGCCACCGCGAGTGGGTCTGGGCTGGCGTGCCACTGGCATACGCGGACGACACGATAGTCGTGGAGCGCACCAACCAGCTCCTCGAGCTGGTCGGCGCCGACATAAGGGTCGGCAGGGAGCTTGCGCCCGGCGTGTGGGAGGGCGACCCCGTCTGGTGCCTGAACGTTACGAAGTGGTGGATGCTGAGGACCGACCCGGAGAACAACGTGTACCACCCGATAGTAAGGGGCGTCAGCCACTTCACCATGGCCGCCTGGGAGCTCGCCGGCCTGATGCAGATATTAGAGACGCACACCTTCCTCTTCGTGGGGGCGCCGCACTTCTCCTGGCTGTACGAGTACACGCCGAGCGCAACGCTGTGGAGGACCGTGGAAACGCCTCACCCGTACGGGCCCAACATGGACGAGTGGTACGTGGTGCCCGTGTACAGAGGGCCGTTCATCCGCCTCCACTTCGACAGGCTCGAGCTGGCCGAGGGCGATAAGATAGAGGTGTACAACGATACCATGCACCTCGTGTGGACGGTCGAGGGCCCGGTGAGCGAGCAGAGCGTGTGGTCGCCGTGGCTCATGGGCACGACGGCCCACATCCACTTCGTGAGCGATGAGGCTGGCGAGGCCTACGGCTTCAGGGTCGATGCGGCCCAGTACGGCACCAGGTCCAGGACGACCATAGAGAGCCCGCACCCGTACCCGCCGAACTCCCACTTCGTGTGGAAGATAGAGCACCCAGGCGCCTACAAGATAAGGGTCCACCTGGCCCAGTACGGCATCGAGCCCGGCTACGACGCCCTCTACTTCTACGACAAGGACTGGAACATGATATACTGGGTGGAGGGCTCCGGCTACGACCGCTGGACCGAGTGGATACCCGGCGACACGGTCTACATCGTCCTGTACAGCGACTCCATGGTGCAGTACTACGGCGTTACCATAGATGCCTACGAGTACTGCACGGCCGATGGCGCCTACGCCGTCGCATGGGCCTACGACTATGACAGGGAGATATTCAGGCCCGTCATAGCCGTGGACGAGTACCTGCCCGACTACCCAGGCTCCACCGTGGTGGTCATAGGCGACCACGCCCAGTTCACGAACTGGTTCTTCTCCCACTACATACCGGTGAGGACGGCGGCCGGCTACATAAAGTGGTGCCGCTGGGACACGGGCGACCTGGCGGTGGGCCTCCTGGCCTACGCCACCGGCTTCTACAGGAGGCTGATTGGCGCTGCCTCCAGCCTGAGGGACAGGCTCGAGGACGCTAAGGCCGAGTTCGAGACGGCGGAGGCCCTGAACGAGGAATACGGCGCCTCCGCCGCCAGCGAGATACTCGACCACTACGAGCGGGCCCTCCTCTATCTGGACGAGGCCTTCGAACTCGCAAGGGATGCCGCCAAGGAGACGGCCACCGGCCTGAGGGAGGACTACGAGGGCGCCCACGATGGTGTGGCTGATTACATAAACGCAGTGGCCGGCTACGGGCTCGACGTATCCGCCGCCCTCGACCTGCTCATGCGCTCCGAGATGAAGAAGGGCGAGGGCGATACCTTCATGGACCTCTACGAGGCGTCCGGCGGAGATGAGAACGCCACGGCTGCCGTCCTCCTGTTGAACGCAACGGCCGCCTACAAGGAGGCCATAGACCTCTTGAACAGCGCCCGCGATACGGCCGAGGGCATCGCCAGGGACGAGGCGGAGGCCCAGATAACGAGGGCCACGAGCATGTTCGAGGAGGCGAAGGCCCAGCCCAACGCCCCGGAGGACAAGCTAAGCGAGGCCGAGGCCAAGCTAAGCGAGGCCGAGGCCGCCTTCTACGCAGGCGATTACCTGACGGCCATAGATAGGGCCAGGGAGGCCTACAACCTGGCTAAGGAGGCCAAGGACCTCGGCGTGAAGGCCGAGCAGGAGGCCAGGCAGCGCACGACGTACGTGGCCGTTGGGGCCGGGGTTGCGGCCGCCGCTGCCATAGCGGGCGGAGCCTACATCTGGCGGAGGAGGGCCTGAGGGAGCAGGAAAACTTTAAACCCCACTCTTTTATTTTCCAATCCTGAGGGGAGATGGACCTATCGCTCGTGCTCCTCGTCCCGCTCCTCGTTTCCCAGGCGAGGAGGTGGAGCAAGCGCCGTTTGGCCATCTTGGCCGTGGCCGTCCTCGTGCCGTTAGCCGTATTCGGCTCCCTGTACGCCCTCGTATCCTCAGTCGGCGCCTCAGCCCGTATTATCTCCATCAGGGTCGTCGGCTCCGAGGAAGGCACCCTCCTCCTCGAGGCGGAGGTGGCGCTGAGCAGCACGGCCCCGGTGGACGTCAGGTTGGAGGAGGCCGCGGCGGGCCTCTACGCACATGGCTCTAAAATCGGCGAGGCCGAGCTCGTGGAGCCCGTGGTCCTCCCGGTCGGCCGGGAGGCCAACGCGACCGTCAGGGCGCGGGTATGGGATGCTCGGGCCCTCGCCCGCCTCATCTCCGATGCGCTGTCCGCCCGTGAGGCCCGTTTAGAGGCGAAGGTGAGGGGACGGGCTCAGGCCCTCTTCTTCCCCGTTTGGTTCGAGAGGACCATCGGGCTCGATGTCCCCCTCCCGAGGGTGGAGCTCGGGGAGCTCGCCCAATTGGTGAACGTTAGCCCCTCCTCCACCCCCCTCCATGCTGACGTGCTGCTCCGCTTCAGGAACCCAACCGATGTGCCCTTCGAGCTCCGGCAGCTCGACTTCTCCCTGAAGATGTGCGGGGCGGGGGGCGAGCTGTACGAGGAGCCCCTTGCCTCGGTTTCCCTCCTGAACGCCCCCTACGAGTTCGGCCCCGGGGGCCAGGTGGAGCTCCTGCTCGACGTGGCGTTCCACGACGGGGAGGCCGTTGAGGCGGCGGTGGCGGGCCTGTTGGAGGAGGGCGCCTTCCTCGGAGAGGCCGTGGGGGAGGCCATCGTGGGGGTCGCAGGCGTCGAGTTGGCCATCGGCCCCCTCGAGCTCGCCCTCAACGTGGATGCCCCGCTGGAGATGTCCGCCAGGCCCCTGGACGTGCGGGTGAACGGCTCGGATGTGCTCGCCACCGTGGAGGTCGGGGTACGGGCTGGGCCGTTCTCGGGCCCAGTCTGGGTGCACTCGTGTACGGCATCCGTGTACCTGTGCGGGCCAGAGGGCGAGGAGGCGCCAACCGGCTACGTGGGCTCTCTTGAACTCCCGGGG
>Ga0190367_1001498_pt1 | contig 13376 bp, 17 predicted proteins | sample 4872181011_MG_FD_171838 | JGI IMG/M metagenome (GOLD analysis project Ga0190367, IMG submission 171838) | Hydrothermal vent microbial mat bacterial communities from Southern Trench, Guaymas Basin, Mexico - 4872-18-10-11_MG | ecosystem: Environmental > Aquatic > Marine > Hydrothermal vents >...
CTCCAAGCTGAAACGTGCCTAAGTTCATTTTTATGATTACTTTCATAACTCATATAATCAACTTCTTCATAATTAGCTATTAACCCTACAATTTTTCCTAAGATTTTGCTGTCGTATTCAACCGGTACCTTGTAGCATATAGCTTTTATTTTGGAACCAGAAATTAGGATTTTTCCTTTAATCCTTAACCCTTTTGAAAGTATGCAACCTGAAAGTACATAGCTTAAGTCCTCTTCTGCTAACTCCCTTTCTAATTCTTTAATTTTTTCCCGAGTTTCTTGCATGGTTTTCAGTAAATCCTAGTTTTAAATTTGTAAATGTTTTTAAATCATTAATTAAGACATCAAAGAATTAACAAAACAAACTACCCAGCTTCAACGATTATTCTTACTTTGGTAGGGATTTTGGAACCAAACTTTCTAAGAGCTTCTTTTCCTATTTCCAAATGCTCCTTATTAATCCTTAGCTCAACTAGTCTTTGGCCTGGATAGGTTATAACAGCCCTTCCAGCAGGTTTTCCAAAAGCTAATCTCATCCCTTGCGAGTATCTATCTGCTCCCGCCCCTGTAGCTATCGGTTTTTCTCTATAAACTTGGTGTGGATAAACCAAAACTTTAAAGAAATACTTTTGAGAACCCAACTTTTTTTCTAAATACTTATTAGCAACAACCCTAGCTGCCTCTAACGCATTATGCCTTATTTGAACTGCTTGCTTAGCTATTAGATACAATACAGTATCAAACTCTCCTTCTCTATTACCCATCTCAAATTGCTGAATTTTGCTAGCTGGTACACCTTTAACATAACTTTTTCTCGGAACTTTATACGAAACCCTAGTCCAAGGTCTTGTTACAGCTCTCATAGTTCTTCCAGGTCTTAAGGCCATATTTCTCAATTTAGCTAAGAAAATAAAAATAATTAAGCTTAAAAACGTGGGAAAAAATTAAATTTTAGGTGCAAAAAGATGGCATACGTAGTTAAATCTGCAGTGAGAGGTTTGCTGAAAGATATGAGAGCAAGTCCAGAATTTTTCAAAGCATTAGACAAAAAAGTTGCCCAAATAGTGAAGGAAGCAATTCAAAGAGCAAAAAAGAACGGTAGAAAGACTTTAAGAGCATATGACCTTTAACCTCTTTTCTTTTTATTTTAAAACCAAAGAAAACCTTTTGGTTTAATTTCTTCAAAATATCCTTTTTCTTTTAACATAAGGTATGTCCTTCTAATCTTTTTTGCAGCTTCTTCAGCTTCTTTTTTCGAATTTCCTATCCCGCATGTATTTCCGACTCCCACTATTAGAATTTTTCCTCTTTTATCGCTCTCTCTTATATTTTCTAATACAAGCTCTCTAACCCTATCTAGAGAATTTAGAATTTCGACTTTCATTGGCATTATAGCTTCTTCTTGACTAACTTTTATTACTATAGAATCTATAGGAATGTTTAGCTTAGTAGCAATTTCCTCTACAAAAGCTTTATCAATACCTATACCTCCTATAGCTACTCCTACACCTTCTGCTACACTCCCTGGTTTTTCTCCTTCTAATCTCAAAGCCGCATCTATCGTTATTATCTTTGAAATCCTATTCTTTTTTACTATTTTCTCAACAGCTCTTCCCAATTTTCCTAACCTACCTCCCGGACCTTTAGCTTTTACTATAATAACATCCTTACCCTCAATTTTTGTGTAAAAAGCTAATGTATCCTCTTCTATTTCCTCAACTTTATAAGGATTTTCTATTAAGCTTGCTGCAACTAAAGCTCCTATTCCATCTCCGACAGGCCAACCATTTATAAAAGCTTCAGTTCCTCTATAAAAAGCTTTAGAAATCTTTTCTATGAGCGGAATTTGCATTTGCAATAATAGGGCTAGCTGAATATTCCTAGTTTTCCTTATAAAAATTACGTAATGCCTAACAGTTTTCATAAGTTGGTAAAGAGTGATAGTACCAGAAATTCCCATCATAAGATTCGCCCTTTCTTCTTCATCAAGTCCGGGGGCTATTCTTTTTGCAAAATATTTGAATCTATGCAGAGAAAGGTTTATAAGATGTTCAAATTTTTTTATAATACCAAAAGGGTCCAAACTCACTGGCTCTATAACAAAGAATTCCAAAAAATTGTCTAAAGCCATTTTAGCTTTTTTAAGGTTTTTTGTTCCTTTTGAAACTTTTTTAAGAACAAGCTTTTTTGCTGAATTAGTCAAATTTGAAAGGTTAGCAACCACTTGATCCAGCCTCCAGAGGATTTGGGAAATCATTAATCGAGGGTAAAAAATTACCATTAGAATAAAAAATAAAAGCCATATTAAATTGCTAAGCCAATCTCCTCCAAACTGGCTCAACATACTACCTATGTAAATAAATAACTCAATTAAAGCTTAAATATTAGGTAATATATTATGAGGATAAAGACGATTTTGACTATCTTTCTTGCCCTAATTTTTTTAATAGCCATTTATACTTCACCTTTAACCAGGGATATTGCGAAAAAGCTATTAGAATTTTCTACATCTTTCTTTGCTAAGCTAAAAATTCCTTTTTTTGAGAGACTCGAACAATTTCCAGTAAGAATAGAAGTAAGACCTCAAGATCTTTATGGAAATAACTTTAAAATAAGTGGAAATTTTAGGATAAAAGGCGAATGCTTCGGAAACTTTACTATGGGTGGCTTAATAATGGAATTTCATAACGAGAGTTGTGTAGTAGAAGGTTATGCAAAAGATGGCAATTTGATTTATGATAAAATAACCGAAGTCAATTGTAAAATAGACAAAGTAAGAATAAATGGTAGAAACTACATAGCCAATTCTCTTAATTTCAAATTCAAACCTTTAGAAATTTATTTTGAAAAAGCTGCTGCTGAAAGTTTAAAAGGTGAAAAAAGCTATGGTTCTATAAGCAAATTGAAAAATGGGAAATTGGATCTTACAAAATATTTGAATGGAGAAGATTTTGAAGTAAAAGGTTTTAGTGGAAAGTTTGAATTAGCTAAAACTCTAAAATTAGAAGGAAACTGTTTAAAAATAATTTTCGAAAAATTTGAGTGGAAACATGAGAAAGTCTAAAGTAAAAGAAGAAAAAACGATAGCACTTTTTGTTGATGGCCCAAACATGCTAAGGAAAGAGTTTATGATAGATCTAAGAGAACTAAGAAGGATTGCAGGAAGGTATGGAAGGGTTATGATAGCAAAAGTTTTTTTAAACCAATTCGCTCCAGAAAAGCTAATAGAAGCTGTAATAAACGAAGGTTTTGAACCTGTTATGGTCTTGGGGGAAAATGAGGAAAGTGATGTAGACGTTGCTATGGCTACGGAAATTATGGAAACCGTTTTAACGAAAAATGTTGACTTTATAGGAATAGTTACAAGAGATGCAGATTTTATACCAGTAATCCAAAAAGTTAAGTCTTATGGTAAGAAAACAGTTTTATTCTGCGTAGAACCTGGGTCTTCTGCAGGCTTAAAAAATTCTGCTGACTATGTAGAATTATTATGAGAGAAATTATACCAATGCCAAAAAGCAAGTTTTTGTTGGTTAGCTGTAGGAAGTGTAAGAATAAACAAATTATTTTTAATAAATGTGCAACCGTCGTTAAATGTTTGAAATGCGGCGAAATACTCGCAGAACCTACAGGAGGAAAGGCAAGAATATTAGCAAAAATAGAAAGAGTCTTAAGCTAGCATGTTCAAAAAGAGATGTCCAAAATGTAAAAGGTTTGTTGAAAAAGGTTGGAATTATTGTCCTTATTGCGGTTTTGATTTAAAGGAAAGATATTTCTTCACACCTTCTTTTTTCGATATATTCGATGAAATAGAAAGAGAATTTGAAAGAATAGATAAGATGAGAGAGCTTTTTACTAAAAGGATTTTTGAATTTCCGGAATTAGAGGAAAGTGAAGAATTTGAATTCAAACCAAGATTTGGGGGAATAAGCATAACGATTAGAAGCGGTACTGGAATGAAACCTAAAATTGAAGTCAAAACTTTTGGAGATTACAAAAAATTGGAACCAGAAATAAAAAGAAAATTTGGAGTTAAGGAGGTTGAAATTGAAAGAGAGAGAGAAATGCCAGAAATTACAGAAGAACCAGAGGCAGAGATTAGAAGAATAGGAGATAAGTTTTTAATAGAAGTTAAGCTGCCAGACATAAAAGATGAAAGGGATATAGATATTAAAAAGCTTGAGCAAAGCGTTGAAATAAGAGCTTTTGGAAAGGATAAGGCTTATTTTAAGCTAATCCCAATCCAGAAAGGCTTAAGAATATTAAAGAAAGAGTTTAAAGATGGTATTTTGAAAATAGAGCTCGGCTAGAATTAAAATTAATAAAACAGCGCTAAAATAATTCTCAGAAATCCCTTTAATTTTCTTTTTTCTTACTCTAATCTTCCATTTTTTAGAATTTTCGGTTGGGAAAAGAGAATCTGGTATAAAGATACCAAAACCTTCCTTTTTCCTTATCTTTTCTAAAAATGGTGCTAAGGGGTAAGTTTCAAAAATGCACAAGTAATCTAGAGTTAGATGGGATAGGTAGGGGATTACAACTAGCCAGAAAAAGTGATTTTTAATAAAAGAGCAAAAGAAAGCTAACGGAAGTCCTATAAATAGAAAGCCAAAAGGTTCTTGAACCCAACTCCTCTTTTTATACCAGGGTTTTTTAGTAAAATAATGATCTAAATCAAGGAGTAGAGATGATAAAGAAAAAACAAAATTCTCTAGAAAATTATTAGGGTAGAAAAGTTGAAGAAGAAAAAAAGAGAAAAGAAAATGGTTGAGTTGATTCATAAAAATTTATAAAGTTTTTTGCAATACAATTTTTTTAGTTCTAACATGCCAAGGATAGCTGAAGTTTCTGAGTTAAGGGAATGGGAAAGAATAGCAGCTCATAGCCATATTACTGGTTTAGGTTTAGATGGTCTAAAAGCAAAACCAATTGGGGATGGTTTTGTTGGACAAATAGAAGCTAGAGAAGCTGCAGGCCTTGTAGTAAGGCTAATTAAAGAAGGAAAATTCGCTGGAAGAGGCATCCTTATAGCAGGGCCGCCGGGCAGCGGTAAAACGGCTTTGGCGATTGGTATAGCTAAAGAATTAGGAAAAGATGTTCCATTCGTTCACATAGCTGCTAGCGAGATTTTTTCTGCAGAAATAAAGAAAACGGAATTTCTTACTCAAGCCTTAAGAAAAGCTATAGGAGTAAGGATAAGGGAGATGAGAAAAATCTATGAAGGTGTTGTAAAAGAACTTAATATAGAAAAAAGACCGCATCCTTATAATCCATACGTTCAAATTCCTGTTTCTGCTACCGTAAAATTAGCTACGAAAGACGAAAGCAGAAAGCTAACGATGGATGAAACTTTTGCTATGCAATTGGTTCAGCAAGGAGTTGAAACTGGAGATGTTATTCAAATAGATGTAGATGGCGGCAGGTTAATTAAGTTAGGGCCTAGCGAAGAAGCTGTTAAGGAAAGGAAGTACGAAATTACAGCAGAAAAACCTGTACCAATTCCTAAAGGGAAGGTTTTAAAAGAAAAAGAATTTGTTTATGTTGTTACTTTGCACCAGTTAGATTTGGCATCTTCCAGAAGTAGTATTGGAGTATTCGATTTGCTTTTTGGTGGTAGAGAAAGGAAAGAAATAGATAGCGAGGTTAGAAAAGAAGTAGATGAAATGGTTAAAAGGATGGTTGAGGAAGGAAGAGCTGAAATAGTTCCAGGTGTTATTTTCATAGACGAATGTTCCCTATTAGATATAGAAACTTTTGCCTTCCTTAACAGAGCTATGGAGCAAGAATTAGCTCCAATAATAATTTTTGCTACTAATAGAGGTGTTGCAAAAATAAGAGGAACAGATTATAAGTCTCCACATTCTTTACCTTTAGATTTGTTAGATAGGCTTTTAATAATCAACACAAAGCTTTATTCCGAAAACGAAATAAGAGAAATAATAAAAATTAGAGCAAAGGCTGAAAAGATAAAACTGAGCAAAGAAGCGATTGAATATCTGACAAAACTAGGAGTAAAAACTTCGCTAAGATATGCAATTCAACTAATGGCACCAGCCAGTATTGTAGCTAAAGAAGAAGGAGCCAAAGAAATAAAGAAGAGTCATGTAGAAAAAGTTGAAAGACTTTTCTCGGATATAAAAAGAAGTGTTAATTACCTAAAAGAATACGAAAAACAATTCTTACCTTATTAGCAATAGTTACTAAGGTTTAATTAATAAAATTATAAAAAGGTTCTGCGATTCAAGTTACTAAACAGCTGTATTCGAAAATTAAGATTGCTTGATTAACCTTTCGATTATCCCTATTATCGATTCTACTGCAACTTCCCTCATCCTTCCCTCCGGATCTTCCGGTATTATCAAATGCGCCTCCTTCCTACTTGGTTCAATAAATTTCTCATGCATGGGCTTAACATGTTTAATCCATTGCTCTATTATGGAATCTAAGCTTCTACCTCTTTCTTTCATATCCCTTAAAATTCTCCTAATTAATCTTATATCATCGTCTGTTTCGACAAAAATTCTTAAATCAGCTAGTTTGTTTATTTCCTTGTCAAGTAAGGCAAAAATTCCTTCAACAACTATTATCTTGCTAGGGACGATTCTTCTTTTCTTTCTAAGCCTTGTATGGGTTTTGAAATCGTAAATGGGTATTCTTACTTCTTTGCCTGAAAGCAAAGATTTGATTGTATTTCTCATCAGCTCAAAATCTAAAGAATCTGGATGGTCGAAATTTATTTTCTCTCTTTGATTTGGCGGAATGGAAGAAAAATCTTTATAGAAAAAGTCTGTTGAAATTACAGTAATTTTCTTAAATTTTTTCTTGATTAAATTAACGAGAGTTGTTTTTCCGCTTCCGCTACCTCCACCTATTAATATAAGCAATCTCTTGTTCATATTTTAAAACCACATCCTTTTATTTCAATTGTTTTGTTTTCATAATCCTGATTTATAGAAACTTCTAGGAATTTTTCGATAACTTTTAAATTTGTCCTGACATGTTCTGTAAATTCTTCGATTTTAATCAAAGATTTACCTTCTGCCAAAGCAAGAAAGACTAATATTTGATCACTCACGTATTTATCTAGGCATGCCTTTGAATTATAAGAGTTGATCAAACCTTTTGCTACTTCCCTACCTACATCTTCAGCTTTTTTCCCTTTTTCTCCCAAGCCATCTTCTCCTAAAACACAATTTTCAAAAAATAAATGGGCATTTAAAGAGCATCCTGGGTTTAAAGAATCAACATATCTAAAGTAAGCATTTGTAGAAACTTCAAGTTCAAAGTTTTTCTTAAATCCTTCCAAGAGTCTTTCAGCAACCTTTCTTTTCTTGAGTTCTTTAGAAGCAACGCTCCACAAATTTAAACCTATTAGTTCACCTCTTTCAACCAATTTTAAAGGCTTTATATTAGAAGGCAATACTCTGCAAAAAACTCTACCGCCTCCTTTTGGGTAAAAGCCATGTTTAAAAGTTGATATCTCAAAGTCTATCCCGATTTTTTTAAGAAAGTAAGATAAGACATGCTGAACGTAAATAGTAGTTGGTGCTCCTTTTACATCTGTACCTCCGATTATTTCCAACTTAACTTCTTTATCCGAAAAAACTAAAAGAGGCAAAAGAGTTTGAAGTAAAAGAGTAACGCTTCCAGCTGTTCCTATATCTATCTTCTTATATTCTGGAATTTTATGATATTTAGGGATGAATTCTACAACTAGAGAACCTACTTTAGCTCCTCTTACATTTGCAGCACAGAATTCGGCCGCTACCTTAACACCCATTAAATGCTGAGGTCTTAAGCCAGGATTTGGTCTTCTTATCCTTATATTAAAAATTTTTACTGGCTTAAGAGTTAAGGCTGAAAGTGCTATAGCTGTTCTTAAAATTTGTCCGTACCCGATTGAGCCATCTATTTTTAACATACTACATAAATAGCTGGTAAATCCCCTCTTTCATAGAAATCTTTCAATCGTTCTTCTAAACCTTCTCTTTTAAAGCATTTGCCTACCCCTTTCCCAAGCTCGTTTGTTATATATTTCTCAGCTAATCTTATAACCATTTTCTGATTCCTTCTATAAGCTTCCTTTAAAGATTGAAGGAATTCATATAGAGATATCTCATCCTTAACAATCCTTTCTCTTGAAAGCTTGAAAAGAAGCCAGGAATATTTTCTTGATTTTTTATCTTCTAAATCACGAAGGGCTAGCAACTGTGGTGCACATTTGTATCGAAAAATGACTTGTGGTGTTGTATATATAATTCTTTCAAGAGCCTCTAACCTCTTTTTAGGACTATACATATAACTTCTCTTAGCTATACCTTGCAAAAAACGAAAAACTTTCCTAGATATCCTATTTTTGCCAAGGTTAAATTTCTCGCTTATCCTTTGTACTATTTTATCAAGTGTTTTAATAATTTTTTCTTTTATTCCTTTGATTTCATATCCTTCAACACTCTTATATAAAATAAAATCTTTAGCAAAGCTGTAGATATTTTTTACCGCAACAACTCCTACATACAATAAAAAACTTAGTAAGTAGCCTACAGGAAAATATGTAAGTTGCAAACCCATAATTTTTACTGGATTCCCTACCCATCCAAACTTTTCTCCAACGATTTCACCAAGCTTGGCTAAAATTCCTATTTTAGCCCCACTACTCCATTCCTTAAAAATCGTTCTAGACCAAGTATTAGAACCTCCTAACAAAGCTGCTGAAAAAAAGTCGCTTCCGATAAAGTAAATCAGTGCCGATCTTGCTATACTAAATACTTTTTCAAAAGTGTCTGCCATTAGAGATTTTGGATTTAAGTATGATTTAATTAAAGAGTGCTTAATGAACGCAAGTAGAACACAACCTGCAGGATTACACACCAATTCAAAGGCTAAGTTACCATCCGCATTTCCTAAAGCATTTATAAACAAATCCTTAACACCTCCTTTAACGACACTGCTCACTCCCCATAATGCAGAAACTCCAGCATCGAAAACGGGGTCAAAAAGCTTTTCGTTTAACCTTTTAAGGTCTTGATTCACAAATTTTTGTTGGTAGAAAAAATTTATAATTCAATCAGATTATTTGTTTATGCGAGTTATAATTACACATAACGATTCAGATGGCATAATTTCTTTAGTCATATTCCTTAAAGCTAATAAAAACAAAAAGTATAGAATGTTCTTCTCTACTAACACAAGGCTTAAAGATACAATTTGCGCTTCTATGATAGGAAACGAAAATTTGGAAGAGTTATGCATTTTTGATATTTCTCCTTCCGAATTAACCTTAAGGTTGGCCTCAATTTATCAAGAAGTTCTTTGGATAGACCATCATAAATGTAGTATTAGAGAAGCTCCTGAGAATGTTAAATTAATTATCGATAGCGATGCACCAAGCGCCGCTCAAGTAATAGCAAATTTCCTTAAAATAGAGGACCCTCTTGTAGATCTAGCAAATCAGATAGACACAAACAATGTAAAAAGTGAAGAGGCTTCATTCCTTAGAGATTTAATAGGAGCTATAAAATGGAAGTACAAAGGACCCACCAGAATAAGCAAGTTAAAATCCATAGCAAAGACTTTGCTAAGAAAGGGGGTAGAAGAATTTGAAAGGAATGAAAGCATGGTAAGATTAGTAAACGAATTTAGGGAGTGGCAAGAAAAAGCTGTAGAAGAAGGATTAAAAAGAATTTTGTTTTTTAATGTAGAAGATAAAAAAATTGCTATTTACGAATCTACTTTTATGGTTCCAGCTTATGTTCTAACAGAAAAATTGAGAGAGCACGAGAAAGCACCTTTTGATATAATAGCAATGCTTATTCATAGAGCTCAGAAGGATAAAATTATAACAAAAATCGAATTGAGAACTCATACTGGCTTTGATGTTTATAAAATAGCAAATTTTTTTGGAGGAGGCGGCCACAAGGTAGCCTCGGGTGCGACTTTTAACGGATTCCTCTCTGCTCACGAATTTTTAGGAAGAATTAGGCAATTTCTTTAAAAGATTCCTCTATCCTTATTATTTCGTTAATCTTAATTATTCTTTCTCCAGCTATACCGAATTTCACATAATCGCAACCAAGACCAACTGCTAGATGAGAAAATAAAATATCATCACTTTGGGAAGATCTGTGAGAAAAAACCGTAACTATATTTTTCCTCTTCGCAAATTTGAAAAAATTTATTGTATCAGTTATAGTACCAACCTGGTTTGGCTTAATTATAGCACAATTTACTGCTTTCATTTCTGCAGCATCCCTTAACCTTTTTAAGTTTGTAACTAACAAATCATCCCCGCATATAAGCTTATTAGGTAAAAGGGATGTTAAAGCTGAGAATGAAACAAAATCGTCCTCATGAAAAGGGTCTTCTAAATAGTAAACAGGATAATTTTCTGCAATTTCTCTGATAAACGATAACTGCTGTTGGGAAGTTAATCTCTTTCCCAAATTTTTGTAAAAATAAGATTTACCATCCCAAAAAGAAGATGCAGCTATATCTATCCCGATTTTTAGGTTCTCGTTGCAAAATTCTTTAAGTAAATCTAATACTTCAAACAAGCTAAGGGAAGTTATCCACGCAGATTCTAGGTTTCTCCCGAATCTAAAAGTTTTATCCAATTCTTTTAACCTATTTCCTATTTTTCTATAAATTTTTGATATAACTTTAATCGACTCGACAAACTTTTCTTGATGAATAGGAAGTAAGAGAAATTCTTGAAAATCTATCGAACCTCCATGCTTACCTCCTCCTATGACGTTACAAATTGGTTTTGGTATTTTTGCTTTAGTTCTAAACTCTTCAGCTACGTACTGATAAATTTCCTTAGAAGCTTCTTTTGAGAATGCCTTCAAGAATGCTGAAGAAATGGCTAGAGCCAAATTAGCGCCAAGTTTAGAAAAATTTTCAGTCCTATCTATACTTCTTAATAAATCATCTATTTCGACCAATTCGCTAAACTCTTTTTCTTTGAAGAATCTCCTAACGAATAAAAAGTTTGAAAAAACTTTTTTCAGATCCAAAATTTTTGCTTCGTATTTACCCTTGCTAGTTCCTATAGGAACAGAAGAAAATACTTTAAATTTTTCTGTCTCTATCTCAACTTCTACGGTGAAATCCGCATTAGATGCTAAAACTTTTCTTATCCTAATATCTTTAACCCTCATTCTTCATAACATACTCCCAAAGCTTTTTTCCATCAAAATTTTTCAATTTACCTTTTTTTACTGAAATCTCGTCAAACTTTTTAACTTCATCTTTACCCTTTCCATAAACTAGTACAGGAACTGGGCCATGCATATGTTTTTTGTGAATAGTTGAGGTAATATGATCCGATGTTATAACCAGAATTCCATCAAACTTCCTAAAAGGAGTAAGCTCTTCATCTATTTTTTCTATAATTTTTTTCTTCCTTTCAAAATCTCCGTCATGAGCGGGTTCATCTGGCCCTTTTATGTGAGCTAGTACAAAGTCATAAATGCTTAGACAATCGAAAATCTTTTCTACAATTCCTTTTATATTTTCTTTTTTTACCGTAATAGCATCAAAACCCGCAAGCATACAAACAGCTTTTGTAACTCCAGGCTCAGATATGCAAACGCATTTCTTATTCCATCTTTTTCCAAAATCTGGTAATCTTTCAACCCTATTTCCAGCCCCTCTTAGCAGTAAATAATTAGCTGGCAAATAGCCTAAATTTGTCCTTTCTAAATTTATTGGATGCATCTCTAATAAATTGAAAGCTTGTGCAACGAATTGGTTGACAATTTTTGCTGTAAACTCCGATAACTTATCTTTATCTAAAGGTTTAATAGGCAAAGGTTTTTTACCTGTTTCTAGCGGGTCGTTGCTACTTATTTTATCGCTTAGTTTTTCTTTAAAAATTAAAACAGCTCTATGGCCATAAGTTCTTTTAAAGATAAACTTTAAAGGAAAATTCATTTTCTCTATACATTCTGCTAATTTATCTAAGCCATATTCTGCCCTTCCAGCTCTCCTATCTATAATCCTTCCTTCTTCGTCTATAGTAGCAAAATTGCATCTTATAGCTAAAAAATCTCCAGTCAATTCTATATCCGCAGCCAAAGCCTCCAAAGGCCCTCTCTTTAAGTAATATTTTTTAGGATTAAAACCTAGTAAAGCAACGTCAGCAAAATGACTCCATACAGGCAAATCCTCTGGTAAAAGAAAAAGCTCTCCTGTTACACCATTCTCTGCAAAAAAATCTAAGTTAGGCGTATAAGCTTCAGAAAGCGGCGTTTTGCCATTAGAAGGCTCATCTGGCAAACCGTCTATAATTATAAAAACTATTTTCATTAGAAAGGTTTAGCTTTCCCGAATTAAATTATTTAAGAAAGCATCTCATCTATTAGATTTTTCGTATAATCAACCATCTTCTTTATTAAATTCACCTTAGCTATGAGTATTTTTCTAGCAAGATCTTCATCACCTTTAGCAAAACTTTCTAATGAAAAAAGCGTTATGAATGCTGTTTGAAGCTTTAGCCAAAAGAATGCTTTTTCCATAAACCTTCTTGCTTCATTCATATCCTTAGCTTTTAAAGCTGCCTCTCTCCATCTTTTAAAGTTTTCCTCGCAGATTGCTATTTTTTCGGCTAAATCCATAGTTATTATTAAAAAGTAGTAATTTAAATAGTTTACTACTTTTAGGTAATTTATTAATTTTTTGAAGATAATTTTAAATTATGACTCCCTACGATTGTGAAGATGCATCTGAAAGTGTTCTAGCTATTCTAACAATAGTAAAATATGCAAACCGTTTAAAAAACAAAAAAATATGTGCCTTGATTCGTCATACTTATCTTGCACCACCTTGTGAATTTTGCGGGAGTGGATCTATCTGTGTTTATTTAGCCAGAATACTTTGCCGCGAAATTGGTTTTAGCGCAACTAGATTCAGAAAAACTCTACTTTCACTTCAAAAATATAATCTTATAGAATACAGCGGTGTAGGTTTATTGAAAATAGACGAAGAAGCCGAGAGAACACCTTATTGTACCAAAAAAATAAAACTTTCTGGAGAGGTGGAAATAATAACTGAAGAAGATATGCTTAAGAAACTACGCAAAACAAGGGATGATCTAATTGAAGCTAACAAAGCTGAAATATCCTATTATTTGCGACTGGAGCGACAGCATCAAAGCCTCTCTCCTTAAGCTCTCTAGCAAATTCCTCTGTATGGTCGCCGTGTATACAAAAAATTTTTTCAGGATTTGCTTTTTCAATAAATTTAAAAAGCTGGGATCTTCCAGCATGCGCTGAAAAATCTAATCTTTTAACTTTCATTTTCACATCAAAATCTAAACCTTCTTTAGGGTTAACATACCTGCCTGTTTCAAGCAGAATTCTACCTGGTGTATCTTCT
>Ga0190367_1001499_pt1 | contig 13368 bp, 23 predicted proteins | sample 4872181011_MG_FD_171838 | JGI IMG/M metagenome (GOLD analysis project Ga0190367, IMG submission 171838) | Hydrothermal vent microbial mat bacterial communities from Southern Trench, Guaymas Basin, Mexico - 4872-18-10-11_MG | ecosystem: Environmental > Aquatic > Marine > Hydrothermal vents >...
ACATAAAGCATAAGCTAAGGTTACGCCTACGCCTTTAATTTTAGCTAGACCATAAGCTACCTTGAGATTTCCATCTATATCTACACCAGCTACTCTAACTATGTACCTAAACGTTGTTGAGGACATAGCTTACCCAACCTTTTTAGCCTAAACGTCTTTCCTCACAGCTACTTAAAACCATACACAACTAAAATTATTTAAATTTTAATGGTATAAGCTATTTAGATTTTCATAGTGCCTTTCTATAAGTATATGGTAATGTAATTTTTACTTCACTTAGAATAATTGTTAAAACAACATTTACACATTAAAATACATGGGGTTAAGGATTGGAAAAAGAATGGTTCAAAGAGTTTTTTGATAAAATATATTATGAAACCTATAGGCCTTTAGAAAGCGAAGAGAGAAACAAAGCTGAAGCTGAATTTATAGTTAAAGTGCTTGACTTACCTAAAGGTTCTAAGGTTCTCGATTTAGGGTGCGGTTACGGTAGGCACGCTGTCTATCTTGCTAAATGGGGTTATAAAGTAACATGCTATGATCTTAGCAAATATCTCTTAAAGAAAGCTAGGGAGAGAGCTAAAGAATTCAAAGTCAAAATGGAGTTCGTTAGAGGCGATATGAGAAAACTAAACTACTCAAATACTTTTAACGGAGTATATATGGCATTTACTACCTTCGGCTATTTTAGTGATAAAGAGAACTTTAAGCTCCTTAAGAAGATAAGTAAAGCCCTTAAAGAAAAAGGAAAGCTCCTTATAGATACATGGAATAAGTTTAGAACAATATCTCACTTCTACAGTCAAGGAGGAACCGAAGTTTATAGATGGTGGAAATCAGGAGACTATATTATACTTGATAAGACGAGGTTTGACATGGAAAAAGAAGCTATAATAAATATTAGAATCTTCATTAAAGACGGTAAAATAATCTGTGAAAGAAAATTTGAAGTAATAGCTTATAGTTTTAAAGAACTTAAAAACATGCTAAACAGAGCAGGATTAGTTATAGTGAAGGCTTATGGTAATTATCAAGGAGAAGCTTTCCAAATGAATAGTCGAAGACTTGTAATTGTTGCTGAAAAATATCAGCCTTAATCTTATAACTTTAACAAAAACTATGGAGAAATACTAATAAAATAAATTAAACATCAATGTCTTTATTCACTAAAATTTTATTAAAAATGCTTTAAAATGGTTACTGAACTTACTTAAGACAATTATAGATTGTCAATCAATAAAGTTTATGGTTATAGTTACTTTGTTCTACTGAGTCTTTTTGAAAGCGGCTCTCCACCAACACCTATATTATCAGGTTCATTTTCTTTAATTAGTACTATAAAGGCCTCCCTTTTTATTCCAGTTACTTTTTCTGCAGCGCTTGTAAATAGTTTTATAAGTTCCTCTTTTTGTTCTACGGTTAGTTTGGGTCCTTCAAAAATTATTACGGGCATACGTGTCTGCACCCGTTATATTAATACTATGTTTAAACATTATTATTTCGTCATGAACTTAACTATAGCTTGATATAACTGCGTAACGGGAATAATTAAAAATACTAAATTTCCAGTTAGAAATTCTTCTTTATTACATCACTTGGTCAGTGTGATATGTTGGCGCCGGGGGCGGGATTTGAACCCGCGCGGGGACCATGCCCCACTGGCTCCCTAGAGAATTCTCCAGGCCAGCCCCTTAGTCCACTCGGGCACCCCGGCTCTTCTATTTCTTTTGTCTTGTACTACGTTATTTATTAGTTTTATGTGGTTTTCACGCTTAAAATAACTTTATACCCTGATTTTGAGGCTAATATTTTTGTGTTTCCAAAGGTTTCTTTTAGTATCCTTTTAAGTTTTTTCTCGCCTTTTTTAACAACAAGCTGTATTGTTCCTTCTTTCTTTAGCTTTTGGTAAGCTTCTTTAACAAGTTTTTCAACAACTTGGAATCCCGCAGAGTAAGGTGGGTTAGAAATTATCATGTCGAAGGCTATATTTTTAGGTAAAGGATCGTAAAGGTTGCCGTGAAGTACGATAACCCTATCTGCAACATTGTTTAGTTTAGCATTTATTTTGCAGAGTTTCACTGCTCGTTTATTAATGTCTACCATATAAACCTTAAGTTTAGGATTAAGTTTTGCAATAGTTATACCTATAACACCATAGCCTGCTCCGACATCTAAAACAATACCTTCTTTAGGAATTATTGCTGTTTCAAGTAAAAGTTTTGTTCCAGGATCTATTTTTCTTCTAGAGAAAACACCTGGTTCAACTATGAATTCTACAGCTACACCTCTAATAATATCTGATATTATTTCCTTTTTCCCTATGCTAACGGGTTTTTCTGAGAAATAGTGCTCAGTCATATTTCTTTACTTCCTTCTTTACTCTTCCAGACCTTAGGATATATTCCTGTGGGCATGATTATTCTCGTTGTTTTTATAGCAATTCCTCTATTTGATTCTAAAACTTGTTCGGTGTTCATGTTTGCTTTACCTAAAGCTACAAGTTCACCCTTAACTGTAAATATTGCTGCTCTATCTCCAACATTAATGCCTTCGTGGAGGGCTAGTATTCCTGGAACAGCAAGGTTTGCACCATGTGCTATAGCGTCTACAGCAGTATCTCTAATAATTATCTTTGGTAAGTGGCATACTGCTCTTTCCATTGGAGCAATTACTTTTCTTAAAAGATCATCCTTACCTTCTTCTCTCCATCTATAAAGTGCTTCGGCAATGTCTTGCAGTTTAACAAGTGTTTCATCTTCTTTAAATGGTCCAGCTTTTGTCCTTCTAAGCTCTCTCATATGTGCTCCAACACCTAAAAGTAAACCTATATCGTGAACAAGCTTCCTAACATAAGTTCCTGCTTCACAACCTATCTTTAAGAGAACAAGTTTACCTTCTCTTTCTAAAATAGTAAGGTAATGTATTTCGCGGATTCTTAATGTTCTTTTAACAGAAGATCTCAGTGGGGGTCTTTGATATATTTTACCGGTAAACTTTTTAATAACACTTTCAAGCTTGGCATCATCGACATCGCCGTGAAGCTGCATAACACAAACATATTCTTTCATAGTGTGAACTATTAAGCTAAGCACTTTAGTTGCTTTCTCTAAAGCTACTGGAAGTACACCACTAACTTTAGGGTTTCCCCGCCCCCAACCCAGGGCTTGTTCTCTAACTTTTATATCATCACACTTATTGAGTTAGGGGCTCTAGGGTCCCGCCATGACCTGCTTTTGGAAGATTAAACATCCTTTTTATCCAAGCAACAACTTCATGGCTTGTAGGTCCGGGCGGTTTATCCAGATTAATTACGCCTTGTTTAATGTATTCTTCAATAGGTCTTTCAACAGGGTAATAACCATATTTTTCATCTGTCTCAAGCTCACTTTTTATGACGAGTTTTCTTTGAAAACCACACAGTCGATCTAGGTTTCTTAGAAACTCTATGCCTTTACTATACATAGTTACTTGCCTCTAAGATAGTACTTAAGGTTGTTAAATAAAAAGCGTTTCTATGATGAAGAAAATCTTAGAAACTATTTAGGAGGTAATTCTATTTTTACTTTTTGCTTCATAAAGTCTATTTTGCCTGCTTCTTCTAATGCCTTTAAAACTTCTTCGTCTGTTGCTCCTTTCGAGATATTGACTTTATCCGGAAGTACTTCTATGTGTTTAATGTTGCATTTTCTTCTCTTGACACCAGTTAGCTGTTTAGGCCCCGTAACTAATACGAAATTATCATCAATAATATCTACGATCACACATTTTCTTCCAGCTTCCCTACCAGCTATTTTAACACAAATTCTTCCAACCTCAATAGCCGGCATTTCCAGCACCTTTTACAGTTATGTCGCTGCCTAGAAGTGTTATTAGAATTGTACTAATAAATATTATGCTTCTTTACCTAGAGCTTTTAGTATAGCTTTTTCTATTATTTCATAAACTTCATCTATGGTGTATTTCTCCGTGTTTATAATAAGGTCAAACCATGAAGTATCCGTAACGTCAATACCATATATTTCTAAAAATCTTTTTCTTTGACTAAACTCTCTTCTTACAGTTTCATAGTATGCTTCTCTTAAAGGTTTATTGTCTCTTTCAGCTATTCTTTTCACTCTAACCATTAAAGGTGCTGTAATATATATTGCTACATCTGCTAACTCCTTCACTATCCATGCCGTTAAATGTCCATCAATAACTACGTTTCCTTTTCTTGCTTCTTCAAAGGTTCTTCTATCTATTTCTAAGTCTATGCTGTAGTCTTTCTCAGCCAATTTGCTTAATTCTACGAGAGATAATCCTTTTTCTTTAGCTATTTTTCGGAAAATATTTCCAGCAGAAAAATATCTTAAACCAAGCTTTTCAGCTAAGCGTTTAGCATAAGTTGTTTTACCGCTTCCAGCAGGACCACTAATAACAATGACTATTTTCTCTTTAAGCAATACTAATAGTACCTCTAATTGCCTGTTTAAGTAGAGCTTTAAGACACTTTGGGCAAACGACGCCTCCATACATTCTTTCAGGTCTTCTTAAACTCTTAGGTAGTTTTCTTAGTTCTACGGGTCTCAATCTAGGAACGCCGTTTAAAATGGCACCGCAAATAGCACATCTTGCATGTGAGGGTTTCCCCTTCTCATAATGTATTACAGTTCTTCCTCCAGGTGTTCTAACGTAAATTCTTCTTAAAGACCTTGATCTGTGTCTTGGCCTAGGCATTTTTCATCCATCTCTACTACGCTTATGTTAGAAGTTATATTCTTTCTTAAAAACTTAACTTTAAAATATTCTTGGTTAAATATTCTTTAAGCATTTGAGTATTTCGTCTACTGCTTCCTTAACTTTGCCTTCTCTATTTAAAACTATTTTGACTGCTGACCCTGTTAAAACAGCTGAGGAAAGTGCTGCATTCCTAGCCATAGTCATGAATTCTTTTATTTCCTCTATTGACTTTTCTTCTTCTCTAAATCTAATTCCTAAGTCTTTTCTTCTTCTCTTAAATACTTCTTCAGGTAGAGCCTCTATAACGAAAACTACATGGGGTCTAATATTGGTTATAACGTGTAATGGTAGGCCAGGCCAGAAGCCTGTCACCGTATGTACTAAAGAATGTGTATCAACTATGAAAACATCGTGTTTTCCTCTCTCCGCATCTTCTCTTATCTTTTTGGCAGCGTTTTCTTGGAGCCTTATTTGTACATGTAATGGTAGTTTTCTTAGTTCATCTCTATGTTTTATTAAACCTTTTTCTGATGCTTCTTTAAACATGTAGTCTCCAAAATTAACAACCTTTATCTTAATACCTTCTTTACCTGCTTTCTCAATAAGGTTTTTAAGAACAGTTGTTTTACCTACGCCGGGTATTCCGACAACAATAGCTATTTTAGTTACCCTATCGGGCATTTTTATTCTCCAACTAACTTTCTTAGAAGCGGATATACTTCTAAAGCTCTCTCATAAGCTATTATCTGGTAGTACTGGTAAATTATTCCTACAGCTAAAAGTATACCCATACCTCCACCGTATACTCCTAGTACTTCTGCTGCAGCAGCTATTACACCAACTACTATTGAGCTAAGTAGTGCTAATGGGTAAATATATCTAGATAAGAATGCTTCTAATGTTTTTACGGAGCCCATTCTCATACCTGGAATGCTTAAACCTGATTTTACAAGCTGTTCTGCTTGATCTCTAGGACTCATACCGCTAACTTCAACCCACATTAAACCAAAAATAACAGCTGCTATGATTAACAATACGACATAAACTGAAACTCTTAAAGGCTGAGATACCAAGCCTAAAAGTCCTCTTGGTGGTGAAAGATAGTAAGCTAAACCTCCTGTAGTAACAAGGTTTCCTTTCTCATCAACTACAAATGTTCCCAAGAAGTTTAAAAGGAAATTGCTGTTATCACTATTGAACCTAGACCATATTATTCTTGCAAAGAACAGATAGTCAGCAATGAAAATGGAGAATAACAGAACCGGGATGTTTGCAACATATAAGAAGTTTAAGGGTACTTTTGATCTAACACCCCTGTACCTCTGAATTGCAATAGGTATTTCAACTCTAATACCGTGTAAGTATATAAGCAGAAATATGAAAGCTAATGTGGCAATTAAACCTACAATATCAGGTAGTCCTTGTCTAATAACTATTCCGGCTAAGCCTCCAGTAAAGAACCTCGTTATCATTTCAGGTACTATTCCAAAATATGTTCCTTCACCACCAATAGCTGGTGCTATACTAAACATATTCCACGTTACTGCTTCAGCAACATTAGCTAAAATGAAAAGTGAAATAGCGCTGCCTAAACCCCAGCCTTTTTGTAGAAGTTCATCGAAAAGTAGAACTATCATGCTTGCGAGTACAAGCTGTATTATAACTAAAATTTGTTGTGTAGGCGTTAACGGTATTCTAAGCGCTCCTCCAAACTGAGAAACAGCGTATGCTGTAGCTTCAACAACAGCTAGAATTAAAGCAAGACCTTTTTGAGCAGCAGTAAATCTCTCTCTTTGCTCAGGTTCTGAAAGGTCAAGGTCTAATATTTTTGCACCAACAAGAACTTCTAAAACTATACCCGCTGTTACAATAGGGCTAATGCCTAACTGCATCAATGTACCCGTTCTCATACCGAAAATAAGAGTAAGAACACCGAACCCGTACTCCGGACTTATAATTGCCTCAGTAGGTATACCATATAAGTAAACATTGCCCATTATTAAGAAAAGTAGTAGAACAAGCCCTGTCCAGCCAAACCTTTCATAGAGAGATGGCCTACGCTCAGGTTTCTTAACAGCTGGTAGTATGTACGCTAACTTTCCTAAAGCGTCTAGGAAACCCATGGTTCACCATCTGAACTCGTAGGCTGTGTTTAAATTAACAAAGTTTACTTCTTAACGATTTCTACTATACCGCCTACACTTTCTATTTTCCTTCTAGCGGACTCTGTTATTAACTTAGTTATTACTTTTAGTTTTTTAGTTACCTTGCCTCTCCCCGTTACCTTGTTAAAGCCTAGGTCTAAGACGTTTATTGTAATGTATTCATTTTCTATTTTTGCTAATCCTTCTTTGACAAGTTTTTCAGCTGCTTCATCAAGTACTCCAACATTTATTTCCTTAATACCTAAAACTATTTGCGGTGCCCTTGTAAATCCCCGTTTTCCAAAATAGTTTGGAGCATATTTTACAACCCAGCTCCACTTGTGCTTATGCATTCCGGCAGCTCCGAAACCTCCACGGCTTCCCGATTTTCTATGCTGGCCTATTCTACCATATCCATGGCTTCTGTTTCCTCTAAGTTTTCTTGATTTCTTTCTCCTCCGAACAACCATAATGTTTCGCCTTAAATCATTTTTTTAAGCAGTTCGTTTATTTTTTCTCCACTATAGCCTGTTTCTCCTCCAGTACCGAACGGCTTTTTTATTGTTCCTTTAAATCCACCTTTAGGCGGGTGTAGTCTGAAAACGGGTTTAATGAGGTTAGTTAGTTTATTTAATTTTAGTTCTCCTTTGAGAAGCTTATCAGCTAATTCCTCTATGCCTCCCGGAAGTTTTAACTTTGTTTTCACATACTCGTCTGTTAAAGGTTTATTGCCTGGTAATCTCCCTCTTCTCTTTAAAAGCTCTATAAGAGTTTCTTTATCTATTTCACCCCATGTGATCCAGTCTTTAACCTTGAGCAGCATATTTTCTATTCCAGGATTGTTCGAGTATATTAGTGTACAATGAAACTTCTTATGTAGTCTAAGAAGTTTAAGAGTGTATTCTATATCGTATGGTGTATCAGGTATGCCTCTAAGTCTAATGACAGCATATAGTGGCATTATTTTTAACCTCTAGCCCAATCCTCAGGTGTAATTATTTTATATGTCATTTTTAATGCATTGTAAACTGCCATGGCAAAATTGTAAGATGTCCTTGTTTCTCCTCGTGTTTGAGACCAAATGTCTTTTACTCCAGCATATTTTAAGACCTTTTTACCTATATCGCCGATAACCAGCCCTGTCCCTTTAGGTGCTGGTTTTAAAATAACTTCAACGCTCCCGCTTTTACCTTTAACTATGAATGGGAGCGAATGGGGTTCGCCGCAGCGGCATTCCCAACTTCCACACCCTCTCTTAACAGGGATTATTTTTAATTTGGCATCTTGTATTGCTTTCTGAATAGCGAATCTAAGTTGTTTAGCTTTACCTGCGCCAATACCTACATAGCCGTCCATATTGCCTATAACAACTACTGCTTTAAACCTTGAAATCTCACCTGCATCTGTCTGCTTTTGAACAATACCTATGTCTATCACTTCATGTTTCAAATCAGGCATAAGGTAATCTACGATTTCAGGTTCTGTTATTTTAAGATTTGATTCGAATATTTCGCCAATTGAAACTATTTTACCTTCTTTAACCATTTTACCTACTTTAGTTTTAGGCTGCCATTCTTCAATAGATGGTGTTGTACTCATAGCTTACACGCTCTTAACTATTTTGTTTTCTCTTTTAGAACATGAGAATACTGTTCTAAAATTTTAAGTTTTACTTCTTCAAAGTGTTTAGGCAATTCTTCTGGAGACAATTTGTTCTTTAAGTATTGGGAGAAATGTTTCATGTAAAAGTCAGGGTTTTCTTCATGTAGGGTCTTAGCCCATTTGGCTATATGTTCTCCTTTAATACGGTCTTCTGAAGGAAGTATTTTCGGGTTATGAGGTATTTTTAACCCTGCATCTAAAGCTCCTTTAAGTACAGCAAAAATCCTGGCACCCTTTGTTGCTCTATGAAGCCCTATATCTAAAATAGCTTCTGTTATACCTTTCTCTCTAGCTCTTAAACCTACAAGTAACCCCGTAAGGTATGCTGCTGGAGTATTATCTGTAGCTGCTTTCCACCCATAAAGCTTTTTAAGCTCTATACTATGTGCTGAGGTTAAAACCAAGTCTCCTTGTGGTGCAAACTTGATTATCTGAGCTATAATATATCTTAAAGTTCTTCTAGCTACAAGTCTTAGCTTTTTAGATAGAACCATACGGTAGCGTTTATAATAATTTGTTTTTCCCTCTCTTCTCCTCCTATACTTTACCCTGTACCTTGGCCCTCTAGCCATAAGCTATCACATCCTCTCCTTTACCAATTCCTTTACATAGTTTTTAAGCTGAGCTACGGATTCAAAAACGCCTCCCTTAACAAGTCTATATATTTCCCTGTATTCTTTAGGCGTTATTACACCACGTTCTTTAAACTTTCTAAGTTCTCTTCTTAAAGCTCTAACCTTCATCATCCATTGTTCCTTTCTTGAAACCTTAGAATATTTACTACCTTTTCTATGTCCTGGACCTCTTCTCTTACCCTTCTTCCTTTTCTCATGTCTTATTCTCCATCTAGCTCGGCTATTGGAATGTTCGGGTTTTACCCTTATTATTCCGTCTTTTATAAGTCTTCTAACATCTTCTTTAGTTATTGCAGTTTCTACTCTTTCATAAGCTTCGGGATCTATCCATATCCTACTTTCTCCTACACCTAAAATTTCAGCTGCGAGTCTTTTTTGTAAGCTTAAGTCCATGCTTTCTCACCTTTAGGGGTTAGCTATTTTAACACCTAATTTGCTAGCTTTCTCTAAAATTTCTTTTCTTTTCCTCCCACCTACCGTGGAGGCTATGTATACTATGTCTTTTTCCCTATCAACTTTTTCTAACTCTTTGACATTATGTACTATAACTATTTTTCTACCTGTTGGATGAAGTCCTCTAACAAGTCTTGGCCCTCGATAGCCAACAGAGACGACTGGAGGATATCCTTTAAGCTTTTGTCTCATTTTATTATCTATTCCCTTAGGCTTTCTCCAAACCTCATCGAATTTTGCAAACTTCCACCATAGATGTCGTAGAAACCTTGGCCTTTTCCTATTCATTAGGTTTCTAAGTTTCAGTAGTCTCTTAAACTTGCTTGACATCTTATTCCTCCTCCATTACTCCTCTTTCATAAATGTATATACCATCCATGAAAACTCTTGGATCGTACTTCTTAACTCTAGCTACACTCTCAATATTTGCTGCCGTTTGTCCAACATGTTCAATATTTATTCCTTCAACTATGACATCGTCTCCCTCGACTCTAACAGTTACATCGTCTCCGTAGATTTTGGTTATTCTCGGAGCTCGTTCGCCAAGGAAGTTTTCAATTATAATTTTTTTGCCTTGAACCTTAACTGAAATAGGGAAGTGTGAGTAAACTATTTTCAGTTTATACCTATATCCTTTAGTTACACCTGTAATCATGTTTTTAATATGGGATGCTATTGTTCCAACACAGGCTTTGTTTTTCCTATTAGCAAAATATGTTTCAACAATAACTCTATTGTTTTCACTTCGAATAATTACATGTCTCACATGTGAGAAATCTTTCTCCAATTCTCCTTTAGGACCTTTAACTTTAATTTTCTTTCCCAATATCTCTACGTTTACGTTTTCAGGAATCTCTACTTCTTCAGCATAATGCAATATTTTAGGCATAACTGTTCACCCTTAAACCTTAAAGATTAATAGACGTAGGCTAAAACTATACCGCCAGTTTTCTTCACTAATGCTTCTCTATGCGACATAACACCGTGAGGTGTAGATAAAACTATAACACCTATATCTCTTGATGGAAGGTATTTTCTAAGCCACTCAGGCATTTCAAGAAGTTCTCTATATCTAATCGAAATCCTAGGTTTTATAACGCCGCATTTGTTTATTCTACCTAAAAGTTGGACTTTAATTTTACCCCATCTGCCATCGTCTATATATTCGAATTCGCCAATATAGCCTTCCTTTTGGAAAACTCTTAAAACATTGGCTATAAGCTTAGATGCAGGCATAACAACAGCTTCTCTTTTACCTCTCATTTCATTGTTCATTATTGTTGCTAACGCGTTAGCTAAAGTATCCATCATCACCATGTTTCCATCACCTAATTGTATTTTCTAAAGCCTATACTTACAGCTACTTCTCTGAAACATTGCCTACATAGGTATAGTCCGTAACGTCTAATTATAGGTCCATGAGATCCGCATCTAATACAGACTCTAGATCCCTTACCATACTTCTTAAGCTTAGGCGGCTTGTACTTGCCCATATCCACCACTCTCTTAAACTATAGTTACATCAAACTCCTTAGATATAAATTCTATTGCTTCCTCTTTTGAAACCCTGTGTCTTAAGGGAACTTTAGACTTGGCTCTTCTCCTACGCATAATACGGAACCCTGGCCTCTCGATTGTGACACAAACATCCATTCCAAAAATACCTATTTCAGGATCATATTTTACTCCCGGAATGGAAATATGTTCCTTAATGCCGAAAGAGAAGTTTCCGAAGTTATCGAAACTTGAGGCTTTAATTCTTCTACCTACAGCGTCAAATGCTTTATTTAGAAATTCTATGGCACTTTTACCTCTTAAAGTAACCATAGCAGCTATATTTTCTCCTCTATGTATTCCGAATTCTTTAATGGTTCTTCTAGCTTTTCTAGGAACAGGCTTTTGCCCTGTAAGCATTTCAAGAACTTTCATAGCTTTCTGTAACCTATCTCCACTTCCACCTACACCTATATTTACAGTTACCTTAACTATTCTAGGTTTTAACATAGGGTTTTTAGCCCATTTTTCTTCGTAACCCATCGTTACCATGCACCTTCAGGTAAGCTAATTTCGGGCTTATCCTTACCTATGACGAATATGTAGTCTTGAATTGTTTGAAATCTTTCCCCATTCTTATCTTCTAATGTAACAATGTTTCTTCTTCTCTTAAACATCGTAGCTACTTCTACTATTCTTCCAACTCTACCTACGTTTCTACCATCAGTTACTATAGCTATTGAACCTATTTCAAACTTATAATGATCTAAAGTTTGTTGATCTGGAATACTTATTTTTAAAACATCAAATGTTTTATAAACATCTTCTTCAGGGTTTGTAGGATCTGAAACTTTAATCAAAATGTTTCTTCCATCATGAGTGTTTAACTGTATATGTCCTCCCTTAACCGTTGTTTTATTCTCTATTCTTACGAGCTTATATTCGGCTTCCTCCGGGCTTATCTCGTGAAGAACCATGTATTTTACGGGGTAAGGAACTACTCTAAAGAACTTCTTTATTTTAATGATTTCAAGGACGTCCATTAAACCTACAGGGTATTTGTAATCTCTTCTAATCTTTCCATCAACCTTAATATGTCCTTGAGCAATAATTTTTCTTGCTTCTCTAGCTGTTTTAGCATAGCCTAAAATGTCTCTAACGATTATTAATAGAGGTAAACATCTTTCTATAGAGTGAGGCCCGGGGCTTGGTTTAACTGCCCAACGCCATTCTTTTCTAAGAATAGGCCAAAAAGCTGGTGCAGCATGTCTTGTTAAATGTTTTGAACCGCCCATCTTACCCATTTTAACCTGCCTCTTCCCCGCCTTTTCTACGTTCAATTATTTTAGTTCTGTATTTATCTGATGGGCCGAGTTTAGTTATTACAACTTTAGATGGATGTATAGGGTGAAATCTAAGAGTACCATCTGCTTTCTTTACAGTTACTCCTTCAATATGAAGCCTTACTTTCTCGTAGTCTACTTTAACAACTTTTCCTTCGTGGCCTCTCCAGTCTCCTCTAACTATTTTAACAGTGTCTCCTTTTCTAACGGGAAGTCTTTTTATGCCATGTTTTGCCTGTAATCCTTCAGCCAATGGTACATTGAAAAACTTGTGTCTCAAATGTAGTGGCGCATTGTAGAAATTCTTTCTTTGCTTTCGCGGTTGCTTAGACTTAGTTAAGCCCATAATACGAACACCTCTAAACGATTATTGTTGCTAATTCAGCTATTTTCGGCCATCTTTCAGCTGCTTCCTTAGCTACAGGTCCTCTTATTTCAGATCCTTTAGGTATTCCTTCAGGAGTTATAATTACAGCTGCATTATCCTCAAAAATAATTCTTACACCATCAGGCCTCCTATAAGGCATTCTTTGCCTTATAATTACTGCTCTAACTATTTGTCTTCTCATTTCAGGTGTTCCCTTCTTAACTGAAGCTATAACTAAATCACCTACTGACGCCTTAGGTAATCTTCTTAAACGTGCTTTATATCCTGGAACACCTATAACCATAATTTCCCTAGCACCGCTATTGTCAGCTACTTTAAGCGTAGTTCCTACCTGAATTCCTGCTGAAATAGCTCTTCTTGTTTTTTCTCCTCCTCCTGCTTTCTTAATTCTTTTAACCATGGTTCTTACCCTCTAACTCCTCTCCTTACTATCTGGATTACTACAAATGATACAGTTTTAGATATTGGTCTTGTCTCAGCTATCTTTACTAAGTCACCTTTTTTAGCGTTTATGCAGGGTGGGTTATGGG
>Ga0190367_1001500_pt1 | contig 13363 bp, 17 predicted proteins | sample 4872181011_MG_FD_171838 | JGI IMG/M metagenome (GOLD analysis project Ga0190367, IMG submission 171838) | Hydrothermal vent microbial mat bacterial communities from Southern Trench, Guaymas Basin, Mexico - 4872-18-10-11_MG | ecosystem: Environmental > Aquatic > Marine > Hydrothermal vents >...
TCTCCCCTCCGGGGGTGAAGATTATGTTTCCCCCGAGCGCTCTGATGAGCTTCTTCCGCTCCTCGCTCATCCCATCGGGCATGACTATCGTGACCCTATAGCCTAGGAGGGTTCCTATGAAGGTGCATGAGATCCCAGCGTTCCCAGTTGAGACCTCTATTATCTCCATCCCGGGCTTTAGGTCTCCTCGCTTGATGGCGTTCAGGATCATCTCACGATAGGTTCTATCCTTTAGGCTCCCGGTTGGATTATAGAACTCGAGCTTTCCCCAGATATTCGCCTTCACCCCCTCCTCCTTCGGGATCTTGTTCAGCTTTACCATGGGCGTGTTCCCGATCGTGTCTAAGATCGATTTAACCGCTGGGGGTATGGGAATCCTCACCAACCTTCCCACCTCTAACCCAAGACCGTGATCTCCATCCAGCAAATAAGTCTTATCCAGATTTCACCTATATGACTTCTGCTTAAATCTTCGAGCAGAATATCGGTTAGGCTTCTTCGGCTCGGCCTGTCTAGGATCTCCGGCCAATAACACCCTATTATACTCTTTTATCCGCTGCTTCACCCCCTCACTCTTAGAGGCCAAGGCTCTCGCTATAGCGAATGAGACTGCGTCGGCGATGGCTACGACCCCGCCTCCCCTGACCTTTACGTCGAAGTCGTGGCTCTTCCAGAACTTCTCGTTGAAGTAGAGTGGGGTCAGGATCTTCGCCCTAACAAGCTCGTTTCCAAAGTATTCGAGGGGCTGGTTATTGATGAATATCCTTCCAGTCCCTGGCCTAACCACGAGCCTAGCCACGGCGGTCTTCCTCTTCCCAACGAATGGACCTAAGACCTTCGTCAACTCAGCCACCTACTCCGATCAATTCACAACCTAGCCATATTTTATACCTTCAAGATTCTTAAGAGCTTGCTTCCTTAAGTAAGGTCTTCAGCTCTTAGCCCCATACCTTCCGCCCGAGATGAGGTTGCTGAGCTCGGCTATCGTCATATATCTTATGAGCTTTCCAGACCTGCTCCTCGCCTCCGTTAACGCCGCCTCGGGGAAGCTTAGCTTCTCGACTTTCTCATACTCCTTTGGAACTCCAGCGTAGACCTTAAGCCTCCTTAAAGCCTCCCTACCCTTAGGCTTCTTCCTAGGAAGCATCCTCGCGATCGTATACCAGACTAGTCTATCGGGTTTTCTCGGATACCAGACATTTATCTTCTTGTGGGATGAGAACTGCCTCCTCGCCAAAAGCCTCAGATACCTTCCTAGGATCGCCTTCTTCTTCCCAGTTATTATCGCCTTCTCGGCGTTCACCACGATCACGTTCATCCCTAGGAGGAGCATCTTAGCTATCCTAGACGCCATCCTCCCAAGCCTCTGATTAGACGCGTCCACGACCACAGTCCTCTTCGTCTCCACTACGCTCATCCCTAGAACCTCCGCATGGCATGACTATATAAGCTTGCTTCAAGCATACTCCACCAAGACATCCAGATAGAAAGGAAAAGACGAGAGTTTTAGGACAATGTCCTATACTTATTTTTAAAGCCTCCTCTATCGTCTCCTCACTCGATCCATGTCGGCTAGCGCGAGCAACCTATCCCTCTTCAGGTAGAGGTAGATTGACCCACCGTGAAGCCTACCAACCCACTCATCGCGATATGGACACCTACTCTCACGCTCAGGGCCTTTCAAATCCGCTATAATGTTCATCTTCTCGGAGCTCCTAGACCCCTCAACCTCTCATACGGTCTTCAACCCCTTCTTTGACCACTTCTTCCCCCCTCTCCATCCCCTCTTCCCCACCATTTCTTCCTCCTTCACCTTCTCCACCGCTATCTCCACGAGCTCGTCTAGGGATGCTTGGCCTCTAATCATCCTCTACCACTTCAACCCCTCTCTCGGTAGGTCTCATACTCTCCTTACAGATCCTGAGGACAATATTTTTAATTTAGATCTTCGAATCCAAAAACTGATGATTGAACTTCGAGGGATCCCAGCATCTCCGGGTATCATTATAGGTAAGGTCGCTATCTATCAAAGTGAGCAAAACGTTAAACGCAAGCGCCGTAAGAAGTCCCTGAATCCGGAAAATGAGCTATTAAGGTTCACATCGGCCCTTAAGAAGACGAAGGAACAGATAAAGACTCTTGGAGAAAAGGTTGAGAGAGAGATCGGTAAAAGTGAGGCTGCGATCTTTGAAGCGCATTTAATGATGCTTGAAGATAAAGAGTTCATAGGCAAGGTCATTAACTATATCGAGGAGAAGCGCTTATCCGCCGAAGATGCCGTCAATAAAGCCTTAGATGATATAATCGCCGTCTTTGAATCTATGGAAAGCGAATATTTCAAGGCGCGAGCGGATGATTTAAAAGACATAAGGAATAGAATCTTAGGAAATTTGGTAAAGAATTCTGAGAGAAAATTTGAATTAAAGGAACCGAGGATAGTTGTTGCCTCAGAACTTCTTCCATCAGATACCGCTAGGATGAAGAAGGAGAACATCTTAGGATTAGTTACTGAAAAGGGAAGTATAACGTCTCACGCAGCGATAATGGCGAGAGCTATGAAAGTTCCGGCAGTCGTAGGGGTTAAAGATCTTTTAAATAATGTGAAGAATGAGGATACTATGATAGTGGACGGATACAAAGGACTTGTCGTAATAAATCCAACAAGATCAGTCTTAGAATCGTATGAGAAAAGTATTGGGTGAGACTTCAATAATCCTATTCACTCTTCTCCAAACTTACTCTTAATCAAGTCCACTATCGTCTTTAAGGCTTCAGAAGCGTCTTCACCTTCAGCTATGATCGTTATCTGATCGCCGCATTCAGCACCGAGCGCTAAAACGCTCAAAATACTTTTGGCATCAGCCTCTTTATCATCTTTCTTAACAATGATTTTCGCTTTAAACCTTTGAGCAGTTCGAACAAATATTGACGCTGGTCTAGCATGAAGCCCACTCCTGTTAAGTAAACTTAGTCTAGCTTCAGCTCTATTCATTTCGTCACCTCCATAAATCGCGGGCTGTTCATAGAACCTTTCAGCTCCATATTAATACTTTTCTTCTTAATTGGTCAGATAAGATAACTGCTATGAGTTGAAATTTTTATTTATTCGTTTGAAAAATATTACAAAAATGATTATTTCTGCTTCAATAATTGCTACTAACTCAAGGAATATGGAGAAAGCCGCTAAGCAGTTAGAATATGCTGACGCAAATTTCATTCGAATAGATACTATGGATGAACGTTTCTTCGATTATATTGGTTTGGGGCTCCATATCATTAAGACGAAAGGGTCTATTTCTTCCAGAGATCCATGCTCGAGTAATGCCGCCGTAAGCGCTTGCTTATATGAGCATATATGAGAGAGCTATCGCTAGATCTCTAAAAATCCTTTAGAAACTGAGAAAAATTCCTTTTCAAATCTCGATCCCACGTCTAAAGTTAGCTATGCCGATTATGCTTACCGACTCCGGCAATTCCTTTTCCAAAATTATCTTAAGCATCCTCATTATTAGATACTGCATTGTTGTTATATTAAATTTTTTAATTCGCTAGGTACATGCTTTCCGTACTTCTCTGCCCAGTTAAGAAGTTTTCTTATCTCTGGCGGTATTTCAGGTTTAATTGTCGGAACTTTCCCGAGATAAATATTTCCTGTTGAACCATCTATCGTTATAACAGCGAACTTTCTAACAACCAGGTTATTTACTTTGAAGAGTTCGTTATCGAGATCTATTTTTACATCTTTTGCACCAACGACAGCGGGTTTACCTAGTCCCCTTGCTACTACAGCCGCATGGCTGGTCATCCCCCCTTTTGTCGTTAAGATTCCAACTGATACTGCAATACCCCTAACGTCTTCAGGTTTGGTTTCCGGCCTAACTAATATTACGGGTTCCCCTTTACTTGAGTAAACTTCCGCATCTCTGACAGTAAATACAACCTTTCCCGTGGCGATTCCCGGGGAAGCATTGAGACCCCTTGCTAAAGGCTTTATTCCAGCATGCGGATCTATTCTAGATTTGAAGACCTGAGCGAGCTTACTCATATCAACTCTCTCAATTGCCTCCCTCTCTGTGATCAGACCCTCTTCAACCATATCAACGGCGATCTTAATAGATGCTTTGAGAGTTCTCTTTCCTGGTCTGGTTTGTAAAATATATAGTTTTCCCTCCTGAATTGTAAATTCTATGTCTTGCATATCCTTGAAATGTTTTTCCAAAATCTCTGCTATATTCAATAGTTGCTCGTAAATTCTTGGGAACCTACGTTTCAACTCATGTATTGGCATCGGGGTGCGTTCCCCGGCTACTATATCCTCCCCTTGCGCGTTTATCAAGAACTCTCCGTATAACTCTTTTTCTCCGGTTGAAGGATTGCGTGTAAAGCAGACCCCTGTACCAGAATTTTGGCCGAGGTTCCCAAAGACCATTGCTTGTATGACAACAGCTGTGCAGAGATCTTCAGGAATCTTATATAGCTTTCGGTAAGCTTTAGCTCTTGGATTATTCCAAGATCTGAAAACAGCTTCGATGGCCTCTTTAAGCTGGTCTTTCGGATCTTCGGGAAATCTCCTACCAGTCTTGTGTCCAACAACTTTCTTTAAATCCCATATAAGCTCCTTTAAATCTTCATGAGAAAGTTTGCTGAAATCTAAGACCCTAAAAGATCTGGATCTCAAAAATTCTTCGACCGCTTCATCAAGTTCCTCCTGCGGAACTCTTAGAACTATTCTACTAAAGCAGTGAACGAATCTGAAATAGGTATCGTAAGCGAATGACATATTCCCAGTCTCTTTAGCCAGGGCTTCCACTATCTCGTCATTTAACCCTAGGTTTAAGATCGTATCCATCATTCCCGGCATTGAGACAGGGGCACCTGATCTAACCGAAACCAATAATGGCTTATGAACAGAGCCAAGTTTTCTTCCAACTTTATCTTCTATCATCTTTAACTTATCAGCTACCATGTCCATGAGCTGTTTCGGCAGTCTTCCAGCTCTATAGTACTCTCTACATACATATGTTGGGATGATTAAGCCGGGTGGAACGGGTAATCCGAGCTTGGTCATTTCCATCAATCCATAACCCTTTCCTCCAAGCTCTCTCTTAGAGAGTCCTATGGCCTCCTCAAACGATAGGACAAATGGTTTCTCGTTCTTCATGACCATAATCCCTACTCAACCCTCTTCATTCCCGAGATCTTTAACAAGCTTTCATGAAGTTCAAACCACACTTCGTGATAAGATTCCTTGCTCTTATCTACCATATACTCAAGATTTCCGTTCATTAAGAGATTTAATGCATTCTCAAGTCTTTTAGCATATATCTTAAATGCAGGGATGATCTCGCATATCCTCTTTAAGACATTCATCGTTTTTTCATGAACCACACTTAGCCTTTCAATTATCTTAAAGTCATAATCTGGATCTGAATGATCATTTGGAACCAGCATTCCGCCCTCATCTTTTAGTTGCCATCTTGTAACGAGCTCCTTAAACTCTTTATTAAGCCTCTCAAATTCTTCACAGTATTTCATGAACTCTTCGCTTCTGCTGGATTCTCGTAAGAGTCTCTCTCGATAACCCCTGACCATCTCCTCTCCAGATTCTTCAATTATCCATTCACTATTAGTCCTTCTTATGAGCCCTTCCTGAAAGAGATTTTTAAGGATTAACTTCAACTCATTTTCGGAAAGCCCAAGCAACTTTAAGGCTTCCTCGTTAGTTGTCTTAAATATGTCTAAGTAATTCAAGACCAAAAATATTTTTTGATTCATCTGCATTTTGATGAAACTCTATCGGCTTATATATTAGGATTTCGTCGCAACCTAAAGGGAGTAGGCTCGAATGAGGAATAGATGGGGAAGAAGACGTTATTAGCTGAAGATTTGGAAGTTCAGCAGATAGCTCAGCTTATATCTAGGGAGAGATTGTGGCCTGTTTAATTAGTCGAGTGAATTCTTTTAACTCGTCCATCGATGCGCCCTCTTGAATTTTTTTAACGAAGGCGCTTCCCATCATGACACCATCTAATCCAACATCCTTAATTGCTCTTCTTACATGAGTTTCATTAGAGATTCCGGTTACTCCTATTATCGGCAGATCCTTGTTTAACTCGCTTAGAATTCTTCTTAAATTATTTGTAGCATTTCTTGCTTTATCCGCGGGAAACTCCTTTTTTATCCCGGCTAAGCCTCCAGCTGCAAGCATGAGGAAGATGGCACCACGGGCAGCGCGTAGGATATTATATAACACCTTGTATTGCGGATCGCCCTTTTTTGCGGTTGCTGTGCTGAGGTCAATCGGTATAATCATATAAATCTCTCTCTTTTCAAGCGCCTTACTCAATCCAAATGGGTCATCTATTGGATAATTAGGCGCATCAACTATATCGATCCCGGCATTTGAGCACATTTCTGCAAGTTCCTCTGGATCGTAGCTCAAAGCTTCTGTCAGGTAAAATATGAGCCAGATTGGTATTTCTGGATGCTCCTTCGTCACTAGTTCAGCCACTTTAAGAGAATTAACAAGCGTAACATTCTTCATCAGAGCTTCCTTATGATATCTTTGCAAGGTTGGTCCGTCGATCCATGGACGAGCGGATGGAACGGAGATTTCTATCATATCCGCGCCGCCCGCTATGTATGCTTCCACGACCTTCATAGTCTTGTTTATATCGGGGTAAACTGGAACGTAAGGTATTAGTGCCCCTTCTCCCCTTTTCTTCAGAAGAGAGAATACCTTAACAGCTCTATTCATAAAACACCCACCACCGGGGATCTTATAACTGTGAATATTCGATCCTCCGTATGCTCTTTCTCCATATCTAAAGCCGTCGCTAGCGCCACACAAGATGCTCTTTCTACAAGGATCCCCCTTTCCTTAGCGAAGAACTTCTGGAAATCGCTTAGCTTATCGGCTGATATGAATATTCTCCTTATTCTCCCGACCTCCCATAAATGAACGAGCTTCGGTGCTAGAACTCGATGTATTGTATTGTCCTTTTCTCTAAATCCCTTAGTTAAGGTACAGCAATTGTCCACTAAAACTTCTTTTCTCTCTTTCCAATCATCCAACTCGACCGTATATAATGAAATCTTTTTCTCAAGAAAAGCGCTGAAGATCCCTAGAGCCGTAGTACCACTATCTATAGGGACTATTATCCTTACTCCATATCCATCTTCTAGAGCTTCTCTAACATCCTCCTCAATGAATTGCCCTAAATAGGAATAAAAGTGCTCGCATAGAGATGGGAATGGATAAGGTCCTACGTTTGCTTTCTCTGGAAGGAAGAAGACCTCTCCCGGCTTTTTAAACCAATCTTGAAAGGCGTACATTTCCGGCACGTCATAAAGCGATTTGCAGGTTTCTCCATCTACCTCAACATCTAGGGACTTCACGGCATTCAACAGTTCTGGATCACCCGATAAACTTCTGCTAAGATATATCTTTAATGGAATATTGAGTTTAAGAGATATCAGAGCGGATGCTAATGCATGCTCTTTCGTTCTTGCTCCGGTTACCACAAGACTTATACCTAATTTCTTTGCAAGAAGTAATCCACCGATAACGTTGAGTAATACACCCTGATTATTTATTATGACCGCCTTAGATAGCTTAAATGGTTCTCCTAGATCGTGTATTGTTGGCTTGGAGATTTTCATGAAACGTGATAGAACCTGAAACTCCGAGTTAAAGTTAACTGTCTCCAAAATTCTCGAACATCTCTCTCCCAAATCCCTAGCTATATATTTGAAGCAATCCTCAGTCCAAATCCCGCCATATTTCCCGAAAGTCTCGGCCAATTTTATCATTTTATCTTTGTCGCCTCCTTTAAGACTCTTATGAGCTTTCCCGCTTCGTCTCTTCCCAATTCTAATCGCCTTAATATCGCGCTACTTACGCAGACCGCATCAGCACCTGCCTTAACTATCTCCCGAACTTGGTCCGGCTTGGAGATTCCAAAACCTAAAAGAATCGGCGTCCTAACACCAACGGCTTCTTGAATTTTTCTCACTTTCTCAATTCTCCTCCTTATCTGCTCATAGGGTAGGGCTCCATGTCCGCCAGTTATACCTGCTCTGGTGGGCATGTAGATAAAACCCTTACTCAATCTTATCATTTTTACAAGTAGTTCGTATTGCTCAGAACCTTCAGGACTCAGTGTTAATCCGTCAATGAAGTTTATGAAGTAAATTCCGTGTTCGTCTAAGTATTTTACAAAATTATGTGGGTCTCCTCCAAATACATAAGGATAATTTGGTATTATGACTGCATCGACATCAACTTCCTCACACCTCTCACAGAAGTTCTCTACACCATATGAGTAGATACTTGAGTAGGTTGTCATCGGGATAAGCGGCAGATCAGGATACTTCTTCCTCAGGAGTGAAGATGCTTTGAAGACGTGATCCGTCGTTACCCCCGCCAAACAAGCTCTTCTATGCAATGATTGAATTGTTCGTCCATCCAACCATGGAAGAATACTTGGTACTCCTACTTCTATGAAATCAACTCCATTTCTGATATAGAAATCTGCTAGGTCAAGTGTTTCCCTGAGAGATGGATCTACGCATGGCAAGTATGTCAAGAATGGTTTATCATCACGTGATCTGAATTTTTCAAACAACTCGTCAATTCTATTCATGAAGGCAAACACCTCAAAGAATTTGGCTCAAAGAATATTAAGATGCTCTCATATTTGCAAGACGCCTCAGCCGCAAGTTTAATCGCATAATAGATTCGAGAATCCGTAAAAAAGATCTTGCTCGATCTAACAATCTTCTCGATAAGTCCCCCAATGCTCTCGACCTCTTGGCCAACTCTGATTCTCTCTATCGCACCTTGATCGAACAAGTAGCAGAGTTCGGGAGGGATAGGTCTTTGAGCGGGAGACCCTGGATTTATTACCTCGGTTATTCCTCCTAGAAACTCGGTTACTTCCCTTCTTTCATCTGCTCTTGCCCTTTCGATGAAGATGATTTTTCTTGCATCATTTTTAAGGAAGTAATCAGCTATTGCTAGAGATGATGTATAATCACATGAAAGTATTATTAAATCCGGCTTCCCTCCATACAATTCCGTATAAGATGATTTTATTTTATTACAAAATGGGGAGAAGGACTCTTTAACGATAGATGGGAATGGTGAAGGGCCTATAGCCTCTTCAAAGAGTGGATACGTGTTTGATGGGTTGAATAACCATTTTTGGAATGCGTGAAGCGCGGGTATTGGATAAGGGCTTTCATCTACAGAAGTAATATTAGCATTAAGTGACCTCACCAAGTTTATAGATTCGTCACTGAGCTTTCTCGATTTAAGGAAGATCTCTATTGGGATACCTAATTCTTTGGCGATCATGGCGGATATAATTGCAGTTTCGATGGAAGTTGCAGCATGCAACACCGTTGATTTTTTAACACTCTTTGAAAAGATAAGTTGAAGAATTATGCTCGTAAAGATTGCATGATTGTGAGCCAATACGATGTCCTTTCCCGCGACTATCTTTTTTACGGTAAGGAATTGAGGCTTTTGGAATCCCAGTGAAGCACAGATTTTCTGGAACTCCTCCTCGAACCTTTTGCTCTTTATGAAGGTATTCCATTGCTCTTCTAATTGTTTTAGTGGAAAATGTATACCTTCTGGTACGAATTGGCCACCATATCTACCGAAGAACGTCATACTGTTATTTCCCTCCAAGTATTTTCTTAGCTGTTTCTATGATCTTTTTCTTTGTTTCTTCCTCCCCAATCCCCGTTAAAAAGGATGTTGCAACTATTAGCGGGACGCCTTGTATCGGGATTGGGGTGGTTGACACTACTAGGTCGTATGATTTTGCAACGTCAGGAGTTACTGCGCTGGCCTGCATACTTGAGAGTTCCGCATTTATTCCTGCCTCTCTTAGGATCTGCTCAACCTTTACTTTGGTGACGCTCGATGTAACTCCTCCAGTCCCACACACGGTTAATATCCTTAATGTACGTTTCGCCAACTTCAGCCACCTTTTACCAGCTATAGCCGAATAGGGAGGCAATCTTTGCAAGTATCCAGGCGACCCAATGACTACCTTGCCCTACACTTGTCCATTGACCAGCGATCTTAAGCCCATATTTGGCACCGGCCATGGTGAATATTGGAGCTAGATCTCCACAAACATAGAGAGCTATCGTGAAGATGACTATTCCCGTTATTATCCCTCTAATCACATTCTTTTTGTGAATCGCCATACAGATACTAACTAAGAATGGAGTCGCAATAGCTAGGTCTGCTAAAGGTAATACTTTATTCCCCGGTAACACAAGTGCTAACACCAACACTATTGGAACGAGGACAATCCCTGCTGTGAGGACCGATGGGAAACCTACTAAAACGGCTGCATCAAGCCCTATATAGATCTCCTGCTTAAATATCTTCAAGGCCTTCTCCCTTATCGCGTCAGCTAGTGGTACCAAGCCCTCCATCATGACTCCAACCATCCTTGGGAAAAGTATCATTGTCGCGGAGAGAGCCATCATCAATGTTAGTATCTTTTCTACTGGCCATCGCACCACGACGCCAAATATAAAGCCTAAGACAGCACCTATAAACCAAGGTTCTCCAAGCATTCCAAGTTTGCTTCTAATGGTCTCAGGATCAGCTTTAAGGTCCTTGAATCCAGGAATCCTGTTGTAGATCCATTCCAGGGGCCATCCAACCACAGGCCATAGACCTGCACCTCCATGCGGTATTGAGATCCCAGGCATGTTGAACTGTGATTGAACATCTTTCGCAGTCCAATCTGCTATCTTCAGAATGAATATCTCGTTTATGATGAACGCAACCGTAGCCCATAACCAGCTATCCGTGAGCATCCATATGACCATTGCTGATACACCCCAGCACCAATAGTTCAGCAGATCTACATCCAGCGTTCGAGTTATTCTCGCGAATAATAATAATATGTTGACCGATAACCCAACGGGTATGTAGAGCACCGCTATAGGAAGACCCCATGTCACAGTTAGAAGCGTGAAGACCCCTGCGTCAGCTACTCCTAAAGTCTGTTTTCCAACAGCTTTACCAAATTCCTTAACAATCGGCATAACATATGGGGCGAAGATATACATTGTCACGGTCATAAGTCCTAGTAATCCTATTCCAGCATAGAACGCACTTCTCGCCGATTTTTTTATACCAACCCCAAATATGAGCCCTAGAATGAAAAGGAATATCGGCACCAAAACCCATCCAGGTAATTTCCCCAACCACAGAATTGCTTCTGAAATAATTCCTACGATGTCTGCCATGGTTTCACCTCTCGAAACTTATTAAAATGCTTAGAAAGCGATATTTAAACCTATATCATAAAGAGTTAAATGGATTGAACGTGAAAAATATGTTTAAATTTCAGGGCCTGCGCTGACCTTACCAAGGTAAGCTTTTATGGAGATAATAGCGATCGAAATCCCGGAAGCGGGCAACCGTGAAGATGTTATAAAGATGCTGTCAGAGGTACTCGTTAAACGGGGGAACGCCGAGAAGGAACTTCCAAAGGCTATCTTAGAGCGTGAGAGACAGTTTCCGACAGGACTGAAGTTAAAACTGGGTGTGAACGTAGCGATCCCTCATGCTAATGCTAAGTATATTCGCAGACCAGCAATAGTGGTCACCAAGCTACATAATCCTGTAAAGTTCCTAAATATGGAGGATAGGAGGGAGATATACGTTAATATAATATTCTTGCTCGCCTTAAATGACCCGAGATCGCAGATCCATGTTCTCCAAAAATTGGCCTCCATGCTCCAAAACGAAGAGATGGTTCTAAAATTGAAATCTGCTAGAGACTCTGAGGAATTGGCTAATCTCTTGAAGAAGGAACTCTCTAAGGAAGATCGACTATCAACTTATGAGAAAGCTACTTACCAAGCTCAAGAAGGAAAGGAATGAGTTCAAAGGCTAAGTATCCTAACCCAGATGTAATCGTTAAAAAATTATTAGGTGCTTCAAGTAATCTAGAATCAGACTTTGCTCAAGGAATAACCGTATTAGTCGGTGGTGAGGACAAGGGTTAGGACAACGCTTAAGCGATTCCTGTGGAGTACAGGAGTTGCGGTGAAGGAGAGCGAATTGAGGGATCTGCCGACTGGATACGCGCTGTGTGACGAGCGATTCATCATTGAGGTCATCTGCGAGACTGCGGCAGGAGATACTTCAATCACCTAAGGGTCTACCGAGACTTGGATGAGGCTCCCGGAGAAAGGGGTTGAGATTGTGGAGGGAGAGGGCATGTCCAAGGTTTGTTTGGAGGATTTTGATGAAGAGGCAGTCGAAGCTTAACGGCGTTTCGGAGACAGGTCAATGAATTCCACGGATATAGGTGAATTATATGGTATTGAGCTGATCGCTGAAAGCTATGGAGATGTCTTTGAGGGTTTCGAAGACTTTGATAGGACTTTGAGAGCCGTCAAGGAGTTCATCAGGCTTGCCAAGGATCCGAGGGCTAACGGCTATATCAAGAGAGCTATCTTAGGCTTTTGGCGAGGCTGTGTGATCGTTGGCCTGCCTAGACCCCCTCTCCTCCTTTTCCCTCGTGTTAAGTCAGCATCCTTTATGATCACTTAATTCCAGCCTAAGCTCCCAATATCTTAACGATGATACTCCGCGTATTTTCCTACAGCTCTGAAACTATTCCCGGGATCCTTGGGAATGGCTGGACTTCGGCCACATGCCTTACCCCGCAGACATATGCTATGAACCTCTCGACCCCGAGCCCTGCTCCGGCTGAGGGTTTGAGTAGTCCGCGTTTAGCGAGGTTTAGGATGAACTCATAGTTCTCTCTCCTCAACCCATCTCTCTCGATCTTTCTAAGCATCTTCTCATACTCGTATTCCCTCTCTCCTCCCGAGATCACCTCGCCATAGCCTTCTGGTAGGATTAGGTCGAAGTTCCTCCACTCTCCAGCCTCCTCATCCTCATAGTCATAGAATTCTCTCGGGATGTCCGTGACCCATGTTGGATTCCTTAGATCTCTTGAAAGCTTTAGCTCCCAGTCGGCTCCATATCTTTCCTCAACCTCTCTCCTCTTGAAGACCTTGAATGGAGTCTCTGGAACCTCGATCCCCTCTCTTCCGAGGAGTTTGAGCTCATCTCTAAGCCTCTCCTTAACAGCCCTTATCGACTTGGCTATGAGATCTTCATAGATCCTAAATATGTCCTCCATCCTCGCGTAGGCGACCTCGACCTCAAGCTGGGTGAACTCATAGAGGTGTCTTCCGGTTAAGGCCCTATCCCTACGCTCAATCCTTATGTTCGGCGAGTAGATGAAGAACCTCTCAGGCCCTAGGGAGACTAAGACCCTCTTATGGAGGATCATGCTCTGCATCGCCT
>Ga0190367_1001502_pt1 | contig 13352 bp, 9 predicted proteins | sample 4872181011_MG_FD_171838 | JGI IMG/M metagenome (GOLD analysis project Ga0190367, IMG submission 171838) | Hydrothermal vent microbial mat bacterial communities from Southern Trench, Guaymas Basin, Mexico - 4872-18-10-11_MG | ecosystem: Environmental > Aquatic > Marine > Hydrothermal vents >...
AAGGGTACGCTCTCATCCCGATAGTTGACAAGGCTTTCTATGGCCCTCGCAACAGCAACCTCCGACATTCCGGCATCGAACATGGCCTTTGCAACGATTGCTATTAGTTCTGCCTTCTCTCCCTCATCCACAAATTTTCTGGCTGCAAGGTCTATGGATTTTGCAAGTTCGTCTCTCCTTGCTGTTATCCTTGGAGTATGTCTTTCCAAGGTTTGCACGTCCGGTTCGAGTCTTACGTTTCTCACAACCAAAAACGCAAGGGCAACGAGTATGAGCCACTCCGCAAAATCAAAAAGTCCACCCCTTAGATAAGGCTTCGCAAAATTGAGCAGGATTATGGCTGAGAACGCAAGGATGACGTAACCCCTCGATTTCGCAATCCCCTTTGCAAGCTGGTTATCGAAGCCGGAAGCGAAGGTGGAGACGGACATGAAAGCCAATACTGCAAAAGCGAGTAAAGCGATGCCAAAGGGCTCAAGAATCAAGTAGGCTGAAACTGCTGCCAGTGCGAAGCCTGCGGAACTAAACAGGTGCCTCTTTGGCAATTCTGCAGCTATGAGGGCTGCCGATATTAAAAGCAGTAGAATGTAAACGTCCGGGATTGTTACGGGATAGTAGTGGGATGCGTTGAAGATAACCAGTCTGGATGCAATGTACAGGGCTATAGCAAGGCAGAATGGTTTGAAAATGCTCAGTTTTCCCCTGAGGATTACGTAGGTTAGCAGCAGGACGTAGGCTGTTATTAGGCTTTGAGCATCGACGAAGAAGAGTTCTCTGCCGAAGTAGAGATGTTGGTGTGTGGATACGTAGTATATTGTGAAGAAAAGTATCGTAAGGCTGACTAAGCTAAGCAGAGACAAGCTTTTTCACCTCTCTGCAAAGCATGAACAACCTTACAACCTCTTTTCTACCACCTTCTCCTTCTCCGTACTCTGCAGGCTCGAATATAGAAAGTATTTCCTTCTTCTCTTCACCTTCAAACCCGATCATCCTTAAGACTTCTCTCGCAGTTGCGTTCTTAAGACTTACACCCTTCTTTTTCTCCACATCTTTAACGAGGTCTGCAAACACCTCTGCAATCGCATCTCTATAGCTTAACACCTTAAACCTGAGCTCTTTCCTCTCCTTAACCTTTGTCCCTTCAAGCCTCTCTGCTGTAAGCACATGCTCTCCTTCGCCAACAACAGCCTTGAAAACAACAACGCTATTCCCAACACCCACGTTCTCGCCATCGAGCTTTAGCCTGAGCAAACCCTTGCCTTTCACAACAACTTCCACCTCATCGCCCACAAGCCATATGTCCGGTTCCTGAAATTCGAAGGAAATTGTTTCCTCCTTTCTGAGAACTCTGGCGGCATAAAAAGCTATAGCGGGGAGCGGGAGAAGAAGTAGCCAGTAAGGGAACGGCTTTTCAACCACAGCCTTAGAAGGCAGGTGGAACTCATCGCCCGGGAAGTAAATTTCGACGCGGCTTTCATTAAACTTAAACCTCACAACACCATTGGATGCAAAAACCGGCTTACCGTTGACGTAAAGGGTTCCTTCTACGGGATTACCCCTCGAATCTCTTAAAAATGCAACTACAGAATCTCCGACTACCTTCGCCTCTATTGAGGTAGCCTCTTTTACCTTTAGAGTGAAAGGGCAGGAGTAGCCGAATTCCGGAATATAGCACGTGAGATTCAGAATTTTACCGTAAACCCTCTGGTGTATTCTAATATTCTTGCCAAAGGCTGTAAACTTAAAGTTTTTCCCTTCAATCACGAGAGTAGCTTCAACGGGTTCGCCGTCAAAATAGACTGTGGCATTGGCGTTCCATACGCCAGCAATGGCTGTGTTGTTGTCTATCACAACTTTAACCCTTCCAGCCTTTACGACCTTCTCAAAACTCGCTGGCAGTATGAACTCTTCCTCGTTCCCTGGATAGTACAGCTTGATTTTATGCGTTCCTTCATAAAGCCAGACTTTGAACTCGAAACTCCCGTTAAACTGCTGTTTGTATTCCTTTCCGTCAACGTAGAGGTATATCGTTCCGTTTATCTGCTTATCAGCAACAACTCTGCCTTTAATGCTGCAAATTCCGGCAGCAACTCTATCGGAAAGATTTATCCTTATCTCTGGTTTTCTATAGATTCTGACGATGGGATCGCTCCAGGAAGACTCGAAAAGCAGACTGCCAACGTAGTGGGCAACTACGTGGTATTCTCCAGTTTCATTTACAACAAAGCTTGTATTAAAGGAACCGTTGGTAACTGGCGTTATGGCTGCAAGCTTGCCGTCTTCGTTTTTCTCTCTCTTAAGATATATCTCCACGTATCCCGAGGGCTTTACGTTTAAACTTGATGCAACGATGCCTTTAACCGTCAAATTTTTGCCCCGCTCAACGACGGGATCAACGTACGTAACTTCTGTCTTCGTTTTTATCTTTCTTGCTGGTGGTGTTGGATCGAACTCTATCCAACCACTCTCGAACTTCGCTTCAGCCCATGCGTGGGCTTGAGAAGCGAACACCGTTTGGTTGTACTCTACGGGCTTTGCTAGATATCCAAAGACCATCCTTGCGGGAATGCCGACTGAGCGGCACATCATTACGAAGGCTGAGGCGAAATGCTTGCAAATACCCTTCTTTTTGATAAACAAAAACTCGTAAAGGGGTTCGTTGCCGTAGCTTTCAAAACCGTACTCGTAATTACTCTTAAGATATTCCTCTATCATTTTGGCCTTCTCGTAATCGTTCTTCGCCCCTTTGGTTATCTCCTCCGCAAGCTTTTTGATTTCTTTGGCTCCTTCACACGTAACGCTGAGATACCTGCTATCGCTCGTAGCTTTGCCAACTCTACTCCCTTCAACGTAACTTGCAGAGGAGAACGCAACGTAGGCGGAATCTATTTTGTCAACGAGGTACGTTGATGTTTCTTTACTATAGCTGGCGTTTGCCGTCACGAAGAACGTATCCCTTGCAACGGGTATGTGCCTCTCGAACGGCACGATCGGTGTAACCTTGTACCTTGTAACAGGTGTACCGCTACCCTTCTCCCCATACTCTGTTTCTTCCTCAATCCATTCTCCTCTTACATAATCCTTGGCTGTAAAAAGGCGGAGATGATTTGTGTAAGAGTTTAATCCTTCGACGAAGAAGACTGGGGTTGATGGAGGGTTGCTTACGGCATTTAAGCTGCAGATGTCCTTGGAATAGGAGACAGGAACGACTACTGCTGGCCTCTTCTCATAATCTCCACCGCCTATGAAACCTGCAAGCCCTGTGTTGCTGAAGTCCAGCTTTGAAATGAAGCCGGCGAGTAGTGAGGCAGCGAGGATAAAAAGGAGAACCGCAATAAATCTTGTGATGTCGTCCTTCATTTTTAAAACGTATTAGCCCTTCAAATACGTCGGATATGGTAGGGCTGCGAAAACCTTTGCATCTGCTACAATGTTCTCTATAACGGCATATTCATTCGGCTGGTGTGCCATGCCATCTACGGTACTCCAGACAGCCGTATGAAAGCCGGCCTTTCTAAAGAAAGCTGCGCATGTGTTTCCTCCAATGCCAAACAGCGAGGGTTTGATTCCTCTCATGAGTTCTATTGCCTTAGAAAGTAATTTCACCACTTCGCTGTTTTCGGGTGTTGGTGGCGAAGTTTCTTTTTGGACAACCTCAACGTCAATCTTTCCTTCGCGCTCATGCTTTCTTTTTACCTCCTCAACAGCGTTTAATACTTCCTCAACGCTGTAATCGGGTAGAATTCGGCAATCCATGTAGCTTACATCGATGCCAGGAATCGTGTTGACGTTATCAACATTTGCCTCTCTCTTCGTTGGTTCGAACGTTGAGGTTGGGGGAGAGAACAGCTCATTGCGTGCATTAAACTTTTTATGTAGTTCTTCGTCAAGTTCAAGTAAAAATTTCATCGCCCTTCTGTAAGCGTTAATCGCTACATGTGGCATGCTTGCATGTGCTTGCCTTCCGTGAACGATAAATTTAAGCCAGAGAATGCTTTTTTCCGCGATCTCAATCATGCTGCCATCTTTGGTTCCAGCATCTGGAACAACGAATACGTCATCCTTTTTGAATATCCCCTGCTTTAGAAGGTGTTGTATTCCGTACTTACTTCCTGTCTCCTCATCGCTAACGAATGCAAGGCAGAGGGTGTATTCTGGCCTTTCTGTTTCCATAACCGCTTTAGCTGCGAAGAGTGAGGAAACGAGAGATTGTCCGTTGTCCTCACTCCCCCTCCCATAAACTCTGCCATCCTTTACAACAGGCTCAAAAGGAGGAGTACTCCAAAGCTTTTCGTCACCTTCTGGCACGACATCCATATGCGTTACTATCCATAACCTTCTATCCTTCCTGCCCTTCAGCTTCGCAACGATATTCGGCCTTACACCTCCCTTTGCTCTTTCATCAACTGCATCGTACCTTTGAACTTCGAATCCATCCAGCAACTTCATTAGATATTCGGCCTTGTCGAGTTCTCCTTTTCCTCCCCAATCAGGGCTTATGGCTTTAATCCGTATTAGCTCGCAGAGCGTTTTTACCATCTCTTCTCTGTAATCTTCCACTACCTCGCTCAGCTTTTTGGCCAACTTTTCAGCGATCATGAGAGCAACCCGTCAACTCTCTTGCTGAGTTCTTCCACCATTCTGAGCGTTTCCTCATCCTTTGCCTCTTTTTTGAGAACTTCCAATTCTGCCCTTACGGGGGCAAGAATCTTGAACTTATCCTCGCTCTCTTCAGCCTCATCGACGACTTTTCTGAGTATTGAGAGCTTCTTCCTGGAAATAAAGTCCTTCCCAAGCTCCTTTTTGAGCTCTCTTAGCATTTCTGCTATCTTCCTTCCATCTTCTGTAAACCTAACAACCCTAATCCTGCCCTTAAACTCGCTTTCTATGAGGGCGTTCTCCTCGAACTCGCTTAGAACCTTGGATATGTAGCTGTACGGAGAACCGACCTCTTTGGAAATTCCAAGCGGGTACGCGTTATCTCCGTTTTCCTCAGCTTCCAGTATTTTCAACATGATTTCTACCGTTTTCTCGTGCAGGAACATCTTCTCCAAGTTCAACCCTAACACCTCCCGCATTCGCAAACCATATCACCCTCTGCGGGAAGGGAATTTCTATCCCCTCCTCATCGAGGGCTTTTTTAATTTTCCAGAGTAGCTCCATCTTGACATCAATCCAAACGCACGACGGGGCCCACACCCTTACGATTATATTAACGCTACTATCGCCTAGGGAGTCAACGAATATCATTGGCTCGGGACTTCGGAGTGCAAAGGGATGCTCGTCTATGACCTTTTTTATCACTTCTATTGCCTTCTCCGCATCACTTGAGTAGCTTATGCCCACAACGTACTCTATTCGCCTTGCTACATTTGCAACGTAGTTCGAAATGCTTGACGTAAAAACCTGCTCATTCGGCACCCTTACGTACACCCCATCGAACGTCCTTACGATTGTTGAAAGTATGTGTACATCTTCGACTATTCCTGAAACGCTGCCTACGCTTATGGGGTCGCCTATTTTTATTGGCCTTTCAAGCATCAGGAAAAGTCCTGAAACGAAGTTAGAAACTACGCTCTGGCTGGCAAAACCGATAACCAAGCCTGCTATACCGCCAGCGACAAGAAGACCCGAAAGATTGATGCCGAGGTTTGGCAGAACGGCAATTACTGCGATTAATATTATACCATAGTAAACGACTTTCAGGAGTACATCGAGTTCGCTTCTCGGCAGCTTATCACTCAAAGCCTTCTTGAGGTTGAGTTTAATGATTCTCGCTGCTATAATGGCAGCAAAGACTACTGCAGCAAATACCAAGATGTCTCCTACGGTTACATCGTTGTATACGATATTGCTGAGTATCTCCATTGCTGACTACATCCCCCACTCCATAAGAAACGCTCCTTTTTCGATTAGCAACTTTCTGGCAACATAGAGTTCTATTGACTTCTTCATCCCCTCTTTGATGGGTTTGTCAACAAAGGAAGTTTCTGCAACGTTCTTGCTGATTACCTTCATCTCCGCAACCATCGAAACCACATCACCATAGTATATCTTCATGCCATAGCTATCAAAAACGGCTTTTCTTACCTCAACCCACTCTTCATCGCTGTTCTCTATCTTAAGGGCGATTATCCCCTCTTTTAAAGGATCTGCTTTAGGCAATTCCGTGTAAACGTCGCTTTCATACCACCTGCATATGACTCCCGACTTCGGATTGCCGTAAAGCGTGTACTTTGGCTTTGATAGCGTAAAAATATCAATTGGGCTGACACTCTTTCCCTTGAGAAAAACGCCTATTTCAATCGGAAACTTGATGAAAATCTCTGTCTTCGTACCTGCTTCAAGCAGAACTGGTTTTTTGAATTCTATGCAGAGGTAGTGGGTGATCTCTCGCGGAAGGTTTACAGGCTCCACGGGGTTTATTACGATACCCTTCCCGCCGGAAATCAGCTTTTCAACGACCTCTCCTCTGCACTCTCTGCGGTAGATGTCGCTACAGTCTATTCTGAGTTCATCGCTCGAGTACGAGAAGCCGTAGTTGTGCTCGCCATACAGTGCTTGATTAGACATTCGATTAGAAATGAATATTAAAGGGATAAAAAATTTGGGGTTGCGTGATGATTATAGCAATGTATTTAAAATCGAGATAAACGGGGCCATAACCTTCAGTTTGAGTGGGACTCTACTTCTTAAAATCATACCCATGTCTTTATTTCCTATCAAAGTGAAGTACTTGCAGAGCCTTTCATCACAGCTTGCTATTTTGTCCCAGAGGTTTTTTATGAAGTTGCTTCTCTTCATAGCATCGAACATGGCTCTTCTCCAGAGCGATTCGTAGTCCTGAAGGCTACACCCTTCTTTAAAATACCTGTTTACAACCTTTCCTGCTATATCTCCAGCTATCATTGAGGTTGGAATGCCTGCTCCTACGTGGCTAAGAATCATGCTTGCAGAATCCCCCGCAAAAATTACGTTTCCGTAGACCGTTCTTTCGAGTGGTAGGCTTACTGGAACAACTGCGCCTATTTTACCAATCACTTCCGCTTTCTTCAAAAACTGAGAGCTGTATGGATGCTCACCTACGAACGTATCAAGGGCTTTGTGTATGCTTATCTTCGCAAACTTTGGCCTTAAACCAACACCAACATTCGCGATTCCGTCACCCTTTGGTATAATCCACGCATATCCACCTGGAGCAATTTTGTTGCCGACGTACATGTAAATCATGTCCTCATCGCATTCTACGCCTTTCATCACGTATTGCTTTGCTGAAGCGAGTTCGTACTTCCACACTCCAAGCTTTTTTGCTATCTTAGAATTTGCTCCATCGCTCGCTATCACAACCTTAGCTTTAACCTCTTTGCCGCTAGAAAGATGTAAGTTCGAGTCAAAATCGGAAACCCTCAAGCCTAGCAAGAGTTTGTGGCCAGAGTTATGCGCAATGCTCTGAATGAGCTCATCTCTCCGTAAAACGTGCATTTCAAAATCGATTGTATAGGTTTTACCGTTCGGGAGTATGAACGCAAAGGCCTTTGTTCTGTTGCTCTCAAATCTTTTTGGAATGTCAAAAAGGGAGTAATCTTCGAGGTTTGGCAAAAGCTCTCTCATTTCCTTCTTTGTCGGAATGATCTCCCCACATTCAACGGGATAGCCAAGCGTTTGCCTCTTGTCTATACCGACAACGTTCAAGTCCTTTGATAAGGCTCTTAAGGCAAACGCCCCAGCTACACCAACACCTACTACAGCAACATCAACATCCATCGTTGGACTCTTGCCGGCAATATATAAACGCTTGCCTACTCTGGGTGTTCTATGTTACGTTCTGACGTTCTGATTATGGTTAAAGCATAACATCCTGAACTTACACAAGAACTTCTCAATTCAGCTTTTTGCAAATGATAATGACTCCGTTAACTTTTTGAAATTAGCAATTGTTTCCTTCAATCCCTCAACTTTTAGCGAGATACCCCAGAAACGACTCTTTTAAATCCAAACGTTTTCAATCGGATTCAAGTCTGGAGAGTAAGGAGGTAGATAAACCCAAATGTTCAGCTTCTTAGCCTCTTACTTGGCATGTCGGCTAATTTTATACTCCAGTTTGAGAGTTCTGGATTGACGCCCGATTTGGAATTTTTGGATGTTGAACTACCCAAACAGGTTTTAGCGGGAGAAGAGATGCTAATCAACCTTAGCGTTTTGAATAGCGGTAGAGCAGAATCCGATTTTAGAATAACTCTATACGAGGATGGCAACCTGATAAAATCCATAGAAGACCAAAAAATTTGTGGCGGTTGCGTAAACAACTACAGCTTAACGTGGAAAGCTAAAGAAGGCGTAAGCAAAATTTCCGTTGGTCTGGAGGAGCCAAAGGATGCAAATCCAGAGAATAAGTATCTAACAGTAAGTTAGAAGTTGTATCACCGAGATGCTATTCCGATCTAGACTGCTAATGATGGAGACCCCTGTACTGCAAGGGCAATTGTCCAGAAGACTGTGGAGAATGTTCCGGCGCTTGTAAAGATGAACCCTGCTGGAAATGGGAATGCGTCAATGGCGAATGTCAGTGTGAGTTGCAAGCCAACTGCTGTGGAAACATGCTTTGTGAACTGGGAGAGGACTCAGAAAACTGTCCAATTGCTGAGAGATTGATGTACCCTACCCAGCGGATGCAACCTGTCAGTGGCCTCCAGGCACTCAAAAAATAATAATAAAGGAAGGAGAAGTTTTTGTTCTAAGGCTTTTATCCTCCTTTTCGCCTGTTAACCATAGAATTTTGCTTACGTTGGTCTTCAAGTTGTTACTAAAATTCGTTACAAGAACCAATTTTAAAAACACTGCACACAATAACATGCTTTGCAATGATAAAAGAGGGCAGAGCATACAGCGACGCAGAGATAATCGAAACCCTTCACCCCCTCGTCAGGGAGTGGTTTCTGTCGAAGTACTCCACCTTCACACCTCCACAACGCTACGCAATAGTTGAAGCCTTTAAAGGCAACAACATCCTGATTTCCTCGCCGACAGGAAGTGGGAAGACGCTTGCAGCCTTTCTTACTGCCATAAGCATGCTCGTTGAGCTTGCTGAGAAGAGAGCACTCGAAGATAGAGTTTACGTCGTTTACGTCTCACCCCTTCGCGCCCTGAACAACGACATAAAGCGCAACCTCGAAGAGCCGCTAAGCGAAATCTACGAGCTTGCCGAACGCAAGGGCATAGAACTCCAGCCGGTAAGAATTGCTGTAAGGACGGGCGATACAGAGCAGGCCGAGAGGCAGAAACAGCTCAAAAAACCACCCCACATCCTGATAACCACACCGGAAACCCTTGCAATCGTGCTTTCAAGCCCTAAGTTCTCGAAGGCCTTGACGAGAGTCAGGTTTCTTATTGTAGATGAGGTGCATGCCGTGGCAGAGAACAAGCGTGGCAGCCACCTTGCACTTTCGATGGAGCGATTGCAGAGGATTCAGGAGGATAGAATGGTCAGAATTGGTCTTTCTGCGACTATTGCACCACTCGACGAGGTAGCGAAGTTCCTCGTTGGCTACAACAGCGATGGGAGCGAAAGGGACTGCATTGTTGCGGACGTAACGTTTGCAAAGCCCATGGATATAAAGGTAATCTCGCCGATAGACGACTTCTTTGCTGCAACGGCTGAGGAGATAAGCGAGAAACTCTACGACTTGCTTGCGAAGCTTGTTAAGAAATCGAGAACCACGCTCATATTCACCAACACGAGGAGTGCAACCGAGAGAGTTGTCTACTACCTGAAGAAGAAGCTTGGGAAAGATTTTCCAGTTAAAGCTCATCATTCGTCTCTATCAAAGGAGGTCAGGCTTGAGGTTGAGGAAGACTTGAAGCACGGCAGGCTCAGATGCGTCGTTTCTTCAACGAGCCTCGAGCTTGGAATAGATATCGGATATATAGACCTCGTAGTCCTTCTCGGCTCTCCGAAGAGCATAAACAGAGCATTGCAGCGAATAGGAAGGAGTGGTCACCGCTTGCACGAAACGAGCGTTGGGAGGATCGTGGTTGTTGATCAGGACGACCTCGTTGAATGCACGGTTTTGGCGAAGGAAGCAATTGAGCGCAGACTCGACAGGGTTGAGATTCCGCAGAAACCCCTCGACGTCCTCTGCCAGCACATCGTTGGAATGGCCATCGAGAAGAGGTGGAGCGTTGACGAAGCTTTGGCAGTCATAAGGTGTGCCTACCCCTACAGAAAACTCTCGAAGCTCGAGTTCATTGAAGTTCTTCGCTATCTGTCGGGCAGCTACTCAGAGCTCGAGAAAAAGAAGGTCTACGGGAAGATCTGGTTTGATGAAAGCGAGGAGGTTTTTGGGCGGAGAGGCAAGCTCGCAAGGCCAATCTACTACCTCAACGTCGGAACGATTCCCGATGAGGTCGCGATATCAGTAATAACAAAGGAGGGAAGAATGGTTGGCAAAGTTGAGGAGGAGTTTGCCGAGCGGCTGATAAAAGGGGACATCTTCGTGCTTGCAGGCAGGACTTTCCGATTTCTCCACTCGAAGGGCATGAGAATAATTGTTGAGGAAGTGGAAGGGGAAAAACCAACTGTTCCGAGCTGGTTCTCAGAGCAGTTGCCTTTAAGCTACGATTTGGCGTTGCGGGTTCAGCAGTTCAGAGGAAGGATAGAAAAATTGCTCGAAAGCTGGAGAGAGGAAGAAATAGTCGGATGGCTTATGGAGGAGTACGGATTGGAAAGAAACGCAGCAACGGCGATACATAGGTACGTTCTTGAGCAGAAGCTTTTCAGCGAAATACCTACGGACAAGAAACTTGTAGTTGAGAAGTTCGACGACGGCAGAAAGAACTACTACGTGTTCCACACGCTCGTTGGTAGAAAGGCCAACAGTGCTATTTCAAGGGTGTTTGCCTACAGAGCAGGCTTAAAGAAGGATTGCAACGTTCAGATTGCTCTAAACGATAACGGGTTCATGCTAATCCTGCCTTTAAATAGAGTTTTGAGAGACAACGAGATTAAAGAGCTGTTCAGCATGGAGAACTTTAGGGAGCACCTTATGAAGGCTTTAGAAAGAACGGAGATGCTCAGAAGGCGGTTCAGGCACGTAGCCGTAAGAAGTATGATGATTTTGCGCAACTACCTAGGCAGAGAGAAAAGCGTTTGGAGGCAGCAGTTAAATGCGGATACTTTGCTCAGACTTTTGAAGAGGAATTTTCCGGAATTTCCTGTTCTTAAAGAAACCTACAGAGAGATCATGGAGGATTCGATGGATTTGAGGAACGCTTTGGATTACCTATCCAGAATAAACAGCAATGAAATCGAGATCAAAATTGTAAGAACTCCTTATCCAAGCCCGTTTGCATTTAACATATACGTGCTTGGCGAAGAAGATGTCGTGCTTATGGAAGATCGCAGGAGAGTTCTCAAAGCCCTTCACGAGAAAGTTCTGCAGATAATAAAGCAAGACATAGCGGTTGAGCACCAAACTTAGCTTATTCTGGCTCTAAGCTATTAATTATTAAAACAAGCATTCAGCTTCTCGATGCTAACGATACAGCTTTTTCCACAGTGGACTTCCATTTCTCCATCCCACCCTATCTTAGGAAAACCGTTAAAGACCTCTATTAAGTCGCCCACATCCGCCTGCTTGTAAATTGTAACGTTGTCGTCCCACAATAGTATCCTTACCCTTCCCGATTCATCGGATATGTAGAGTTCCGCAAGCAACCTATCTCTCACCTTCCTGAGTTCACCTATTCCGCTCACCCTTCCTCTAACGTTTGTGTTTTGGAGAGCTCTCAGCTTGGCTATTGGTGTAAACGTGGGAGAGTAGCTGTAAGGTTTTGCCGGAAGTACTGAAGATACGACAAATATGTCTTCCATCGAATAGCCCAACAGCTCAACCGAGTCTCCCTTACGCAATTTTGCGAGCAAAGCAGCCCTATCACCTCTCGCGACGCATATTCTTACACCCCTCTCATTTGCAACGGCTGCAAGCGTCTCGTCTCCTTTTTCCACCTTTGCAACAACGTTGCCCTTCAAACTTTGCCAACCCTTTTTCGTTACCACTACATCCTCAGCATTCCTAACTGAAAGTTCTGGCAAACCATCTCTTATCTTTATGAGCCCTTTTAGCCTTACATAATCGTGCTTGCCAATGTCTCCAAACCTGACGAGTTGTGCAGCTTCGCCCCACATCACAACCCTCAAAGCTCCTGTATCGTCCCTTACAGTCATAACAGCCATTACTTCGCCGTTCTGGAGCTTTTTCAGCTCGGCTTTTTCCACAACACCTTCTACCGTAACTATTCCTCTCTTTTCCTTCAACTCATCAATGGAAGAGGCTGGTACGTATCCAAAGTTGTAGGCTGCAAGCAATACAGCCGTTTCGTCACTTATAAGCCCAGCGAAGTGTTCTCTGATCTCCTTTACCTTTTTCTCAAATTCCTCCTCTGAAATACCTATACGTTTGATTACCTCTTCTACGTCCATCTCATCCACCCAAAGAGATCTGGAGGAGAATCGTGAAAATTACAGCGATGAAAAGCAGCAGCAACCCGTAACGTTCCATATAACCCAGTTTAAACCAATAGTATATTGAAATTTCGGTGAGGGCTGGGGGCTTCTAACTGGGTTAATTAGATAAATGTTCGAAAAATACAATTAATTGTGAGCATAGAAGAAGTTGCAAAGGTGTTGGCTAAAGCAAGGCATGCAGTAGTCTTCACCGGGGCTGGCGTGTCGGCAGAAAGTGGAATACCAACGTTCAGAGGAGCAAATGGGCTGTGGGAAAAGTACGATGCAGAAGAGGTGGCGTCAATCCAGGGATTCATGAGAAACCCAAAAGCCTTTTGGGAGTTCGCTGAAGAGCTCATTATCAAGAGTGAGGCGAAGCCAAACCCGGCTCATTACGCCATTGCGGAGCTTGAGAGGCTGGGAATCGTAAAGGCAGTAATCACCCAGAACATAGACATGCTCCACCAAAAAGCCGGAAGTAAAGAAGTTATAGAGCTTCATGGCAGTTTAAGCAAGGTAAAGTGCTTGAGTTGTGGAAGGGAATACGACTGGGAAGAAATAGCATCCGAAATATCCAAAGTGTCAAAGATGGCTGGCGTAAGCAAAGCTCCACAATGCGAGTGTGGTAGCTACTACCTTAAGCCTGAAATAGTCTTCTTTGGTGAGGCTTTGCCTGCAGATGCTATGAAAAAGGCCGTCGAGCACGCATCGTCCTGCGATGTTTTCATGGTTGTGGGTTCATCCCTCGTGGTCTATCCTGCAGCCTATCTGCCTTTCATAGCAAAGGATGCGGGAGCGAAGCTCGTCATCATCAACGCTGAGCCTACGCATGCAGACTCACACTTTGACA
>Ga0190367_1001504_pt1 | contig 13340 bp, 14 predicted proteins | sample 4872181011_MG_FD_171838 | JGI IMG/M metagenome (GOLD analysis project Ga0190367, IMG submission 171838) | Hydrothermal vent microbial mat bacterial communities from Southern Trench, Guaymas Basin, Mexico - 4872-18-10-11_MG | ecosystem: Environmental > Aquatic > Marine > Hydrothermal vents >...
GCTTAATGGATATTGTTGTTACCCAGGTAACCTTTGCTTTACACGTTGCAGTTGGATTGGAGAAAAAGGTTGTTCTGCTGAACAACATTTTTAATAAAAATGAATATTACTTCTATGGTTTGCCCCACGTTATCCTTGAGCCTGACGTTCCATGCAAAGCCTGCTACAAGCAAAAATTTGACGAGAAATGCTGCGTTAGGAATTGCATGGATTTGATAAAGCCTAGAGATGTTTTTAACGCAATTTTAAAGTTGGCAAAATAGTTAAGAGTTAAATTTATTGACTTTCAGTAAAACATAGTAAATAAATGCATTATGCAAATAACAAATTTCCGTTTGTAACTATTATAATTCCAGCATATAATGAAGAGAAGTATATAGCTAAATGTCTTGAGAAATGGGTTAATCAAGATTATCCAAAGGACAGCTATGAAATTTTAGTTTTTGATGGAATGAGCACTGATAAAACTGCGAAAATAGTTAAAGAGTTTGAGCGTAAATATCCAGAGCTTGTGAAATACAGGAAAAATCCGAAGAGAAGACAAGTCTACGCCTTTAACATGGGAATTCAGGAGGCAAGAGGAGACTTCTTTGTAATTTTCAGCGCTCATGCTTATCCTAGGAGAGATTTTTTGAAAAAAAGTGTTGAAACTTTTTTTAAAGTTAAAGAAAAAGAGCCTAAGCTCATTGCAGTAGGGGGTATTCATGACAACTTGTATGAAAATGGACTGGCAAAGTTTGTTGGACTTATCTACCAATCACCGCTATCTGGTAGTAGTCCGTATAGATATTCAACCAAACCCGATTTTGTCAGAACTATAGCTTATGCTATGTATGAGAAGGAAACAATTATAAAACATGTTGGACTCTTCGATAAGGATATGGTCATTGGTGATGATTTTGAATTCAACCTCAGAATAAACAAACATGGTTACAAACTATTTTTAAATCCAGAGATAAAAAGCTACTATTACACTCGCTCCACCTGGAGTGGTTTCTTAAAGCAAAGTTTCAACTACGGGGCTGCTAAGGGTGTTATCATAAGAAAAGGATACTTCTCCCCTATCTGGTTATCCCCCTTAGGTTTCATAGCTCTTGAGATATTGATTCCACTATGGGGTACCCTAATATGGTTATTTGCCTTTTACTGGCTTTTACTTGTTGGCGAAAGTTTTAGGTTGTGGAAAAGAACAAAAAATACTGAAGCTTTCTTCCTTCCTCCAATGATGTGGTTCTTCCATAACCTTATAAGTATTGGGTTCCTTGCTGGATTGCTGCTAGGAAGTAGATCTTTCAGATAAAAATGAGGGTAGTAATGGTTGTAACAAATCCTTTCAAGCCCGACCCAAGGGTGTACAAAGAAGCTAGGAGCTTAGTTAAGGCTGGTCATGAGGTTTATGTTATTGCTTGGGACAGAGAAGGAAAATATCCTAAAAAAGAAATCGTTGATGGGGTAAAGGTCTTCAGAATAAAGGTTAAATCTAAATACGGGAACCTTTTTGACTTTCTTCTAAAGATCCCATTCTTCTATCTGAAATCTCTTAAATTTCTCTTAAAGAGAGACTTTGATGTCATACATACCCATGATTTTGATACAGCAATTTTAGGTCTTTTAGTTAGAAAACTTAAAGGTATCAAATGGATTCATGATGTGCACGATCTTTATGAAAGTCTAATTGAAAAATATAGCTCAAAAGCTGCTAAAGCTCTATCAAAACTTGAAGAGACTATCATTAATTTGCCTGACTATGTTATAGTCGTTAACGATGCATTCATAAAACTTATGAGAGATAAGGGAAGGGTTAAGCCAATCTTAGTTATAATGAACACTACAGAACCAACCAGAGTGAAAAAGCAAAAATCTAAGAGATTTACACTTTTTTACGCAGGTGTTTTGTCTTCTGACAGATTTATCCTTGAAATGATTGATATTGCAAAAGAACTAAGAATAAAGCTTAAAGTTGCAGGATACGGAAAACTAGAACGTGAAGTAGAAAAGCGATGTCATGATAATTGTATTTTCTTAGGATATATTTCACATGAAAGGGCACTTGAAGAGCTATCTAAATCGCATATAACATTTGCTATTTACGACCCTAAAATACTTAATAATCTTCTTGCAACACCAAATAAGTTATTTGAGGCAATGTACCTAAAAGTTCCAATAATTACTATAAAAGATTCAGTTATGGGTAAAATAGTTAAGCAGCATAGATGTGGAGTCACAGTGAAATATAACAAAAAAGATGTTAAGGAGAAGATACATTACATCATGGAGAACCCTAAGTTGATTAAAAAGATGGGTCATAATGGAGAAAAAGTATTTTTAAAGAAGTATATCTGGAAAAGTATGGAGAAAAGGTTGGTAGAATTGTATGAGAAATTAAAATGAAAGTTGCTACGGTTGTTGGCGCTCGTCCACAGTTTATCAAGATGGTGCCTGTCTCAAGAGAATTAAGAAAATATTTTGATGAGATCGTAATCCACACAGGTCAGCATTATGATTATGAAATGAGTAGGATATTCTTTGAAGAACTTAAAATTCCCGAACCTGATTATAATCTTGGAGTTGGCTCTGGGAGTCATGGTTATCAAACTGGAGAGATGATGAAGAGAATTGAAAAAGTTTTAATAAAAGAAAAGCCAAATCTTGTTTTAGTTTATGGTGATACCAATTCAACTCTTGCTGGTGCTCTAGCTGCTGCAAAACTTCATATCAAAGTTGCTCATATCGAAGCTGGCTTAAGAAGTTTTGATAGGAAAATGCCTGAGGAGATTAATAGGGTTTTAACTGATCATATTAGTGATTACCTCTTTGCGCCAACCGAAACTGCTGTTAAGAACCTATATAAAGAAGGAATTAGAAATGGAGTGTACTTAACAGGAGATGTCATGTATGATGCTTTGCTAAGTAATATTAAAGTAGCTCAAAATAAACTAAGGATACTTAGAGATCTGGGATTGAAACCTAAAAAATACTTAGTGGCAACGGTACATAGAGCTGAAAATACGGACAATAAAAGAAACTTGAAAAGCATTATCGAAGCCTTCATAGAGAGTGATGAGTTAATTGTTTTTCCAGCCCATCCAAGGACTTTAGAATACTTAAAAGTATATAATCTCCTCAAAGAAATTAAAGAAGCAGAAAATATTTTGCTAATTAAACCAGTTGGTTACTTAGAAATGCTTATTCTTGAGAAAAACGCTAGAAAAATAATTACTGACTCGGGTGGTATTCAAAAGGAAGCTTATTTTCTTAAAGTCCCCTGTATTACGCTAAGAGAAAAGACGGAATGGGTTGAAACAGTAGAGGATGGGTGGAATATTTTAGTTGGTGCCAACAAGGAGAAAATAATAAGAGCAATCAAGGATTTCGAGCCAAAAGAAAAAACATATACATATAAATTCGGAAGCGGAAAAGCAAGTAAGAACATAGTAAAGATATTAATCGAATCGGAAGGAGATCTGAATACTAGTAGTTAATTTGTTAAAATGATTGAAGGTAAGATAGATACTGTGGTGCAGAGAACTATTCAGAAGGAGGTTGCGTTTGAGGGTATTGGAATACATACTGGAGCTAAATCTAAGATTGTAGTTAGGCCAGCAGATGCTAACACTGGGGTTGTGTTCATAAAGGATGGTATCGAAATACCTGCAAAAGTGGAGTACACCATAAATTCCAGAAATTCCACATGTTTATGCAAAGATGGGCAAATTATAAAGACAATTGAGCATTTAATGGCAACATTTCATGGGCTAGGCATAGATAATGTTGAGGTTGTTGTTGAAGGGGAAGAGATTCCAATATTAGATGGAAGTGCAAGAGTTTTTGTAAACAAAATTTTAAAAGTAGGGCTGCAGGATCTTGAGGAAATGAAGAAATTTGCCCTAATACAGTCATGTATGGAGATTAAAGAGAACCAGGATAGGTTTTTGGTTGCTAAACCAAATTCAAAATTAGAAATTGAGTACTTTATACATTACAATAATATTCCAGCACTCCAGGGAAAAATGACATATACCCATAACTTTTCTAATTTCCTTACTATATACTCTGCTAAGACATTTGTGCTAAAAGAAGATTTAAAAATTTTTAAAAAGCTTGGAATAGGCAAGGGTATCCAAATAGGGAGTAACGCTATTCTTGTTAATCCTAATGATAAGCCAGAGAAATTTATAAAACATAAAGTGTTAGATTTGCTTGGGGATTTATATTTGCTTGGATATCCCTTCTTAGGCAAGCTTTATGTTCATAAGGGAGGACACTCCTTGCATTTACAGTTTGTTAAATGTCTCAAAGAGCAAAGAAAGGTGAAAATAGTGGATGCTCAGGAGGTAACCGCCTTATGATAAAAGTCCTAATTACTGGCGCTGGCGCTCCTGGAATAAGGGGTACGCTCTACTCCTTAAAAAACAATTGGGACAACAGAAAAATTGTAACTATTGGTGTTGATATGAAGGGTGATGTTGTGGGGAAGTATCTTTGTGATAAGTTCTATAGGATTCCTCCCGCTAGCAGCAAGGATTTCATTCCTGCTCTTTTAGATATTTGCGAAGGAGAAGAAGTTGATGTGGTACTGCCTCAGGTAACTGATGAATTGTATCCTTTATCAAAATATAGAGAGGATTTTGAAAAAATTGGTACAAAGGTTGCTGTTTCAAGTTATAATGCCATAAAACTTGCTAACAATAAGAAAGAGCTCATGAGAATCGCAAGAAAAATTGGTGTTCCATACCCTGAGTTTTATATAGTTAGGACATGGGATGACCTGGAAAGTGCTGCAGAGAAGTTAGGATACCCTTTTGTAATCAAACCACCAGTAGCGAGCGGAATGAGAGGTTTTAGAATAGTTTATAAGAATGTAAACAGAAAAGATGCGTTTTTTAAGGAGAAGCCCGATAATTCTAAAGTAACAATGGACGAACTTTACAACATTTTGGGTGAGAAGTTTCCAGAGCTTCTTGCTATGGAATATCTCCCAGGTAAGGAGTATAGTGTAGATATATTATCAAGTGGAAATGATGTGTATGTGGCAGTTCCTAGAAGGAGAGATTTTATACGGAGTGGTATAACATTTATAGGTACTGTGGAGAAAAGGGAGGATATTATAAAATTTTCAGAGAAGCTCGTCCTTAAAATTGGGCTTGAATATGCTGTGGGGCTTCAGCTTAAGGAAGATAGGAATGGAATTCCAAAGATTATAGAATCAAATCCTAGAATCCAAGGCACTATGGTTCTCTCAACCATAGCAGGAGCAAATATTATTTACGGTGCTGTTAAACTTGCTCTTGGCGAAGTATTGCCTCAATTTAACGTTAGATGGGGTGCTAGAATTTTAAGATTTTGGGGAGGAGTTGGGCTTGCAGATAAGAAGGTGGTTGAAATATGAAGATTTGGAGAAAATATGAGGAATATCTTTTAACTGGTGAGTGGCACATACATACAAGCTACACAGATGGGCAAAATTCTATATTTGAAATATGCGAAATGGCTAAGAAGCTTGGCATCCCCCTTCTAGTCTTTACGGAGCATGTAAGGAGGGAGTTGACTTATGATTTTAACGAGTTTTTAAGCGATATTGATCGTGCAAGGGGGGAATTTCCTGAGATAATAATATTGAGCGGTGTTGAAGCTAAGGTTTTGCCTGACGGAAGCTTAGATGCTGAAAATGAAATCATAAGGCAAGTTGACTATCCAATTTTTGCTTTTCATAGTTTTCCAGAGAACAAGGGGCTTTATGTGGAGTGCTTAAAGAAGGTAATAAAAAATAAATATGTTAATGCGTGGGCTCATCCCGGATTATTTTTGCAGAGAACGGGGTTTTCTCTAAGTGTTGACGAGCTTGAGGAAATTTTTAAGTTAATGAAAAAATATGATGTTTTGCTAGAGATTAATAGAAAATATAACCTTCCAGAAAAAGAGTGGATAAGTATTGCTATGCAAAGAGGGGTTGGGGTGGTGAGAGGAGGCGATGTGCATAATATAATTAATTTACTGGAGGTGAAGAGACTATGAAGGTTAAGAACATTGGCTATATGTTTGCCAAATCAATAATGGAATCCAAGAGCTTCAGAAAGAGAAAGTATTGGAAAGCTGATGTTTTGAGGAAAATGTTGGAGGAACATTATAGGGGAGAGAAAAATCACTCTCAGGAACTTTGGAAGGTTATAATCCTTGAACTCTGGCTTAGGAGGCGGATCGATGAAAATTCATGATTTAAAAAATTGCAAATTGCTAATTATAACCAACTCTTACCCAGATAAAAATCTAAATACTTTTGGAGGAATATTCGTTAAAGACCAAGTCGATGAACTCTCCAAGTATTTTGAAGAGATATACATTGTTTCCCCTCAGCCTTTTGGGATCAATAGAGCTCTTTTTGATTATGACTATAAAAATATTAGAGTGTTTTTTCCAAGGTTTTTCCATCTTCCAACAAGCTACTTTAGAAAACGTCTAGGCAATAGCTTCTTCAAGGCCACAATGAAGATGATTAAGCGTGAGAAACTAAAGTTTGATTTAGTTCATGCTCATTTTACATGGCCGAGCGGGTATGCAGGGGTTAAGCTTGCTAAGGAGTTTGAAGTTCCTGTTGTAATCACAATCCATGAGAATAGAGATTGGTTTTTAAAAGAATATAACTCTAGAAACGAGGAAATTTACTGGACATGGAAAAACGCAGATGCGTTGATTAGGGTTAATAAAAAGGATGTGCCTTTACTAAAAGAGCTTAACTCCAATGTCTATTCTATTCCAAATGGCTTTAATCCGAATCGGTTGAAGATTATTGAGAGAAAAGTTGCGAGGGTAAAACTTGGGTTTGAAGATGATGTAAAGATAGTCTTTTCATTGGGGGCATTAATAGAGCGAAAAGGATTTCACTACCTCATTGATGCAATGTATCTTGTCACAAAGAAGAGAAAGGACATTATGTGTTTCATTGGGGGAAGTGGCCCTCTTAAAAAGAAGCTTCAGCAACAAATAAACAGACTTAGGCTGCAAAAGCACGTGAAACTGCTCGGTTATGTCCCGGATAATCAGCTTGTCCTCTGGATGAATGCAGCTGATTTGTTTGTTTTGCCGAGTTTGAATGAAGGTAACCCTACAGTAATGTTCGAGGCTTTAGGTGTTGGCTTACCATTTATTGGAACTACCGTGGGAGGAGTTCCTGAGGTAATAACTTCAGAGGACTATGGATTACTCTGCCCTCCTGCTGATTCAGAATGTTTAGCAGAAAAAATTTTAATTGCCCTTGAGAAGGAGTGGGACAGGGAGAAGATAAGTGAGTATGCAAGAAAATTTACATGGGAAAATGTAGCTAAACGAATTCTAGAGGTGTATAAGAGCGTCGTCTAAGGAAGTTAGTGTAATAATACCCATATTAATTAAACCTAAACAATTTAAGTATTAACTGCTTTACAAGCTCCGTTAATATTGCAGAAGAAAACCCTATTCTATGCCTCAAGTAACCAAATAAACGCCCAATACAATACAATTCCTTTGATTCTCATGCTTAAAAGCCATGCCAAGTTCTTTGCACGCAATAATTAGTCAAGGTGCTTTGTCAATTAATAGTTGTATAAATGTGGCATGTAGTATGGTTTGTCATCTCCAAGATTAGAAAATCTTGCTTGCTATTTATAGTTAACTAGCTGATTTTGGTGTTATTTGGACAGCATCTATAAAAAGAGAAAAATTTAATCTTTATAAAAAATTAAGAAATTATTAAAAGTTGGAGGTCCTTATATGAGAATATGCCTTATATCCACAGAGATCTTTGCATATGGATACTACGGAGGATTTGGTGCACTAACGAGACAAATTGCTTCTGGTTTGGCTAAAAAAGGTTTAGAAGTATATGTAATTACACCACGATATCCTAATCAGAAGCCCGCCGAAATATTAGACGAGGACAGATATACTGTGATATCTATACCACGGGAGAAGTTCAGTTCATTTAAATATCGGTATATTTATAAATTGGTTGATGCTGATATATACCACTCGGAGGAGCCATCTCTTGGAACCTATATAGCACAAAAGATGGTACCAAATAGAAAGCATATAATAACTTTTCAAGACCCGAGAACTTTGGAAGATAGAAGAGCCGAATGGAAATATTATAACTTTACGAAATTGGAGCGTGTTAAAGTTGAAATACAGACAAGATTATTGTATCATCTAACTAGAAAAGCAGCAAAAAAGGCAGACGCTCTTTATTGCCAAGCGTGGTATGCTATACCTAAGGCTATGAGGATTTATAGATTAAAAGAACCACCAAAATTTTTGCCTAATCCTGTAAAAATTCCAAACAGAAAAATTAAAAAGTCTGACAAACCAACAGTATGTTTCCTTGCGAGATGGGATCCTAGAAAGAGACCAGAATTCTTTCTTGAATTAGCTAAAAGATTTCCTGATGTGAAATTTATAGCAATGGGTAAAGCTCATCCTCCTTTTTTAGAGAGAGATAAAATGTTACGTAAAAAATATGAAAATATACCAAATTTAGTTATGACTGGCTTTGTGAGTGAGAAAGAAAAATCAAGAATTTTAGAAAAATCTTGGATCTTAATAAACACAAGTTGGAGAGAGTGTTTACCTGTATCTTTTTTAGAAGCTTGTGCTCATAAATGTGCCATACTGTCTCACGAAAATCCAGATGATTTCGCTAAAAATTTTGGATATTGGGCTAAAAATGGTGATCTTAAGGATTTTGAAAAAGGTTTAAAATGGTTGCTTGAAGATAAGAAATGGGAAAAGCTTGGAAGAAAAGGATTTGAATATGTGAGAAGAGTACATGAATTTAACAAAGTTATTGATGAACATATCAGAGTGTATAAAGAGGTGTTAGGACTATGAAAACACAGTGGATCCTAAAGGAATAGATACAATCAGATTTGGATGAAAGTCTTTTCTTGCTAATTGGAATTTGATGCTTAAGTTATTTGAGTTTATTATGAATATTGGGGGTGAGTTATTTGGACAGTATCCCTTTATAGGTATGGTAAAGTTTAAGTAGCCTAACACTTGTACTTAGTTTTTATAAGAGGTGTTTTTAAATGGTTATTGCAGAAGCATTTGATATTCTAAGTTTCAAATTTCGGAGTAGAATAGGTAAGATACCATTAACAGCTTTGAATTTCATTATAACAAAAAAATGTAATTCACGTTGTGTGTATTGTAGCATCTGGAAAAAAAAAGAGCCATAATGAACTTAGTTTCTCACAAATTAGATCTATATTTGAAGAAAATAAAAAATATTTGTCTAACATTAGGTGGTTTCAATTAACTGGAGGAGAACCTTTTCTTAGAGATGATTTGAATCAAATAGTTTCATTTTTGAGCGATTTTTGTGATTCTCCCATAATATGGATACCATCCAATGGTTTATTAACAAATCGAATTGTAGCTATGGTATCTGATTTAGTAGCAACAGGTTGCAATAACTTGGGGATTACTTTTTCAATAGATGGGAATGAAAAAACACATAATTTTCTTAGAGGAGGCAGTGATTTTTATGAAAGAACACTAAACACGATAAAAAAGGTTAAGAGTATTCAACATAAGTATTCCTCATTGAAAGTAAATATAGGATTTACTATTTCACCCAAAAATTTTAATCAAATTCTTGAGGTCTATAATTTATCAAAAAAATTAGGTGTTGGGTTCAGTATGCGCCCTATTCATGTAAGCCCTATATATTACGAGAACGAAGATATTAAATATCAAAAATTTTCCGATTCAGCTATTGAAATTATAAAAAAGCAGATAGATATCATCTTGAATAAAGAATGTAAAGATTCACCACTTTCCAACGCTATAAGACGGATTTATTATTATGGAATTTTAGAATATATAAAGAATCCAAATAGTATAAATATAAGATGCTATGCAGGATCAAACTCGTTATGTTTAGATGAACAAGGTAATGTATTTCCCTGTCTATTTTATAAAAAGAGATTAGGTAATCTACTAGATGAACGTCTTAAAGATATTTTCAAAAAAGATGTTTACAGATCTACCTTAAAAGACATTTCTCAGGGAAGATGCCCAAAATGTTGGGTCGAATGCGAAATTGCAAGGTACATAAAATACAATATTTTTAAAATTTTCAAAAACTTATTTTAGAGGTGTAAAAAATAAGTCATAACATTTTAATCTTTGGTGGATGGTATGGAAGTAGGAATCTAGGCGATGACGCAATATTACTAGGAATTAAAGAGATATTCCAGTCACTTGACCCTAATATTAATTTAACAGCTTTCACATCCGATCCAAGTTATACTCAAAAAGTGTGTGGTGTTAATACTTACGTTCCAAAAATCTATCCGCCGACACCTATTGCGCTTTATCATTTTATAAAAGAACTCAAAAAATACGATTTGATATTAGTTAGTGGTGGAACACCTTTGTATGACTATGACTATCTTAGTAAAATATTTACAATGTATATGCCACATTTGCTTAAAATACCTCTAGTTTTTTTTGGTATCAGTAGTAAACCGATTTATAGTAAATTTGGAAAATTTCTGACAAAGAATATTGTAAATATTTCTAAATTTATAAGTGTAAGAGAGCCGTTTTCTAAGTATTTACTTAAGAGTATTGGAGTAGAAAGAGAGATTAAATTAACAGGTGATTCTGCACTTGCCATAGAACCTCCTAATCATCAAGTAGGTCGCTCTATATTACGGGAGAAAGGGTTAAAACCTTCGGACTCGATAATTGGAATTTGTCCAAGATATTTAAGTTTAGATTATAAAAGACACCATCACGAACCAGTTACAGAATATCAAATCAAAAAAACAGTAAGTGAATTATCTAAACTTGTAGTTTCTCTTGTAAATGACGGTTACAAAATCTGCTTAATTCCCTATCATACTGTTCCACCGGATGATGACAGAGCTATGATTAAAGATATATGCAAAAATATTTCAGACAAAAGTATTTTAGAGGATCAAATTATAGTTATTGACAATGTGAGTAATCCTAGAGAAATGTTATCTCTTATGGGCAATTTAAGTCTAAACATAGGAATGAGGTTGCATTCATTGATACTCTCCGCTTCTCAAAGTGTACCTTCAATTGCTATAGACTATGATATGAAAATTAGTGGATTTATGAGATATTGCGGATTAAGTGACTATAACATCCCTATTGATAAAGTATCAAGGGATGTCATATTTAATAAAATAAAATTAATTGAGGAAAATATGTCTTCAATTAAGGCTCAAATAAGTCAGAGAATCTCTTATATGAAGGAAGCTATAGAGAATGCTGCGAATGAGGTTATGGAAATTTTAGAAATTTGAAGTCTTTAAGGGCTTTAACGAGTATGCTCCTATTATTAGGGCTTATCATTAATGAAGGCTGCAGAAAAACAAAAAAGATCTAATTTTTTGTACTGTGTTGCATTTTTAAGCAAAAACGTAAAATGATTTATACTAGGAGAAAGGTTAACGAAAATCTTTCCTGGACAATTGGGATGAGAAGCTTACACTAACAAACAAGCCAGAGGCTTCTATGAAAGGGTGAAGTTCGATTATCTAAATGCAATATTTTAAACTTAGCGGCATTCTTGAACACACTTATATCTTAAGGAGATTAAAGCTGAAATTGAATGCAGGTAAGTTTAAAGCTTGTCATTGTTGCAATAGACTCTTCAGGCATGAAATTACAAATAGAGGAGAATGGCTAAGGAAAATAGGCAAAAAGAAGATAAGAGGTTGAATGAAGCTGACGTAGGGTTGATGTTAAGGAAAAGGAAGAAGAGTTAAATATAGCAAAAGATGGGTAGTTGAGGACTATTCTCAGCCTTTAAGCTCATATTTAGGGACGTGTTATGGTAAAGAAGTTTGAAACATGATTGATGAGCTTATGATAAAGGTAATACTATCCAACTTGTTCGTTAGTTTAATAAAATCTACAAATCGAAAAATGAAATGGTTTGGTGGTTGATTAAATGAGCAAAGTTATTAAAAATGCAAACAGTAATTAAATCAAAAATAAATATATCAAACAGTTTTGGTGTAGTTAAATGAAAATTCTTATAACAGGAGGAGCTGGATTTATAGGCTCTCATCTCGTTGATAAACTACTGGAGGAGGGGTATGAGGTTAAAGTCCTTGATAATCTAAGTACTGGTAGCTTAGAGAACCTTAAATACTGGTTTGGACACAAAGGATTCGAGTTCATCAAAGGTGATATGAGAAATAAAAAAAATTATAAGAGAGGCTTTAAAGGAAGTTGAAGCGGTTTTTCATTTAGCTGCAAATCCTGAAGTTAGAATCAGTTCTCAAAACCCAAAACTCCTCTATGAGACCAATGTTCTTATAACTTACAACCTTCTCGAGGCGATGCGAAAGAGAAAGGTTAAAATTCTTGCTTTTACTTCCTCATCAACTGTCTATGGCGAAGTTAGAAAACTTCCAACTCCGGAAGATTACGGACCTTTAAAGCCAATAAGTGTTTATGGTGGAGCAAAGTTAGCAGCTGAAGCGTTGATATCAGGTTATGCTCACACTTTTGATATGAAAGCAGTAGTTTTTAGATTAGCTAACATAATAGGGGAGCGCTCAAACCATGGAGCTATTTACGATTTTATAAACAAACTTAAGAAGAACCCAAACAGATTGGAGATTCTTGGGGACGGAACCCAGAGAAAAAGCTATCTCCACGTTAGTGATACAGTTGAGGCAATGTTACACCTATTCAATGAATTTCTTAAAGAAAACAAAATCTACGACATTTACAATATAGGTAATGAGGATTGGATAACAGTAAAGGAAATAGCACAGATAGTAAGCAGGGAAATGGGTCTGGATCCTGAGTTTTACTTCACAGGTGGTATTAATGGAAGAGGGTGGAAGGGAGATGTTAAAGCAATGCTTCTGAGCATAGAAAAAGCTAAAATCTAAAGGATAGAAACCAAAAATGAATAGCAAAGAAGCTGTTAAAGAACTTTTAAAATAATTTTTAGCCCAAAACAATCAAATATCAAATCAGATTCTCTAGGTTCTCTCCACTTTAAACCCATTTTCTCCACTTCCTCCTCACTGTATAATTCATCATATACACCAACATCAAATCCCTTCTTCATTAATAATTTCGCCAGTGCAAGATTTCTACTATTGTATATTTCCTTAACACCTCTTCTGAATGCTATCCCCTTTATGCAAATCTTAACTTTATTCAACGGTTTATCAATTTTCACACATTCCAAAATTATTCGCTTAGCCCAATATTCTATCATATCATCGTTGATTTCCCTAGCAGTTCTTAACAACCTTGCATATTCAAATTTTCCACGCTTCTCCATTTCTTTAATTAAAAACCATGGA
>Ga0190367_1001505_pt1 | contig 13337 bp, 9 predicted proteins | sample 4872181011_MG_FD_171838 | JGI IMG/M metagenome (GOLD analysis project Ga0190367, IMG submission 171838) | Hydrothermal vent microbial mat bacterial communities from Southern Trench, Guaymas Basin, Mexico - 4872-18-10-11_MG | ecosystem: Environmental > Aquatic > Marine > Hydrothermal vents >...
GTCTATAGGGTATGTCATGAACTTACTCTTACCATAAACGAGAACCCAAGTGTCTGGGTCTCTTAGATTGCCGCCATAGATGTTACTCCATGAAGACCCATAAAACACTGCCACTAAGGCCTTACTACTATCAGTAGACTTACTTAATGAGATAAAGTATGACTGCGGTATACCTTCACCAAATACCATAACATCCTTACCACCCTCCCTCAAGAAGACTCTTTCAGTAGGTGCCTTCACTCCATCGGGGGTTTCCCCCTCTCTATAGAACCTGACATAATAATATCTTTCCTTATCTATCCATGTGATATCACCGACAACTCCCTTTAACTCATCGATAATCTCTAAGTCCTTAGTATCTACGATTCTCGTAATCCCGACGTCAGAGCCCGCATACGAGAATGTATACGCTAACCTTTCACCCTCATCATCAATATAAAACCACTTTAGGACAACGTCCTTACCTAATGACCTAGAATCCAGTATCTTACGTCTTGAGCCATCCCTACCTATAAGCACTATCTCAAATGATGAACCCCTCCTAAATAGAGCGAAGTAACCTTTTCTACATACCTTAACTAGCATTAGGTAGGGAATCTTAACATATTTCGCCACTTCCCTCCTAAGCTCCCCGGGCAATACACCTAGGAACTCCCTTAACCTAACGTTCTCACTATCAACCCACTTAATTACCTTGGGATCATCGATACTTTCAAGCCAGATGTAAGGGTCTTCCAAGATTACAGCACCATCTCTAAACATCATAGTAATCACGAGTATTTTAATACTCTCTTAATGAGAAATAAAAACTGTCTTGGTGCTACATAATCATATAATCACTCCCTACGTCATATTAGTGGTGTTAGTTATGCATATAGCTGTTGTAGGTACGGGTAATGTGGGTAGGACTATAGCTTACACATTACTTTATGAGGGCTTGTGTGATGAGCTATCACTAGTCGATATAAAGCCTGGATTAGCTGATGCTTTGGCTGATGAGCTAAAGCACGCTGCCGCTGGACTCAGACGTGATGTTAGGATATATGCTTACGAACGGGATGAGGACCTCCATAGTGCTGACTTAATTATAGTTTCGGCTGGTTTCCCAAGACCTCCAGGGGTGGAGATGAGTAGAAGGGACTTGTTTAGAAAGAACGCTGAGATAATTAAGTATATAGCTGAGGTAGTACCACCAAATAACCCAGGGGCTAGGTACGTAATAGTTACTAACCCTGTTGACGCCATGGCCACGTTATTTAGAAGAATATCGAAGGCTAGCTTCGTAATCAGTACGGGTACTCACCTAGAGACCTTGAGGTTTAGGGCTAGACTAGCTGAAGTACTTAATGTACCTGTCTCTAAAGTTGACGGGTTCGTTGGTGGGGAGCACGGTGAGGAGGCTATTATCTTATGGTCAACCGTTAGGGTATTCGGCATACCTATAAATGAGTATGTTAAGACCTACTGCTTAAGTTTAGATAAGGACTCCATAGAGAGCTACGTAAGGAGGATCTCCGTGAAAATAATTAATGCGTTAGGAGCAACAAGATTCGGTCCTGCAGTAGCCTTTAGAGATATAGTTAAGGCCATAGTCAATAACTTAGATACGGTGTTAAGCATAGCCATACCCCTGAAGTTTAACGAAATACCTGAAGAAGTCATGGTTAGTATACCTACGAAAGTAGGTATGGATTTAGGACCTACACTCTATGAGTACTTAAACCAAGAGGAGAAGGAAGGTGTTGTTAGGGCTGCCAAAGCGATTTACAAGACTTATGTGAATTCACTTAAGTACTTAGGTCTTTATTGAAAGGAACTTAATTTAACCCTATACAACCTATTTACTGAGGAGTACCCTAGATTGCTAAAGCATTACGTAATGTTTTTAGCCGCTATATTGGTGCTCATACTTACGTTAGAATCTAGTACTTACGTACAGGAAACGTTAAGGGAGTCTTTAGGAATTAAGGGGCTCTCATCTATAGCGGTTGTTACTGAGACATACGTAGAGATCATTAAGGGACCCACATCGGAATTCATAATTACTGATAAGCTAGACCTAAGCTACGCATACCCGTATAGGGAGGCTCTAGGCTTAACCATTTACGGGCCTGTACCTAGGTACATAAAGTTCATTAGTTATGATCTATACAAAGGTTGTTACTGGGGCCTTGCTCATAGTAAGCAGCTTAAGTTCATTGTTAGGTATAGCTATGAGAAGGTAAGTGGCGGTTGCTTCCTTATAGATATACGTGTTAATAATACTTGGTTAAGGCGTATAAAGGCCTGTTATGAAGGTGCTGACGCTGATTACGCATTAGTGAGTTTAGGTCCTAACTCAACCTCAGTTAGCTATGGTGACTTAATCTTAATGCCTCTACCAGCGACGCTGAGTTTACCATTCATTACGATATCACCAAGCCTTAGGGATTTAATTGAGTTCCTGACCTTCTCGATACCGTTAAGTAATGAGCCTATAGAGGCGTTAGTAGTTGTTGATGCTAAGTTTAGGTATTTAGGTATGAAGCCGTATAAAAGACCATTAAGTTTCTCATGGGTCTTAATTAAGTTAGCTAAAGGCAGGGGCGATGTGCGTAGGGTTGAGGCCGTGAAGAACCTACCCATAGAGCTAGTAGCTAACTTAAGTGGTACGGTCAGTACTGAGATCTACAAAGACCTACGTAAGTTAGCGAGTAAACTACTCCTAAGTATTAATGGGTCAAGAACCTTGGATAACGTGGTTAACGCATTCAGTAACTATGTATCCAGTAATGCTAGATACGGCATGTTTAATTATAAATTGATTAACTCTACATGCCCTAATGTTGTTTCTGAATTTCTATTTAACGCTAAAAGAGGTGTTTGTATTCACTTCGCCTCAGCATTAACGGCTTTATTAAGGTCTATAGGTATTGATTCAAGAGTTGTTATAGGGCTTTCATTAAGTCACGCTGATAGCGATTACGCTAATGGCGATACCTTAATCTATGGTATTCACTCATGGAGTGAGGTATATGTGCTAGGTAGCTACATACATTACGACCCAACCCCACCATCACCAACATACTCCATACAACCATATCCAGGGATACCACCGTCACCAATAGTGAAGATTAAAGTATATACAAACCCCATGTTCGAAGTCAAACAGTCATTAAAGTACCTAACCTATAACGCCTTAATCGCTTTAATAGTTACGTCGCTCATAATAATGAGCAGTAAAGGGTCTGCAATAACAGTCTATTTAAGTAAACTAATTAAGTTACGTAAGAGCAACGTAAAAAGTGAGTTAATTGGGATCCTTAAATCAGTATTTAAGAACTATGGGATTACGTATAAGGAGACCTTAACGCTTAGGGAGGCTTATCTTAGTGTGAGGGATTACTTACCTAAGGAGTTATCCAGTAAGTTATGGGAGCTCATCAGAGCTTATGAGGACTATGCGTATGGAGGCTTAGTTACTAAGGATTACGTTAGGTCTAAGCTCAAGGAGTTTATGAGGGTGTTTAAAAATTACGTTGACTTATGAGTTAATAGTTAATACAGCCTTAGTAATCATGTACCTAACGTCTTTAGGGTTAGTACTAAGCTTCAAAAGAAGATTGAGGTCGTATAATTACGTAGTTAGGTTAAGGTCTCTTGCACGTAGTAGATTAAGGGAGCTAGGATTAACATTACATAGACACTTCTCAAGTTATGACTTAGTAAGTAGGTTAACTAGTGTGGCAAGGGATGGGTACTTTGCACTTATATACATAATTACGTTAATGTTCCTGGTATGTGTGTTTACGAAGGATTACTTAATCACTATGGGTCTAGCTGTATTCCTCCTCAGTACTACCCTATTATCTACCGCTAATGTTAAGGGTGTGAAGGTACGGAGGTTTGTTAAGAGGTTGGGTAGGTACTTGTGGGAAGTTCATTTAGAGGTTAAGAATAGAGGTTTCTATGAGGTCTCAATATGTGAGCGTGTAAAGGATGACGTAGTTATTGTTAAGGGTGATATATGTAGGTCAATTACTGATTCTGAGGATGTAGTGAGGTATGTAGCTTTAAGTACGCACGCACCTTATGAAGGTTACGTAATTATTCATGTCAAATACCCTGCCAGTATGTTGAGTAAGGTCTTAATGTTTAAGCCCCCTACACACTTAAAGGATACTGAAGTCAGTGCTGAGGAGTTCATTGAGGGGTTAGGAAGGAGGTATGTCGTTAGTATTAGGGAGCCTTCAGTTGAGGGTGTAAGAGGGTATGCACCAGGGGACGAGTTAAGGCTTGTTGATATGAGGAAGTTAGGTATGTTAGATGGACTTAGAACTAAGTTACTATCTAAGGAGGTTGATGAGCAAGCAGTCTTTACTGATAAGGTATGCGTTTCCGTAGGCGACTACGTAACTAAGTATATAGGAGGAAGGAATCAGCTCAAGTACTTACTTCATGTACTCGCTAAGGAGGGTATCAGGTATGTAGTAACTAACCAAGGAGACATAGATATCGATGAATTCATTAAAAACATAGAGCGCTACTTAGGCAGCACTGCGAGCCGACGCTGTGAATTAATGGTGGTTTCCCCCGATAAGTTAAGTGAGGTTAAAGACTTAATTAGAAAGTCTACCCTGAGACCATTAATCGTGATTATTATGGAACCTATAGAAGATAAGGTAATTACTAATTACATAGGTTCAAAAGCTGCCTTAAGAACTTATGGTGAGTGGGTCAAGGGGCTTCGTAAAGATGTGAATAACTCGCTTAAGGAGCTTTCTGAGTTAGGTATTAAGGTGATTGTTTTTGAGTTGGGTTACTAAGGTATTTAAGCTTAGGCTCCTTACCCTTAAGTTAATCGTTATTTTTAGCATGTACTACGTACTTAGCTTAACTAATATTCCCTTAACAGCGTTGGCGTTATTCATAGCTTCTAGCTTAATCATCATCTTTGTGAGTAGGTTAAGGTATTGCGTAATTACCGCCATAATAGCCTCAGTAGTACTTGGCTTAATGAGTGGTAATTACCATATGGCATTACTAACGATCTCATTACTTACATTAAATGATTTACTTGATGCTACATTAACTACTTATTTAGTTCCTGCCTACGTAATCCCTATATCTATCCTCATGTACGCAACCCCCATAGAGTTGAGGATCCTAGTAACTTCCATTTACGTACTGTACATTATTGCTAGAATAAATGGTGAGTCCTTAATGTCTAACTCCATTAAGGCGGTCTCAATATCCCTACTACTAGTTACGTTAGCCGTAATGGCTACATGGCTAACACCATTAACTACTGTTGTTACGTTTTACGGTATGGTACTTATAGTTACATGCCTACTACTGGGTAAGATGGCTAAGGTAATTAAGGAGGAGTAATGGAGTTCAGCACATCTTCAATAATTCCCTCACAAGCTCTAAAGTTCTCTATAAGTGTACTTGGAGGGTTCTTAACTATTATCCTATGCCTAAGGACGTACTTAACTACGTACTTAACGTCGTCAGGTATCACGTAAGTTCTCCCATCAAGGTACGCATGTATTTTTGAAAGTCTAAGTACATGGAGAGTAGCCCTAGGTGAGGGCCCAAGAAATACCCTTTGATCACTCCTTATTCCATTAATGATGTTAAGTATGTACCTACTTATGGGCTCAGTTACATGTATTTTCCTAGACTCACGTATGAGTCCCTGAAGTTCTTCAGCGTTAATTACAGTCTCAATCTCCCTTTCCTCAATATATACTTCCTGATCTCTACGCATGATCTCTAACTCCTCGTTAGGTGTTGGATATAGAAACTCTAGACTCACCATGAACCTATCCAGAATTGCTTGGGGTATTTGATATATGCCCTGGGTTTCTATGGGATTTATGGTCGCTATAACCATGAATGGTTTTGGCAGGTTGTAGGTCTCGCCTTCAATAGTTACTTGAGATTCCTGCATAGCCTCGATAAGCGCTGATAGTGTCTTAGGGTTACTCCTATTTATTTCGTCAGCCAATAGTATATTGGTGAATATAGGTCCTTTGAGAGTCCTTAGATCACCTGTCTTAGGGTCTATGACCTTAGCACCAACTATGTCAGCAGGCAACATATCTGGTGTGAACTGTATCCTCTTAAACATGAGCCCTAAACCCTCAGCAAACAACTTAGCGACTAAAGTTTTAGCAGAGCCTGGCAAGCCATATATAAGGACATGGCCGCCAGCTAATAGCGTGGAGAGTATGAGCTTGATATCACCCTCATGCCCAACAACAATGTTTGATACGGTCTCAGTAAGCTTTTTAAGAACCTCACTCAATACTAGCACCCTCCAAAGCATGTAGTATATGACTTAACTAGTTAATATACCGAAGGTAACTTAAAGTTAAGGTGATAGGTTTAAGACTTTCGGATACATTTAGTAATCAATGGGTGAGGTATTTAGATAATGGGAAACAAGCAATTCACTTACTTATTAGTAATGCTTTTAACACTTTCTATAGCCGTACTCTTATCAAGTGCGGTAATAGTTAACTCAGGCCTTACACGCATCACGGATATCCAATATATGGCAACTCGTGATACATTAACGAAGATTGTACCTGCGCAAACAACTCAAAACCTTCCATTGTTCATGGAACCCATACACGGTCCTAAAACAGGTTTAAGGAATGTCCTTGTTGTTTTTACATACTTCAGTAATGTTGAGCCTACTAAGGACGTTAACGACATTATTAAGGTCCTTAACTACGTGCGGGATTACTTTAATGAAATCACTTATGGTAAGGTCGTTATCAACTTTACAATTATTAATAAGTGGTTTCAGCTACCTAAGGACTTAGAGTACTATGGTAAACCCTCTGCTGGTGCTGCACAAGGTGATGATCCAAACAGGGTTAAGGAGTTCTTTATAGATACTCTAAATGCGCTGCTTGATGAGGGTGTAGACGTTTTTAATTACCATACGATACTCATAGTTCATGCCGGCAGGGATGAGGCTTATAGTAAAGTACCTTCAGACATACTTTCTGAAGCAACGACAGGGGAGGCATTAATAATTCTGGATAGTGAGGAGAGGAAGTACTTAGCATTCGCCACGGTCTCTGAGTTTGATGGTTTAAACGTGTATGTTCATGAGCTTCTACATAACTACGGGTTCCCGGACCTCTACGATTATGAAAGAGAGCGAATATTCGTTGGTTATTGGTGTGTTATGGCTGAAGGGTCAAGATTAGATCCCCCACCACACCCGTTAGGCATACTTAAATATTATGTTGGGTGGATAGAGGACGAGGAGGTAGCAACACTCTACGGAAGGTCAGGTAGATGGTACTTAGTCTTTAAGAATAGCACTAAGTCCTTAATCACAAATACATCATTAACGCTTAAGATAAAAGCACAGGAAGTAAGTGAAAAAGGGCTTAAGCTCTTAATAATACCAGTAAATCAAACGCATTTCGTTACGTTGGAGATTAGGTTAAGGATCGGGTATGATGCTACGTTATCTAATGAGGGTTTACTAATATACTTGGTTGACACCACAAAAACTAGTGGGCATGGTCCTATAAGGGTTCTCGATACTAAACCAAAGACCTTGACCTTAAGTGACGCTACTTTAGGTGTTGGTGAAGAGTACTTACTGAACATAACCACACCTAAACTTAAGATAAGAGTAATTAACTGCTCAGAAGGCGGATGCCTTATTGAGATAATTGAGCATTATGTTAGTAAGAAAGTACCTAAAGTGCTCATTAAATACTTTGCTGTTGAGAGAAATGAGAGCCATGTGGGCAATCCTCTAGGGATTAAGGTATGGGTGACTTACACTAACGGTACGCCAGTAAGTAATGCCTTAGTCATAATGACTAACAACGTGACAATAGAGGTTGATGAGGAGGGCATAGGTAAGGCGGTAATCAAGGAAGGCACCTTAGGTATGAGAGAGTATAGGGTAATTTCGGTAATAGACCTTAAGACCTTTAAAGAATTTCAGTTAGTTAATAACCCGTCAGCTAAGGTACTATGGTATAAGTTAAGAGTTGAAGTAAACATCAGTAAGACTCACTTGAATATCGGTGAGCGTGCTAACGTATGCTTAAGGATAATTAGGCTCAGTAACGCATCATTAGAGCCCAGACATGAGGTCATTTTAGAGTACGTTAAGAACTTCATGTTTATGAACGGCACCAATAGCTCCACACTAGAAAGGTATGTAGTTAAGCTTGATAGGTATAGCCACCCATTATGTATTCCTTTAACTTCAGATACCCCTGCTAAGGCTTTACTAATCGTGAGGAAAATCACTTACTTTAACGAAGTTATTGACCCCATACTTATAGAAACAACCTATAAGGTAGATAAATACGTCTACTACGGACTTTTAAGTGAGTTACCTAAGTACGCTATAGCGTTTGATAAGGTAGCTATATATAGTGTAAACACCGATAAGAATGTAGTTGATGTTGGAACCCCAATTACAGTTTCATTTAAGGCTAAATATGTAGTATTAGGTAAGTACTTAGGTAATACTGACCTCGTGTTCGTCAATGGAGTGCCTGCTAAGTATTTAGGTAATGGGTTATTTAAAGTGAGTTTAATAAGGTATGAGCCTACTATAGAGGTGTTAAGGTTCGATGTTAACACTGCCGACGGTATAACGGCTATTTCAGCACCTAAAGATGTAAAGCTTGTTTGGGATTTAATTATGATTAACCTAAGCGTTGCTAGAGAGAGGGTTGACTTATGTAGAAACATTAATGAGGTAATCATGATTAGAGGTAGGTACTTAGCTATGGGTGAAGATTTTGAAGGTGATGTTATACTTAATAAGCCTTCATGCAGGGCAGGTGTTCATGTGGTAAAGCCTGTAAGCGTACATGACTATAAGTATGGTTTAAGTAAATTCATATCGAATGAAGTACGCATAGCTTATGATTACATAATCATTAAGTTATCATGTCCTAGGAAGACGTATTTGATAGGTTCTAAACCTAAGGTCTTCATTAAGGCATACTACGCGCTAGATAAGAAGGAGTTGGAGGGTTATGTGAAAATTAACTTAACCAAACCCATAATGAATGAAGGTACATACACAATAACTGTAACAGATATTTCGGACCATGCTTACGGGCTAAAGTACTTTAGGGTTAGTAATCCATGTGTTGTTACTTTTTCAAAACCTGAGTTGCTGATCAGGTTTAATGATTTGGTTTTCGGGGTTAGGGTAAATATCAAGTTAAGGTACTTAGTTAATAAAGAGTTAGTTACTGACGAGAACGTTAGCTTAATAGTAAATGGTGATGAGGTAATCATTAAGGACGGTATAGCTAGTTACGATTTTAGTTCTTTATCTCCGGTCATTACTTTAGGTTTAAAGGTAGTTAATAATGGCCTAGTTATTCATGAGGAATCATTAACTCACATCAATGTGGTTACCTTAATGCTCTACCTACTCATATTCATGCCACTAACCTCAATAATATACATATTAAGGCTAAAGAGGGGTAAGGCTAAGCATTAACGTAATCTACAACTTCAAATCTTACACATTAGGTTAAGGTGTGGGTGCCTAACATATCTGAGGAGGATGAGTTACTTCATAGGTTAAGGGAGCTTAAGGATAAGTTAAGGAAGCTTACCGTATTTGAGTTAATTGAAGGTGGGGTATTTGAGGTTATTGAACTACCTAAGTACGTAGTTAATGTTAAGTGTTATGAGGTTGCTGGTAAGTTAGAGATTTTTCTTGATATGGTTTTCCCAATACCTCCTTCAGGGACTTTAAACATTAACTTAACGTTAAGCAAGATTATTGAGGCTCTAGCCCGGCATAGGTTTATAGCTAATGAGATAATAACCTTTGGCTTCATATCTGCTGAATTAACACCCCATCAATTAAACTTAACCTTAGTCATAATACTCCCTCAAGTACTTAGACTTTAATTAAATAAAATAACGATTTTTGAATTAGCTTAATGCAGCTCTTTACATAAAATTGCATTTTGCTCTCGTTTTTCATAGGTTTTTATTTATTTACTTACATAAAATAACAGAAAGATTTTTATAGGTGTCGCTATGAGTTCTTTAAGGTGTAGGTGTATGGGTCTGAGTGGGAGGTTAATCAGGACTGTAGTGCCTATAGTTGCTGTGTTGATCATAGGTGCTATAGCACCTCCCCTGCTGCCTCCTTTACTAGCTATAGTGCTTGCTATGGTGACTAGGCAGGTATTGCCAGCGTTGTTCATAGGTGTTTGGGTTGGTGGGTTAATGGTTGTTGGGTGGAATCCCTTCGATGCCACGGCAAAGACTTTTGAGTGGGTTATCGCTAACGTTACCGATTCCTGGAATGCATCGATACTCCTATTCGACTTCCTCATAGGTGCGCTCATAGGTGTGCTCTATGTGTCAGGTTCCTTACACGCTATTGCTAAGGCACTAGCTAAAGGGGTTAAGTCAGCTAGAAAAGCTAGTTTCCTCACATGGCTTCTAGGCGTTATAATATTCTTCGACGACTACGCTAACACCATAGTCGTAGGTAATACGGTTAGGCCATTAACTGATAGGTTAAGGGTTAGTAGGGAGTTCTTAAGCTATATAGTTGACTCAACAGCGGCGCCTGTTGCTGGATTATTCATAGTCTCTACATGGATAGGATATGAGGTAAGCTTGATTAGGGACTCCTTTGAGAGTCTTGCTAATGAGGCACAGCAAGGGATGATCGCCTCCGCACCCGACATATCTGCCTTCGCGGCATGGATGGCTTCCGTACCTTACAGATATTACTCTATACTGGCCATAATCTTAGTGTTATTGGTGGTACTAACTAGGAGGCATTTCGGGCCTATGTTGAAAGCCGAGTATAGGGCTGTTAAGGAAGGTAAGGTCGTTAGAGATGGAGCCAGACCGCTAATGCCTACAGAGTCTGTCCTTGGTGAGGTAGGCAGTGCTAAGGGGGCATGGCATAACTTCGTCATCTCAATACTAATACTCGTTAGTGTCTTAATGATAGGTATGTGGATTACTGGGGGTGGTGATAGGTGGTGGGAGACTCCGTTTGTTGATGCCTTAATGAACTCAGATGTAGCTACAGCCTTCGTTTGGGCATCGTTCGCTGCTTACGTGGTTGCTAGTGCTATCGCGTTAATCACTAGGAGCTTAAACATTGATAAATGGATTGACGCGACGGTAAAGGGTATGTACTTAATGGTACTACCTAACGCCATACTAGTACTTGCTTGGAGCATTAAGTCAGCTACTGAGGCTGTAGGTACCGCCGACTTCGTAGTTGGCTTAGCTACTGCAGCGGGTGTATCACCGTTTATTGTCCCCTTCGTGATATTCCTAGCTGCTGCCTTCATATCGTATACAACAGGCACAAGCTGGGGTACATTCGGTATTATGATGCCTATAGCGATACCCATGGCATGGAAACTAGCATTGATGAGTGGTGTCGACCCTTACGTAGTGACTTACGCCTCAATAGCCTCAGTATTCGCTGGAGGCATATTTGGTGATCACTGCTCACCCATTAGCGATACCACAATAATGTCATCGATGTTCAGTGCTAGCGACCACATAGACCACGTAAACACACAGATACCTTACGCATTAACAGCCATGGCGGCGTCTGCCGTACTGTTCGCTCTCTTCATGTCAGGACTAACACAGTGGTGGATACTACTACCCATAGGTATAGTAATACTCGTAATAGCGCATAGAGTTCTCAATGGATGGTACGCCAAGCTAGTAAAGCTACCTCCTGTCGTACCTAACTACGAGATAAGTGAGTGAGCATGATATATATAAACAAAACTAACTAAATATTTTCACCCAAATATTTTTACATAACGGATAACTTCAGCACCGTCTGCAGGCTTAGTTACCTTAACTGTAGCTTTAATACCGCATGAATTATATGCGAACTTAATCGCTTTTATAACCTTAGCTTCATCCCCTTCCTCACATATAGCTATTAAGCTAGGGCCAACACCACTTATGGTTACTGCTAAAGCGCCTGAACGTATGGCCTCCTTTTTGACTAAGCTATAGCAAGGTACGTAAGGAGTTGCTTACAGCCCTATGCGTTTGTATGTATAGGAGGTCTGCCTCACTAACTGTTGATATAGACCCTAATTGTGCCCCCTTAGGTACTGCGTGAATCGGTATTATGGTTACACGCCTCTCAATAAACGACATACCTACCGCCCTATCCTTAAAGACATTGAATAACCTGTAATCAGCCATATCCTCAGACCTATTAAGGACTAAAAACACCCCCCGTATCGCTGGTCCCTTCACAACCTCATCATTAGAACACTTAACAACAGAACCTAAAGCAATAACACATAGTGAAGTAATTAGCGATGCAACTAACACTATAAGCAACGTACGTGTTCTAGACGTATATCCCCGCCCATCAATAACTCAGCTAAAAGTAAATATATCTCTATATACCTTGGTAAGGAAATGCTTAAGGAATAAATGAAGAAATTAGGAGCCCAGCCATACGTGGCGGGCCCGGGGGGATTTGAACCCCCGACCACCGGCATCCACAACCTTCAGCGGTTTTTAGGAGGCCGGCGCTCTATCCTGGCTGAGCTACGGGCCCAGCCAGTAAGATAAAACACAATCAAACCTTTAAAACTTTATTACCTAAGATCAAGGAAAGCACCATGCAAAGTAAATGACTTACCTACATGAAGACATAACCGCCTTAATTAATCACAAAACAAAACATAAACTAGGGCCCGTGGCCTAGCTTGGATAGGGCGCCGGCCTTCGGAGCCGGAGGTCCCGGGTTCAAATCCCGGCGGGCCCACCACTTAATGTTTTTCCACGTATTTTTCCCATTTTAGAAGATACTCTTCTTTTCATGATCTTCCTACATATGGGTATGATTATACATAGTCAGTAACTTATAGTTATAATTATAACTATGTGACTATAAATAATTGTGTTCAATGCCTAATATTTAGGCCCAACTGTAGACTATGCAATATAATTATGGTTATTCAATAGTGGTGTTAGTATTTGTCATAAACCTCTATGTGTTCATGCTCTATGACTATCAGTAGTCTAGGCTTGGGTTCTAGCTGGTGGACTATAGAAGCTATTCTCCTAGCTAGCCTCGGTGTTTCATCCCTTGAGAACTGATAGGAGATATAGATTACTCCGTTTCCCGCTAGAGATAATAGGCTTGGTGTTGTGAAGTCGGAGTCTCTTGTCAATATTGTTCTCTCAAGCTCGTTTGCTATATCGACTAATTCCTTGTCACTAATGCCCCGGATACCTAGATCTTGTAAACGAACAACATCTACACCGTATTGCTTCAGGAAAATCACTAGTCTTCTAGGTATGTTTTCATCAGC
>Ga0190367_1001507_pt1 | contig 13318 bp, 9 predicted proteins | sample 4872181011_MG_FD_171838 | JGI IMG/M metagenome (GOLD analysis project Ga0190367, IMG submission 171838) | Hydrothermal vent microbial mat bacterial communities from Southern Trench, Guaymas Basin, Mexico - 4872-18-10-11_MG | ecosystem: Environmental > Aquatic > Marine > Hydrothermal vents >...
CTGCGAGAAGTCACCATTCGATAAAAGATGCTCTCCCAGGGAGGGAGTATGTTATTACTATTATTATTGTACGCTTAGAATAAAATTCTGGACCGAGCCGGAAACCTGCCCAGCTAAATTCCCGAGGTGTGGAACAGCCAAGATAAGAGTTTGTGTGGATCTTCCATCATCCTATAGTCCTTACACGAGGTACAAGGGAAGGGTCAAATGGGATATAAAGCCGAGCGAGGAATGTGAGGATGATCCCAGAACATGTTACAATTACAGGAGTCCCGAGGAATACATCGAGTGGGATGATTCCTGTCTGAACTTCATAGTCGATGGGATGGGTGAGCACGTCACGATGACTTGCGAAGCGAGGGTCGCTGTGATGGAGGAAAGAGGGTACGGTGAGAAACCAGAACCACCTTCACCACCCTTACCGACTCCAGGTGAGAGAACATTAAAGATGTTACTCTTATTCATGCCATTCTTCCTCATGATGCCCATGATGTTCATGATGGCTGGGAGGAGGAGAAGATGATGAGGTATGAATGCGAAATAAGACCCAGAAGCCTCGACGATAGGCTAAGGGTAGATACCGATTGCAAGGTCTATATAGATGATGAAGAAGTATGTACGATAACTTCCTTCAGGGAAGAAAGTATCGATGGAAAATTCTCCAGAGCTTACGTAGAGATAAAATGTGAGGGAATAGAGGAAAAGGAAGTAGAAGGTTTATTCGAAAAACTAAGGAAATTACTAGGATGATAAGGAGAGAGCATATAAAGAAATATCTGCTATACGCCAGCCCATTATTCACACCATTCATAGCAGCCATCCTATGCTATTTTGCCGGGGTAACCCCCGAGCAGGTGTTGACTTACCTTCCCGTTCTGACTCCCTTACTCATAGGGCTAGTAGGTCTTTACATAGCACATATATATGAGGTTCCAGAGAGGAAATACGGTCTAGTTTACTCGGCGGCATCGGCGATAGCAACGAGTATCCCTCCCATACTCACCCTTTACAAGGAAGGTTATGCCAAGCTAGGATATTTCCTGATGGAAAAATTCTATCATAAATCATACGTCCTAACACTATCAGAGAGATTCTTTCTTGACAATTCCGTAACTTACGTCGCCATAATCTTATATCTAACTGCCCTAATATCGTATCTTTTATCGGCGGAAAAATACAAGCTATATTTCGCAACCATTCCACCTATAATAGCATCCATAATAGCCTTCGCAGCTCCACACCTGACGGCCATGGCTATGGCGGAACAACAAACGAATTACGCCCACCTGATCGCTTATGCTGAAGACAAAGATCCCGATTGTGAGTGGAAAGATATAGATAGCGAGTTTCATATAAAGGATAAGAAATGTGGTGGACCACTCGATTGCGATACCGACAGAGGCCTCTACGTCCTCGCGACATGCAAGGATGCCAAGTATTGGGCAGTGGATGAGGAAGGTAGATCCGTATTCACGTGTCCAATATGGATACATCTCTACGCCGAATCCCATTGGAGGGGATGCGACATAGAGAACGTATGGTTCCAGGTAAAATTCGTAGCTCCACCGGGATATCTGATGTATGGTGAGAAATCGTTCGAGCTAAAGAAATCAGAAATAGAGGGTGTAGAATTCACGGCTCGGGTCAACAAGAACTGGTATGGTGAATTCGCCCTGGATGTACCTCTCATAGATGATGGTACGACACCGAAAATAGTCGTATTCGCTTATATAGTTAAGGTTGAAGAGCCTAAATCTTGTGGCAACGGCAAATGTGAACCTAAGCTAGGGGAAAACTCAACTTCTTGTCCGGAAGATTGTACCCCACCTCCGGAAGCTGAATATGGAAACGGTGTATGTAAAGGTTTACCCATAGAGCATTGTGGTAATTCACCTGACTGCAAATGTCCTACAGGCTACGTATGCGCACCAGAAAGTAGGAAGGCTAACAAGAGAGGATGCGTATATGCCGTCTGCGGGGACGGTGTATGCGAGGGTGCCCCCATAGAAACTACAAAGAATTGCCCGGAAGACTGCGGTACTCCTTTGAAGAAAAAGAAGAAAGAACTTATCGAGAAGACATGTGGGGATGGGATATGTGATGTTGCTATAGAGGACGAGAACAACTGTCCAGAGGACTGTGCCCCGAAGAAGCCACAGTTCCCCAAGAAGAACATGATGTTCCTCATGATGTTCATGTTCATGATGATGCCCATAGCGATGATGTCTCAAAGATACGAATGATAACATTTCTATCCCAAACTATTTTTAATGAATTTAAAAGTTATCATAGGTGATAATTTGATAGCGAGGGCACCAAGGGTACCTAGGAGAAGGGTGAGGTTACCCAAGGAAATACCGACGATGTATATACTCGCCGTTATAATTCCCTTCATAGTACCATTGCTCGCTGGCTACATACTGATAGCGGCGGGGGTTTCCGCGGTCAAGGTATCTTCTTTCCTACCCATCCTGAGCGCACTAGCGGTATTCCTATTGGAAGCCATGATACTTTACGATCTGAAGGTCTCGAAGGAAAAGGCAGCATTCCTGAGCTTGGTCCTAGCATCCATTGGTCTGATACCGTTCCTATCGGCTGCTTACAGAGGTAAAATAGCGGGGATATTCGCGAAGGCGGCCGCACCTTACGTTTATGTAACGGAAGCGGAAATATTGGCGGCATTCAGTGCATGGGCGGTCCTGTATGCTTTCATAGTGATAGTATTCGCCGCCCTATGCTACTACTTCTTCATAGAGAAACAACCCTTCTTGGTGATACTTTTCCCGAGTATACTAGCTACTTTATTCGTAGCCCTAGCATCTACCGCTGTGATGCCATTAGCACTTCTTCCAGCCACGGGAATGAGCATCCAAAGGCTATCGGTCGATAACGAGGTACCAACCGAATTCGTCCCCGGCTCATCAAAATTTTTTTGGCAAGAAGATCACCCTTTCTACGATCCCGATCCATATACGGAAATAGAAGTAAGACTTCTACACTGTGAACCACCCATAGAAGTAAAACAATATACTCCATATTCATGGACCGTCAGGCATAGATGCAGATTCATGATACACATAAGGACGGGTGGTCATCCAACCGCCGCGAACGCTGCCCAAGAGAATCTATACATAAGGGTTAGACCAGAAATAGCCGGTTTATCAATAGATATAAACGAGTATCCTAGATGTGACGTGTACTATGAGGGCCTAGGGTTCAGGAATTTCATAGTACTGAGCCCATTCGCGGATCAAACGTATGGCTTCAGGATAGGAACGATATACAGCAACACCGAATTATGGATATACTGTGATGTCACACTCGTCAAGGGGATAAAGATAACATGAAATCCATTGGTCGACGACCTGGGTCGCCGACCTTGATATTCGTATTCATAATACTCCTATTACCCAACATCTGCAATTCACTTTTACTGGTCAACAAGATAGATCCGAGGTTAGCTTACTTCCCGGAAGATATGATAGTACCCATAATAGTTGTTCTCAAGGAGCCGGATGTAGAAGCGATGATGAGAGGATTATTCCAGATATGTAAGACCGAAAAGGAATGTCATATCGTTTATACTCAGGAGCAAGCCGTTAGGATAGCGGAGAGATACAACATAACCCTCGTAAGGGTAATGGGCACGGTCGACATGTTCTCGGGAAAGGTATTGAAGAGGAGGATATACGAGATAGCCAAGGATCCTTTCGTTGAAGGAGTCTTCTACGATCTTCCAATCCTATGGTCACAATATGGAATCCCCATAGATAAATTGGATCCAAGGGAATACAGGTTCATCCAATATATAAAGCCTGCGGTTTTCTTGGTAACAGCCAGAACCATAGAGCCTGAGGAAATAGCTAAGAACACACTAATTTCTCAGGTATGGCAGATGGAAGGTTACGGTCAAGGGATAAAGGTAGGGATGGTCGATACTGGCGTATATCCAAGAATGGATCTGATGCCGGCTATAAAAGGTAGATGGGGAGTCTATGGAGCATGGGAAGATAAAATGGGACATGGGTGCACGACTCCGGATACTCTTGTGTTGACAAGCGAAGGTATCGTGACGATGAAAGATCTATACGATCGTGTAAATGGCGAAATCATAACGACGAGATATCCCGAAGGAATATATGAAACGAAAGTTCTGAGAAAACAATTATATGTCCTATCTTTCGACGATGAAAGCTGGAAGGTCGAAATGGCTAGGGTACTGGCCGTTCATAGGCTGAGGTACAAAGGTAAGTTATACAAGATAACTTTCGGAAACGCGACGATATACCTCACTCCATGGCATCCAACATATGTCTTCGATGGAGAAAAGGTCATCGTAAAGAGGGCCGAGGAACTGGATGTAGGTGATTGGTTACTGCTACCATTAAAGACCGTATGGTTATCCGATGAGAGACCGACGATAGCTGGAGTTAAGCTGAACGAGGATCTCGCATGGTTGATAGGATATTTCATAGGGGATGGTTCTTTCATAAGAGCTAGGAAGTACTTCTCTCTATCGTTTTATGACAGTTGCTATGAATGTATAGAAAATGCGAATAAAATTTTGACGAAATATTTCGGATTAAAAGGAAAAATCAAGAGGGAACCCGGCAAGAAGGACTACTATATACGTGTGGGCTTCACGAAGGACTCTCGTCTATACAAGTTCTTAACATCCTTGGGCTTCAGCCCAGGTACCAAGAAATACACCGTTAAAATCCCGGAGGTCATAACGAGATCTGATTTAAATATAATAGGTGCGTTCATAGCGGGATTGATAGATAGTGATGGCTCGATGAATCCTTCCCAACCACACTTCGAATATGTGACTGTCAGTAAGGAATTAGCAAATGAATTATCTTTCCTCCTAAACTCTATCGGAATTAGATCCGTTGTAACGGTAAAAAAACCCGGAATAAGAAAATTCCCAGGACATATAACACAGGGTACGTATGCTTATAGGATCTCGGTATGGGGCAAGAGCTACCTAAGGAAGCTGTATGAACTATCCGGAAGATATATCGTCGATAGAAAAAAGGCTGAAGTTTTGGCCGAGTACGTAAAAGATGAGCCAAGGAGTTTCACAGGATATAGGGTTCCGATCAAGTTCAACGTTCTAAATAGTATACGTTCGCAGGAAGGAATATACTACACGAGAAGACAAACGTATAGATTTGGAGAAGATGAAGTAAAGATACCGAATCCTTGGGCAAGGGGCAAGGCAGCATTAAGTGTACCTAAGGCAAGAGAAATATTGAATTTCCTACTCAAATATGCGAAAGTAGATTCCAACAGAGAGTATCTCACGAAGTTAATAACCTTAATCGAAAATATAAGGTTCGAAAAAATAACGAAGGTAGAGGTCGTTCATTACGATGGTTACCTATATGATTTAACCGTAGAGAAGACCCAGAATTATCTTGCAGGAATAAACGGTGCGACCTTCATACATAACACAGCTACGGCTTGGTTAATTCACAAGTTAGCTCCAAAAGCATCGATTTACATGGTCAGGGCTCTGGATGAGGAAGGATTCGGAAGATTCTCAGATGTGATAAAAGGTATAGATATCCTAGTAACCAACGTAATGCCGGATATAATATCGCTAAGCTTAGGCGGAGAGGGATGGCCCTTCGGCCCGTTAGCAACGGCGGTTTCGAGAGCACACAAGAGATACGGAATAGTCTTCGTTTGTAGCTCCGGGAACTCAGGACCGGATTTCGGAACTATAATGGAACCAGCATGCTCCCCAGATTGCATAGCGGTCGGTGCCGTGACTCCGAAGAAAAAAATCACTTATTTCTCATCAAGAGGACCAGTAGAAGGATTGAACGAAGTTAAACCTGACGTAGTTAGCTACGGTGCCGGGGTAAAGGTCGCATGGCTAGGAGGCTATAAGTACGCCGACGGAACATCATATTCTGCTCCTATAGTCACGGCTATGATAGCCGATGTCCTGAGTCTCAAGGAAATTAAGCCCGATGAGGTTGAGAACTGGATAGAGATGAACGCGGAAGATCTAGGGGATCCTGGACCGGACAATATTTATGGCCATGGATTCGCCCTAGCGAGGGGATTCAGCATATATCCGGATAGGAAGCCCGTCAGGGAAGGTATAGCGGCAACTTTATCGGCCATATTATCAGTACTAAGCGTCATATTCTATAGGCTGAGGATGAGATAGAAAATTTTAAATGTAATGGAGGAATTATCATGAAGCTGAGAGGAGATATGGGAATAAAAGGAATCATTGCAACATTTTCGCTCATTACACTATTGGGCATAGGGTTAGCCGAGATAGAGGCAGCAGGATACAGGGTAGAAACTCTCGATGAGTTAACTAAAACCCCTATAGCATGGTACGAGGGAGGAGAGGAGTACGTTATAAATGCACCCGTCGTTATATTAGAGACACCAAATTACACACTTGAAATCTCCGGAGGTAATCCACCGTTCTTGGTCAGGGCATTCGATGTTGCGACAAGGTTCGGTGGCACATTGAAGATCACTTGGAAAGTGAAAGTAACGAAAGGTGAGATAACCAAAGATAATCCAGCCGTTGTAGATCTATACGTCAAATCACCTGGTGCGATAGCCTACAAAGCCTGTGAGTTAGCAGGCGATACTAAAGAGATAAGTAAACCCGAGTGTAGATGTCCCAAGGATAAGAGAACGTTTGGTTCAGGTAGATGGTCAAGAACAGTCGCGATCTTGTATAATCTAAAGGAGGGTGACTACGTATTGATAAAACATCTCGTAATCATACCGGATCCAGAGGCTAGAAGTGTACCATTCAGGGGAGCAGAATGGGCTCCCATGAAAAGTATAAATAATTTGAAGCCGTGGAACTACGTCAAGGAAGGTTCATGGGGTGCATTCCTCTACGTATACGCTGGAGGGTATTCATGCGCCGATCTATATCCCTGTGATACAGGTAGAAAATATCCCGGAGATAGACCAGAATATTGGAAGGACGAAAACAGAGTTAGGCAATACTTGTCACCTGAGTGGTATCTGTGTACTAAGGCGGGAAAAGAATGTTCAAAGTATGGATGGGAGGTTGCACTACCAACTAGGGTTGTCAGCGCAAAATGTGGTAAATATATAGGAGGGAAAGCTGTGTATCCGGCGTTTTCCGTCAAGAAAGCTGGGGGATACAGAGTTGAAGCGGTATTAGTAAACATCACTACGAGTGCTGTTGCGTTGCTTGCAGGGATAATAGGAACACTAATAGCTCTGGGGAGGCTGAGAATACTATGAGACTCCCCCTTCAAATTCTTATTTTTGGGTGTTTATATGATAGCTAGGATGCCTAGGATCGTTAGAGGAGCTCGTAGGGTAAGACCCCCGGTCATGGCGGGCGTAATAATAGCATGCTTAGCCCCAGCGATAGTATTCGCATTCTGGTTCTTTCACACTCCTAAGAAATCTACCCTCCCCAGCGGGTTATTCCTGAGATGTGATTTCAGAAGAACTTCTCCGGAAACTGTTTACTTGGAATGGGTCTTCAAGAACACCTATGAGGATACACTAACCGATACGCATAGTATAACGATAGTCGATAAGAACGAAGAAACGATTGCCACGGATAGCGTCTCAGTTGAGATAGGACCAGGTGTCACACAGAAATACACGAGAGAGTATAGTATAAGTAGCGAGTACGATCCTTTAATAGCTTATATAAAATCCGAGGGTGGATACGGTGAGATAACCTGCTCTTTAAAATCGGGAACCATAAACTGTGGCAACGGCGAATGTGATGAGGACGAAACTTGTGAGTCCTGTCCGGAAGACTGTGGTGACTGTGAAGAAATGATTTATGAGGGTGGAACTTGTGGTGATGGTTACTGTGACGAGCTAGCCAACGAGACTTATCAGAATTGCCCTTGGGATTGTCCTAAGAGTGACGAAGAATACTGTGGAAACGGGATATGTGATCCATACGAGGATTGTGAGGTATGTCCTGATGACTGTGGTGTATGCGAAGATATAGAGGATACTTGCGGTAATGGTGAATGTGATACGGATAGGGATGAGAACTGTCTGAATTGTCCATATGATTGTGGAGATTGTACGAATGCAACAGAGGTATATTCATGTGGTGATGGAACATGTCAGGCTGAATACGGTGAAGATTGCGCATCGTGCCCAGAAGATTGCGGGGATTGTGAAGAGTTGACGAAAGAATATTGTGGTAATGGGGAATGTGAACCAGAATATGGCGAAGACTGCGAAACATGTCTAGAGGACTGTGGTGATTGTGAGTGGATAAGGCCATGTGGTAATGGTAGATGTGAGCCTGAATTGGGGGAGGATTCTGAAACATGTCCAGACGATTGTCCATCCGCACTAAACGAGAGCGGACCCATCGTAAACGGTACATGTGGTGACGGTATATGTGACGTTAAGGGTGGTGAATGCGAGGCAGGTTGTGAGGAAGATTGCACAGTAGACGATTGCTGTGGTAACGGTGTGTGTAATCCTCCAATAGAAGATTGGACAACTTGCCCACAAGATTGTGAGGCTCCACCCTCTGCTGGCGGTACATGCGGTAACGATAAGTGTGATGAAGGTGAATGTGACTCTTGTCCAACGGATTGTACAAATGAAGAGTGTTGTGGGAATAAGGAATGTAACAAAGCGTTTAGGGAGTGTGAATACTGTCCCGGTGATTGTACAGTTGAAGATTGCTGTGGTAATGGTGTATGTGATACAAAAGTTGGTGAAACACCGGATAACTGTCCAAATGATTGTAAGGGCTCGAAATCTCCGGCAACATCTTTCGAAATAGAAGCGGAACTCGTTGAGATAACAGTAGAAGAATTATATCGTGAAGGATACCTAAGCCCAGCCGATGTATGGGCATCCTTACCACCAGATTTACCATTCCAAGAAAAGCTAAGGATATGGGCTAGGATAGTATTCGGTTCTTCCAGTTAATTTTTTAATAGATGAATACTTCTTCAACTCATGAGGTACCTGATCGTAACGTTACTGCTCATAGGTATGGGGATGGCCCAACAAGTCTTCGTACCCACCAACGTACCGACGACATTGGAGATGATATTCTTCAAGATAAAAGTATTCTTCTACGATGCCCTAGGAATGCACGAAAAGGCAGCGAACGAGTACGCTAACATGGCTACGAGGATGGCGGACATAGCGATGCAATGCTTGACCGAAAGACAAAGACTACTCACCTCTTTCCTAGCGGGTGAGATAAACGAGAGCTATTTCACCAGTGCCATAGCGGAGCTAAACAGGGAATGTGCAAAATGGCTAAGTGAGTACGCAAAATATGAGCTGGCTGCAAGAGAGAGGTTGAACAAGACTAGACCAGAGTTCGCTGAAAGGATAAGGGCTAGACTTAAGATGGAATCCCAGAATATAATAAACGTTAAAAGGCAGCAAAGCAAGCTCGAGCAGGAATGTGTTATGAGGATGAGATATCCCATGAACATTTCCATGCCATACCAGCCGATATGCGGTAACGGCATATGCGAGCCACCATTCGAGAACGTTTACAACTGTCCGGAGGATTGTAAACCATCACCCAGGATGCCGGCCGTCCCATCACCAGCTGTTCCAAAGCCGGGAAGACCCTTCTCATGCAAGGTTGAAGGTGAACCATGCGAGAACAATTACGAATGCTGCGAAGGATACATATGTGTCTTCGGTACATGCAGGGCTATGAAGAAACCATCCAAGGGATTATGTCCGAGTTGCTGAGATGTGCTAAAGCAACCTATGAACTCACTTCCTCCCTTTATTCTTTAGCTCTGGAATTCCACCATCTCGAAACTATAGGGGATCACATGATGCTGGAAGAGATAAGGGAAACTATTTCTGATTCCCTGAAGAGCTTGGAAGAATTCGAGATTTATTGTGGATGCAAATTGGAGAGAACTAGGAAATATCTCGAGGAAGCTCTTGATGAGATAAATAAAGGAAGGATAGTTCCAGCGGAAAACAAAGCTCTCGAAGCACTAAGGGTTATAAAGGAGGATATAGAATCCTGCTGAGAGGGAATCACCTTTTCAAATATGGATGAATTTTATTCTTTGGTTCTATTTATATTAAGAGCATTTAAAAGGTGATTTATGAGTTTATTCCATGAGATGGGTATTCCCTCTAGTGGTGATACTAACCATACCATTGGCGCTAGCGTACGATAACTCAAACACCAACGACACGGCCCTCATAGAATCCGACAAGAAATACTATGGAGGTTTCTCTCTAGAACTCGTCAGGGTCAACGTGACGAATCTACTCGGAACCGTCGAGAAGATAAACGTCTCGATACTAACGGATACCGTAGACACTGTATATCTCAAGGAGGCTTATATCCGGGAGAACGTAACGATACTCGTCAACGTAACAAATTGTACTTCGATAGATAACGAAACGGGGAATTGTACTTCCATTACATGGGATCTAGTTGAGAACCACACACTCATATGGAGGAAACTCAAGGTATACGAATGCTCGATAAAGAAGGATCTATACTGTGTAGGAGAAGTGAGGGACATAGATATAGGACCATACGAGAAAAGATCCTTCAAGTTCATAATAGAACATCCACCACAATCCCATGGCAAATTCTACATATTCGTGAATTCATCCTCGGGAAGACTATACGGAATGCTCGATCCATGGTGGAATTCCAGCTGGCCATACAGGAGAAAAATAGATTTCTTGGTGAAGGAAACCAAGAGGCTCAAGGACGATCTGGTGATAAACTTAACCCTTGATACCGCGAGCCTCATAGCCCAAGGTAAGATGAGGGAAGACTGTGGTGACGTTAGGTTCACTTACCTGAACGTGACCTCGGGGGAAGAAATAGAATTGCCATATTGGCTAGTAAAGGGATGCAACACTTCCAGAACGATATTCTTGGTAAGAATAGAGAACGTAACCGAGGCAAGGAATCTGAGCATATACGTTTACTATGGAAACAAGAACGCAACGGATATGAGCAGGAAATGGGATGTGGTATGGAGTTTCGTTGATAGTTCATTCGAAGAATGGAAGGTGAGTGACGATTACCACAACCATAATTACGAGAGCGTCAACTACATAACTTCGTATCTCCAGGGGCTATGGATACCGACTGGTTGGAGTTGCAGAAATTTCGTCCCATCCGATGCCCTAACGGATGGCGAGATAAGTGGATACAGATATACTTGTTGGACGACGGCGGTTGCGGCATACGTACATAAGAACGTCAGCGGAACGGGGAACTTGATGCACATAAGCATAAGGGGTTATTGGAGACAGACGGAGAAATGTGCACATAGAAGAGCTTTCAACATATGGTTTATAGAACCTTGTCTGAAATCCAATCTGAAGATTTACTATGAGAAGTATCCACATTGCGATTGCTCGGCGAGGTGCTACGGATATGGAAAATACGTGAGACCGTTTAAGGCTTTCAGACTTTACCAAGAGGCTATAAATGGGTGGGAGTATTTCCTCGTGCAGGAGTTGAAGCTGAACAAGACATCGGGTCAAGTTTACTGGGAAACTATAGGAAACGTGACGGATCTATGCATAGGTAAGGGAGAATCTTGTACGGATGTTATAGAGCTCAGGCTGAACCTTAGCGAGTTCTACCTGTACAATTTCACGAGTGGGAAGTATTATTCCGTGGGGATGCCAGATAAGATATTGATGGTCATAATGGAGGGTCAGTCAAGAAACAGGGAAACTTGCCCGTATTATTGGCAAGAGTGGAAGCAGTATAAGTTCTGGTTAGACGATGTCTGGAGCATCCCATACGATCCTTCTTGGAATGTAACGATAGGACCAGAAGAAATCTATCAGACAACAAGGATAATAGCTCCAGATTTCGAAATAGTAAACACGACCACCCTGAAGATAGAAGTTAGATACGAAGGATACAACACCACATTAGGAAAATGGCTTCCGTTAGGGCCAGAAAACGGATCTTGGTGCTTCATAGGAGGATTCAGGCATGCCGAGTACATGTACTATAACTTCTCTAGCAAGAACTGGACCTACATAGCCCATGGTCTGAAGAACAACACCAATTACACCTGGGCGGTACAATGCTGGGTATTCAACAGTACTTTCTTCAAGCCCGCTTACTATGAAGACAACTTCACGGTAATAATCCCCAAGTACAAGATACATCTACCACCAGGATTGGTTCTGAAGAACAGATACGGTCAGATAGTAAGTGAGCTACACAAGGGTATATACACTTTATACTTCGAGTACCAGGGAGTAACCATAGGTAAGATCAAGGCCGAGATAAAGAACGATTTCAAGCCTAACGTGGTATACGACGTAGGGGAGAACGGTACAAAGGTTGTGTTCAAGTACCATCCACCTGGGTTATGCATAGCCAACTACGTTCTCTGCAAGAGGAATTGCTCAAGGCAGTACAAGGCAGGAAACATAACCCTAAGACAATTGATGGAATGCAGGATGGAATGCCATAACGAATTACAGGAATGCCTATTGCAGGCATATCCAATAGAAAAGGAACTCATAATAAAGGCAGTCGAAGATTCCGGGAAGGTACTTATATGTCCACATGCTAAAATAGTGGAGCAAATCTACGAGGGATGTCCAGATGAAGAAATAATTTATACAGAATCCGAAGAACCCGAGGAAGCCGTGACTTACAGGCATTACAGGATAAAGGGTAAAGGTACCGGTGGAGCCGAATTACCCAGGAAATTCGTACCATCCCTCGCGACGACGTTGATGCTGGCAAGGATAAACATAATAATGCAAGGAGATATTCTCAGGTTAGAGAACCCAACATATGCGGGAAGGGAGGCAACCGTTCTCATAGTTGTAACAGATTTACTCGGAAGGGAAGTAAAGAGGATCCAGAGAAAGATAATGTTACCAGCGTTGAGCTCATGGGAGATTGATCTGAAGGAGCTAGAATTACCACCGGGAGCATATCTGGTAAGTGTAACGGTCACAGCCGATGGACAGACTTTCACGAGATCCATGAGATTGACCATAATGAAGCCTAAGATACTGACGGTCATGGACATAAAGGCAAAGTACTTCAAGGGAGAGATATCAGCCATGGAAGCTTTCAGATTACTGAGGGAGAGGGTAGGTCTGATAAGGGCATTGTTCCTAGTGCTATACTGGGTTCTCTCCCGTTAATCTATTTTTAACACGTCGTATTCCCTCCCGAGAGTCGATACACAAATCACCGAAATGAATGACACGAAATAAAAATTAGTATCACAAAATATCCCCAAAGTGTAACTAAAATATATTTAGTATCACTTTATGTCATCGTGTCATCGTCCACTCATCACTTCTGTAC
>Ga0190367_1001509_pt1 | contig 13305 bp, 7 predicted proteins | sample 4872181011_MG_FD_171838 | JGI IMG/M metagenome (GOLD analysis project Ga0190367, IMG submission 171838) | Hydrothermal vent microbial mat bacterial communities from Southern Trench, Guaymas Basin, Mexico - 4872-18-10-11_MG | ecosystem: Environmental > Aquatic > Marine > Hydrothermal vents >...
AGCATTAAAAGTTATTTAATACCTTTCTTTTTCCAGAATATAACATCGTTTTCTATTTTTTCTATACTAAATTTTAACATACTAAAGATCCTATTGGCTGCAGGAGTTTTTGATATGTGCGTTTTTGCTTTGACATCTCTCCCCGAAGAAACATAAAATGTTGTAAGCAAAGCTACTATGGTTTTCATAATTCCCAGGCCTCTATATGGCGGAAGCATAACGCCCCATCTAAGTGTTACTGCGTCATCTTCTTCTTTTGCGACAACGCAGCCTACTAAATATCCTTCATCTTCCCCGACGAATACACCATAGATTACATGATTATCATCTAACTCTTCGATTTCCTCTTTTGTTATAGGTTTTTTCCTCGGAATTTTTGATAATTCGTTCAATAATTCTTCATTTTTAAGTAAATCTTCCTTATCAACCCGATATAAAGAAAGGGGAAGCGTTTATGGCAAGAGAATCCACCGCTCCCCTCTCATCGCTAACGAGAATTCTGAAGTATAAACTACATAATTCAGCTCGAGAGGGCATTATTTTAAATTTTTCAAACTTAACATTTTTAAAATTTCTGGTTTAAGCAAGTTGTCCGATAACGACTTTAACCAGAAATGTAATTTTTTCTTATGGAAGTTGAAGAAAAACTAAAAATAATTGCGAGACCTCCAACAGAGGAAATAATAACAATAGAAGAATTAAGAAAGCTATTAGAAGAGAAGAAACATCCAGTGGCATATGACGGCTTTGAACCAAGCGGTTTGCTGCATTTGGGTTCGGGAATTTTAAGAGCGATAAAACTTCAAGATATGTTAGATGCGGGTTGCAAATTTATTCTTTACATAGCAGATTGGTTTGCCTTTATTAACGAAAAACTAGGAGGGGATATAGACGCGATAAGAAAGGTAGGTGAGTATTTTATAGAAGGATGGAAAGCTTGCGGGGTTGATGTAGAAAAAGTTAAAATAGTTTGGTCTTCTGAGCTTATAGAAAAACCAGAATATTGGGAAACATTCCTTAAAATAGGAAGGCTTGTAACTCTTAAAAGGACTTTAAGATGCCTTACAATTTTAGGCAGAACAGAAGCGGAGCTTAAGCATGTAGCCCAACTTTTCTACCCAATAATGCAAGCTACTGACATTTTTATGCTTAACGTTGATATTTGCCAGCTAGGTATGGATCAGAGAAAAGTTAACATGCTAGCTAGAGAGGTAGCCACAAAATTGGGAAGAAAGAAACCTGTTTGTGTTCATCATCATTTATTAATAGGTTTGCAAGGTCCAACAAAAATGGGCGGTTACGATGAAGTCAAGAGTATAGATCAAGAAATTAGCTCAAAGATGAGTAAGTCTAAACCAAAAAATTGCATATTCATACATGATAGTGAAGAAGAAGTTAGACAAAAGATTCTAGCTGCTTTCTGCCCACCAAAGCAAGTTGAAGGAAACCCCATTCTTGAAATTTGCAAGTATATAATTTTCAGGAAATTTGATAGGTTAATTATAAAAAGAGAAGAAAAGTTCGGCGGAACCATTGAGGTGCTAAGCTATAAGGAGCTTGAAGAAAAATACAAAAAGGGAGAGATCCATCCTTTAGATCTAAAAAATGCTGTAATAGAAAAGTTAAACGAAATCCTAGAACCTGTCAGGAAACATTTTGAAAAGGAAAAACCAAAGAGGTTGCTTGAGTTTGCTAAAAAAGCAGAAATTACTAGGTAGTTTTCCAAAATTTATGGCTCTAAGGTAATATTCATTTAGATGAATTTGGCTTCAAAATTTTTGTTACTCTGTACAACAGTTATCTCTTCCTTACTTTTTATTTGCATTTTGCTAGGTCAGCAGAATTCTAATTTAATAATTCTTAATTCTCCAAAATCGTACGAAGTAATCTCAGGTATTTATTTGTTGAATGCATCAACATCCATTCACGCGACTAATGTTACGTTTTATTATTCAAGAGACGAAGGTAAGAATTGGATTCCTCTATGTACAGTTATAAACGATACGTATCCAGATACAGAATTTACATGTTCTTGGAATTCTTCTTTAATAAAAGATGGGAGCAATCTTTGGTTTAACGCTACTGGAATGAACGAGACGCATATCTTTTCGACTACTAATACAAACATAACGGTAGCAAATACTCTTGTTTCTATTGAAGTTAAGGAAAGGGCAACTTCAAGACCTATAGGAGGAGCTAGAGTTTTATTAAATGCTTCTACCCATTCTCTTTCAAATTTTACAGACGAGAATGGTATTGCTTACTTTTTTATCGATTCCACAAGCCTTTACAACATTACCGTTATTAAAGAAGGATACTTCGTTAATTCTTCTCTCCTATTTCAGAACTTTTCTGTAGAAAGAAGTAGGCTAATATTCTTGCTTGGAAATTCTACACTAAAAGGTTGGGTAAAGGATCCGGAAGGAATACCTATGGAAAATGTAAACGTTAGCGTCTTTAATTCTTCTTCTAATCAACTTCTTTACTCAACACTTACAGATGCAAATGGATATTATTGCTTAAGAATAAGTGGCAGCTTTATTTATTACATCAATTTCTCTAAACCAGGCTATCATACTCTTCGCTTAGGAAATTTTAGTGGATCTAAAGAAGTGAACGCAACCATTTATCCTTCAAAATATTATGGAACTTACATAATTTCAGTTTTTGATATTTGGAATTTAAGACCAATTCCTAATGCCAATGTAACAATTATATGGAGCGATTCAAAAACAGGATTTACAGATTTAAATGGTTCTGTTAGTTTAGTAGTACCTGCAAACACAAGCGAACAATCTGTTATTCACAATTTTTATGTTTCTGCAGATGGTTATAAGCTAAATTCCTCCGTTCAGGACTCTCTAAGGGAAGGGGATATAAAACATGTTGTAATCTTTCTTGAAGGTTCTAACAAAATTTTTGGTTGGGTAAAAGACGGGATTAGTAATAAGCCTATAGAAGGAGCTTTCATAGAACTTTGGGATGATTCGAATCAAAAAAGGATTGGATGGGATGGTTATTATTATAATGTAACAACAGATCAAAATGGATATTATTCAATAAGCTTTCCTGATTTTGATTATCCTTTCCTTTATGTTCATGCAAATGCTTCTGGCTACAACCTAAGTCAGGTCCGAGTAGGTTTTGGAAGCCAGCAGCTTAACATTTCGCTTTACGGATCTTCTACAGTTAAGGGTAAGTTTGTCGATTCAAGCAATCAATCTTACCCAATACCTCAAGTTCTTGTTAAAATAAAAGATTCAACTTCAGGAGATGTTCTTTACGCTTTTTATACAGACGAAAATGGAAAATTCCAAGTTCCAATTAAAAGCGGACTTTCATATTATCTTGAAGCTACCAAAGCTGGGTATGAAAATTATGTGAACCCAGCACCTTATTCTAATAGCCATGATTATGGAATAATCCAACTTACTGGTAAAGGTTTAATAAAAGGGAAGGTTATAGATTACCAAAATAATTCGATAGTTCTACCTAATACTAGTATACTTCTTGTTGCAGTTAATGGTCCTGTTTATTCACGAAGAACTGATCAGCATGGGGAGTTTTCAATTAAAGTGATGAGTGGGGTTAATTATTCCATGTCTTTTGAAAAGCTTGGATACGAAGTATTCTCATTAGTTTCTGAGAAAGTTCCAGATGCATTTACTCTAGATCTTGGTTCAATTCAGCTTAAGGGAAAATCTTTAATAGAGGGTTTCGTTTTTGACGAGGGAAGACTTTATCCCTCAAAATATATCGAAGGAGTAAAAGTAATTTTAAAGGATGATGAAGGACCTGCTGTTTATTCAACTTATACTAACTCATCGGGTTTTTATTCTTTAAGAATACCTTCTACAATTTCTAACTACACGATATTTTTTGAAAAGGAAGGTTATAAGATAAAGATTGTTCAAGAGGGTATTAGTAGCATAGCTTTAAAGGGAGCAACTCATATAGAAGGAAAAATATTTGATTACTATAATAACAAACCAATTGAAAATGCTGAAGTTCAAATTATAGATTCTTTAGGCAATGTTTTCTATTCAACATCAACCAATTCTACTGGCCATTATTCTCTTGATATAGGAGTTGATTTTAATTTTTTCATAAAAGTTATTAAAGAAAATTATCTTCCAAAAAAAGAAGGATTTACGAAAGATATAGGTTTTCCTTATGATAGGGATGATACAGGAAAATGGGATTTAGTTAAAGATATTGGGATAACAGGAAATACTCTCATAAACATTACAACTATCGACGCTTTTAGCCGCTTACCTGTGGGCAACTCTTTTGTTTGCATTGCTTTTTCAGATAAGTGTGAATATACAGCTTACACAGACTACAATGGAAATGCTAAAATTTACATAGAGGGTGGAAAAGATTATTACATAAAAATAGATTCTCCAGGTTACCCTTCTTTAAGAATACCTTCTATAGGAACTCTAAGCGGGAATTTTTCTGATCAAGTTGAACTTCCTGCTCAAGTTAAAGTTCGTGTATTAGATAAGTATGCTACATCTAAATTCAAATACGTACCGAATGCTAACGTTTCAATTTATTATTTTTATAACGTTACAGAGTTTAACTATACGCTTGAAAAGACAATAGTAAATATAAACGTTTCTTGTATTGATTCGCTAGGAGGTATAGAGCAAAGGGATGGTATAAAAGTCAGGATTTTAGACAAAGAAAAAGAAACTTCTAATGGAAATGAAAATGTTACGTTTGAAAGAATACCTGCCGGTTTGCACGTTCTTTTTATTAACGGAAGTGATGCTGGTTGTGTTCAAGAATTTACAACGATTTTTATACCAGAAGGCGGTAGAAGATATGATTTTACATTTGTTATAAATTCTACAAGGTTAAGGGTAAAAGTTGTAGATCCTTTATTGAATGGAATTTCTGGTGCTATTTTAACGCTTAATGGAAAAGAGGCAAAAGAAATAGGAAATGGGGTTTATGAATTCGAATATATAACACCAGGAGTTTATACAGTTTCGGCAAGTAAGGAAAAGTTTTATTCCAATTCAACATCTTTCAAAGTAAGACCCACTTTTAATGATTATACAGACGAACCAATTATTTTGATTCCTTATCCAGGAACAATTAATGTATTTGTAGAGGACGATCAAGGAAATCCGCTTGATAAGATTAACGTTACAGTTTTTAATTCTACAAGTTCCCATAGCATTTTAACTTTAGATGGATGGGCTAATTTTACTGGTATGGTTTCCCTTCAGAATATAATAGTTGATGGAAGAACGAACGGTTACTCTTATTTTTCGATTTCAAATTTTTATGTAGAACCAGAAAAAGAGAATATAATTAAAGTTACTCTCCATCCAACTAAATTAACTATCTATGTAACTAACAAAAGCAATGCTTACGTGGAAAACGTAAATGTTACAATATGGAATCTTACAGATGGAAAAATAGCTAGATCTGCTGATGGCACCTTACTTACTGCCTTAACTTCTACTGAAGGGAAAGTAGAATTTTCAAGAATTGTCCAAGGAAACTACAATATTACTCTGAACAAAACTGGTTACAGTTTATTCAATTCCTGGTTAAATTTAACGTTTATTCCTAACTGTCAAATTTCAAGAAGCTATAAACTAGAGACCACCTCTGTTAGAGTAGAAGTTTATGATATGGATACTTTCCTGCCTTTAGAAGAAGTAGAAGTAATCCTTGAAAATGAAACACATATTTTTGTTGACCTTACAAATTCGAGCGGAATAGTAGTTTTTAACTTAAATTTAGCTCCAGGTTCTTATAATTTAAGCGTTAATGGTAGCTCCGTAGGTTATAATTGGAGTAAAATTCAAATTCAAGTCTTTCGATCTAGCGATAACCCTTACGTTTTTTATCTAAAAGAAAATGTTTTGAAAATAGAGGTTAAAGATGTAAATGGAAAAAATGTTGATGAGGTAAAGGTCTCTTTAAAAGAGTTAAACGTTAGTGGAATAACTTCTAAAGGAAAAATTACTTTCCACAAAATTCCAACCGGTCTGTTTACAATAATAGTAAATGGAAGCGAAGATGGTTACGGCATAAACGTTACTCAAGTTAATGTAAAAGTAGGAACCAACTATTACTCTGTTAAGCTCAACATAACTAAACTAATAGTTCATGTTTTCAACTCTACTAACGATCAAGAAAACATACTAGTTGTACTGATAGGCGAAAAAAGAAATATAGCAAAAAACGGAAAAGGAGATCTTTTAGCTAACTTAACCGACAATAATGGAGAAGCGCTTTTTGAGTATTTACCGCTAGGCAAATACAACATTACTATAGAAAAATTCGACTCCCTTTGGAAAATAAATTCAACACTTTTTGTCTTAGACGTATCAAAAGCTGGAAAAGAAAATTATGTAGAAATAGACCCATCTTTAAACTTATGTCCAGAAGAACCAAATTTCTATATTCTTTTTAGGGTTACAGATAAGGACGGTAATCCAATCAAAGGGGTAAACGTTATAATTGAAAAATACGGAGCTAACTGTATAGTTAACTCAGGAAAGACAAATTCAAGTGGAGAGGTAGAGTTGGGAATTGCCGGAGGAATTTATAATTTTATAATTGATGGAGAATCTGTTGGATTCGGAAAGTATATAGATTATTTTGTTCCAACTGTTAGATTATTTGCTAACGCAGGAAAAACAGATTCGTATGGGATGGCTGCAATAAATATTGATGGAAGGACTAGCTATTATATAACTATCGATTCCTTTGGATACAACCGTTACGATGAACTAGAGCTTGGAATTACAAGAAGTGGAACAAGTTATTTAGAAATTAACCTTATTGGAAATACTAATCTTACAGGCTATGTTTATGACAAAAACTTTGTCCAACCTATAGTTTTGGGTTACGAACCAATACCCAATGCATCGATAAAACTTCATTTATCTTCTTGTGATGGTGAAGTAAGATACGAATTTAATTCTAATTTAACAGGAGGTTATTTTATCCAAGTAAGCTCTCGTCAACCTGGTTCTAGCATAACTCAACACTATTGTATAGAAGTTTCTGCAGATGGGTATTCTACTAACTATCTCTCCTCTTTCTTTGAAGAAAAAAAGTCTTATGAACTTCCTCTTGGTTTAGAAGGTGCTGGAAAACTTTCTGGTTATGTAAAAAAGGTTGTAACTGAAAAGCCCATTCCTAATGCTACCATTATTATCAAATCAAACAAATGCTATGGTGACTATACGAACTGTGTCGCTTATAAAGTTAAAACCTCATCCGATGGAAGCTTTATGATAAATGCTTCAACTAGATCTCTTTATTTGCCATACAGCGTTGTTGTAGAAAGAGTTAATTACATAACTTATGAAGAAAAAGGAACTCTGACGCCTCCAAACTCTTCTATAATATTCTATCTCATGCCAGCTAGTTCCTCTGTACTTTCACTTAATGTAATTGGGGAAGATGGACTTCCGATAACCTCAAACGTTTCTATAAAATGGCTGCATTATTTTCTGAACTCCTCGAACGAAGATTGCGTTCAGCTAAACAATACACTTAAGTGTATAATATTTTCTTCTGAAGATGGAAGATTGATTATTAACGGAAGTGAAGTAGGATATGGAGTTTTTAGTGGAATAAAAAACTATTCGGCTGGAAAAACGTATGTTGAAAATATAGTGCTTAACCTAACCTTAGTTAATCTAACTTTAACAGATGATGAAGGAGAACCTATAAATGGTTTAAACGTAACCCTTTATAGCTTGCCGACCTCCAACACTAGCGTTAATGGAAGCGTTATTTTTAAGAGGATTCCTATAGGTGTTCATCGAATTCAATTCTCTGGAAATCTTGCCAGGATTTACTTTTATGGAAAAAACAATTCTGCAATCATAAATGTTACAAAAGCTGGAAAAGTTAATCTTTACGAATTCGTTTTTAACGAAACAAGATATTTGCTTAGGGTTTTGAACGAAAGTTACGAAGGGATTGCAACTTCTCTAAGTTTAATTAATTTAGCAACCAAAGAAGAGTATAGAGCTGCTACAGATTTAACAGGTTATGCCCTATTAGAGGCAATCCCTTACGGAAACTATTCCTTAATCCTTAATGTTAGCAATCTGCTAAATAAAGGTTATAATCCGATTTCCGAAACAATAGAAATAAAACCTGGCTTGGACGAATTTACAGGGAACAATAAGACTTTAATAATTCATGACATAAAATTGACTTTTAACGTTACAAATTCCACCTCTCCACTCCAAAACATCAACCTTACACTTTATTTAGGCGGAATGATTGCAACCAATGGTTTCGGAATTCCTTTAGCAGGACTAACCAATGCTAGTGGGCTATTAACCTTTAGAAACGTCAGACCATCATCTTTAGTAGGCGAATACGTTTGTTCGATCGATGGAAATAGAAGCGGATATGGAATTTTAAATCAAAGCATTTGGTTGCCTTCAGAAGGTTATTTCTCGAATATTACGTTAAATCCGCTATCCATTAACATTTCGGTAAAAGAATTTTATTATAATGTACCTGTAGATGGCAATATTACAATCTATACGCTTTCTGGAGATATAGCTAAAGATGTTTTTGGGAATAAACTAACAAAGAATACAACAAACGGAACTGTGAGCTTTTCTTATCTTTATGCAGGAAGTTATAACGTAACGTTTAACTCTACTAACTACACCTTCAAAAGCAAATTAGTTAAGCTTACCTATGGAACCACTCACTTAGCATTTGTTGTGAAAATGATAGGGAAATCCTATCCTTCAGAAAAAACTTATGTGCCGCCTTCAGAAGAAAGATATACTGAAGCTTACACCCCTAGTTATTATGAATATACTCCAACTTATCAACCAAAAGTTCCGACTAGAATAGAAGGAGAAGTATTGTATATCTTAAAGAATCTTCTATCAAAGGAGAATGTAGAAAGAGAAATAAACTCACATCCTAAGTTTAAGCAAGCTTTAATTTCTAAATTAGGACTGAGTGAGAAAAACCTGCAGCTTATATACTCAATAACACCATTTCTCGTTAAAAATTTGGAAGTTAGGAGAAGTTTGACTTCCATCGGAAACGCAACGAGCATTGTCTTAACCTTTTCTTATCATGGTCCAGGCAAGGTGACCAATCTTATTTTATACGACACAATCCCTAAATCGATAGCTAGAAAGGCTGAAGAAGTAAAAGTAATAACAGACGCAAATGTCTATCTTCTTGATCCAGATCCTTCTTACATGTTTGTTTGGAATTCTATTCAAAAAGATAGAGAATATAAGATCGAGTACTCTCTAAAGAAAGGGGTTGCATTAGACGAATTTAATGCATTTCAGCCACCTCTAATAACTCTTACTGGCTTGTGTGGCAATAATATTTGTGATGTAAACGAAAATTGGCAAACTTGCTGCATAGATTGTGGATGTCCAGAAGGTTATGAATGCAAAAACAATGTTTGCCAAAAAATTCCTGTAATTTGTGGAAATGGTATATGCGAAACTGGAGAAACTCCAGAAACTTGCTGCATAGATTGTGGATGTCCAGAAGGTTATGAATGCAAAGAAGGAAAATGCGTGAAAAAAGTTAGATCCGTATTACCAATTGCGATATGGATAGGTATAATAGGAGCTTCATCCATAGGAAGTTTTGTTTTGGTAAGAAAGTTAAGAAAAAAACCAACAAAAGTTAAGATTCCTGTAGAGGAGCCAATTACAAGACCTGCTAAGCCTAAGCTTCTGGAAAAGGAGAAAAAAGTTAAAAAGATAACTCTTAAAGAAGCTAGAGAAAAAATCGATCATTTGAAAAGAAGAGTTAAAAAACTCAGGAAGAGATTGGAGAAAATTAAAAAAGGAATTGTATAATTAACTTGGCTAAAAAACTCAATTTTAAAAATTCCTTTCTAAGTTTTATTATGGAGCTCGACCCGTTTGAAAGAAAAGTTGTTGATGCTATGCTTTCGCTAGGTGCAACTTCGCCAGAAAAGCTAAAAGATGCGGATAAAATAGCTAAGGAGGCAAGATTGCCAAAGGGGAGGGTAGCAGCAACTCTACAAAAATTGATTGCTAAAGGAATAGTCAAAAGAGTTGCTAGGCAAAAAGCAGCAGGTTATTACTTGTTAAAAAAAGATATTTGAATGGCCCGAGTAGCGTATCCTGGTTAGCGCGGGGGCCTGTGGAGCCCCAGGACCGGGTTCAAATCCCGGCTCGGGCCCTCCTTAGCTACTTCTAAGTCCTATACTAGTGTTTAAGTAAAAGTGGGATAGGTTAGAAACATGGATATCCATAACTCTAAAGAAGCTGTAAAGAGGGAATTAGAAAAGATTAAAAAAGATAGGCGAATACATAAGGAGGATAAAGTAGCTATTAGAAAGTACTATAAAGAGCTTTTAGCTAAAGGTATTAGCTATGGAAGAATAGCAAAATATCTTCGAACCTTAAGAAAGCTTTGTCATTTGCTTGGAAAGCCTTTTATTAAAGCTACCAAGAAAGATTTTATCGAATTAGTTGCTAAAATAGAAAGAAATCAAAAATGGAAAGAATGGACTAAGCACGATTATAAAGTTATTTTACGTAGATATTACCGCTGGTTAAAAGGTTTAAGCGATAAAGACCCGTTTCCAGATGAAGTTAGATGGATTAGTATAAACGTAAGAAATGCAAACAACAAACTACCAGAAGATATTTTAACGTTTGAAGAAGTTAAGAAGTTAGCTCAAACAGCTTATACAAAAAGAGATAAAGCTTTTATCATTACACTTTTCGAGTCTGGAGCAAGGATTGGGGAATTTCTACCTTTAAAAATTAAAGATTTAGAATTTGGTCAATATTTTTGCAAAATAACTTTAAGAGGAAAGACTGGAGATAGGAAATTAAAGTTAATCTTGAGTTATAAGCCTTTAGTTGAATGGTTAGAAGAACACCCAAACAAAAACAACGCATCGGTCTTGCTATAAGACCCTTCCAAAACAATTTGGAATCCTTGGTAGTAGATTAATACATCTTTTCTTCCTTTTCCAAGTTGTTCACTTTTAGAAATTATACCAATGCTATTCAAGAGCTCCGATAAAAGAACATTTAATCTTCCTTCAAAAACAGGCTTTATCATATTTTTTTAATGGAACCTGAATTGATTTAAAAATCCTCTCTATAGGAGAGTGTGTTCCTGATGCAAAGTAAAATCATTCTATGTAGAATCCGGGCTTGGAAATGTAGGTCAACCTTCTCCACTTCAAACTTTTTCTCATTAGACTCCAAAAGGGTATCTTCCATTTCTCCTCTACTTCTTTGTTTTTGAAGATTCTTAAAATAAAAACCGTTGCTCCTCTTACCCAAAGATGCTTTCTAAATGGAGAAACGTTTACATATTTGTACCATTTATCTTTTTTAATCCTACCGCCTTGATTGTGCACGTGACCGAACAAAACATAAGAAATCTTTGGAACGTATTGTCTTAAAAACTTAAGCTTAGATAGTAAGTTTTTATCACCACAATGTTGCTGCCCCCTCTCAAGAGAAAAAACTTCTATGGTACCTAAATCGAGTATTCCATACGGTGGTCGATGGGAAATTAGCAATAATATTCCAGCTCTCTTTGCTTCCTGACAAAGCAATTCTCTGTCTTCTATCTTTTCTATATCAATTATTTTGATACCATCATTTATTTCTAGTATGGTGTGATCTACTTTTAAGAGGTTACTAAAAGTTGGGGGTAGGAATATATCATGGTTTCCTGATAAAAACAATATAAAATCAAAACTATCAGCTAGTTTTTTCAATATACATAATAGTTCAAGTGTAGGTTCTCCTAAATCACCTAGAATTAATAGGAAATTAGTACCTTCCTTAAACAGTAATCCTTTTAACAATAAAAGTCCAGTTTTTACGAATTTTTTCTCATGAGACTTCATCTCTTTAGACCAATGGATGTCGGAAATTACAAAGAAATTTAATGGAAAAGAACAATCAAGTTTCAACTTCATGAACTACCACCCTCAAAGTATTCTTTAAGTTTTTTGTAGAGCGAACATAACATCCTCTCTTCAAAGCTGAATCCAATTATATAAATGGATGCTCCTCTACTCCTGCTTATTAAATTCTTTAATTTCTCTAGCGATGTTCTCGGATATCTAAATAAAATAACTGTATTGAACTCGTTTAGGTTAATTCCTTCCTTCCCCACATCACTGATTACTAAGATGTCTTGGCTGTCTTTTAACTTGGTATGTTCACCTGTCCAAAGACAAACTTTTCTTTTCGTTCTTTCTTGCAAAATTCGTTTGACGTAATCTAAATCACAAATAAACTGAGAGTAAATAAGAATTTTCCCATCCGAATTGCGTATTATTTTTTCTAGTTCGCCTATCAATGAATAGAAGTAAAAAGGCTTGAACCCCTGCAGGAGATTTGGTAACATGAGATGACTAAGGAAAAACATCCTTATGTCAGTGCCCGCTGCTTTGAATCTGTAAACATAATAACATAATTTCCTGTATTCTTCACCTTCTATCCCTAACTCCTTTGCATCTTCTTCACATATTTTAGTAGGGTCTGGATTAGTCGCACCTCTCTTTAAGAGCATTTGCTTAGCCAGTTTGAGGTACCTTCTTCTATCCCTTTGAATCTGTAAGTAATAACGTTTTACTTCCGGTGGAACCTTTATGATAATAGGCTCAAAAACTTTGTATTCGTAAGGCTGAAAATCAACTGATGATGTAAGTGGGTTAAATTCTTTGTTTTTAATCAAACTCTTTAGTTGGCCTTTTCGTTTCTCATAAGAAGTTGGAAGTAAAATTAAAACTCTTTTCGCATTGTTTACTATCTCTATTATTCCATTTTTCTTCGCATTTCTGCATATTCTATACCTTTTAATAGCTGAGCGTTTCAGGAGATTCTCAGCTTCATCTATTATTACAAATTCGTACTCTTTAAACTTGAATTTCCTAGAAGATAATGTTTTTATCTCAAGTTTTTTAAGGAAAGGCATATATTTGCCCTTTCTCTCCTTCCATTCTTTGACTAGATTAACCGAATTGCCAGCTATTACCAAAACCGGCGATCTTGCATGAATCTCTCCTATAGAATAAAGGTATCGTAAAAAGAGAGTACTTACAATGCTTTTCCCAAAACCTTCTCTCGTTACTACGAGGGCTGAAAACCTTTTGCCCTCCTTTTTCGCAAGTTTGTCATAAACTATTAGTAAAATTGTTAGCAATAGATTGCCGGAGAGTTGCAAAAATAGTTTTTTCTTTGCATCGTCAGTTTGTCTTAAATGCAAATTTCTTTTAGCAATTGCTTGCAAAAAGTTATGATTCAAGTTGTATGATGT
>Ga0190367_1001511_pt1 | contig 13292 bp, 15 predicted proteins | sample 4872181011_MG_FD_171838 | JGI IMG/M metagenome (GOLD analysis project Ga0190367, IMG submission 171838) | Hydrothermal vent microbial mat bacterial communities from Southern Trench, Guaymas Basin, Mexico - 4872-18-10-11_MG | ecosystem: Environmental > Aquatic > Marine > Hydrothermal vents >...
GTATTTAACTATATGTTTAAATACTTTTAAATGCTTCTAACTGCTTGATGAGGGTGGCTTGATGACCCGCCTTTGCGGTGAGGATTCATCCTCAGATGGGAGCCCCATGGCGTTGGGCTCGACTGAGCCCCATGAGGTGTAGGGTGAAGCAAGTGAACCCACACCAAGGGCTAACCCCCCTCACGAAATCAAAAGTATTGAAAACTATCTAGAAATACCGTGAGGGGAGAAACGCTTATTGAATCATTAAAATTAGTCGTCTCGAAATAGTATAGAATATTTATTAAACTTTAAATAAACATTTAATGCTAGCTCTATCCACCATCTCTTTCATATTTAATCATAGTATTATAGCGAAATACAATTAGTAATGTAAACATATATGTTTACATTACTAACCGATACCTTTATATTAATGTAAATGTAGTTATATACATCTGGTCTAATCATTTATATAAGAGTTAGAAGGAGTTAATCATGAATAGGATAATAGTAGTCATTTTAATTGTGGCTATACTATTATTCTCAATACTATACTATCTTATCATCCCATCCCATGCAGTTGAGAATGTTGGTATGGCTGTTGAATTTAATGATCATGCCGCAGCCGCATGGGTAGCTTTAGAGAAGGGTTGGTTCAGAGAAGAGGGCCTTAATGTGTCATCACTAGCGACTTTCAGAACAGGACTACAACTTGCTGCTGCAATAAGTAGGGGGGATATTAATGTTGCTTGGGCTTGTTTAGGACCAATAATTATGGCTTATGCTAGAGGAGTACCATTAAAGATTATCTGTATGGCTCATCTACATGGTTACGCGCTAGTTTGTAAGCCTGAATACGATAGTATAATGGACTTAAATGGTAAGATTATTGCATGTCCTGGTCCTGGCTCTCCTTGCTGGCTCCTATTAAAGATGGTTATCGATAAGTATGATATTCAAGTTAGGATTAGGAAGATGCCACCCCATATGGCTTTAAATGCTTTGGTCTCAGGCCAACTTGATGCTGCAGCCCTACCTGAACACTATGTGACTTTAGCTAAGATGAAGGGTATGAAAGTACTAGTTAGGAGCCAGGATATATGGCCTACTATGCCCGGTAGTGTATTAGTGGTTAAAGTAGATTATCTTAGGGGTCACCCTGAAGCTGTAAGAAAACTTGTGAAGGTAACTATTAGAGCATTAAATTACATAAATGAACATTTTGATGATGCTGCGAGAATAGTTGCTAAAAGACTTAACATACCTTATGAGGCCTCCTTAGAGAGTATGAGGAATCTGAAATACACTTATAGCATAGATGAGAGTGAGATACAAAAATACATTGATTTACTGGTAAAGTATGGTGCTATTGATAAATCGTTTAATGCTTCTAATATCATTGATTCAAGTTTCTTACAAGAGCTATTGGGTGAAGAATAATTAATCTTAAGTCCTTAATACTCTTGTTGGTATTTATATTAGTATGGGAGTTTATTGGTAGGGTAAACTTTATACCATCATATCTATTCCCACCCTTTTCACAGGTTATGGGAACCCTCACATACTTAATATTGAAGGGAGAAATAGTAGAGGCTTATCTGATAACGCTTAGGAGAGTTATATTAGGTTTTACTCTTGGATCCTTACTCGGGATAGTTTGTGGCATCCTTCTATCATACTCTAAGACTTTAAGGGAATCATTATATCCTTTCTTCTCATTTCTAGCTGTAATACCCGTAATAGCCTTATTACCTTTACTCATGATATGGATTGGGTTAAACGAGTTATTACCGATAGTTACAGTCTTTCTCTGTTCATCCATACCTGTAATTTTCAATACACTATCTGGTGCTAGAAGTATTAATCCTGAGCTAGTGAGAATAGCTAAGACCCTTGGAGCAAATGATGTAAAAGTTATTTATACAATTATACTTCCTCTATCACTACCTTCAATACTCTCAGCATTAAAAATAGAGGCCGCAATGGCTTGGAAGACCTGTTTTGTTACTGAAATGTTGGTTTTATCTTCAGGACTAGGCTACTACATGTTATTAGCTGAAAGCACTCTAAGAGTGGATATTCTATTAGCCTCCCTAATTATCCTCTCAATCTCATGTTATCTATTCTATCTCTTATTTGAACGTATAGAAGTTATAATGCTAAGTAGATGGGGTTATACTTCAAAATGACCATGATTGAACTTAGAAATATAAGTAACTTCATACTAAAGAATGCTAATTTGAAAATTAATAGTGGAGAGCTAATGGTACTCCTGGGCCCTAACGGGGCAGGCAAGACAACTTTACTTAATGTCATTGCCGGCCTCGTTAAGTATGAGGGAAATGTCCTATTTGATGATAAACCTGTCGACCACTTACCCCCACACTTAAGAGGCATAGGTTATGTTCCTCAAGGTCTAGCTTTATTTCCTCATATGAAAGTTTATGATAATGTAGCTTATGGGCTTAGAGTTAGAGGTATACCTAAGAATGAGGTTAAGAAAAAGGTAAGGGAGGTTATGGAACTACTAGGTATCTGGAATTTAAGAGAAAAGTATCCAATGAGACTTAGTGGTGGTGAACAGCAGAAGGTAGCTATTGCTAGGGCTTTAGCAATAAATCCTAGAATACTACTGCTTGATGAGCCCTTCAATAATTTACAATTGAGTACTAGGAAAAATTTAAGATTAGAGGTAAGAAGACTTCAAAAGATGTTTAATGTAACCACATTGTTTGTAACTCACGACATTATCGAGGCTGAAGAATTAGGAGATAGAATAGCAGTCCTAAATAATGGAAGAATATTAAATGTAGGTACATATACTGAAGTAATACCAACTATATCATCTACTATATACAGGTTAAATGTACTCTATGGTAAAATTATTGGGATCTTAGATTCAGGATTAGCAATCGTTGAATGTGAAAATACTAAGTTCATTGTACCATACGATGCTGAGGATAATCCCCCCTCTGAGGTCACAATCACTATCCCTCCTGATAAGATATCCTTATCCAAGATTAAACCTAAAGTTGTAACCAATACTTTTAAGGGTATTGCTAAGGAGGTTAAAAATACATCACCCGTGGAAGTTTTAGTTAGTATTAATGGTATAGAGTTAATAGTACATATAGATTATGACTCCTTCCACCACTTAAATCTTAAAGAGAATAATGAAGTTTATGTAAAAATCCCCATACGCTATATCAGGATAAGGGGGGCCAAATAGCATAATAGGGTGGTAATACTTGACATCAACTCTTCTAAAAGAATTGTATGTCAGGAGTAAGAGAATCATTGAAGAATATAAGCTAATGGATGAGAGAGTTCATGTTACCGTCAAGCCTCTAAACGTTGAGGAGGCTATCGGTAAACCTAGTATGAATGAGTATGCATTACTAAAAGGAAAAGAGGTAATGGTGGAGGCTACATTCAGGAGGTTTAGAGGTCAAGCATTCACTAATACACCAAAATCTTTTAGTGGTCTACTTAGAGATGTTTTTGAACTTAATCTTTCCAGACCCTGGAATCGTTCAATATTTATCGCAGTCTTGAACGCTGTTATGGTCTACCTTGGATTAACCGATAGAACCGTGCACTGTAAGAATGATTATCCATTAACTTGTGGATACGAATTAGCATTATACCTTAGGAAAGCTAATGTTTCAAGAATCGGCCTTATAGGATATCAACCTGCTATGCTAAAGAATCTATCAGAACTCGGGTTCAAGGTTAGAGCTGCTGATGCGGATCCAGACAACATAGGTAAGGTAAAGTTTGGAATCAAAATCGAGCCCGCAGATGCTGATGAGGACATAATTTTGTGGAGCAATATATCACTAATTACGGGTAGTGTCTTAGTTAATGGAAGTCTAGATGAAATTCTATTAAAATATAAGGATAAGATAATTCTCTATGGAATCTCTTGTGCTGCTCCCGCTAAGATACTAGGTTTTAAAAGGTGGTGTATTAGTAAAGAAAATATTCGCCTTTAAGGCTACTTAGTAAAAATGGAAAATGGATTTTATAGTATTTTTACTTTAGTAGGTTAAGTACCATTCTCGCATAGATCTTGGCCATTTTGATCATGTCATCTATGTATATGTACTCATCTGAGATATGTGCTACAGTTAAGACTCCCGGTCCATAGGTTATTGCTTGGACATCTTTTACTTGATAGTATCTTGTATCTAAACCTCCAATACATACTGTTGTTCTAGGTCTAACTCCTATTACCTCCTCTGCACATTTTATAGCTGTTTGTACGAGAGGCATTTTCGGATCTGTTACTGCTGCATCAAATTTTGCTTTAACCTTAACTTTAACCTCCAGCCCTGGTATTTCCTTCTTAGCCTTCTCGATAAAGTCTAGTAGTTCTCTTTCAGCTTCATCAGCTGTTTCTTCCGGTATGACTCTACGGTCTATTGAGAAAGCATAGTATCCTGGTACGATGTTTATTTTCGCACCACCCTTAACTTCACCACCAATAGTTATTGTTGCTTTAGCTCCCTCGGGGTCTCCATAGTCGTATTTGCTCTTTTTCGATTCTATTTTTGGTTTGAGTTCGTGAGTCATCTTGTATGCTAGTTCAACCATTTTCTCAAAAGCATTAACACCTTTCCATGGGGTGCTTCCGTGAGCTTGTTTACCGAAGACTTCTATTAGGAACCATACTGCACCCTTATTACCTATCCATATTAAGTCTAGACCGCTTGGCTCTGCTACTATAGCGTAGTCTGGTTTAACAATACCTTGCTCAACAATGTATCCTACACCTGTTTGTCCACCAGTCTCCTCATCGGGTGTAAAGGATAGCTCTATTGTACCATTGAACTCGATATCAGATTCCACTATGGCTTTTGCCATAGCAATTATTGTTGTTATTCCTCCTTTCATGTCTGATGCTCCTCTTCCGTATATTTTTCCATTTTTTATTGTTGGTTTGAATGGGTCTACTGTCCAACCACTACCAGCAGGAACAACATCATAATGACCATTAAAATGAATAGTAGGTCCTTTACCCTTACTGAACCTTGCTATAACGTTGTATCTTGGGTAGTTGGCGTAGTCCGGGTAATATTTTGCTACAACATCTTTTGGTACTTCAACAACTTGAACATCTAGTCCTATTTCTTTGAGTAGGCTTGCTAAGTACTCTGTGATTTCCTTATATTTTTCTCCTGGCGGGTTTACTGTAGGAAATGAGACTAAGTCGCATAGTGTTTTTACCGTGAAATCCTTTAGTTCTTCAATCCTTTTATCTAGTTTTTCAAGTTTGACTGTCATTATTTACCTCCCTTGAGGAGGCTTATGCCTACAGCTATTGGTAAGTTAACCATTAGGCCCCATAGGCCCGAGTATATTCCAAATGGATTCTTATATACAAATGTTGTTATTATAACTACTATTATACCTGCTACTAGTCCTGCTAGTACTCCGTCCTTGTGCATTTTCTTCCATACTGTTCCAAGAACCCATCCGAGGAACATCTGCATTATTCCTGAATAGCCAACTAGTAGTAGGTACACTATGAATGCTGGTGTAGTGAATGCTAATATTAATCCTATTAATGTGAATATTATTACTGCTATTCTAGTTACTCAAACAACTTCTTTCTCAGAAGCAGTAGGTTTTAGTAGTTTTTGATATACGTTCCTTGAGAATAATGACGATTGTGTTAGTAATATACCTGCAGATGATGATAGAGCAGCAGCTACGCCACCGGCAGCAACGATACCTAAGACTGCGGGACCATAAGTTTTACCTACGAGGGTTAGTAGTGCTTGGTTTGCAACCTTTAATCCAGGTATTACTAGTACTGCTACTAAGCCTCACTAGAAATAATTGAATTGACGGTTCTAGCTATAACCTTTACGTATAACATAAATGAATTTTGAGAAGGTTAATTTAAGAGGTTATAATCTTTAATGGCTATTTAAAATGTACATGAAATGATAAAAACAGCAAATTTTCATGCAATGTATTAGAAAAATAATTATTAATAATAATTGAAAATTATAATAAAGCTTATTAGGCACTACTACCATTAAAAAGTTTCACAACATTTATATTGTGCTACTGCTCAAAAAGTTTAGGTGAAACCATGATAAATCCCATTATGTCGAGAGGTCGTGGAAGAGGCGGGCCGCCACCATGGGCTGGTGGAGGCGGTGGAAGAGGCTGGGGTAGAGGTGGAGGAGCACCACCATTTATGGGTGTATCACAACCTCAAATACCAGCTCCTCCACCTAATGTACTAAGAGTAATAGTATCAACATTGGATGACAGAGGTATTGAAGCTCAAATATCACCTAGGTTTGCTAGAGCACCATTCATAACAGTTGTAGACATCGTTGATGGAAGAGTAGTTCAAGCGTCATCAATGCCAAATTCATTTATGAATATGCCTCATGGAGTAGGTGTAGCGATGGCCCAGTGGATTATATCTACTGGTGCTAAAGCTGTTATTGGTGTGAATTTTGGCCCGAATTTAGCTATGGTACTACAACAAGCTGGAATAAGAATGTATACTGTAGCACCAGGCATTAGGGTTATTGATGCTCTTAGAAGTCTTGGACTAGTGAGGATGTAATAGCCTATGGAGATTGTGATTGCAAGCGGTAAGGGTGGTACAGGTAAGACATTCATTTCATCTAACCTAGCATACTACCTTCATAGAAATATCGAACCAATAGTAGCAGTTGATGCAGATGCAGAAGCCCCAGACCTATTATTATCACTTGGAGGTTCAAAAGAGAACTTATTCAAGTATACTGTTACCAAGTCAAGGAAGGCTAGAATAAACCAGAGTAAATGTATCAGCTGCTATAAATGCTATGAAGTATGTAAGTTCCAAGCAATAAGCATCGAAAATGATAAGCCAAGCGTAATAGAAGAATACTGTGAAGGATGCGGTGCATGTAGTATAGTATGTCCAGTTAAGTGTATAGAGTATTACACAAGGGCTACTGGCAGTATTTATGCTGATATATCATATGCTGGTGTTCCAGTAGTTACAGCAGACTTAGAGGTTGGAGGTAGGAATACAGGTGATCTAGTATACCTAGCTAAAGAAAGAGCCCATGAAATTGCACACAAGAATGAATTGAAACATGTAATAGTTGATGCCGCAGCAGGTATAGGATGTCCCGTAGTATCGAGTATTGCCGGCGCTAACATATTAATTGTAGTTGTAGAGCCTTCACCTTCATCTCTTGCTGGTGCAAAGAGACTACTGGAACTTGCAGACCACTTTAAAGTCAAACCATTCCTAATAATCAACAAGTTTAATCTTGCACCAGCATATACTGATAAAATAATTAAAGAGCTTCAAGTGGATGCGTTAGGTAGAGTACCATACGATGATGTCGTAGTAGAGGCATACGCTAATATGAAACCCCTTTTAGCTTTTAATCCTAATCATGAAGTATCCAGGAAATTAACTTCCATATTCGATTACTTTGTAGAGTGTGTTCTAAAATGACCCACATAATAGCTATTGCGGGAGGTAAGGGTGGTACAGGTAAGACATTCATAGCAGTGAACATTACATACATTATAGGAAATGAAAATGAGAAAATACTATTAATAGATGCAGATGTAGAGAACCCATCAGTACCATCAGTAATCAATATTAGTTTCACAAAAATAATAGAGTCTAAGAGTTTCAGACCAGTAATAAATGAGAAAAAATGTAATAAGTGTGGTCTTTGCGTTAAGAACTGTCCCGAACACGCTCTGACATTATTACCCACAGGTAAGCTACTATACCTCGATACTCTTTGCGCTAGTTGTGGTGTCTGTCAGCTAATATGCCCAACAGGAGCGATAGGCTCTGGAGAAAAAGTTGAAGGACTATTTAAGTATGGTGTTCTAAATGACAATATTGATATAATAGTAGGTGAATTAATACCAGGTAACCGGAGAAGCGCTGCATTAATAGTAAGGCTCATAGAAAATCATAAAGATTTATTCAAAAAATATAAATACATAATTGTAGATTCTCCGCCAGGATCAGGTGTAGGATTATACTCTATTCTAAAATACGCTACACACATTGTCGCTGTTACTGAGCCTACACCATTAGGTGTTAACGATTTAAAGAAATTTCTAACATTAATTGACAAGTATGAATGGTATAACAAGAAGGTTCTTGTAGTCATCAATAAGTATGGTATACCTAGTAATTCATATAGTGATCTAGAACAGATCATTAAAGAAAGAGGCTTATTATACGTTAAAATACCTTATAGCAAATTAGTTCTCAAGACATATTTGCTAAGAGAGCCTTTCGTTAAACTTTATTCACAGACAGAAGTAGCAGAAGGATTAAGGAGAATAGTAGATTTTGTAAAATAAGTAAGTAATACGTTGATCATAGAAAAGATAGATAAAATGATAGAGTATGTATTAAATAATACTGACCAAGAAAAAACAGTTTACGTTTTAACAGTTGATCACCTAACTCCATGCAATGTAAGAGATCATACTGGCGACCTGATACCAATAGCCATTATGGGTCCTCAGTGCCGAGTAGATGATATAATAAAGTTATGATGAACTTAATTGCGCCAAGGAAATAATAGGTAGGATTAGGGGAGTAAACCTTATACCAATAGTTCTAAATCAAATGAATAGAAGACTTAAATTCGGAGAATAGTAGTATAAGTATAAATTTCCTAGCACTCTTTAGATACTCCTGTGAGAAAAGTGTGCTACCTTACAAAATTTCTTAAAGTATCATTCTTCTTCATTTTACTCTTCGTTTTAACAATAAGTTCTATAGGGGTTTTATCATTTAATCAAAATAATGATGTTAAGAGTATGGGTTCTGTTAAACACTTAGAAGTTTATATAGTTTATGATAATTACGTCTTTAAAGGAGGCTTAAAGCCTGCTTGGGGGATATCATTCTACATAATAGCTGATGGTACTGTACTACTCTTTGATACTGGAGGTGACGGCCAAATACTAGTTAACAATATGAGAAAAATGAATCTTAATCCAGAAGACGTTAAGATTGTAGTATTATCGCATATTCATAGTGATCATATAGGGGGCTTACATAGCTTATTGGAAATAAATAATCATGTAACCATTTATCTCCCATCATCCTTTCCCAAAGACCTAAAAGATGAGATAAGATCAACTGGTGCTAAGGTTGTTGAAGTAAAGGAGCCCATGGTGATATGTGAGGGTATTGCATCAACAGGTGAAATACCTAGCAGTATAGGGTTATATGAGCAATCATTAGTTATTAATACTACTAATGGAGTAATAATACTTACCGGATGTGCTCATCCAGGGGTAGATAACATTGTTAAAAGAGTGATTAAAACATTCAATTGTAGTAAAATATTACTTGTTGGTGGTGGCTTTCACCTAGCTGGAGCAAGTGATAAAAGAATAATGGACATTATAAAGGAACTCGAAAAGTATAACGTTAGACTTGTCATGCCAATACATTGTAGTGGGGATAGAGCGAGAAGTCTATTCAAAAATGCATATAATGGTAGATGTATACTTGGAGGTGTAGGATTCTCTTTTACACTCAAAGATCTTGAAAGACTGGCAGAGATTGAACCAAGTTCAAACCTTACAACATCTATAACCACGGTAACCATTACTAAAGAGTTAAAGATGACCTTAACATATAGACTCACTTTGCCTTTAATACTCCTATTTGGAGTGACCTTACTGATCATAATATTACTACGTAGGAGGAGTTAAATGTGAGCGAAGGACATGTTGAACTTTACATTTTAGCTGATAATAGAGTAAGAGACTCAGCATTCATAAGCACATGGGGTTTATCAATACTAGTCACCCTACATAATAGAAATATATTGTTTGATGTAAGCCCACAATGGGATATAGTTAGATACAATGCCAGATTACTTAAAGCCCCAATAGACAATGTAGACTATATCGTTATAAGTCACTGGCATAGTGATCATGCTGGAGGAATACTTGATGCAATAAGGTATTATAATAGTCTAAATAGAAAAGTTGGCGTCATCGTCCCTTCAAAGAAATGGTTCCTATTAGAAGCTAAAGCCAACATCATAGTGGGTAAGAGGCCAGTAAAAATAGCCAATGAAGTATTTACTAGTGGTGTTCTGAGATCTATAATAAAGGAGCAATTCTTAATAATTAATATCAAAGGTAAAGGCCCATTAATTCTTGTAGGATGTGCCCATCCAGGAATAGATGTCGTTCTTAAACATGCTTGTAAGCTACTTGACACTAGTAGTATCTACGGGCTAATAGGAGGCTATCACATTAATGGCCTTGAAGCTTATAATACTTTAGAAACGCTAAGAAGACATAATGTTAAAGTCATCGGCCCGGCTCATTGTACAAGCGATGATGCCATTGAAATATTAAGATCGAATTTCGAAGGAACCTTTATAGACATATATACAGGGTTAAGACTAGAACTTTAATCCTTATGGCACGGTTGAAAATACCCTATCCCTTTATTAATCTTAAGTTTAAATATGAGTATTTTCTATTGTTCCTCGAGAGGTATACTTGTTATGGGGTTGCCGGGTAAAAGGATATATTACCTCATAGCATTCATACCATTCTTATACATAATACTCTTACCGTTAATTAACAGGGTCAACCCTAAAATTCTAGGTATACCACTCCTTTGGTTTATTACGTTCATCTGGGTTGTATTCGTATCTATTTGTATACTTGTACTTTGGTTCTTGGAGGAGAAGATGAGATATGAGCAGTGAGGTAGCATTGAGTGAAGCCACTACAGCTTTGGGTATAATAATCGGTTGGATCACATTAACGTGTTTAGTAGGACTTTATTGTTCCGTAAAATATAGGAAAGCCAGCGCCGATTCATGGTTTGTTGCTGGACGCAGATTCGGATTAATAATATTATGGCTTAGTCTTGGAGCAAACATCTATAGTGCCTATACCTTTCTTGGGCTTTCAGGTTATACCGTCAAGTATGGAGCTAAAGTCTTAGCCATACTAATGTATGGGCAACTTTCATACATACTAGCATACATTATAACACCAAAGCTCTGGAGTCTAGGAAAGAAGCATGGTTATATGACATTATCTGACTATTTTGAACGAAGATTCAATAGTAAAGCATTAGGTGCTCTAACAGCCATTATTGGTGCTTTATTTAGTATACCCTATATTCAGCTTCAAATACAAGGTGTAGGCTATGTTATTGATACCGCAGGCTACGGTCTGATTGACCCGTTCGTTTCCAAGCTTATAGCCTTCGGTTTAATAGCATTATTTACTATTCTTGGAGGTATGGTTAGTGTTGCCTTCATTAATGTATTACAGGGGGCAATAATGCTCTTTTCTATCTGGAGTATTTGCCTACTAATACCAATATTGCATTTTGGTAGTATAGGCGGGTTATTTGAAACATTAGCTACTGTTAAACCGAGTCATATAACCTTATCCCCTAAGATGCTTATTTGGGCAGTATCAACTATGATAGCATCATCAATAGGGTTCTGGATGTGGCCAAATAGAGTTCAAGGGATATTTACAGCAAAGGATGTAAGGGTAGTTAAGAGAGGGGCTTTAGCATTATCATTCTTCCAGATATCACAAATACCGATAATACTTGTAGGTGCTAGTGCTGCAGCACTCTACTTTAGCGGTATACTAAAACTTAAACATGTAGATTACGCCCTTATAGAAATGGTTAGAATAACCTATCCACCATGGATATTAGGACTCATAGGCTCTGGTGCAGTTGCAGCCGCTTTATCAACAGCTGCTGCACTATTGCATACTTCTGGAGCATTATTATCGAGAAATGCTTATCAAAGGCTACTTAAGCCTAGTGCTTCTGGTAATGAATTAGTCAAAATAGCAAGAGTTTTTACAGCAGCTATTGCACTTATAGCATTATACTTGGCAATAGTATCACCAAAACTAATAGTCTTCCTTTTACTAACAGGCTATGCTGGTGTAACACAATTTGCACCTGGAGTAATCTTAGGAACAACTTGGAAGAATGTGACAAAGAATGGTGTTTTAGTAGGACTAATAGCAGGTATAATAACAGTAGTTATAACGAGAATAATTTATACTGATCCCTTAGGGGTCTTTGGCGGATTTTGGGGATTGTCAATAAATATTCTAGTGGCCATTATTGTTAGTATTGTTGAGGGAAAGAAATAACTTTTATAACAAAATATACATTAACCTAGAATACAATTAAGTGAAGAGTAGTAAATATAACGCAATTATAAATAACAGGTAATAGAGGGCAAAATGGATGCACGGTCCTCCCTGGGTTTGGCGCTGGGGTAGGAGAAGGGGTCCGGGAAGGCCCAGAAAACCTAGAATGATATGGTTTAGAATTCAGGGTAATATAGCATTCTTACCGTATGTCGAAGGTGAAGTATTAGCTGAAAAAGAGCCTATAGAGATATTACCTGACGAACTTGAAGCTATGAGACTAGTCTATCTTGATGGGTTAACACAGGATGAGGCGGCTAAGAGAATGGGTATTTCAAGGGGCACTTTATGGAGAGCATTAGCGAGTGGTAGAAGAAAGCTTGTTCAAGCCATGATAGAGTTAAGACCTATCATACTTACTGCTAAACAGCAACCTTAAAAGGTAAAGATTAATAGCGTGAGTATAGCTCTAACTATTATGGTTGATGGATGATGAAGCTGACGCTATGGTGGTTTACAACAGGCGCTCTTGAAGCAGTAAAACAAAAACCAATAATAGTAGTAATTGATGCTCTTAGAGCAACAAGCTTCATTGTAACAGCCTTAGCGCTTGGGGCGAAATATATTATACCAGTATCTACAGTTAAGGAGGCACTTGATATCAAACGAAAGCATCCTGAAGTTCTATTAGCGGGCGAAGTTGAGGGGAGTAGAATTCCAGGTTTTGATCTTGGGCCTTCACCTTTAGAGCTCTATAAAGTAGACGTAAAGAATAAGATTATTATTCATAGATCAACCTCAGGTGTTCAAGTGTTATGTACACTTAAAGGTTATGATGAAGTGTATGTTGGCTCCTTCCTTAACGCCAAGGCAGTAGCTAACTACGTATATGAAAGAGCAAAACGGCTAGGGAAAGATATAGCAATAATTCTTGCTGGATACAGGAGAACACATTTTGCTTTAGATGATTTTCTATGTGCAGGTACAATAGCTAACCATTTACCCTTAAATGATGCTGAATTACCTGATAGTATCTTAGCCGCAAAGTACCTATACAAAGCATATAAGGATAAAATACTTGATATAGTAAGAGTGTCGCTTTCATCAAGACATATTTCAAAATTGGGTTATTCTAA
>Ga0190367_1001512_pt1 | contig 13291 bp, 10 predicted proteins | sample 4872181011_MG_FD_171838 | JGI IMG/M metagenome (GOLD analysis project Ga0190367, IMG submission 171838) | Hydrothermal vent microbial mat bacterial communities from Southern Trench, Guaymas Basin, Mexico - 4872-18-10-11_MG | ecosystem: Environmental > Aquatic > Marine > Hydrothermal vents >...
TCCTGAGCGTTTGTCTGAATTTAAAGAAGAGGAATGGTGGGATGGAGCTCTTCATGAATCTGTTTTAGCTTACGGATTTGCGAGAAAAGCGAGCTGGGTGCAAAGCTGGGCATATTACAAGCAATACGGGTTTGAAACTATTAATTTAATTTTACCTAATATGTATGGTCCCGGTGACCATTTTGATGAAAAGCGTTCCCATGCTCTAGGGGCTTTGATAATGAAGTTTGTAGAGGCGAAAAGGAAAAAGCAACCCAAAGTTGTTGTATGGGGGACAGGTAAGCCGGTAAGAGAGTGGCTTTATGTTGATGACGGTGCTGAAGCTTTGGTAAGGGCATTATACATAAAACCAACAATAAAACCAATAAACATCGGCGTAGGTAAAGGGATATCGATCCTTGAGCTTGCGAAATTGATAAAGGAGATTGTAGGTTATGAAGGGGAGATAGTCTTAGATACTTCAAAGCCTGATGGCGCTCCTTGCAAAATAATGAATGTTGAGAAGATGAAGAAGATTTTTAAATGGTCGCCTGAAATGGATTTAAGGGAGGGGATAAAAAAGACAGTGGAATGGTATATAAAAAATAGGGTGGAGGGGAAAGAAAGTGAAGTATAGAGTTCCGCAATTAGAGCCTTATATAGGGCAGGAAGAATTGGAAAATTTGAAAAAAGTTATCGAGAAAAAATGGCTTACTGAAGGAGATTTTAGCAGGGAGTTCTTAGAAATTATTAAGGACTTCACTGGGGCTAAATATGCAGTGCTCGCAAACAATGGGACTTTAGCCTTATTCTTAGGATTACTAGCCTTAGATGTGGGTAAAGGTGATGAAGTTATTGTTCCTGATTTCACTTTTAACGCATCAGCCAGTTCTGTTGCATTTACAGGAGCTAAGCCTGTTTTTGTTGACATTGATGAAGGAAACTTGAATATTGATGTGGAAAAAATTGAAGAGGCGATAACTGAAAAGACAAAAGCAATCATGCCCGTTCACATTTATGGACAATCTGCTGATATGGATCCAATTATGAAATTAGCAAGAGAATACAATTTAAGGGTTATTGAGGATGCCGCAGAAGCATATGGTGTTTTTTATAAGGGGAAACATGTAGGTACTATAGGCGATGTAGGCATCATTTCATTCTTTGCCGATAAAACTGTTACTTGCGGTGAAGGAGGTGTAATTTTAACAAACAATAAGGAACTTTATGACAGGTTGAGGTATCTTAGAAATCAGGGTAGGTTGGAGAGCGGAAGTTTTATACATCCACAACTCGGAATGAATTTTAGGATGACTGATTTACAGTGCGCTGTTGGAGTTGCACAGCTCAAGAAATTCAAGGAGATCAAAGAAAAGAAAATAAAGAATTATAGATTGTATCAATCTTTATTAAAAGATCTGGAAGAGGTCTCATTTATAGAGGAAGTCAATTACTCAAATTTTGTCCCTTTTAGGGTCCCCATTAGAGTAAAGAATGACCTTGAAAGATTAATCCAACACTTAGAGAATAGCGGAGTTCAAACCAGGAGATTTTTCTATCCCTTGCATAAGCAGCCCTGCTTTAATTATTTAGGATATAAGGATGACGATTTTCCTATAACTAATAAAGTCTATTCCGAAGGTCTCTGTTTGCCAGTATTTCCCGGCCTAAAAGAGGAACAAATTGAGTATATTTGTGAAAAGATTAAAGAATTTTATCAGAGGGGCCAAAAGTAATGAAGGAGAATAAAGAGGTGAGATGAGGTGAGCGGGGAATGTATGCAGGATAATAGCTGGATCCCAGAGGAGGAGTGGAGGATCATTGTGCAGAAGATGCCCATTGTTTCAGTTGACCTGATAGTTCTGCACAAGGGAGGAGTGGTGCTTGGGAAGCGCTGCAACGAACCTGCAAAGGGTGAATGGTTCGTTCCTGGTGGTAGGGTCAGAAAAGGCGAGAGGTTAGAGAATGCTGTACATCGCATAGCGAGGGAAGAGCTTGGGACAGATGTTGAAGTTAAAGAAATGCTGGGTGTTTATGAGCATTTTTACAATACTGCTGACATTCCTGATGCAAGTAAACATTACGTTGCTGTTGCTTTTGTCGTAACTCCGATTGATGAAAAGTTTGTTCCCGATTACCAGCATGCAGAATTCAGAGTGTTTACAAGTGCAGACGGTTTGCATCCCTATGTTAAGCAATATATGGCTGATGTGAGGAGGCGAAAAGGATTGCAGATGAATTTAAAGGATTTGGAGGAATGAGAAATGAAGGATAAACCTCTAGTTTCAATTGTAACTCCAACCTATAATTATGGCAGATTTATAGAAGATACAATCCTTAGCGTGAAAAACCAAGATTATCCAAATATCGAGCATATTATAGTGGATGGAGGCTCAACCGATAATACTTTGGAAATTCTGAAGAAATATGAGAGTACATACAATATGCGTTGGATTTCTGAACCAGATGAAGGAGAATCAGATGCAATAAATAAAGGATTCAAGATGGCTAAAGGAGAAATCCTTGCCTGGCTTGATTCTGATGATGTTTATTCTAATAAAAAAGTTATTTCAAGAGTAGTCGAGGTTTTTATCAATAATCCTGATGTTCAAGTTGTCCATGGGAATTGTGCAATAATTGATGAAAAGGGGAATATCATAAAGAAAGTAAGAACAGTTCCTTTTAATTACAAAGCTTATTTATATGGGTATCCATTAACTTTAGCCCTCCCTCAACCATCAACGTTTTGGAGGAGGGAAATTTTCTTTAAAGTCGGAATGTTGGATCCAAAATTGTACTGGGCGATGGACAGAGATTTGTTTCTAAGGTTTGCTGAATATGGTGCGAAATTTAAATTTATTAAAGATGAACTCAGCTATTTTAGACTGCACCCTAAAAGTAAGAGTGTTTCTAATCCTAAGTTAGATGAATGGAGAAATATTAGGGATAAAAGACTCAGGGATATGGATACTAAAAGTTTTAAATTTCGCTTGATTGTTGCATGGTATATTTTAAGAAGAATTTCGCTGCATATAGTACAGGGAGATTTGAAATTCTTATTTGAGAGTTTTTTAGAACTATCAAAGCGCAAAATATTGCTAAACGAGGGAGAGATATGAGTGATAAGTCAGGACAGAATAATTAAGAGGGGCAAAAAATAAAGGGAAAACGGGAACTCCATATATATTGTTTCACCAGCACATTTGGCGCCAATACTTCAGAACTTGTTTTCTCGCATACTTCCAACCTTCAAGAGGATCGTTATAACTTAAGTTTTTTTCTCCAAATAATAAAAGGGTGTTCATTACCTGAGTTAGGTACCTCTCATTTATTTTCATTTGCCTTGATAGACCAAAATAAATAAGCGGAATAGTCGAATAAACTATATGTGCCCAGTAGGTGGTAAACTTACGGATTAATTTTAATGAGGGTAATTTTTTATACACTATTAATTGTTTCATTAAGCTCCAGAAATTCTGACCCATAGGGTTGCCAAATGGTAAGCGAGTATATTCTCTAAGTTTATAGTGACTTAAATATTTCTCCTGAAATTCTAAATAATCACTAAATTCTATCTGCATATCTTTCTTTATTATATATCTAAACACTTTATCACATATATTCATAGTCTCAAACCAGTATTCAAGTGGTTGTTCAACAATTGGACAGCCATTCAATTTTCGTTCTGTTGCCTCTCTTGTCAATTCCAAAAAGCGAGATCCATTTATCTTTAAATTAAACTGGGTCGAAAATAACTTGCTGAATACTTTATTTCTTTCCCTGTATGACGGATGATATTTTCCTTGAGAGAGAAGTAAAGCATCCTGGCAAGCTAATATGATTTTATCTATCCAAAAAACCATTTCCTCTGTTGGATCATCAATCGAAAAATGCTCTAATGCCTCTACCATCCTGTTAAATAAAAGCCTTATGCCTTCCCAAATTGGAATATCCCCTGGTTTAAAGTCCGGGATCATTTTCAGATAATCTTTCCCGTAGATTGTTTTTGAACCATATTTCAAATCATAATTATTTATAGTGGGTTTAAATTTCCTAAGAATAGGAATCATTAGTTGGAAACTGAGAAAGGTTCCTGAAATATCAACTTTTAATCCTGTTTTCTTCCTAAAATGCTTGTAGAATTCCTTGATATCATCTCTTCTAAATATATACCAATTAGGAACAAGAATTACCTCGCAATCGCTTAAAAATTTTAGCTTCCCATTTATCTCAACAACAGTTGCCTCTCCTCTCCCAAAACTGCCTGAAAGGATTACTGATTTTGGATGAAAGCGAGAAACTATTTCTTCCTTCAATTCCCCAATGATCTCAACAACTTTTTCATTAACCTTTGGATTCTCTACATATTTCACTTCCATATTGGCTCACCGTCCATGTAATCAGGAATTTCTAAATCGAAGGCTTGCAAAATGGATGGTGCTATGTCTTCAAGCTTTATGTAAGAACCTTTTATTTTTCTATTTGCCACACAAATGCCCTCCATGTCAAGATGCCTGGGTAAATATCCATGCATAGAAACGGCTTTTGGGTTAACAACATCGAACACATAGGGTGGTTCTAGGTAAAATATTAAGTCGCCATACTCATTTTTAGGCATCTTGGCGTGGTATCTTTCTAGAATATCATCGGTTAAGATGAAACCCTTGTCTCCCAATTTACTAAGCACTCCCTCTATTTCCCTTCTCTCATTCTCATCCCTAAACCAGAATCTTGCATAACAGGAGTCGATAAAGTGGAGATAATCATTTAAACTTCTCCCTTTTGACTTAAAATATGAGTACAAATCCACTCTCTCTTTAATCTCTGTTTGCCCATGGTCTGAAAATACGAGGAAGAAAAATTTGTCTCCATAAATCTTTTCAAATTTAAGATACTTATTCTTTAAGACCGTGTCTATTTGCTTCAGCATTTCCCTTGCTTCCGAAGATTCTTGCCCATAAGTATGGGAAACAGGATCCATATGTCCGATGAAGATATATGTTAAGGGAGCGGGTGGATTTTTCACTTTGATTCTGCTTAATGAACCTTTTGGTCTCCATATTACTTGATATTCAACACCTGCTTTATCGAGAATTTTAAAGATAGTAGGATATTTTCCTACATACATATCAGGTCTTCCCCAAAATCTTACCATTTCAAAATCGAAATTTGCCCAATAGTTTAAAGGATGTTTTGCAAAGAAAAGGTAACCATAAGGAACTATCCCAAATCTAAGCTTACATCTTAACGCATAAAGTAAATATTTTATGCGAATATCATGAACAAACTTATGTAATTTCAATCTTGAAAATACCTTGAAAGGAGAGGAGTTAGGAGAGTATTTCCATATAAAGAAATGTTTATGCTTCTCAGGATAAACTCCTGTATACATAGAAGCATGACATGTGTTGGAATAACTAGGTAATTCAGTTTTAACTCTTGCTTTATTCTCAAAAGAGTTTAAGAATTCCATATGTTCAACGCTCTCCGGTTTTAAAGCATCTATGAAAACGGCAAGCACAGGAGTCATTTAAATACCTCCTTTCTTTCTTCTAAGAACTTTGCAGCAGTTTGATTCCCCAAGTTTGCACATTCTATATCGTCCATTCCTCTAAGCTTTCCAACAATGAATCCCGCTGAAAAAGCATCACCAGCACCTGTGGAATTTTGAACTTCTATTTCTTTTGTTTTTACATCTACTACCTTTCCATTTCTGATTAATGTGCATCCATACTTCCCTCTTGTAACTATGGCGAGGTCTACAAGCTCATTTAGATCTTCAAAGTTCATATCTTCTTTTCTTGTAAGCTTTTTTGCCTCATCTTCGTTCAGAATTAAAACATCAACGAAATTTTTGATTATTTCTCTAAACTCTTTCCTAATCAGATTTGGGGCGCCTGGGTTAAAGTAGACCTCTACTCCATGCACACGGCAATCTTTGATGCACTTCAACACAGTTTCTCTCGTCTTTCCCTGCTGTAAAGAATAACCAGAGAAGTAAGCAATCCTGGAACTCCTTATCTCATTAATACAGTTTTCAATTTCCTCTATACTAAGATTATCGTTAGCTCCTCTATCGGCTATCATCGTTCTTTCGCCATCTTCATAAACCAACGAGATACACAATCCGGTTGGAAGCATATGATCTACAAATACTATGTCTTTCACGCTATATTGCTTCAGAGTTTGGCTTAAGAACATGCCGAAAGGATCATTCCCAACTTTTCCAATGTATTTTACCTCTTCTCCCATCTTTGAAATCTCTATGGCAACATTAGCCAATCCACCGACAAAGACTTTTATCTCTCTGTGGTATGTTTCGCCTCTATTTATGCTCCATGCCGGAACTATGAGATCAATAAATGCTTCCCCAATCACAGCCACACTCATCTGCCCATTAACTCCACGAACTTGTAATAAGTCTTCCTGAAATCCTCGTAATGGTTCTGGAATTCCACCTCAAATATGTAAGGTCCTTTGAAATCCCTGAGCTCCGAAAGAAATGAGAAGTTTATTTTCCCTTCTCCTAATGGTAAATGATCTTTTCTTCCGTTGTAATCATGAGCATGCACTACGGCTATTAAATCTTTATTCGATTTAATAAAATTCCTTAAAGAGCCGTACTTCTCATAAGGCATGTTTTTCTTAATGAGGGATAACGGTAAAAAGAAATCAGAAATCCTTAGAGCCACATCTTTTAAGGGATAGGTCGAAAGTGGAGCAACTTTTCTGATATGGGCATGACCTACATCGAGGGTTATCCTAAGCCATTTGGAGTTTACTTCTCTTACAAGTCTCACCAATAAGCTTAAATCATGTAAGAAGTCTGCATTTTCTACAGTTAGCAAAATTGAATTCTTTTCTGCAAATTCCGAAAGCTCTTTTACAATCCTTTTCCACTCCTCGAATTTCTCCACTTGTGTTAAAGCATAGTTAAATCCTCTTGCATGCATGACACAGTAATTCATTTCCAAGTCAGATGCTACTTTTATTGCTTCTTTAAGCTGAGTTATGGACATCTTTTTAACATATGGATTCTGAGATATAGGATTAAGGTAAACAAAAGGGAGATGTGCTCCTTTGACTTCAAAGTTATTCAAGAAATTTCTTAACTTTTCATCTGCTTCCCAGTGCCATAAAGCTGGTCTTTCCCCTTCTTTTTCAAATCTAATTTCAACTGCTTTGAGGTTAAAATCGTTAGATAGCTTTGAATAGAGCTTAACTACCTGTTCTAACCTCAATCCACTAAACCCACCCAGAGAAGCACCTACTGGATTATCCATACACAACCACCTAAATAAAGAACTACCTATCAGATTACTTGCAGTAAACAACTGAACCACCATTTGAGTATACTTTATTCAAATTATTTAAAACAGGATAAAATTCTGGGGTATTCCATATTTTCTCGAAGCGTCCTTCTAAAATCTTTCCTTTTATGATATTTAAATAATTAAGATAAACATAATAGTTTCTAGTTGAAGTTGCTTCATTGATAAAATCAGAATTTAAAGCACCACTTTTAGATCTGTACATTTTTCCATAACTTATTAGATGAAAGTTGGTACTATCTTTATATACCTTCCATGAATTTTTTCTATACTCAGAAAACCATTTTGCACTAAAAAAATCTTGTTCTTCGACATACCTTCGATAAAGTTTAACAACAGCTATTTCATCATAACTCTTTTCAATTCTTGGTTTATTAACAGGCAAAAGGGAGAACTGATCTGTAATCTCGGCTACAAAACCTGTATTAAACAGGAAAAAAATAATAAAATAGATTGAGATAATCTTGAAACTTAAATTTTTCTTAAATCTATTATTCCTTGTTAGAGACTTGATGAAAAAATTTCCTCCTATTATACTTAATGGAGCTAAAAAGAATAGGGTAAGGTGGAAGATTCGAAAAATACTGAACCCTATTGCTTTAGAATAAGCAAAACCTCCTACAACTGTGAACAGAATTAAAAAACCAAGTGAGGTAAAAATAAAGCAAATGTACTCATAAGGGAATGTTGAATTTTTTGTCCTTATATAATTATATATGACGTAAAAAAATCCAATAGATATTAAGAAAAAGAGGATAAAATAAAGTATACGCAACTCTTGGTAATATAAGGGTACATGTTTAATTGTTTGATAAACCATTGGTGATTCTCCAAGCTCAAATATGTGTGATGTGATGTGCTTTCCCAACATTATTGCTGTTTTAAAGTTTGCAGAACCTACGGTATAGATATACCAAGCTAGAGTCGCAACTATGTAGAGGGTGATATATCCATAGGATAAGATATTTAGCTTCTCTTTAGTAGAAGGTATAATATTTAAAATTCCTACTCCAATCAAAGAAATCATGAAAAAGTAATTTGTTCCATAGTGAGAAACAATCAAAGAAAAGGAAAATAATATTAAAAGTAATACTCTCTTCCATTGTTCACCTCTATATACAAATAATAACAATAACAATAATACTACAAAAATTTCAGCAACCCCCTGCCTAAATTTTACCCCTATATCTGTGTAAAAGGTAACACAGGAAATAATAAGGAAGCACGATAAGAATGCAGCTACTTCACCAGTAAATTTCTTATATAGTTGGTATAGGCCGAGTGGAGCGAAAGAGAATAAAATTGGGTAGAATATTGTATGTACTTGTGTAAGAGTAGATCCAGATACTATAGAAAAAATAGGATAAAATAGCACAATACTTAACATGCTATTAATGTCACCATGAATATCTTGGCTCCAAATTGAATTTGTTTTTACCAAATTAGCAAAATAATATTCAACGTGAGTATCAAAAAGATATAAATAATTTGAAGACAGAGAAACATGCCACAAGAGAGATAATGCAATAACAAAAATAGCTAACGGATACAATTTTTTTGGAAATTGGCCATTAAAAATAGCTAATAATAAAATTATAGTTATCATTAATAGAAAAATTATTAGCCAAATATTACTATCATAACATTTAAGATAATAACAACCCCAAAAGGCCAAAAAGGGTAGCAACAATAATAATAAAAAATATGATGAAAATGCTTTTATGTCGATATGAATTAGTAGGGGTATCCCTTGCTTAAAATATAGTAAAAAACATAAACTGATGACGAATGCAGTGATTGTACCGATCAAAGGTCTCAATGAGATAGGATTTTTTATTCCAAAGGCCGGATATATTGAATTTATAAGTAAACCTGCTATCATTAAAAAAGTAATGCTTAAACCAACTGCATATAGGAGTCTCTCTATCAAACGAATCTCTTTAACATTTAATACTTGTAAAAGGAGTATGCCGGGTATGAAAGCTAAGTAAATAAATCCTAAAATCCCTCGAAGAATTGAAATACCTAGACCCAGCCAGTCCAAGCTAAGTGTACCAAGGAAAGCTATTTGGATGGCTAAAGCTATTATGGCGATTTTTCTATTATCAAAAGATATACTAAGATTAGAGGTCTGCATTCCTTAACACCATTTCATAAATTCTCTCATATTGCTCAGCTATCTTATCCCAGGAATAGTCCTTTACCATCTCTCTTCCTCTTTCACCCATCCCTCTTCTTACATCCTCATTCTCCAATAGGTATATTATTGCATCTGCCAAAGCGTCAGGATCCTTTGGAGGTACTAATAAGCCATTCTTCCCATCCTTAACAATTTCTGGAATTCCTCCTACTCTTGTTGCAACTACTGGTGTTCCGCAAGCCATAGCTTCTAAGTTTACGATACCGAAAATCTCATCATAAGAGGGTAGCACGAATACATCAGCAGCTTTAAAGTAAAGTGGTTTTTTGCTCTCTCTCACAAACCCAGGAAATGTAATTAAATCGTTTATTGCCAGCTCTCTTGCTAGCTGTATGATTTTGCTTTCCATTCTACCTTTACCTGCCATCACCAAATAAGCGTTTGGTATTTCCTTGATAACTTTTTGCATAGCTTTAATAAGTAAATCTGGTGCCTTTTTTTCTCTGATAGCACTCAAGAACAAAACAATTTTTTTATCTAAAGGCAAATTTATCTTCTCTCTACATTCCTCTTTTGAGTAATTTACATTGTATTTGCTAAGATCTATGCCATTTGGAATAACAACAATCTTCTTTCTATGCTTCCTTAAAATTTTTGATTCCTCAACATAGAGTTTCGACGGAGATATAACTAAATCGGAAAATTTAAGAAGTATATCCTGTAATTTGTTGTAAAGTTCAGTAATGTTTATGAAAAAAAATGGTATGGGTCGATAAAAGTCTCCGTGATATGTGACTACTACGGGCTTTTTCTTCATCATCTTATAGAAGAATGAAGCAAATAAAGGTAATTGTCCGCCGGTATGTATATGCACAATGTCAATATCGTAGAAGAAAGGCTTATACTCAAGTTTGAGAGACACAGGTTTATCAAATATTTTAAAGCTACAATTATACCTGAATACTTTTATACTCCCCAAATCTTCAATTGAACTGACGGAACCCTCAGATATTGTAAAAACAAATACTTTATTTCCCCTCTCTGCCATACTAATAGCTAGATTATATGCAACATCTTCAGCACCGCCCTTTGTAATTGTATAATCCCCCTCTTTTGGAAATCCCGGTGTAAAGTAGCATATTCTCATTTATATTTCCCCCTAATTTTTGGAATTGTTTCCTTAATTCGTTCTACTTCTCTTTTATGCTTCATGTGCTCCTTTATAATATTTCTCATCTCCTTTGAAAGATTTTTGTGTTTATCAATTACATTTTCCTGCTCATATGGGTCTTCTTTAAGATAATAAAGCTCATCCTCTTCTTTTTGCCCAGTTATGAACTTCCAATCTTTTGTTCTTACGGCTATTTTCCATTTTGAGCCGTCAAATACTTTAGATATAACCCAATCTCTACCACCATGCAAAAAGCTTTCAGAAGGAAATCCATTTTTTTCACCTATTAGCCCTAAAATTGTAGGAGCTAAGCCAAGAAGAGAAACTGGATCTTCCATTCTTCCTTTAACATCAGCATTGTAAATAACCAATGGAACATGAATGAACTCTTCATAAAGAAAGGGAACATGCCCATATAGTCCATGTTCGCAAAAACCTTCTCCGTGGTCTGCGTGAATTATAAAAACAGGATCAAGATCTTTTAGGTCATTCCATAATCTCCCAATAAACGAATCTGCATATCGAATAGAATCATCATATGCATTCATAAGCCATTCTCTCTCTCTCTGCGATAATTTGTTTTTCCATTTGACTTTTTGTAGTTTATAGTTTGAATACCACATTTCAAAGAAATTGCTATACTTCCTAAATCTCCTAGGCGCTAAGTAAGGATGATGTGTGTCTATTATCAATACCCATAAGAAGAAGGGATTTGAGACTTTAACTTTACTAATCCATTTGAGTATCAAATCGTAGTAACTCTCCCAGCCCCTAAATATTTCCTCCTTGCCAAGAAACATCATAAAATTTCTTAAAGTGAAAAATATCCCCTTTCTTCCTTGTTTAGCAACCTTATCAAATATCTTTGCATGTAATCTTCTTAAAGCGCCTTTACTGCTTTGCTCACCACTGTTCAAAAAATCTTCAAAATAGCTAAATCCTTTATTAAATCCATAATAACTTGAAACAAAGGCATTTGGATTAAACGCCCCAGTTATATATCCTTTCTCTGAGAGCACTTGAGCTAAAGTCTTCCGTCTATTTATCTCTCTTCTCCAAGGCATGGGGTTAGTCTCAGTAGCATCTACAAGTGAATAGTTTCCAGTGAAAATACCACTAAGCGATGCTGGTGTGCCTACGCTAGGAGCAATTGCATTCTCAAAATACAAACCTTTTCTTGCCATTTTATCAATATTTGGAGTAGTCTCCCTATGATAGCCTATAAAGCTACAATGGTCAGCTCTCACACTGTCAAGAGTTATTAAAACTATATTTCTCATTTGATCACCTTACGAATCTTCTTAGCAACTGTATAAGTCTCTGCCAGGAAAAATGTTTAATAAGGTACGATGGATTGGAATAGATGTACCTTAAAGAGGTGGCAAGATACAGTTTAGACTGAATTTTAGCAAGTTCTCCGTTTTTAAAGTTTTTATGCTCCAATGCTAACCCAGCTTGCTTACCGTAATTTCTCCAATCCTTTGATTTTATTTTTAATCCTCCTTCACCCTTTGCTGCCATTTTGTAAACATCCGTCCCCGGATAAGGAACTAAAATAGCAAAATTTATTCCACTAGCGTATTTTAAAAGCTTGAAAGCGAGCAATTTTGTTCTTTGTATTGTTTCTTGAGTCTCACCCGGTAAGCCAAGAATGAAGTTTGCTCCCGCTTTTATTCCCACCTTTTTGCAAAGTTTAAAAACTCTCTCCGCATCCTCAGGTTTTATTCCTTTTCCACAAAGGCTTAATATTTCAGGGTCACCTGATTCAACTCCTATCTGGAGTTCTTCACACCCTGATTCTTTCATCATCTCCAGCAATTCTTGATCTAATGTATCCACTCTTGTGCTTGCACTCCACTTAATTTTCAACCTCCTTCTGATAATTTCTTCGAAAACTTTCATTGCATGTTTTTTGCTTAAAGGAAATGTGCCAGCTAAAAATCTAAATGAACTTATACCGAAGTTATTCATCATATACTCAATTTCATCCACTATTCTTGAAGGAGATTTATATCTAACTTTTCTACCTAAGGTTCTATAGCAAAATATACATGAATACGGACATCCTCTTAAAGGTTCTACTGGTAAACTTACATCGGAACCATACTTTTTAAGATCATAAAGATCCCATGCAGGATATGGAAGTCTATCCAAGGGTTTAAGAGGTTGTCTCGGAGGATTAAGTTCTATACTACCGTCCTTTTTTCTATAAACTAAACCTTTAATTTCTTCAGGTTCTTTCCCCTCCGCTATTTCTTTAAGAGTTAACTCACCCTCCCCTACCACAGCCATATCAAATGATTTGAATTCTTTTAATGTTTCAACTGGTAAGGCGGAGGCGTGGGGGCCACCTACCACGGTCCTAACACTCTCTCTTTTATTTTTTATAGATGCTGCAATCATGGAAGCATCCATTATTTCAACCGTATATGGTGAGAATCCAACTATATCTGGATTGAAGGAAAGAATTTTCTTAACAGTTTTCTCTAAATTCAAACCTTCAACTTGGGGGTCTATTATTGAAACATCAAAGTCTTGTTCTCTTAAAAAAGAGGCTAACGAGGCTACTCCTACTTTAAGATGTGGTTCTACAACTTCAATTTGATCTCTTCTTCTTGTTATAGTGGAAGAGTTAAAATGAACTATTCTCACAATATCACCTCCCAATAA
>Ga0190367_1001513_pt1 | contig 13287 bp, 13 predicted proteins | sample 4872181011_MG_FD_171838 | JGI IMG/M metagenome (GOLD analysis project Ga0190367, IMG submission 171838) | Hydrothermal vent microbial mat bacterial communities from Southern Trench, Guaymas Basin, Mexico - 4872-18-10-11_MG | ecosystem: Environmental > Aquatic > Marine > Hydrothermal vents >...
AGCTCCCACCCACCCTCCACACACACGCTCCCCCTCCGCTTCCTCTGCTCCTACCTGGCCAGCCTAACGCGAGCCCGCCTGCTCGTGCTGGGCGTTCAGCCCAAGGACCTGGGCCTTGGCGAGGGCCTCAGCTCAGACGTGGCTAAGGCCGCGAGGCGCCTGGCCGAGCTCTTAGCGGAGCTCCTGCCCTCCTAATCTTATATGGCCGTGAGCCCACCTGGCCTCGGGCATGCGGCCAGATGGCATCGCGGTCCTGGACTTCGGGGGTCAATACTGCCACCTCATAGCCAGGCGCGTGAGGGAGCTCCACGTTTACTCCGAGGTCCTGCCCGGCGACGCGAGCGTGGAAGAGCTGAGGGGCCTGGGGGAGCGCATGGCCCTTAAGGGCATCATCCTCTCCGGCGGCCCAGCCAGCGTCTACGAGCCAGAGGCGCCCAAGCTCGACCCGGGCGTTCTGGAGCTCGGCCTCCCCGTGCTCGGCATCTGCTACGGCCACCAGCTCCTGGCGCACCTGCTCGGCGGTGTGGTGGAGCGCGGTCAGAAGGCCGAGTATGGCATCGCGGAGGCCCGCATCCTCAAGCCCGTGGGCGTTCTTGAGGGCCTGGGGCCAGTAGAGCGCGTCTGGATGAGCCATGCCGACCAGGTGGTCCGCCTGCCGGAGGGCTTCGAGGTGTTGGCCGAGACGGAAAACTGCCCAATAGCCGCCTTCAGGGACCGCGAGGGCCGCATCTACGGCCTGCAGTGGCACCCAGAGGTCGTCCACACGCCCAACGGGCAGCGCATGCTGGCCAACTTCGTCTTCCGCGTGTGCAGGTGCCAGCCTAACTGGCGCATGGAGGACTTCGTGCCCAAGGCCGTGGAGGAGATAAGGCGCACGATAGGCCCGAAGGGGAAGGCCATAATAGCCCTCAGCGGGGGCATAGACTCCAGCACGGCAGCCGTTTTGGCCGCGAAGGCCATAGGAGAGCGCCTCCACGCGGTCTTCGTGGACACCGGCCTGATGCGTGAGAACGAGGTCGAGTATGTGAGGCGCGTCTTCTCCCGCCTCCTGCCCAACCTCCACATAGTGGACGCACGCGAGGAGTTCTTCCGGGCACTGAAGGGCATCACGGACCCAGAGCGCAAGAGGCGCGTGATAGGCGAGGCATTCATCCGCGTCTTCGAGCGCGTGGCTCGCCAGGTGGGAGCTGAATACCTGGTCCAGGGCACCATTTACCCGGACCGCATCGAGTCCGGCTTCAGGCGCTTCTCGGACAAGATAAAGACGCACCACAACGTGGCCGGTCTGCCCGCGCGGATGGAGTTCAAGACCATCGTGGAGCCCCTCAGGGACCTCTACAAGGACGAGGTGCGGGAGGTAGCCCGCCAGCTCGGCCTGCCGCGCGAGGTGGTGGAGCGCCAGCCCTTCCCAGGCCCCGGCCTGGCTGTGCGCGTGGTGGGCGAGGTAACGCCCGAGAAGGTGGCCATCGTGCGGAAGGCGGACGCCATCGTGCGGGAGGAGGTGGAGCGCGCGGGCCTGTCTGGCGGGCTCTGGCAATACTTCGCCGTCCTCTTGGACACGCGCACCACGGGCGTGAAAGGCGATAAACGGGCCTATGGCTACGTGGTGGCCATCCGGGCCGTGGAGAGCAGGGAGGCCATGACGGCCAGCTTCGCCAGGCTGCCCTGGGGCCTGCTGGAGCGCATAGCCACGCGCATCACGAACGAGATACCGGAGGTCGTGAGGGTCGTGTATGACATAACGCACAAGCCGCCAGCCACCATAGAGTGGGAATGACGCGGGCCGGATAGCTTAAGGCCCCTCAGGCCGCCTTCAGGACGAGATGCCGTGATTATCGCGTCCGAGGAGGCCTACAGGAGGCCTGTAGGCCACAGCGGTCTGTGGCGGTTCCAGACGAGCCCCGAGCAGGCTGAGGTGGAGCGCGAGGCCGGAATACCACGGATGATAGCCCTTGAGGGGCCGGATATACGCCTTTAGAAAGGCTTAAGTGCTCATCACCCCAGCCTACCCGGGGTGGAGAGCTCATGATAGAGATACGCCTTCACGGCCGAGGCGGCCAGGGTGTATGGACGGCTGCTAACCTCCTGGCCTTGGCCGCTATAAGGGAGGGGAAATACGCCCAGGGATTCCCGTTCTTCGGCCCCGAGAGACTTGGGGCCCCCGTCCTGGCCTTTGCGAGGATAAGCGACAGGCCCATAAAGGTGCACTGCATGATATACAGGCCCGATGTGGTAGGCGTCCTGGACCCCACGCTCTTAGGCCCTGCCGTGGTGGAGGGGTTGAAGGAGGACGGCATACTGGTCCTCAATTCGGATAAGGAGCCGTCCGAGCTGAGGGAGATGCTGGGGCTTGAGGAAGGCGTGGGCACCATATGGGCTTTGGACGCCAGTCGCATGGCCGTGGAGATATTGGGCCGGGAGATAACGAACACGGCCATAATGAGTGCCGTGGCGAGGGCCACGAGGACGGTAAGCTTGTCATCGCTTGAGGCCGTCATCAGGGAGAGGTTCCCGGCCAAGGTAGCCGAGAGGAACCTAGAGCTGGTTAGGAGGGCATATGAGGAGGTGAGGCGCGAATGAGCAGCTCCCTGCCTGGTTGGAAGGAGCTGCCCATGGCGGGCGTGGCCTTCAGGCCCTCAACCGATGTCAAGACTGGAGAGTGGCGGCTAGGCTTCAGGCCTGTTGTCAAAGAGGAGAGGTGCGTGGGCTGCGCCATGTGCGTGGTCCTCTGCCCAGACATGGCCATGGGCCTGGGCGAGGAAGGCAGGGCCCAGGTCAACTATGATTACTGCAAGGGCTGCGGCATCTGCGCTAAGGAGTGCCCATACGGCGCCATAGAGATGGTGCCCGAGTGAGGTGGTGATGGTGTTGGCCCGTGTTGAGCAGAAGAGGCTGGGCATGATGGGCGATGAGGCCGTAGCCTACGCCATAAAGCAGGTCGAGCCCGACGTGGTGGCAGCATATCCGATAACGCCGCAGACCATAATAGTCGAGCGCTTCTCAGATTATGTAGCGGATGGAGAGGTCAGGACGGAGTTCGTAGCTGTCGAGTCCGAGCACTCCGCCCTATCGGCTTGTGTCGGCGCAGCTGCAGCTGGCGCGAGAGCCTTCACGGCCACGGCGAGCCAGGGCCTAGCCCTCATGTGGGAGATACTTTACATAGCATCGAGCATGAGGCTTCCGATAGTGATGGCCATAGTGAACAGGGCTCTATCGGCCCCGATAAACATACACTGCGACCACTCAGATGCCATGGGTGCCCGCGACTCAGGCTGGATACAGCTCTTCTGTGAGAACTGCCAGGAGGCCTACGATACGGTCATCCAGGCCTGGCGTATAGCAGAGCACCCGGATGTCCAGCTGCCGGTCATGGTGTGCCTTGACGGCTTCGTGGTGTCCCACACGCTTGAGGACATAGAGGTCCTGCCAGATGAGGCCGTGAAGGAGTTCGTGGGCGAGAGGAAGCTTGTCAGGGTAGTAGGCCATGCAGGCGATGCGTTCTACAGGCTCGACCCGACGGGCAAGGAGCCCTTGAGCATGGGCACCTTCGCCATGTATGACCTATACTTCGAGTATAAGCGTCAGCAGGAGGAGGCCATGAGGGCTGCTCTGAGGGTCATAGAAGAGGTCGGGCATGAATACAGTAGGCTGACGGGCCGCTACTACGGCCTGATTGACCGGTATAGGCTGGAGGACGCCGAGGTGGCCATAGTAGGGCTCGGGAGCTCCATGGGAACGGCCAAGGAGGCCGTCGATGGGCTACGCGAAGAGGGCATTAAGGCTGGCGTGCTGAGGATAAGGTCCTTCAGGCCCTTCCCGATGGATGCCATAAGAGGAGCTCTCAAGGACGTGAGGGCGGTAGCGGTCATGGATAGGGCCATGAGCTTCGGTGGCCCAGCTGGCCCGCTCATGATGGATATGGCTGCCGCCTTCTACGGCCTTGAGGAAGGGCCTGTGATGGTGAACTACATATACGGTCTCGGGGGCAGAGACATATCAACCGATGACTTCAAGGCCGTGGTCCGGGATGTCCTGAAGGCAGCCGAGGAAGGCGTAAAAGGGGTGCCCGTCAGGTTCGTGGGCGTGAGGGGGTGAGGGCATGTCGGCACCTACCACCCTGAGGGATATCGCGAGCCGCCCTGACATGCTCTACCAGGGCGTGAGGACCTGCTCAGGCTGTGGTGCCTCGCTGATAGCTAAGCTGGTCCTGAAGGCCCTCAGGAAGCCTGTGGTCGTGGTGTCAGCGACCGGCTGCCTGGAGGTCGCCAGCAGCATACTGCCCTACACGTCTTGGAAGGTCCCGTGGATACATAACGCCTTTGAGAACGCGGCCGCCACCGCCTCCGGCGTGGAAGCCGCCTATAGGGCCATGATGAAGAAGGGTCTCATAAAGGAGATGCCGGATATCGTGGTTCTGGCAGGCGATGGGGGGACTTACGATATAGGCTTTCAATCTCTATCGGGAGCCCTAGAGAGGGGGCACGACCTCCTCTACGTGCTATATGACAACGAGGCATATATGAACACGGGAATTCAGCGTAGCGGTGGGACGCCTAGATATGCCTGGACCACCACCTCCCCTGCTGGCGAGGTGCTTAAGGGCAAGCTGGAGGCCAAGAAGCCCATAGCGCTCATAGCAGCGGAGCACCGCGTCCCCTATGTGGCAACCGCCTCGCCATCCGAGCCTCACGACCTTATAAAGAAGGTTAGAAAGGGCCTTGAGGTCGATGGGCCAGCCTTCCTCCACGTCATCTGCCCCTGCCCAAGAGGCTGGCGCTTCGACCCCTCCCTGAGCATTGAGGTGGCCCGCCTGGCCGTTAGAACGTGCTTCTTCCCGGTCTGGGAATGCCGTTGGGAGGACGGCGACATGGTGCTTGAGCTAACCGGGCCGAGCAGGCTGATAGCAGAGGTGCCGGAGCTAAAACTGCCCGTCGAGGTCTACCTGGCCATTCAAGGTAGGTTTGCGCATCTCTTCAAGCCGAAGAAGCTGGAGTCCCTGATAAGGCAGATACAAGCTGATGTAGATGCCAACTGGAAACTATTATTAAGACGGGCAGGTATGGCGTGAGGAGGCGGGCCCATGACGGCCAAAACCGAGCTGTTGGGGTTCGAGGAGACGCTCGGTGAGAAGGTCGTTGAGGCTGGCCTTTGTGCTGGCTGTGGCTCTTGCGTGCTGAACTGCCCCTTCTGGGTCATAGGGTTCAGGGACGGCAAGCCCACGTTGGTAGATGAGTGCCCCGTCTGTGGCGTGTGCGCCCAGGTGTGCCCGAGGTATAGCTTTGACGTGGAAGCTGTTGAGAAGTATGCCTTCGGGAGGCCTCGTAAGGAGCACGAAGAATTCGGTGTCGTGATGCGCATGGTGTTGGCTAGGTCGAAGGACCCCGAGGTCCTAAGGGTATGCCAAGATGGAGGTCTTGTGTCCTCCTTGCTCATAGCAGCTGTCGAGGGAGGCCTGGTCGAGGGCGCTGTCCTATCGGGCGTTAGGGAGGGCGTCCCCCATTACCCGGACATGCGCGTGGCTTACTCCAGGGCCGACATACTGGCCTGCGCTGGCAGTAGGTATACCTTCTCGGACAGGCTGCTCCTCGGGACCGGTGTGGCAGGCGCCTTCTGGATGGCCAGGAGCACGAATTACACCTTCGTGGGCCTCCCGTGCCAGGTCCAGGCCGTGAGGCTCATGCAGATACTCCCCAACCCGCCCGTGAACTGGTCAGAAGCCATAAGGTATGTGATAGGCCTCTTCTGCACGGAGACCTTCACCTACGAGGGCCTGAAGGCATACCTGGCCCAGCACGGCCTTGAGCTCAAGGCCGTGAGGAAGATGAACATCAAGGCTGGCCGGCTGCTCGTCTTCACGGATGGCGGGGAGGTCAAGGAGCTCCCGCTTGAGCCCCTCATGGAGCACAGGCGCGATGGCTGTGCCGTCTGCACGGACTTCTCGGCCGAGCTAGCGGACATCTCTGTGGGCAGCCTGGGCCTTGAGGGCTGGAACATAGCCCTCATCAGGTCCGAGCGTGGTGAGGAGCTTTTCTCGGCAGCCGAGAAAGCAGGCCTGCTGGAGACCAAGCCCGTTGAGGAGGAACCCCACGTCCTCCGCGTGCTCAGGCGCCTCACGCGCATGAAGCGCAAGAGGGGGCGGGCGCAGGCCGAGGCCAGGTAGCGCGCTAGGCCTTTTTACATCCCACGTCCCTGCCTGTCCTGAGCGGGGTAAGGAGGCGCTTGGGGAGAGGGCGCGCCCTCGCCTACGACACGGTGATAGTGCGCTTTGGGCCGGAGATAGGCGTGAAGAGCAAGCCGGTCAGGCTTAGGTATGAGAGGCTCATAGCAAGGCATGTGAAGAAGGTCCTGAGACAGCACGGCCTACCCTCCTCTGGCACGAGATATGCCTTTGGAAGGCTCTACGTGCGAACCCCTGCGGCCGAGGAGGCAGCTGAGGCAATCGCTCGCGTCTTCGGGGTTTCCTCCACCTCGCCAGCGATTTCGACCAGCTCGGAGCTAGAGGCCATAGCCTCCCTGGGCGTGGAGCTGGCGAAGGCCGTCCTCAAGCCCGGCATGAGTTTCGCCGTCCGCTGCAGGCGGGTGGGCGAGCACTCTTACACGAGCATGGATGTCTGCCGAGTGCTGGGCGAGCGCATCTTGGCCGAGCTAGGCCACCTGGGCCTGCGCGTGGACCTTGAGGCGCCCGATGCGGTCATCTACGTGGAGGTCCGCGGCCACGAGGCCTACCTCTACTCGCGCGTGGTGGAGGGCGTTGGGGGCTACCCGCTCGGCGTGCAGGGCAAGGTCATCGGCCTCCTCAGCAGCGGCATAGACTCGCCGGTGGCCTGCTGGCTCGCCATGAGGAGGGGCTGCCTCCTCGTGCCCGTGCACTTCGACCTGAGGCCCTACACGGACGACAGGACGGTCCAGAAGGTCACGGAGCTCGCGGCCATCCTGGTCCGATGGAGCCTGGGCCGCATCCGCTACCTCTACCTGGTGCCCCACGCCCCCACGCTAGACCAGATAAGGGCCAGGTGCCCTGAGGAGCTCACGTGCGTGCTCTGCAAGCGCCTCATGCTCCGCGTGGCCGAGCGCCTGGCCGAGGCCGAGGGGGCGGACGCCATCGTAACGGGCGATGCCATAGGGGAGCAGGCCAGTCAGACGCTCAAGAACATAAGGGTCATAGACAGCGCCCTCGCGCGCCTCCCCGTGCTCAGGCCCCTCCTCTGCTACGATAAGGACGAGACCATCAGGCTGGCCACGCGCATAGGCACCTACGAGGTCTCGGCCAGGCCAGACGGCGGCTGCTGGGCCGTGCCCAGAAGGCCCGCCACAGCGGCCAGGCCGGAGGCCGTGGAGGAGGCGGAGGCAGCCCTGGACGTGGAGCTCCTGGTGGAGGCCGCCCTGGCCGGGGCCAGGAGGGTGCCCGTGAAGGCGGCCGCTTAATAGGCATCGCGGCCCATGCCCTGCGGGAGGGCGCCCGCTTGGTCAAGATGCCCAAGGAGCTCTTGGACATGGTCAAGCGGATACACATAGCCGCCCTGGCCACGGTGGGGCCGGACGGCAGGCCTAACGTGAGCCCCAAGGGCCTCACTTACCTGGACGAGGAGACGCTTGCCTACGTGGACATCTACTCCGCCCGGACGCTCGACAACATAAGGGCCAGGCCTTACGTGGCCGTGGCCATCTGGGACACCCGGGCCGTGGACGGCTATCAGGTGAAGGGCACTGCGCGGATCCATGGGCCAGGAGACCCGATCTACGAGGAGGTCGTGGCCCGCTACGTGAGGGCACACCACCCGGACGGGCGCGATGTGCCAGAGCGCATGACCGTGGTAACGATAAAGGTCGAGGAGGTCTACTCCCTCAGGCCGGAGGACAGGGGGAAGCGCGTAGCCTGAAGGCGGCAGCGAGAAGCAGAGCCATCTCATCGGCAGCAAAAAGCCGTCGGCTTCTTCACGGTCTTAAAAAGAGGCCGACGCTGGCGCCGGGGCCGGGATTTGAACCCGGGCGGCCGTCTGGCCAGTGGCTTAGCAGGCCACCCCCCTACCAGGCTAGGGCACCCCGGCTCGCATTCTGCTCTGGGGCCGTGGAGCTATAAAGCCCTTGCGCCGTGCGGGCGCTTTACGTGCTGGGCGCCCTAGGCCAGCTCGCCCACGGCCTCCTCCACGGCCCCCAGCAGCTCCCCCCTGAGCACGAGCTGGGCCACGCGCTCTACATCGCTGCCCAGGGACCTGTCTGCCTCCATGGGCCTCAGCCCACGCGCTCTCAGGAGCTCGTAGGCGGCTCGCGTGCCCTCGCCAGCCTTCTCGGGCCCTCTCAGGGAGAGCGCCTGGAAGGCGCACACGAGCTCGGCTGCCAGCACCCGGGCTAGTAGTTCCACGCACCTCCTGGCCTTGAGGGCAGCTGCCAGGCTCATGCTGACCACGTCCTCGAAGTCCGCGCCCGTGGGCACGCTCTGTATGCTGACCGGCCCTGCTAGCTGCCTGAGCTCGGCCACGAGGGCGGCAGCCGTGTATTGGACTATCATGAGACCGCTGTGGAGGCCAGCCTTCACGCCCGGCGGCACGAGGGCCTCGGGCAGGAGTTCGCACCGGCCCGAGAGGAGGTAGTTGGCCCGCCGCTCGGAGGTGTTGCCGAGCTTGCAGAGGCCGAGGGCCAGCACATCCGCCGCGAGGGCTATGGGCTGGGCATGGAAGTTGCCTCCAGCCCGGCAGCGGGGCTCTTCCTCGAAGATGAGGGGGTTGTCGTTTGCCGAGTTGAGCTCGACCTGCACGAGGGAGCACGCGAAGGCTATGGCCTCGCGGGCGGCACCGTGCACCTGGGGGGCGCAGCGGATGCAGTAGGGGTCCTGTGCCCTCCTCAGGCCCGGGTGCTCCACGAGCTCGCTGCCTCTCACGAGCTTCCTCACGTTCTTAGCGCAGGCCATCTGGCCAGCGAAGGGCCTGAGGGCCAGGTATTCCTCATCGAAGGGCGCCAGGTAGCCTCCAACGGCCTCAAGGCACATGGAGAGCGCCACGTCAGCCGTCTTGGCCAACACGAGGGCATCATGGACCGCGAGGGCGGTGAGGGCCGTGCTGATGGAGGTGCCGTTCACGAGGGCCAGCCCCTCCTTGAGGTCAAGTTTAAGGGGCCTCAGGCCCAGCCGTGCCAGCCCCTCATCCGCCCTCATGACCTCGCCGCCCACCTCCAGGAGGCCCTCCGGGCGCCCTACCAAGGCCAAGGCCATGTGGGCCAGGGGCGCCAGGTCCCCGCTCGCCCCAACGGAGCCAAGGGAGGGCACTACTGGGTGGGCTCGCGCGTTGAGGAGCTCCACCAGCCTGTCTAGGAGTTCCGGCCGCACGCCAGAGCGGCCCTTGGCGAGCGTGTTGGCCCGTAGGAGCATGGCGGCCCTCACGACCTCGGTGGGCAGGGGAGGGCCGACCCCCACGGCGTGCGACCTTAGCAGGTTCTCCTGGAGTTCCCTGCCCTCCTCTGGCCTTATGAGCACGCGGCCGAGGGGGCCGAAGCCCGTGTTAACGCCGTAACAGCGTGAGCCAGCCCTCACGAGCTCCTCAAGCGCCTCCCTGCTCTTCCGCACGCGCTCCCGCACGTGCTCTGGCACGACCACGCGACCGCCATGCCTGGCCACGGCCACTAGGCTTTCTATGGTCAGCCCCTCGCCATCTAGGACTACCGCGTCCTTCACGGGCTTACCTCCAGCCTCGTGCCTTAAGAAGCATGGGCCTCCCGCCCCCGCGTTGAAAAGCCTTATCTAGCCCAGCTGATGGCCGGGCGCAGGGTCGTGGCCTTGGCCAGCGAGAGGCCGCCGGTGTCCGAGGCCCTCAAGGTGCTCGACTACTTCACGCTCTTCAAGTCCGCGAAGTGGTGGGCGGCTGTCGTGCTGCTTGAGTCCTTCGGCAGGCGCCAGATAGGCCTCTACCTCTGGGTCCGCAGGGGCGATAGGTGGCGTAGGAAGCACAAGTTCGTCATCCAGGACGAGGCCAGCTGGGAGGCCATCAAGGAGGCCGTGGAGCGCTTCCTACCACAGCTCACGGGGCCTTAACGCGCCCTTTTTAAGATCCGCGGGAATCCCGTGAAAGCCTTATACCACCTCCGGCCGTTACTTACGGTCAGATAGGGGCATGAGCGGTATGGCGTGGAGGGAGGTCCTCTTCTTAATATCGACTCTCCTCCTCGGCACCGTGATCTGGCTTACGCCTTCCGTTGGGATGGCCACGGAAGCTGAGGTGGAAATGCCTGAACCTGATCTAACCTTGCCGGAAGGATACACCATCACGGGCGATGTGGTCTGGCAGGACATGGTTATCTTGGCCCAGAAGAACTTCACCATCGGGCCAACCGGGCACCTGAAGCTCGTTAACAGCGTGCTCATCATCGACCTGAGGCAGGCCACCACGCCAGGCGCCTTCATCGTGGTGTATGGCCGCCTGGAGCTCCTGAACTCCGAGGTCAAGTGCGTAACGTGCTGCGCGCTTACCGAGTTCAGCCTACACCTGAAGCCCGGCGCCCGCCTCCTGGCCGAGGGCACGAAGCTCGGCAGGTGCTACCTCTACAGCGAGGGCGCCTCCGCTGAGATACGCGCTCCCTCCACCAGCGATGGTCTCTTCCTCGATGTCGCTGTCGAGGACACGGACCTCACTCTGGTCAACTGCCGCGTGGACCGTTTCACGGCCTGGCGCTCTGACGTGGTGCTCAAGGGCTGCGAGCTCAGGAGGGAGCTGTCCGCGCACAGCTCTGACATCACCATGGAGAGCACCAGGTCCTTCAGGGCCGATGGCTGGGGCCTTTTCCTGAACAGCTCCACGCTCGTGATGCGCGGGTGCGAGGTAGAGAAGGCCGATTGGGATGGCATCGTGTGCTACCGCTCCAAGGCGTATATCTACAACTCCACCATAGAGGACAACGCCCACAGATACAACATGTTATCCTGCCCCGAGTTCGAGAAAAAGGTGATGCGCTTCTGGAGGTCCGCTGGCATCGTGTGCATTGACTCCGAGCTGGTGGTCGAGGGCTGCTGGCTGCTCTTCAACCCGCTCGCCATAGCCTGCGAGGGGCCGCTCACCAAGGCCGAGATACACTGGTCCGCAGTCCTGGGCGCTGGGAGGGGCTGCCTGAAGGCTAGCGAGGACCTGACACAGCTGGTGAACGCCACCCTGAACTGGTGGGACAGCCCGGGTGGGCCGGGCGAGGGCGATGTGGTCGGCCCGGTGGTCCTCAAGCCCTGGCTTGTGGGCCCACCGCCCGACGAGGAGCCGCCCACGGTAGAGGTCATCAGGCCCGCCGAGGGCGAGGTGCTGGAGGAACCCCTCGTGTCGGTGGAGTGGGAGGTGGGCGATGATGTGGCTGGCGTGAGGAAGGTGGAGCTCATCTTGGATGGCGGGAAGCCCGTGGACGTAACGGGCCTCACGAGCTACACGCTCACCAGCCTCTCGGAAGGCAAGCACATCTTGGTCCTGAGGGCCGTAGATTGGGCTGGGCGTGTGGCCGAGGTCTCAAGGACCTTCAGGGTGAGAAGCTCCACGAAACCGTTCAACATCGCTGGCACGGCCATCTACTTGGTCATCCCTGCCCCCCTGGTCGTGGCGGTCAGCCTGTCTCTGCTGCTCAAGAAGAGGCACTGAGCTGGCTGTTTGCGCTTGAGGCCTTAAATATCTGGCAAGCCGCATATCAGAGGACATGCCGTATCGCGAGTTCTTCGCGACCACGGTAATAGGCCTTGAGGACGTTTGCGCCCGCGAGGTAGCGGGCATCCTGGGCCTCCCGGGCCTGCCGGAGCTTGGGAGAGGTCGCATCTTCTTCAGAGCGCCTTTGGAGGCCATCTACGAGCTGAACCTCTGGGCTAGGACGATGCACAAGCTCTTCCTGCTCCTCTACCGGGGCGATTTCGGGGGCACGCTGGAGGGCATCTACAGGGCCGCCAGGCAGCTCGATTACACAGGCATCATAAGGCCGGAGCAGAGCTTCGCGGTTCGGGCCGAGCGGGTGGGCCAGCATGACTTCACAAGCATGGATGTGGCCGCCCAGGTGGGGCAGGCCGTGATAGACAGCTACATGGCCTCAAGGGGCGTGAGACTGAAGGTGAACCTAGACGAGCCCGACATGGAGCTATACGCCTTCGTGCGCGACCAGAAACTCCTGCTGGGCATCAACACCACGGGTGTCTCCCTCCACAGGCGTGGCTACCGGGTCTTCAAGCACCCCGCTGCCCTCAGGACGAGCGTGGCCGCGGCCATGCTCTACTTGGCGGGCTGGGAGGGCCGTGGCGTGCTCGTGGACCCCATGTGCGGTGGCGGCACCATCCCGATAGAGGGCGCCCTCATGGCCAGGCACGTGCCCCCCGGCTCCTTTAGGGGGACCGCTTTTGCTTTTGCCTCCTTCTTGGACGTGGACGAGTTCCTTAGGCGGAGGGATGAGGCCTTGGCAGGTGTTTCCCAGAAGAAATATAATATTATAGGAATAGACAGGGTCCGTGTCTTCCTCGATGGCGCCATGCGGAATGCCCGCTCAGCTGGCGTGGCCGATACGATAAGCTTCAGGCTGGGCGATGCCACCCGCCTGGCCGAGTGCCTGAACGAGCCTCCCACGCACGTGGTCGTGAACCCGCCCTACGGCGTGAGGATGAAGGCCCGTGGCCTCAGGCGCTTATATCGGGCCTTCCTGCGCTCCCTTTCCGACCTGGCCCCAGGCTGCCACCTGGTCCTCATAACTGCCGCGAGAGGCACCTTCAAGCGGGCTGCTGAGGCCGTGGGCGTGGAGGTGCTTGAGGAACGCCGCATCCTCCACGGGGAGCTCAAGGCCTCCATCTTCAAGTGCCTCGTCTGAACGGCAAGCCTTTTATCAAGCCGTCAGGCCATTAGGCACGGCATGGGGCTTCCAGAAGTCCTCTTCCTGGCGGGCGTGGCCCTGACGCTCGCGGGCGTGCTCGTGGTCTTCATCGTGATAACGCGGTGGGCGCTCAGTCTCCCCTCCGGCCAGGGCCGCTCCATGAGCGTGGTCTTCCTGGGCCCGGTGCCCCTGGTCTTCACGGGCAGGAGCGTTAAGCTGGCCCTGGCCTTAGTGGCGATTCTGGTTTTCACGTTCCTCGGCCTCTTCCTAACGGCAGCCCTGGGGGTGCTGTGGGCTTGAGGCCCCTCTGCCAGCTATGCGGGAAGAGGCCTGCCAGGTTCATCTGCTCTAGGTGCGGCAGGCAGGTGTGCGAGCGCTGCTTTGACACAACCACGTGGCTCTGCTCCCCCTGCCTTGAGGAGGCGGCCGCGACCCACCGCGTGCCCATGGTCCCCTCCCTCCCGATCGGCTGGCTCCTGT
>Ga0190367_1001514_pt1 | contig 13284 bp, 14 predicted proteins | sample 4872181011_MG_FD_171838 | JGI IMG/M metagenome (GOLD analysis project Ga0190367, IMG submission 171838) | Hydrothermal vent microbial mat bacterial communities from Southern Trench, Guaymas Basin, Mexico - 4872-18-10-11_MG | ecosystem: Environmental > Aquatic > Marine > Hydrothermal vents >...
GTTTCAATATGAGAGTAGATTTCCACTTGTAAACTAAGAAAGTGAAATGTCCTCAAGCATCCTCTTGAGCTGATGCTCTGTCAGGAAAACGCTGTATTCTATGCCCCTACCACGACCCCTCCCTCTCCTCTCTATTCTTATTATGCCGAATAGTTCAAGTTCAGAGAGGAAAGATGAGAGTCTCCGCCGAGTGAGAGGGGAAGGAGCGTTTCTGTTGTATATTTCGTATATCTCAGATGGAGATAATCCCGGATTCGCTGCTATTATTGAGAGTAGATATCTGTGAGCGAGAGGCAGCTTCTCTATCGCCCGCTTCACATGCAGCGTCTCAACATCATCAACAACATCATATATGAGCGACTCATCTATCTTATCCTTTCCTTCTATGACCGCTTTCTCACCCGCTTTAAGCATGAGGTCTAAAGCAAATCTTGCGTCTCCTCCTCTCTGAGCTGAGAGAGCTGAAGAGAGTGCGATCGCACCTTCTTCAATAACACCAGAATAGAACGCTTCCTTCACCCTGTCCTCAAGTATTCCTCTCAGCTGCTCCGCATTATACTTATTGAAAACGAGAATCTGAGGAGAGAATGAACTTCTCACCCTCGGATCCTTTATCAAGTCCAACACATTGAGAATATTAGATATCCCTATTATTGATATTTTCGGCGTCCTAGATAAATAATAAAGAATATCTCTTCCTCCATTTAATATCAATAAATCTATTTCATCTATCACAGCTATGAAAATCTTATCTCTTATCTCTTCCTTGAACTTCTTCCAAGCTTCCTTGAAACTGTATCCTCTCATCGGCAAATATATGTCAATGTCTGACGCAAGTTCAACAAGCGTGCTGTATGAAGTCCTTCCAGAAATTGTATAACTTATAAGAACATCTTCTATATTCTCTTCTCTTATCTTCTCCTTCAACTTATTTATGACGAAGAGGACTGTTGCTGTTTTCCCTGTCCCTGGAAGTCCGAGAATGAGCATGTGAGATGGAGTAGAGCCGATGAGCGAGTATCCGAGATTCATACTTATCTGTGCGATCTCATCGTCCCTGAAAAGTATGCGATGCGGCGTCCATGTCGGCAAAAGAGCATCCCTGTTCTTGAATATCCTGAGACCCCGCTCAAATATTGCGAATGGCTCACTTCCAGGCTCAGACATTTCCTATTGAAATAAAATTTCGCCTCGTATTTAAATGTATTTATTTATTCTTCTTTCTTCCTTCTTCTACTCACGCTACTTCTTCCCCTTCCCTTTTAACGCCCCTTCTAAACGCTCTCGCAGCTCTGCGATAACCCGCTCCTTCGCAGCAATTTCCCTCTTTAACGCATTGATACGTCGCTCCCGCTCTTGCAAGAGCTTCTTTAACCGACGCACCTCCACTCGCAGCTTCTCCCGCTCCTTCAAAACATCGCTACCAAGCATCATCTCAACAGCTCCTCTTATGAACGCTGAACGCTCAACGCCCATCTCCTCAATACGACGAAGCGTCTCCCTCTCCATATACACACTCACGACCCTGCCATCCCTCAACTCCGCAGGTCTCCCAGGACGACTCATCTCTCAACCCTCTATTTTTTATTAAAAAATTAGGAAATGAAGAGTTGCTTATTCACATCTATACTTTCCTTTTCTTTCTCATTCTCTTTCTTAATTAATTAATTAATTATTAATTAATCTTAATAATAAAGATAATCCAAATAAAAGAAAGGTTATTTAAAGCTTATCCCTATAAACTATATAGACTGCTCTGCCGCCGCAGGGGCGGGCACTGTCCTTAAAAAAGCAAGCGAGCGGGAGGATTCGGCACGAAGCGGATGTACAACACAACATGTCATTTAATGTCGCTGCTCACATTTTACAAGTGGAAATCTACTCTCATATTGAAACCCCACTATTTAATAAAAATCCGAATAATGTTATTACTTGGTTTGAGGACGAATTCTAAGCTCTTCTTCTCCTAATGAAGAAAAGCATGACAAATATCGCTGCTGCTGGAATTGCTATCGTTGAGAACTCCGGTATTACTGTTGTCAGGACATTTGTATAAACGGTGTCCTCAACAGTTATTCCGAAAGCTTTGCCCTCCGCTCTCACATCATGGTAGTAATCTCCGGGAGATGCATCAGGCGCAACTGTGATGAACATGCAAACTGTTTTACTGCCAAAAGCGGGCAACCCGATTCGGTCCTAAGCCAATTCGGTCCTAAAACATTTCGGTCCTGAAACTGCTCTCGTAATCACACTCTTCTTCACTGTCCTATCAGGCGAGCCTCCAGACCCTAAATTTACCGTTCCAAGTTCCTGATGCGAGTTGCTCGCTCGTCCCGCACGTGGTCCTGTAAGTGTTCGTCTTCAACCTCCATAAGGAATGAATACAACTTTCGGGTTCGCTGACAGACATTCACATATGTTGCAGATTGTATGAGGAAAGTGAGAAAAAACATAGGGACGCGAAGCAGTGAGGCTAATGAGCGTGAGAGAAAAACCAAGTGAGTCTCCGTTTCCTCCGAATGCTATCTATGACAAAAGGTGGCAGAGATGGAATGCTTTCGCATGTTATCAAATCGAAAGCCAAAACGAAGTGCGTCCATTTTCCCTTCCTTATTGCAAATTCGTCTCTCTTCCACATGGCAACGCTCCGATTAATGCCCACATTGTCTTTCCACTCTCTTTCTGGCATAATGGTTCTGGTAAGCAGTAAGTCAGAAGGACACATCCTTTCAATAAATTTGTAATGATACACGAGACCGCGATTATTTACGGAGCGGTGAGGATAGGGAAGAACGCAGTAATATGTGAAAATGTAATCATCGGCTATCCGACAGCGGAGATGTTAAGGAGCATGCGAAAAAGGGAGAGAACGGCAGAGAAGGGAGAAGAAAGAAGAGAAAAGATAAGGGGAGCAGCAGCGGAGGGACGGGAAAAGGAAACTGTCAAAACGGCGGAACGGATTGAATGGGAAGGGGAAGAGAGCGAGGGAGAGGAAGGAGAAGGGAGAAAATTGCGGACAATAATAGGTGATAATGCGATTATAAGGTCAAATACTGTGATTTACAGGGGAGTGGAGATAGGGGATGACTTTGAGACAGGTCATAATGTAGTGATAAGAGAAGGGACGAAGATAGGAAATAATGTTTTAGTGGGGACGAACACGGTAATAGAGGGCAATACAATCATCGGGAACAATGTGAGGATACAATCATGTGCTTTCATACCGATAAATACAAGGATAGAAGACGATGTTTTCATCGGACCGAATGCGGTTCTCACGAATGACAAGTATCCGCTGCGCATGGAAGAGCCACTTGAAGGACCGAGAATAAGGAGAGGAGCTTCTGTGGGTGCAAATGCAGTCATTCTCCCAGGCGTTGAAATCGGCGAAGGAGCGTTCGTCGCCGCAGGAGCGGTCGTGACGAAAGATGTGCCTGCTTGGACGCTCGCAGTCGGAAGCCCCGCAAAATTTCTCCCGCTTAAAGGGCATTTAAATGTGCTCAACCGCATACGAAAGCGGGAGTAGCAAATTAAACAGAGGTGTGCAGTAAGTATTTGTGATGTTGAGCGATGTTGAGCGAAAGAAGAGGGAGGCAGCGCATTTCTTCGTTGAGTGATTGAATGAGCGTGCAAGGGATTTGATATTAAAAGTAATCCTATTTGGTAGTGTTGCTCGTGGAGAAGCGGGAGAGGAGAGTGATATTGACATTCTCGTTTATGCTAAAGATGTAGATAAAGTGAGAGAAATATGTGTGGATTTGCAATTAGAAACATGGATTATATTCAGAGAACCTGTTGAGTATCTCGTGTATCCGATTTCATATTTGAGAAAGAGGTTATTTTTTATAAGAAGGAAAGAAGTTTTGTTTGAGATGGAAGAAGAGGAGATAAGATACGAAGAAGCGAGAGGATTATACGAGCTTGCATGCGAGTTTTTAGAAGGAGCAAAGGATAATTTAGAGAGAGAAAATCTGAGGATTTCTTTAGATGCAGCCTATAACGCTGCTGAGTTATGTGCGAAATCACTCAATCGCAGGCGAAAATATACCAATGGAGGAATTATTTCTGAATTCGGTCGCATATATGTGATGAATGGTGAAATATCAGATATAGGGGAAAACTATCGCATGCGCTTGAGATGAGTGGGAGAGCAAGATATGAGGCGAGTGCTGATATAAGTAAAGAAGATGTTCTGATTGTTATAGAATTGGCTGAGAAAATGATAAAGATTTTAGAAGAGAGAACTGAAAGCGAATACGATTACGACGCTCATGATTTAACAAATCCCTTACGAAAGCGCGTGGGAGAAAGCCGATGCTGTTTTTTGTCGGGGGCGCCGCATCACTAAAAGCTGATGCGAAGGGGTGTGTTCTTAGAGCAGTGAAATGCAATAGGACAGATAGCGCCTCTCTCCTCCTCTTTCTCAGCCTCGAACTTGTTTGAGGAAAGAATCTGCATCCCCTTTTGTATTTTCCTGTTTATAAGAGAAGGCGATGTCGTTTTTGCGTGACGGAAAGCGGTGTTCGGTATGGCGGATGAAATAAGCATCATTCAAGCGCTCATTTTAGGTGCAGTTCAGGGTATAGCAGAGTGGCTTCCGATAAGTAGTGAAGGAATAACGATGTTTTTGATGATAAATGCATTCGGCAAGAACCTATCAGATGCAATTTCTTATGCAATATTCCTCCATTTTGGGACAATGCTTGCTGCTATTCTCAAATTCAAGGAGGATTTTTCGCATATTCTCGCATCTTTTGCCTGTAAAAATCGGAGAAAAAATTGGAGAGAAAATTCCATGCTCTCAATCATTTTAATTGCAACACTTTTCACGGGTCTCACCGCAATCCCTCTTTACATCGCAATCAAGCATGGAAGCGTCGCAGTCAGCGGTAAGGTCTTTTCCCTGCTCATCGGTGCTTTGCTCATACTCACGGGCTTCATTCTCGGCGCTCCCGAAAGAAGGGAAAGAAGCGAAAGGAGAAAGGGAAAAGGCGAAAGCGGGGTCGGTGAAAGTGACGGGAGCAGCAAGAGCAGCGAGAGCGAAGCATATAGAAGAGCGGAAGAGTTGAGCCATTTTGAGAGCGCCCTTCTCGGAGCGGCACAAGGATGCGCAATTCTGCCTGGAATATCTCGCTCAGGAACAACAATCGCATTCCTGCTATTACGCAAGATAAGACAGGAAGATGCGCTGAAAATATCTTTCATAATAAGTGTTCCGGCGGTATTGGGTGCTGTTTTTATTGATTTAATAGGAAATGTCCAAGATTTTAATTTGTTCACGGGCATTTCTATGCTTATTTCATCGTTTATATTCGGTTATGCGACAATAGATGTGCTTTTAAGATTCGCATCAATTGTTAAATTCTCAAAATTCTGCATTTCTATCGGTCTTATTGCGATTATAATCACAATATTGACGATGTAGCTGTGGTGTATAGTGAGAGGAGCGTGGCATTATATGTGTGCCGTATGGGCGAGTCAGGGATAAGGAAGTATCTGGTGGGAGCTCGGAAGAAGCTCGGAAAATGGAAATGGATATTGTGAGAATTCATTTATATTCGCTTCTAACGCAGCGAGAAGCCAGGAGAGGGGTCTCGCAACAAAAGCATAGAAGCATAACTCAATATTAATACTGAGCAATTTCTTTCTTTTCCCGGAACCACAAGGCGGTATTTGGGCAGATTCTAAGCTCCCTTAAGATACTTTCAACATTCGTTATTATCTGCTTCCCCACCTCTTTCGTTTGCTATTCTTTACCGCTATTCTAAATGAAAACAAAAAAAGGGAAAAAATAAAAATTAATAGGAAAATTGTCTATTTCTTTTGTCTATTTCTTCCGCCTTGAAATCATGAATGTCAGCGCAATCATGCATGATGCGGCTATCAACAATGAATATGCAGGAAACTCTGGTATTGAAGGCGTCGGTGTTGGCGTCGGTGTTGGTGGGATACATACATCTGTTTGCTCAGTTACAGTCGTTGCATTCGTTTCGTCGCTGTCTATCGTGCAATAATTTGTGATTGTAGTTCCAGGAGAAGTCCCAGGTTTCACTGTCACATTCAAAGTGACGCACCTCTGCGGAGCTCTAGCTGGAAGCGTTCCAATATTCCATATAACTGTGTGGTTAACAGCATAATAAATCCCTCCATCAGAGGCGGATACGAAGCTTTCTTCTGCTGGAAGTGTGTCAACGAGCGTTACATTATGCACATCATATATATTTCTCTTGTTGTCAAAGCAAATAGTGTATGTGATGGTATCTCCAGGGTTAACACATGTGGTGACTCCATCATCCTTGCTCAGATTAAGTGGATTGTAAGCGACCTCCTCCTGTGGTATGTATATTCCAGCAGGGCTTCCAGAAACTTGCGCTGTTTGAATCCGCGTCCAGGGAGTTGTGGAAGTATCCCAAACTTCAAGACCTACTGGAGCAGGAGGCCACCACACTTGACCATAAGGTGAGATTGTCACATAGACATATCCTGTGATCTCATCAACAGCAACACCAACACCCTGGTCAGTCAATGTTCCTGTTGTTTCAGTCCTTGTCGCCAAATCATATTTACTGAGAATTGTTGAGCCTGTTCCAGGTGGCGTCCATGCGCCAGCACTCATAGAGACTGTGTAAACAAAGCCTCTCACTCTATCTACTGCGACATCAACAGGTTTATGGCTTAACCCTGTAATCGTCTTGCTTGTGTTTTCATTCCAAACACCGCTGCTCAGACATGAGCTTACATCGTATGCTCTCACCACATTCTCGTCAGAATCAGCAACCCAGAGCGTGTCTCTGAATTCGTCAAGAGCAATTCCGAATGCTGCAGAGCAGTTACCCAGATGCTTAGGATATCCTGCTCTCAAGGTAAGAGTATTTGTGGTATTATCCCAGTCGAACACGTAGAGCAAGTCAGTCCATCTCTCTACAGCGAATACAATGTTGTTCTTTTGGTCAACATCTATTCCTGCAAGGTCAGAAGGGCCTGTGGAAACACCAAGAGATGTCATTGTTGTTGCATCAACCATCTCAACCCCTCCACTAAATTCACTTGTAACAAACAGCGTGACTGAGTCTTCATCCATTGATATTCCCGCTGGGTCTGTTGCATGGCTTAACCAGTAGGTTGCCTGATATTCCACCGTGCCGTTAGGCTTTATCTCCCATGCGTCAAATTTAGCGGTGTGGTGGTCCGCAATGAGATACATTGACTTGGGAGAAGCACTGGCGTTTCCTATCATGGCAATTGCTGAGACCGCCAGGACAACTGCAAAAATTCCCAATGTTCTTATGTGCTGCTTTTTTCTCTTTTCCATTTTTCCACATCACCTCCCTTCTATTTTATCTCAAATTCTCATCCATTAAGTCCATATTTAAATATATATGTGGAAATAACATATGTTCAGAAAATATCTCCGCTGAATATTGAGGCGAGATGTTCAAATGAATGAAATGAAAATTGATGGAATCTTCCCTTTTCCAAACACCTTTTCTCCCTGTTTTTTCCAAGGGAGCACTCTAAATAAGATGAAAGGTGAAATATCAAAACAGATGAGAATAAAATTGGATGAAACCAAAATGCACTGTTTTGAAAGGAGAGGATGTTGAAATATCAAGGTATGCACATGCGTTCAGTTCCAGCATCCTTTCTTTATCATGCAGGGTGATGAAGAGGAGCGTGCAAAATTGAATGGAAAGAAACGTGAATGGACACAAGCGATATAGTTTTATTTCTTCCGTTAGAAGAAGCGGAAGGGAGTGTGCGAATGAGGATGAGGAGGGAGGCGAGAGGGAGATGGGAAATTCTCATGGACATACTTCTTGCGATGAAGAGGGAGATGGCGAATGAAGGCACCGTAAAAAAGACGAGAGTCATGCAAAAGGCTCACTTGGACTGGCGCACTTTTCAAAAGCATTTCAATTTTCTATTGGAACAAGGTTTTATCGTATGCATAACAGATGAAAGTGCGGAGGAAGAAAGATACCTCATTACAGAGAGGGGCGAAGATTTACTGCGAAAGCTTGAAGATGTTCGTCGTATTCTTGAAGTTTCAACAGAGCGAGTCGGAGCACGCCTATGAGGGGGATTTCTTTGCGTCGTCGCAGTCAAGCGAGAAGGAACTTGCTCTATCCGTTTCTGCATGTTTCTTCGCCCCTTAGTTCAATTCAGCCCCGCGTGCGGCAGACCACATGCTTCAAATACTTTCCGTGTCAACATTCACATTATTCTTCTTCCCTTTCAACAGGTAATTTCAAAAAAGAGAGCCCGATGTTTGTTATTTTCACTCTCTTACCCGCTTCATCGTATTCCACAAGCCCGAAATTCATGAAAAATCGTAATACTTCATGCAATTTCCACTCATCAATGTGGAAGATGGAGGAAATTTCGGAGATAGAATGCCACTTTCCATCCCTTAACATGTCCAATATCTCTTCCAATTTTTCGACAGACATAGACTTCTCTCATCACCACCATTTTTTATAAATTACTGTTTTCCGGACATGTGTAATCAACATATGCAACGAGAACATTACCTTATTTAAGGTGTTATGGAATAAATAAGGCATGTGTGCGGTATAATAGGTTACATCGGAGCGAAAGAAGCGACGAAAATTCTGCTGAAGGGCTTGAAGAACCTTGAATATCGTGGATACGACTCAGCAGGAATCGCAATAATCGGCGAATGTATGAAAACGAGGAAAGTTGCGGGCAGGGTCGAGGATTTGAGCGATTTATGCTTAGATTTGAGTGGAAATATGGGTATAGCGCACACGAGATGGGCGACACATGGCGTTGTTTCTGATAAAAATGCGCATCCCCATACGGATTGCAAGGGCAAAATTGCAATAGTTCATAACGGAATAATTGAAAATTACAAGGAGTTGCGTGAAGAGCTCATCAGAAAGGGTCATAAATTTGAGAGTGAGACTGATTCTGAGGTTATTGCGCATCTCATAGAGGATAATTTGCGCTCAGGTTTGAATTTTGAGGAGGCATGCAAGCGAGCGTTCCTTTCGCTGAAAGGGAGTTTTGCGGTGCTTGTCGTGAAAGAGGGAGAGCGCTCAATCGTAGGCGTGAGGAAAGATTCGCCTTTAGTTCTCGGAATCGCTGCTCACGGCATATTCCTCGCATCTGACATCCCTTCATTCCTTGAATGGACGAAGAATGTTGTTTATTTGCACAATTATGATTTCATTGTTGCGAATGAGAAGGGATTCAGGGTCGAGAATCTGCTTGAAGGTGAAGTTTATCGCCCTATTGATACAGTTGAATGGGACTATGAGCAGGCGAAGAAGGGAGAATATGAGCATTTTATGCTTAAGGAGATAACAGAGCAGGCGGAAACGATAAAAAAAGCGATTCAGCAGGACGAAGAAGTCATTAAATCTGTTGTTGAAGCGATAAAAAATGCGTTTGGTGTGTTCTTTGTTGGCTGTGGCTCCTCTTACCATGCGTGTCTTGCGGGCAGTTATCTTTTCTCAAGGGTAGCGAGGAAGCATGTGAATGCGACGCTCGCATCAGAATTTGAGAATTACGAGCATTTCCTCACCAAAGAGACACTTGTCCTCGCAGTTTCTCAATCAGGAGAGACGGCAGATGTCTTGGAGGCGGTGAGAGCTGCAAAAAGGAGAGGTAGCAAGGTATTGAGCATCGTGAATGTGATAAACTCTTCGCTAACGAGGGAGAGCGACGCATTCATTTCAATGAATTCAGGTCCTGAAATATGCGTGCTTTCAACAAAAACCTACACTTCGCAGGTAACACTCATGTCAATGCTCGCTCACGCACTCGCAGGAAAATACGAAGCATTCGTTTCTGAGGTGAAGAGCCTTTACATGGACATATACAACCTCACTTCAAGGGCGATGAGGGAGCATTTATGCGGTCTTGCGAAGATGCTTGCGCATCGTGAGCATATTTATTTGATAGGTCGTGGGTTGCAATATGCGACCGCTTTGGAAGCAGCGTTGAAAATAAAGGAAGTTTCTTACATACATGCGGAGGCTTTCGCAGGCGGAGAACTGAAGCATGGTCCTTTGGCTCTTATAGAAAAAGGGACACCTGTAATCGCATTCGTCTCAAAAGAGAACGATAAAATAATTGCGAACATCAGCGAAGTGAAGACGAGAGGCGGTTTCGTGATAGGAGTTTCATCTCATCCGCATCATTTATTTGATTATTGGATAAAAGTTCCCGAAAGTGATGGCTTAAATCCCGTCGTTCAGATAATACCGATGCAAATTCTCGCATATCAACTCGCAGTCATTCGTGGATTAGACCCTGACAAACCCAGAAATCTTGCGAAAAGTGTGACTGTTTTATAAACAGAAATAATAATCAATTTTTCACTTCTCAACCTCCGCTATGGAGCTGTATAGAAATTGCTCTTCTCTCATTTCCTCAACAATAAATTCAATATATCCTTTTTTATCCCCCTCATTGGAGCCCCCTCTTTTCTTCGTCCTTTCTCCTCCATTCAAATTTTTTATTTTTCGTAATTTTAAGATGTGAAAGCGATAATTCTCGCTGCGGGGAAAGGGGAGAGGATGCGGCCTCTAACCGATTACAAGCCGAAATCTCTGCTTCCCATATGCAACAAGCCCCTAATTGAACATCTAATTGATCTTTTGCGAGGCGTGGGAATAGAAGAGATAGCGGTTGTAGTGGGTTATTTGAAGGAGAAAATGATGAATTGCGTGCGAGATGTAAAATTTTACGAGGATAAAGTGATAAAAGGGACTGCAACAGCACTATATGCGGCTCGTTCTTTCGTGGATGATGACTTCATTTTAATATATGGGGACATATTCGCTGATATTTCAAACTTTGAAAAAATAATTGAGGAGAAGAATGCAATAGGCGTTGTTGAGGTTGAAGATGTCTCCAAATATGGCTCTGTGATATTTGAAGGTGGAGTTTTGAAGGAAATAAGGGAGAAGAGTGGTCATGGAAGGGGATTCGCAAATGCCGGGATATACCATTTCAGCCCCTCAATATTTGAATTCTTGGATAAAAAAGAGAGCGAGAGGGGCGAATATGAGCTGACGGATGCGATTCAAATGCTGAACGAGAGAGAAAAGGTGAAGGTTGTTCCCCTTGAGGGATACTGGAAGGATATAGGATACCCATGGGACTACATAGATGCGAACATGTATATGCTTGAAAAGATAGGATTTTCTGTTGGCAATAACACCGAAATATGGAACTCAGCAATAATAAGGAAGCCTGCTGTCATTGGTAGCGAATGCAAGATAAAGAATTGCGTCATAGAGCGTTCAGTAGTTGGTAATGAATGCACTGTTGGCGAGTTTTCAGTGCTGAAGAGGAGCATATTGATGTCAAAATCCAATGTTCCTCATTTGAATTATGTTGCAGATTCAGTGATTGCGGAGGGATGCAATCTCGGGGCAGGAACAAAGATAGCGAATTTGAGGTTTGACGACGCAGATGTGAAGGTCACGATAAAGGGAGAGCGTGTAAGCTCAGGCAGGAGGAAGCTTGGAGCGATAATCGGATACAATGTGAAAACAGGAATAAATGTCTCAATATATCCGGGCGTGAAAATAAGCAGTGGAATATGGATAGAGGGGGGGAGCCTCGTCAGGCGGGACATATAAACCTTTCGGGGCTTTATGACCCAAAGCAAAAAGTAGCAACATCTCAGCTTTTCCCCTCGCAACCGCATTGAAATGAAAAAATAAAAAAAGCTTTTTCGTCTTACACTTATGCTCTTTGTTTATTTCTTCCTCCTCCGCCTTGAAATCATGAATGTCAGCGCAATCATGCATGATGCGGCTATCAACAATGAATATGCAGGAAACTCTGGTATTGGTGTTGGAGTCGGTGTCGGCGATGGTTTAGCACCACGAGCTTGAGCGCATCCGATGGATGAAATGGCGAGGAGGAGCGCTGCAAAAAGCAAGTGACCTCTCATCTTCCCATCACCTCAATTAAGGATATGAGCAAATTCCTCATATATATGTGACAGTGTGAGCAACATATGGTAAAAGCAGATGTAATGAGTGGTCATCCGTTACGCTTACATGCCTCCTTTCATTCTCAATTTCACGATTTCACGAGATAAGAACAAGGAAAGAATGTCGCTACTGTTGTTCCTTGTTCCAACGCAACGGCGTGTGAAAACGCTTCTTTCTGCCTTCTCACTCGTTATGATAGGTTATAAGTGAGAAGTGATGAGTTATAAGTGAGAAGATGGAAGTTATAAGCGTTGCGAACCAGAAGGGCGGCACAGGAAAGACAACGACTGCTGTTAATCTTGCAGCATGCCTTGCGCTAAAAGGGAAGCGCACGATGCTCATAGATATGGACCCGCAGGGCGCAGCAACATCATCTTTCGGCATAGATAAGAAAAAAAGGAGGACAATATATGATGTTTTAATAGGAGAAAGGAGCATTGAAGAAGTTTTAATTGAGACTGAAATAGGTTTAAGTGTAGTTCCGAGCAATATTGATTTGAGCGGTGCGGAAGTTGAACTTATTAACGAAGTGGGTCGTGAATATATACTCAAAAATATCGTTCAAGATATTGAGGGATATGAATATGTGATTATAGACACGCCTCCTTCGCTCGGTTTGCTCACTTTAAATGCATTAGTTGCTTCAAAAGATGTGATAATACCAATTCAAACAGAATATTATGCATTGGAAGGCATAAATCATCTCTTGAGGGTCATAGAAATGATAAGAAAGCGGCTTAAAATATTTTTAGATTTCAGAGTTCTGCTCACAATGTTCGATGGAAGGCTTAAATTGAGCAGAGAAGTGAAAGAAGAGGTTGAGAAATTCTTCAAGGGAAGGGTTTTTAAGACAATCATACCTCGTAATGTGAGGGTTGCTGAGGCACCTTCGCATGGAAAACCCGTTGTTTTGTATGATAGGGCATGCAAAGGCGCTTCCGCTTACTTCAGCCTCGCAGATGAAATATTGGGAGAGAAGGAGGAAGGGAAAAATGAGCGAGAATAATGGAAGAGAAAGAGAGAGAGAAGGGAAGGAAAGAAGTGGGGAGGAAAAAGAGAATAGGCGGGAGAGGGGGGAGAAGGAGAGGAGACTCGGAAAGGGTCTCGCAGCAATCATTTCACAAACTGATGAAGTTATAAGTGAAGAGGTAAGAAGTGATGAAGTTATAAGTGACGAAATAAGAAGTAACAAGGAAGAAGTGAGAATAGGGGAAGTAAGAAGTGAAGAACTTATTAGTAATAAGTTGGAGGATGCGGTGATGGAAGCAACTCGTAATCCCCGCATATCACTCTGGTCGCCGAAGTCCGC
>Ga0190367_1001517_pt1 | contig 13281 bp, 9 predicted proteins | sample 4872181011_MG_FD_171838 | JGI IMG/M metagenome (GOLD analysis project Ga0190367, IMG submission 171838) | Hydrothermal vent microbial mat bacterial communities from Southern Trench, Guaymas Basin, Mexico - 4872-18-10-11_MG | ecosystem: Environmental > Aquatic > Marine > Hydrothermal vents >...
ACACGCTCTCAGGCTGAGCTTTTTCGAGAAGCTCCCGTATAAGAAGCTTTATTCCCGTAGTCTTTCCCACCTGCCTCGGCCCTATGACGAAGTTCAGTGAGAAGGGCTCTAAGCTGACGTCCCGTATCCAGTCCGGGACCCACCTGACCCTCTGGGACTTCCAGACCTTGACGGTGTAGTCCTCTCTACCGCTCCACCAGGGGTTATGGCTCGATATGAGCGATCTCATAACAGAAATAATACTTCTAACATTAATATAAAGCATTAGAAGTTACATTTCTAAGAACGAAATTTAGAAATGTAAAGAACGAAATTTTCCCTAAGGAGCTTGAACTAAAGCTGAACTATATTACTCCCATTTTCTCAAAGATTTAACTAAAAATTTTAAAATTAAATAATAGATTGAATTATTTGGATTCAGCATGTTTAGAGCTGAGCTCGAGCTTGAGGCTATAACCCCTATCTTTATGAGAGGCGCTGACCAAACCAAAGCCGAGATCCGGGCTCCCTCGATAAAGGGTTTAATGAGGTGGTGGTTCAGAGCTTTAGCTGGGAATTATTTTGGTAACGAGATCGATAAACTTAGAAAGGCCGAAGAGAACGTTTTCGGGAGCACAAACCAGAGAAGTAAGGTGGTTATTGAAGTTAATGTTGATGATGAATACAATCTAAAGCCAATTGTAGCGGAGTATGAGATTATGTATGATCGTAGAAGAAATAGCCTACGCACTAAAGCAGAATCAATTAAGATCCACATCAAAAATAATACAGAAGGGGAAGCTGAATTCAATCTACCCAACTATCTGTTCTTTTCGATTAAAATGCTTATAGATGATGTTGCAAAGAATTGTCTTGAAAACATTTTATCGAAATATGGAATTCGTAATAGGTTCAATAATGAGGGTCAGATGAAAGCAATACTAAGAAGAAAAGGGTTAAAATATCCAGAAGATTTGAAAAACAAGTTTCAAAGCGAGTTTAATCAAAATGTTCTCACATACTACCCAGCTGGAACGAAGTTTCATGTGAAAATCGAAGCTTTGGATGAAAAATCGTTTAAAATTGCCTTAGCCTCGTTTTGGGCTCTCGTAACTCTTGGAGGTATAGGGTTCAGATCCCACAGAGGTGCTGGAAGTATTGAAGTTAAAAGGATTGTAGAAGTTCATCCAGAAAGATTAAAGAATGAGGTTTTAATGCTATTTAGTTATAATTGGAGACAGATAGAAGATGCTACCCAATTCTGGGATGGTTTATTTAAGCAACTCTGTGACCAATTTCACGTTGTTAAGAATTCTGTTAAAACAAATATATTTAAATATCCATCCATTAAAGAATTAATCGTTCTTGAATGTTCTAAACGCTTTAACAAATACATTGATGCCCTTTTGACGCTTGAAGAAGCTTACGCTGGTGAGCCTAAGGGTTCTGGAAAACGTAGTAGATACGAAGGAGGAGTTAGGTTTAAATTTGCGGACAAGATTTTTTCTCATACGGTAATCGAACAATTCAAGCGAAATTCTAGATTAGAGAAAAATACGACTGAAAGAAGATTTTATTTTGGACTTCCCCTGATCTACGCCAATTGGAGAACAGAGGTTAGCGGATACAATGAATCTAATCCACGAGATCCTTTTAAAAGGAGAAGTTCGTCTTTCATCCTTACAGTTAAGAAAGACAGGAGAAAATTTATTCCAATTGTTGTCATCATACCTTATCAGTTTTTGCCAAATCATAAAGGAAAATTTATTGCGATCAAAAGAAGGAGGAAGACTGAATTTCAGTTACTGACTGATAACAATTGGTTTGTAGAGTGGTTAAAAAATGATATTGTAAAAGAGTTCGAAGAACGAGGTTTTGTTAAAGTACATCCGAAGGGGTAACTTAAATGGATGACTTCTGGAGGAACAAAATCAAAGCGTTTCTCCACGATCCTCCAGATAAGGTTTTAAAGATTAGTAATCATGAAGAACGAAGGGATTCACTATTACAAGTTTTAGGCTTAAATTTTGATATTCCTAAGGAATTCGACTGGATAGCGTCATCAATGGAAAGGATAGTTCCTAAGACAGATTTATGGATTGATTTTTCAAGAACAGATAGGGTGTTTCATCCAATTCTAAGGCATCCGATAAGTGGTGAGAGGAAGGATTTTGGGAGATTATCGGAGTCGGTTTTAGGATTGAAAAAAAGCAAAGTAGATGAGGTTTTAGCAGCTGTTCTTGCTAAAGAAAATGAAATCCTTGAACGTCTGAGAGATAGAGATTACAAAATTACGTATTTTAGAATCTGGAGAATTATGAAAAATTTAATCGAAAGAGAATTAAGTGAAGAGTTAGCAAACTTGCCGGCGGATACGAGATGCCCAGATCACACAATATGGGACCATCTCGATACATCATCTGCGATTTATGGCGCGATCAATAAAGGAACTCTATCTTTGCTTATGTTCAAGCTCGCACCAGTTCAGAATTTCATAAGGAATGCGAGAAAGGAGAGGGATCTCTGGGCTGGAAGCCATTTACTTAGCTATTTAACGTTTCAAGCTATGAAGGTTGTTATTGATGAATTTGGGCCAGATGCTATAATATTTCCCCATCTCAGAGGTCAGCCATTTTTCGACTTCGAATACCTCAACTATTTTGGAGATCTAATTAATAGAGAAAACCTGAAAATTAAGCTCGATATAGCTAACATTCCTAATAAGTTTCTGGCGATCATAAATTTTGAAAGCATAGATGAGGTTAAAGATAAGATCAGAAAAGCACTCGACAAAACTCTCAATGATTTATTTAACTTTTCGGTTAAAAGGACGTTCGGGAGCTTAAGTGATCGGGTGATAAATTATAGTTTGGAGGTTTTGCAGAACTACTTTAACGTTACAGTTTGCGAGATGCCAGCAGATTTAGAGAAGTTGAGAGCAATAATAGATGATCTTCCAGAAGATATTAAGGAAAAATACAAAAAATGGTTGAGACTGATCAAGGCATTCGGGTATAAACTTAGAATTTTCGACTTGTATTCGCTCATGTTTGAACTTTTAGAGGAGATAGTTGCAATAGAATCAAGGAAATTTGAGAAGCTTATAGGAGTAGGTAAACCTAAATGTAGTCTTTGCGGAGAGCTTGAAATTTTTGGAAATAAGGAAATATGGAAGAACGTAAGTAGAAGACTGTTTAAAGAAAATGAAAACCTTTGCCCAGTTTGTCTCGTTAAAAGGATTTACCCGGATTGGTTTAAGGAGAGAGTAAAAAAGAAAGGTATAACTGAAATAGATATCGGGTTTGAATCCGTTTCGGAGATAGCCTTGAAGAAAAGCGGATGGTTAAAACTTATTAGAGAAACAGATTCTTACGGTAAACTGGTAAATACGCTTAAAAGACATAGTAAGCTAAGATATCTCGTAAAAAATGATGAGCTTGTTAATCCCGAATTACTTTACATTGAGAATTGGAATATAAAATATATAGAGGAAAACTTCGGGATAAACGTTTCAGAAACTGATCTTGAAGAGCCTAAAAGGATGATAAAAGAGCTATATGATGAATATTGTGAGCCAGAAAAATACTACGCGATCCTAATGATGGACGGAGACAACATGGGCAGAATGTTGATCGGAGATGAGATGGAAACCATTGATTGTTACTTGCATCCTAAGGTTGTGGATTACTTACCGAACGAGCTCAGAGAAGAGATAAGCAAAGTAAAAAGACTTATAACCCCAGCGACTCACTCCGCAATTAGCAGAGCTCTTGCACATTTCTCAATAAACATAGTTCCCAAAATTATAGAAAGGCATGAGGGAGAACCTATCTACGCTGGAGGAGACGACGTTTTAGCCTTACTACCTACGGATTCTGCTTTAGCATGTGCCTATGAAATTCAAGAGGAATTCAAAAAAGATTGGGATGGCTGGAACGTTTTACCAGCTAAGACCATGAGCGCCGGGATTCTAATTGTTCATTACAAACACCCTCTCTATGACGCTATAGACAGGGTCAGAGAGCTTGAAAGAAAGGCAAAGAGCTTAGGTAGAAACGCCGTTACAATTGGTTATTTAACGAGAGGCGGAAGCTATTATGAGGTCACTTTCAACTGGAATATAGTTTCATCAAAAGAGCTTAGAGAGTTTGTAAAACTGTTATTGAGTGAGAGTAAACCGAGGCTTTCAAGAAGAATTATCTACGATGTTTTTGAGAACATAGAAAGCCTGCCAAGGGATGAGAGCGCAATTAAAGCATATCTCAAGTTTGAATTTTTGAGACATTATGACAGAGATGACAAAAGGGAAAGAACCGAGGATTTAGCTGAAAAAGCCTTAGAGCTGGCAAAGAGCATTAGAATCGCTTTAAGTTCGAATGATCTTAAGGAATTGATCACTTTGCCTAAAGTTGAGCTTAGCCGTCTGAATGAAAAGATAAACAAGCTAATTTCAAATAGCTTTTCAGTTGAAGGGCTCAAAAACGTATTGAGGAATCTGTCGATTAAGTGTAACGTTAAAGAGCTTTACGGCCTAATCGTAAGAAAGCAGGTAAAAGACCTTTTCATTCTTCTCAAAATCCTTAGAGAATGCGAATTCATAGGTGACATTCATGAGAATACTGCTAAAGCCTAACGACGTCCTGATGTTTAGAGAGTCAAGGTCATTCACAGCTGGAGAGTCTTATTTAGCGAGAAGCACCTTGCCCTTACCTCAAACCATAACTGGAGCTTTGAGAACTGCGATTCTTCTTTACTCGAATTTCTCCGATGAAGCAAAAGAACTAGCTGGATATAAACGAGAAGAACCTGAATTTGAGGTAATAGGGAGTTTTCTCTACGATAAGCAGGAATACTTTCCAACCCCACTCGATATTGTAAAAGCAAAAGGTATGGAGGATTACTTCCTCGTAAAGCCATTACCACTACTAACAGACTTCATCTTCAAAGGCAGGCACATACACTTTGAGAGCGTCGGCGGTTTTATCAGCTATGATAATTTCATAGAATATCTCAAAGGCAAACTAGTGGATGGGATGCTTGGAAGATTGGTTAAACACGATCTATTCTTTAAGGAGAGCAGAGTAGGAATAAAGTTGAGCGACGTGAAGGTTACAGAGGAGAGGTTTTTCTATAAGGCGGATTTCCTGAGGTTAGGAGAGGAGGTTAAAATTTCAGTATGGATAGAAAATGGAGATGAAGTTATGAATTATCTGAGAAACGGACTAGTAAGGCTTGGAGGGGAAAGTAGATTCGCAGAGCTAAAAATAGAAGAGAGAGACTCGCTTGAAAGTTTAAGAAAGGAATGGAATGAGATAACTGAAGTCATAAACGAAGAGAAGAGGTTCAAACTATATGTTACAACTCCCGTTCTTATAAAGAATCGTGAATACTTTGTTTGGGATATAAGGGAGAAGATGGAAGGACAACTCAAAAACTCGTTAAAGATCAGTAGAATTTACCCCCTCATAGGAAAGCCAATAGCTTTCAGCGGATGGGACCTAGCAAATAATAAGCCTAAGCCTATGAAATATGCCGTTCCTCAGGGCTCTGTTTACTTTATCGAGTTCAGAGGCAAGGTCGAGATGGAGAAACCGTATCTAAAGCTTGGGGAGTTAAACAGGCTTGGATTTGGGTTGTGTTTTGTGGGGGTTTGGGGATGAGAATATTAGTTTCTACCACCGGGATTGGCGTGGGAAGGACTGAGGAAGAGAGGAGGAAGACACTCGAACAAATGGTAGATGGCTTTGTAGGTGAAGTTATTAAGGCAATCAAACCGGATAAGACTATTTTATTCTACACAGAAGGAACAAATGAAATGGTAGAGCTAATAATGTCAAGAACTGTTCTTGATATAGAATTAGTAAAGATATCAGATCCTGACGATTTTAATGTATGTTTTAAAACTATGCTTGAAGTCTTGAGGAGCTATTCAGAGCACGATCTCTACGTTAATTACACCTATGGCACTAAAACCATGAGCTCTGCAATGGCCTCATCTGCAATCTTTGTGGACGCTCGTTTAATATGTGTCGCTGGGGAGAGAAGGGGAGGAATCGTGAGAAGAGGTCTTGAAAGAGTTACCATTTTCGAGCCATATAGGTTTAAGGACATAATAACGCTTGAAAAAATGGCGAGGCTGTTCAACGTATATAACTTCGATGCGGCTGTGCTTGAAGCTAAAAATCTAAGGACGCTTGAGTATAAGGATGAGTTAATAAAATTTCTAACGGCTTACAAACTTTGGGATATGTTTGACCATCCCAAAGCGTTCAATCTACTGAAAGAATCCTGGAAGTCAATAGATTTCGTCGATAAGGATCAGGTGAAAGCGAACATCGACTTTCTTGGAAGGCTTAAAAGTAGGGAGAGGGAGGATGTCATCGAATACTACAAAATGAAGCTGCTAGATTTAATGGAGAACTCAAAAAGAAGAATTGAAACCAACCTTTACGACGATGCTGTTGCAAGGCTTTACAGAGCAACAGAGGTCATAGCTCAGATCATGTTAAGAAAAGAGGGTTATGATGATCCGATCGTCCTATCAAAGGATGATAACAAACATGAGGAGATTTTGAGGAAGTTTGAGAAGTTTGCTGAATTTAAAGAGAGAAAGGCAATACTCAAATTGGGGGTTATCAATAAACTTGAGTTACTTTCAGAGTTAGGTGTAGATCTAGCTATTGAGATGAGAAAAGATGATAAACTGAAAGATTTACTAACGAAGAGGAATAGATCAATACTAGCACATGGATTTACACCAATAGCCGAGCGAGACGCAAAGAAGTTTTACGAACACTTACTCAGCTATGTTAAGGAATTATACGGGAAGCATTTTGAGAAAGACTTGAATGGATGTACATTTCCTAAATTAAAGGTGTTAAAATAACTGAAATCTAGAAGTGGATTTAATTAATTCATGTTGTATTTTAATGTGAATAAGGGGTGACCCGATTGATCGAGAGAGCCCTGATTCTAGGTTTATATAGCGTAACTCCAGTGCATGTCGGGAGCGGAGCGGAGCTAAGCGTGGTGGACTTGCCGATTCAGAGGGAAAGACATACGGGATTCCCGGTAACATGGGGACAGAGCTTGAAGGGGGTTTTGAGGGGTTCGTTTAGAAGGTTGGAGCTTAGCGGTAAGCTGAAAATTAACAGTAAGAGCTGGGAAGATGTTGCAAGGAAACTTTACGGTGAAAAGGCAGACGACTACATCAAAAAGGTTAAGAATGGTAAAAGAGACCCGCCCTTAACTGAGATAATCTTTGGACCTTCGACTGAGGCAGCATCAGAGCATGCCGGAGCCATAAGCATAGGAGATGCTAAAGTTTTGCTATTTCCGGTTAGGAGTTTAAAGGGTGTCTTTGCTTATGTAACCTGTCCATTAGTTTTGGAAAGGCTAAAGAGAGATTTAGAACTTATAGGTAAGAAGCTTAATTACAACATCGGTTTAATCGCAGATAGAGCTCTGGTATCTGAAAACTCCTCGATAACCGTGGATGATAACGTGGTAATAGAGGATATCGTTTTGAAAGCAGAAAATAGGGATCTCTCACAACTCATGAGCGTGATCGGAGAAATCTCTCCCATAGAAATCGATGAAAGCAGAGTGACAATAATTCCGAACGATGTCTTTACTAACCTCGTTCAGACCGCCACTGAAATAGTTGCGAGAGTTAAAATAAACGCTGAGAGGGGAACGGTCGAAACTAGGGCCCTCTGGTATGAGGAATACTTGCCATCCGACACATTGCTGTACTCCGTCATAGCGGTAGGAAAGCCAAAGAGAGAAATCGATGGGCTATCCACTGCCGATGGGTTAATTCAGGAGCTAGAAGCATTTGACGGTAAATTCATCCAAGTTGGAGGAAACGAAACAGTTGGAAAAGGTTTTGTTAAGCTTAAGGTTTGGAGTGTTGAAAGATGAACGTCCTGAGAAGTCTTGAGCAGGAGAGAGCTAAGTTCGCATACGAAGCGGTTGCAAAGGTTAAGGAGGTCAGCGATTTCATGAACAAAAAAGAAATCCAGAAGAAGTACGCTTCGTATGTTAAGAGTGCACCTGTGCTGATCCTCACCAACGGCCTGTCGAATACGTTGGCTTTTTACCTCTCAAAGATAAAGGAAAAAGAGATCGAGTATACGAAGATTGGAGAAAAACTGAAAAAGCTTGGTAGTGGGGAAAAGGCGTTTGAAAATAAAGCTGAACGGATAGCTTATGCATACCTGTTTTACCAGATATCGAAATGGCTCGCTGAGAAAGCGAACAACGGAAGAGGGCTTACAAAGGGAAATGATCCTCTTAAATTCATATGCAACGAGGCAAATGTTCAGTTAATAATGCAGTTAACAAGAGAAGCCATAAACTTACTCAATTGGATGAAGAGGTTTGCGGATGCCATGCTTGAAAAGGAGGAAGAATGATGGAGCTTTTCATTCCGTCCTATCTTAAAGAAATCGTTAAAAGGCATTGGGATAAGATTGATAATCTCTCGTTAAAGATTGAGAAGTTTTCTCCGTTTGTTAAGGACAGAGATGGAACAAAGAAGCCAAGAATCGATAAGTTCAATTCCAAGATCAAGCTGTTAAAAGTTGATCAATATGAAATGTTCTTTGAGCTTCAGAGAGATCTCTGGGAAAGCGTTGGGAAAATGTTTACAATGAGAACGAAATCCCGCTTAATAATCGGTTTGGGAAATGAGAGCATTTACGAAACGTCTATAAGGCTTCACAGAAATTACGGGGTTCCTTACATCCCCGGTTCGGCTTTGAAGGGCGTTGCGAAGCATTACACCATATTAAACCTAGCCGAGAGATTGATGGATTACAGTGAAGATTTCTTTAAGTTAGCTAAAAGAGCTCAAGAAGCTTTGGAAAACCCCGCAAAGGATGAGAGTAATGATGTAGAAGTGAAGAAGGCTATTGAAGATAAGCTAAAGCTGGATCTGTCCGATGATTTACTTAACGAGATGATCGTTCTGAGAAGGATTTTCGGAACTCAAAGGTATGAAGGAGAGGTAATTTTCTTCGACGCCTTTCCCACTCCGGAAAGCTTAAAGTTAAATCATGTATTAGAGTTAGATATTATGAATCCTCACTATCAGCCGTACTATACTGCAAGTGAGAAAGAACTTAGAGGAAAATCCGAAAAAGCGCCGGGTGATTGGCATCAACCCACCCCAGTATTCTTCCTAACCGTTCCCAGAGGTATTAGATTTCAGTTTGCAATAGCTCCGAGAAACAATAAGGATGCTAAACTTTTAGATAAAACTAAGTCAATTCTAATTTCCGCTTTGAAAGAGCTTGGAATTGGTGCTAAAACCTCGTTAGGCTACGGAAGATTCGAATAAATTTACAAATTTACGCTCTTCTATTTTTGCTTCTTTCAATTCCTTTTTGGGTATTTCGCCTGAGATATTAATAATTTTCTGAAATACCTGCTCCTTTCAATTCCTTTTAGGATGTTTCATAACTTACTCACCATTGAGTAAACCTAGGCATACAGCCAGATTTCAATTCCTTTTAGGATGTTTCAAGATGGTAGACCTTCATAGAAACGTAATCGAGAGCTACAATTTCAATTCCTTTTAGGATGTTTCACACCTCTCCCCTTCTTATCTTCCTATATATCTCTCTAATTTCAATTCCTTTTAGGATGTTTCATGATGAAGATGTCGTGGTAATAGTTCCTAAGGAGCACATATTTCAATTCCTTTTAGGATGTTTCTGGTTAGTAGTCTCATAACGCCTGATGCTTCCTGCAGGATTTCAATTCCTTTTAGGATGTTTCATAGTAGACTTCATAAAGTCAGCCTTCTACCGTATTAAATTTCAATTCCTTTTAGGATGTTTCGAGAGCTAGGTGTAGAGCTGACAGAGGAAGATATTAAATTTCAATTCCTTTTAGGATGTTTCAATGGAGAAGTTAAGGGGTCTAGGGGCTGTATATGTGACTAATTTCAATTCCTTTTAGGATGTTTCTGGGGATACAGTACTTTCATTTTTACCACAAGGTCCTAAGATTTCAATTCCTTTTAGGATGTTTCATATTTCAGTCATGGGGTTTCTTAAGTAGACTGTTAACATTTCAATTCCTTTTAGGATGTTTCCCACTGTCAATTTAAATGACAACGCAAGCGGAACAATAATTTCAATTCCTTTTAGGATGTTTCACAAGGCTCAGGGATAAGATGGTGAGCGCAAGGAATAATTTCAATTCCTTTTAGGATGTTTCTGGTTTTAGCCGTTCCAGAGCACTCAATACCTCCATCAAATTTCAATTCCTTTTAGGATGTTTCAATAAAACACGGGTATGAGCATGAAACAGGTAGGAGATTTCAATTCCTTTTAGGATGTTTCGAGTACATGAGGCATTATGAACAGGAACACATGTAGGTGAATTTCAATTCCTTTTAGGATGTTTCAAGACCCTTCCAGTGATGCCATACGACAGGTACATACAGAATTTCAATTCCTTTTAGGATGTTTCAGATTAAACATAAAGCCGAAAGCTTTAGGAAGGTTTCCAAATTTCAATTCCTTTTAGGATGTTTCAGGGATGAACACGCTTTCCTCCCCATGCTCCGGGTGCTTTATTTCAATTCCTTTTAGGATGTTTCTGTTAAGATTTTGGAGACCTGAATTCAGTTTTGATATATTTCAATTCCTTTTAGGATGTTTCACTATTCAAACGACCCTAAACGTGAGAAAAGGAATAGGGGATTTCAATTCCTTTTAGGATGTTTCAGCCCATGTTTCTTACATATCTCGACGTACTTCTTGAACATTTCAATTCCTTTTAGGATGTTTCTTACCGTATGTTATGGGCAACTACATCACCTCTTAAGGAATTTCAATTCCTTTTAGGATGTTTCGAGCGTTGACGAGGATGCGTTGAAGTATAGCATCCTCAAATTTCAATTCCTTTTAGGATGTTTCATGTAAGTATTGCTCCATCCCTGATGAAGCTGCATGAGCCACAATTTCAATTCCTTTTAGGATGTTTCAGGAAGTGGAGGAGTTCACGCTCAGGAGAATAAGGGAAATATTTCAATTCCTTTTAGGATGTTTCATACTTTCTTCCATCGATTCCGTTTAAAACCACTTTAATTTCAATTCCTTTTAGGATGTTTCCTTCTCCTGACGTTACCATACCTTATCAGCATTATCCTGTATTTCAATTCCTTTTAGGATGTTTCCTGGAGGAGGCTGTTGCCTCCCTCTTCGAGATAGTAAAATTTCAATTCCTTTTAGGATGTTTCTTGGGGGGAATTCGAGATGCCGGAGACTGCAACCTATTTCAATTCCTTTTAGGATGTTTCAGTGCTTCCATGAATATCTTAACCGACCCATTCACTATATTTCAATTCCTTTTAGGATGTTTCGGCAAATGAGAAATTTCCCTTAGCATATATCACTTCAATTTCAATTCCTTTTAGGATGTTTCTCAAAGTAATATAGTCCTTGATAGTTTTCCGTTATAGGAATTTCAATTCCTTTTAGGATGTTTCAAATTAATACGACCTTCTCAGCCACTATATCATTTCCCATATTTCAATTCCTTTTAGGATGTTTCGACTACAACTATATTATCATCGGAAACACTATTGTTGCATTTCAATTCCTTTTAGGATGTTTCGTCGTTATCGCTCCCTCTGGTGTCACTAGGGAGATAATATTTCAATTCCTTTTAGGATGTTTCTTGGACATGCTCATGTCGGCTCCCACTGTCAACCTGAAATTTCAATTCCTTTTAGGATGTTTCAGCAGGTTTATATATTGGTTAGGGGAGGATTTAAGGTTTTCGTGTTAATCCTCCTTTGAGTTTTGTAGTCTTCCTTTTGACAATTTGACTGGCAGTTGATTTTTCTCCTAGTTTAACCGAGGGAGGTCGGATCGGGAGTGGATATTAAGCTGTGCTTATTGAGTACCCCTGTACCTCGCTTCCTTAATTAGTCCTTAGTCCCTCCAGATTCCTTATCACTCAGTAACCCTAGGGTATTAGCGTTTATAGCTTAACAGCAGAGCTTCCTCACTCCTCTTTACCTATGTGATTATTTAAAAGAGGTAACATTCCCTTCGCTAATTTTTACTGCCTTCTTCACGGCTTCCTTCACGGAGCTGGCTTCCAGTACTCTATACTTGCCTATGGTTTTCCCGGCTAGGAGGTCTGCGACTCCACCACTGCCCTTAAGGGCTATCACGGGTTTTCCATGGGCTAGGGCCAGGCCTATCTCGGAGAGCGTGCCCGCCTGTCCCTCCACGACTATCACCACGTCTCCCGCCACCACGTTCACCTGGTTCCTAGCCTGTCCCAGACCAGTGGGTATGGCTATGTCTATGTAAGGGTTTGCCTCCTCCCTGCTAACTCCCGGGAGTATCCCTATGGTGGTTCCCCCAGCCTCCTTAGCCCCCTTAGCTGCTGCCTCCATGACACCTCCCCTACCCCCACACACCAGGATGAAACCTCTCCCCGCTAACTCCTTCCCAAGCTCGTATGATAGCTCTAGGGCCTTGGAGGAGAGGGGCGCGCTACTTCCTATAACAGTAACGTATTTCCCGCGGCGCATAAGCCTATAAATAGGGAACCATTTTTAACGTTCACTCATACTATTAAGGGATAACCTGGACTACAGGAAGATAAGGGAGGTTAGCACAGTAGCAGAAAGTGAGCTTGCTTTACAACTTCCTTAAGGCTAAGGAAAATTCCTTTCTCTACGTTATTTTCCCTATCTCGAACTCAGCTATGTGCTTAACACGGCTAATGTTCTTGGTTTTCTTAATGAGCTTCTCGTCAACTGTGTAAAGCACTGTGTTAAGTACCTGTGCCAGTGCTACATATGAGGCATCGTATATGGTTAGCCCTTTCCTCATACCTATCTCCACGGCCCTCACTGCAAGCTCCCCCTCAAGGTTAAACATTGAGAACTGGAAGTCGTTGAGAACCTGGGTAACGTCCTTAAGCTCGTCCTCACCGAAGGCCCCTGAGTACTTAAGTGCGTTCAACACCTCGTAAGGTAGGAGCGAGACGGTGGCCAAGTCCAGTATGCCGTTAACGTAGGCGTCTCTCATCAACCTAGCCTCCCTACTATACTCCTCCTCCACGAACCACTTGACGATGACCGAGGCATCAACCACTACCCGGCCTCTCTCCATCTCCTAATCTCCTCAACGCTGCTCCAACCCTCAACACGCCTCGAAAGCTCCTCAGATCTAAGCGCCGCCCTCCTCAACCTGACCACGTCCTTCCTACGCAGCTTAGCCTCCTCGAGAGCAATGACCTCACGTATAGCCCTCCTAACCACCTCAC